>BNJT01000758.1_pt1 | contig 164229 bp, 201 predicted proteins | sample 8540491 | NCBI WGS metagenome assembly BNJT01 (sample SAMD00202455, study PRJDB9452) | human saliva metagenome | host: Homo sapiens
CATCAAGGCAGCTTGGATAGGAACGCTCTCCTTATGTAAATCATCTTGTCGCTTCATAGCCTTCACTCCTTTATGGCAAATCTACCATAAATACCTGCCCCAAGCAAGTCCTCTAAAAGAAAAAAAGCAGGGACCGCGTCCCTGCTTGCTCATGCTATTAAAAATTAGTCGTCCTTGCGGTCGTCTTCTACGGCAACTACTTGGCCTGATTGGGCATCTACCTTGACTTCAACATCGACGTCACCGTTCTTGTAGGTCAGGGTCCATACGGTTGCTTCCCCATCACGGTCTAATTCCCAATGATCTAGCTTCAAGTCCTTGACATCGGCCCCCGCTTCGGCAGCAGCTTTGATGTCCTTGAAGTCCTTCATCTTCTCTAAGTTAAGACCTTCCTCGCGACGTTCTACGCCCCTTGTTTAGCCTTAACCAAGCTTTGTTCTGACTTAGCAACTTCTGCGCCAGTGCCAGCGTTAATCTTGAGTTCGTATTCATTTTCGTCATCGACTGCTTCGAATTCTACCACATAGAATTTCAAGTCATCATCATACTTCAGTTCAACAGTGGTTAAATCTTGCTTAGGATGTGCCTCACGGTAGAATTTGATGAATTCTTCTGCGGTCTTAGTGACTTGCTCATAAGTCGTTGCATTTTTGCTTAGTGGTCTCATTGCTGCTAGCATTGGCTGCTGTTGAGCTAGAATCTGAGCTAGAGCTTGAGGATTGAGCCAAAACGCTTGGAGCTAGGCTAGCAGTTAGGGAGAGGGCCACCAAGGCTGTTGTCAATTTTTTCTTCAGTGTCATAGTAAAGACCTCCTATACTTTTAACTTGTCTTTATGATAACACGACAATTGTAGAATGTCAACCTATAAACCTATTATTCTTCTGAAACTAACTTCTCAACCCACTCGGCATTGACCATCAGTTGTAGGTTGGACTCATGCTGGGTCATGCGGTCGCCCCAACGCTCTAAGATCAAATCATAGTGGTCTGGATCGAAGGCAATGAAGGCTACAATGTCATCCTCATGCATGAGAATGAATTGCTTCTGCCCTGTCTCCCCATCCACATAGAACTGCACCCGCTCTACCTGGGCGGTTGGGTACTGTTCTAAGAAGGTTGCTTGGAGATAGTATTTCAAGAGCTCAATCACCCGGTCATCCAAGCCCGCCTCGAAAATAAAAATCTTCTCCCACAAATCACGCAATTCCGGCACAATGCGGAAACGATAGCCCGCCTTGCGTTGGACATAACCTTCCTCGCGGAAATAAATGGTCCGTAAGTCGTGGGCAATCTGGACATGCTTTTCAGGTTGAGGTTCATAGTAGACCATGAAGACACGCTTAGGGTCATGGTAGAGATAGCCATAGTTGACGAAGGTGTCATAGCCACAATTCTCGCAGTGGAAACTCAAGAGATCAGTCGACATGACTAGGGGCTTGAGTTCAGGGTTGGCACTAATATTAATGCTGTCATAGGCCAGGAAATCTTGTGTATGGTTACAGTTAGGACAAATCATGGGATAGGTATGGTGTCGGGTCATAAGGTCACTCCTTTAATTTTTACTTCCTATATATACCAAAAGATTCAGTTGCGAGCAACTGAATCTTGAAGTTGACTTAACGGGTATTGGCGACATTGCCGTAGGTTTCAGTCAGAACAAACTCAGGGTTGCCTGCCTGATCTTCGACTGCAATGAGGCCTGCTTTTGGTGCATAGTAGAGATAGATAGTGCCATTTGGCAATTCACGCGATACCTTGACGGTGTTCTCGTAGCGCTTGCCATTGATGACATAGGTCATGGGATTAGCCACCACTGTGTTCTTAACCGACTTATCATAGCCGGTATAGTAGACCTTGCCCACCGTCAAATCCGCTGGCAAAATCAAAGCCTGCTTGTCGTCTTTGGCCGCGTCTGTGGTCCGCTTGTCTTCCACATCACTATAGGTGTCAAAGTGCGCGAGTTCGTAGAGACCGTCCTGTCTAATCTGGTAGATATAACAGTTAGAGCTAGTCCCTTCCAGGACAGAGATTTGGAAAATCCCGTTAGCATCTGGCGAATATTCCATAATGACATCCCGGGCGCCACCCTCTACCCCATTGCCCACATAGTGGTAATTGACGAAATGGATATAGGGAGCACTCTCGGACCAGTCTGGTTTGGCATAGACTGGCTGCCCCATTCCCAATAGGAATACGGCTAGCAGGCCTAAGATGGCCCAGCCACGACGCGCTATTGATTGCTTCTTCCGCATCGTACTTCCCCCTTTTCGACAATGCTACTACTTTACTCTCTTATTCTATCATAAAATCCGCCAAACGGAAGGAGTTTAGCAAGAATAAACTATGAATTTTTAATGAATGACAAAAACAAGAGCTTGGGACCAGGTCCCAAGCTCTTGTCAGTCTGTCAGGCAGACAGATTCTATTTGGTTTTGGACTTGATGAGCTTAGCTCAATGGCTCTTCTTCATCCTTGCGTTTGCCGGAGGCAACTAGACCTAGTCCTGCTAATACAGCAAGCGCTGCTGCAGAGAAGAAGGACTGGTTGCTGGTCTCCCCAGTTGCTGGCAAGAGGCCTTGTTTCTTAGCATCACAATCTGGACATGGCACATAGCTTGGCGCAGGGTTAACTGCGGCGATATCAGCTAGGGCTTGTTCCAGGAGGGCTTGAACTTGAGCCTGGCTAGTGGCTTGGTCGATGGCATCCTTGGCTTTCTGAGCCAGTTCCTCAACCTCCGCAATGGCCTTGGCCTTGTCAGCCTCATTCAAATCGGTGCGAGCCTTGAGGGCGTCAATCTTAGCCTTAGCGGCTGCATCGATGGCTGCCTTGGCATCGGACTTGGTGTCAGAACTTGGGTTGAAGTCATTCATCCCGTCTAAACCAAGCTTAGTTGCGGCATCGACTTCTGCATTGGTGGTTGCGGCATCGATGGCATCCTTGGCCTTGCTTGCGGCTTCTGCCAACTTAGCCTTGGCTGCATCCTTCTCTTCTTGCGTCAAATCGGTGCGAGCGTCGATGGCGTCTGACTTAGCCTTGAGGGCTGCGTCTATGGCTGCCTTGGCCGTCGTCTTCTTGTCGGCTGTTGGGTTGATGGCTGCAATGGCTGTTTCGCCCTTGCCTTGCTCGGTCGCTACATCGGCGTTGGTTGTCGCTGCATCGATAGCGTCCTTAGCTGCTTGCGCGGCGTCATCTACTTGCTTGATGGCTGCATCCTTCTCTTCGCGAGTTAAGGTGTTGTCTGCCTCGATTGCGGCCTTCTTAGCGTCTGCGGCTTTATCGACTTCGGCTTTGGCTTTTGGCTTAGCGTCCGCTACTGGGTTCACAGCTGCAATAGCAGTTTCGCCCTTACCTTGTTCGGTCGCTACATCCGCGTTGGTGGTTGCGGCGTCGATCGCATCCTTAGCTGCTTGCGCGGCGTCGTCTACTTGCTTGATGGCTGCATCCTTCTCTTCACGTGTGAGGGTGTTGTCAGCTTCGATGGCGGCCTTCTTAGCATCGGCGGCTTTATCAACTTCTGCCTTAGCCTTCGGCTTAGCGTCAGCTACTGGGTTGATGGCTGCAATAGCAGTCTCGCCCTTACCTTGTTCAGTTGCTACATCCGTGTTAGTGGTTGCGGCGTCAATCGCATCCTTAGCGGCTTGCGCGGCATCGTTAACTTCTTTAATCGCTGCATCTTTCTCTTCGCGTGTGAGGGTGTTGTCAGCTTCGATGGCGGCTTTCTTAGCGTCGGCTGCTTTATCAACTTCTGCCTTAGCCTTCGGCTTAGCGTCAGCTACTGGGTTGATGGCTGCAATAGCAGTCTCGCCCTTACCTTGTTCAGTTGCTACATCCGTGTTGGTGGTTGCAGCGTCGATGGCATCCTTGGCTGCTTGTGCGGCGTCATCTACTTGCTTGATGGCTGCATCCTTCTCTTCGCGTGTGAGAGTATTGTCGGCTTCGATGGCGGCCTTCTTAGCGTCAGCGGCCTTGTCTACTTCCGCTTTAGCTTTTGGCTTAGCGTCTGCTACTGGGTTCACTGCGTTGATGGCTGTTTCACCCTTGCCTTGTTCGGTTGCTACATCCGCGTTGGTTGTTGCAGCGTCGATGGCGTCCTTAGCGGCTTGCGCTGCGTCGTTCACTTCTTTGATGGCTGCATCCTTCTCTTCACGTGTGAGAGTATTGTCGGCTTCGATGGCGGCCTTCTTAGCGTCTGCGGCTTTATCGACTTCGGCCTTAGCTTTTGGCTTCGCGTCCGCTACTGGGGTGATCGCTGCAATAGCGGTCTCGCCCTTGCCTTGTTCGGTTGCTACATCCGCGTTGGTAGTTGCGGCATCAATGGCATCCTTAGCTGCTTGCGCGACGTCATCTACTTGCTTGATGGCTGCATCCTTCTCTTCACGAGTGAGGGTGTTGTCAGCTTCGATGGCGGCCTTCTTAGCGGCTGCTGCTTTATCAACTTCGGCCTTAGCCTTAGGTTTCGCGTCCGCTACTGGGTTCACTGCGTTGATTGCTGTTTCGCCCTTGCCTTGTTCGGTCGCTACATCCGCGTTAGTGGTTGCAGCATCGATGGCATCCTTAGCTGCTTGGGCTGCGTCATCTACTTGCTTGATAGCTGCATCCTTCTCTTCACGAGTTAGAGTGTTGTCAGCTTCAATGGCTGCCTTCTTAGCGTCGGCTGCTTTATCAACTTCGGCCTTAGCCTTAGGGTTTCGCGTCCGCTACTGGGTTCACTGCGTTGATTGCTGTTTCACCCTTGCCTTGCTCGGTTGCTACATCCGCGTTAGTAGTTGCGGCATCAATGGCATCCTTAGCGGCTTGCGCGGCGTCGTTAACTTCCTTAATTGCTGCATCTTTCTCTTCGCGAGTTAAGGTGTTGTCAGCTTCGATCGCGGCCTTCTTAGCGTCAGCTGCGTCTTGCACCGCTTGCTTAGCTGCTGGCTTAGCATTTGGTGTTGGGTTGACGTCTGTGATGGCCTTGACGCCAGCGTCTTTCTCTGCGCCAACTTGGGCAGCAGTCGTCGCAGCATCAATCGCGGCCTTGGCTGCTTTAGCGGCATCATCCACTTGCTTAATAGCCGCATCTTTTTCTTCCTGAGTTAAATCAGGGCGACTTTGGATAGCGTCCTTCTTAAGCGTAGCGGCTGCATCGACAGCGGCTTTAGCATCTGTCTTAGTAACTGAAGCTGGGGTCACAGCGGCAATGGCTGCGAGGCCGTTGCCTTTTGCGTTGGTCACGTCGCCGTTATTGCTTGCAGCATCGATGGCATCCTTAGCGGCTTGGGCTGCGTCATCCACTTGCTTGATGGCCGCGTCCTTCTCTTCACGAGTCAAATCAGGACGGTCTTCAATGGCTTGTTTCTTAGCATCAGCGGCTGCTTGAATTTCATCTTTGGCTGTTGGCTTAGCAACAGGCGTTGGGTTGACGGCATTGATTGCGTCCACACCCTTACCTTGCTCAGCGGTCACATCAGTGTTGTTGCTTGCGGCATCAACGGCATTCTTAGCGGTATCTGCTGCTGCTTGAACTTGCGCCTTGGCTGCGTCTTTCTCTTCTTGAGTTAGACGGTCATCAGCCTGGATGGCTGCCTTCTTAGCGTCGGCTGCGTCTTGAATGGCTTGCTTAGCTGCTGGCTTAGCCACTGGACTTGGGTTGACCGCATTGATTGCATCTACGCCACTGTCCTTTTGAGCTTTCACTGCATCGTTATCGGCCGCTTGGTCGATGGCGTCTTTGGCCGCTTGAGCAGCTGCATCCACTTGAGCGATGGCATTCGCCTTCTCTTCATCGGTCAAAGCGTCATTGGACTGGATGGCATTCTTCTTAGCTGTCGCTGCATCTTCGATGGCTTGTTTAGCTGCTGGCTTGGCCGATGGGGTTTGTGGCACATCGTTGATGGCTTGCGTGCCTTCGGCTTGCTTAGCAGTAACATCTTCATTGGTTGTCGCTGCGTCGATAGCATTCTTAGCCTTAGTTGCTTCAGCGTCTACCTTGGCCTTGGCTGCATCCTTCTCCTCACGAGTCAAAGCATTATCAGCTTCGATAGCTGCCTTCTTAGCATCGGCTGCTTGGTCGATTGCATTCTTAGCATCAGTTTTCGCTGTTGGTGTTTGTGGTACGGCGTTGATGGCTTGAGTGCCTTCGGTTTGCTTAGCAGTGACATCTTCATTTGTTGTCGCTGCGTCGATGGCATCTTTTGCCTTCTTGGCTTCCTCATCCACCTTAGCTTTAGCTGCATCCTTCTCTTGGCGAGTCAGAGTGTTGTCGGCCTCGATTGCTGCCTTCTTATCAGTTGCAGCTTGGTCGATGGCGTTCTTAGCGTCAGTTTTCGCGGTTGGCGTTTGTGGGACGGCGTTAATTGCGTCCTTGCCGGCGTCTTTCTGAGCCGTTACGTCCTCGTTGGTAGTTGCCGCGTCGATGGCATCTTTTGCCTTCTTGGCTTCCTCATCCACCTTAGCTTTAGCTGCATCCTTCTCTTGGCGAGTCAGAGTGTTGTCGGCCTCGATTGCTGCCTTCTTATCAGTTGCAGCTTGGTCGATGGCGTTCTTAGCGTCAGTTTTCGCGGTTGGCGTTTGTGGTACGGCGTTGATGGCTTGAGTGCCCTCGGTTTGCTTAGCAGTTACATCCTCGTTGGTTGTCGCTGCATCGATGGCGTCTTTGGCCTTCTTAGCTTCCTCATCCACCTTAGCTTTAGCAGCATCTTTTTCCTGACGAGTTAGAGCTGGATCGTTTTCAATCGCATTCTTCTTGTCAGTTGCAGCTTGATCTACTGCATTCTTGGCATCAGTCTTAGCGATTGGCGTTTGCGGCACTGCGTTAATCGCATCCTTACCAGCATCTTTCTGAGCTGTTACGTCCTCGTTGGTGGTTGCGGCATCGATGGCATCTTTTGCCTTCTTGGCTTCCTCGTCCACCTTAGCTTTAGCAGCATCTTTTTCCTGACGAGTTAGAGCTGGATCGTTTTCAATCGCATTCTTCTTGTCAGTTGCAGCTTGGTCGATCGCGTTCTTGGCGTCAGTTTTCGCTGTTGGTGTTTGTGGTACGGCGTTAATCGCGTCCTTGCCGGCATCTTTCTGAGCTGTCACGTCCTCGTTAGTGGTTGCTACGTCGATAGCGTCCTTAGCTTTCTTCGCTTCTTCATCCACCTTAGCCTTAGCCGCATCTTTTTCCTGACGAGTTAGAGCTGGGTCGTTTTCGATCGCATTCTTCTTATCAGTTGCTGCTTGATCGATTGCGTTCTTAGCATCAGTCTTCGCTGTTGGCGTTTGAGGGACGGCGTTGATTGCTTGGGTGCCATCGGTTTGCTTAGCAGTTACATCTTCGTTGGTTGTCGCTGCATCGATAGCATCCTTAGCTTTCTTCGCTTCTTCATCAACCTTAGCCTTAGCCGCATCTTTTTCCTGACGAGTTAGAGCTGGATCGTTCTCGATTGCATTCTTCTTGTCAGTAGCGGCTCGATCGATTGCGTTCTTAGCGTTGGTCTTAGCCGTCGGCGTTTGAGGTACGGCGTTAATTGCGTCCTTGCCGGTGTCTTTCTGAGCCGTTACGTCCTCGTTGGTAGTTGCCGCGTCGATGGCATCTTTAGCTTTCTTGGCTTCTTCATCCACCTTAGCCTTAGCTGCGTCTTTTTCTTGACGAGTTAGAGTTGGATCATTCTCAATCGCATTCTTCTTGTCAGTTGCTGCTTGATCGATTGCGTTCTTGGCGTCAGTTTTCGCGGTTGGCGTTTGTGGAACGGCATTAATCGCGTCCTTGCCGGTATCTTTCTGAGCTGTTACATCCTCGTTAGTGGTTGCGGCATCGATGGCATCCTTAGCTTTCTTGGCTTCATCGTCCACCTTAGCTTTAGCAGCATCCTTCTCTTCGCGAGTTAGAGCTGGATCATTTTCAATAGCAGTCTTCTTGTCAGTAGCCGCTTGATCCACTGCATTCTTGGCGTCAGTCTTAGCTGTTGGTGTTTGTGGAACGGCGTTAATCGCGTCCTTACCAGCATCTTTCTGAGCTGTTACATCTTCGTTGGTTGTCGCCGCATCGATGGCATCTTTGGCCTTCTTAGCTTCCTCATCCACCTTCGCCTTGGCTGCATCCTTCTCTTGACGAGTGAGGGTGTTGTCCGCTTCGATTGCTGCCTTTTTATCAGTTGCTGCTTGATCTACTGCGTTCTTAGCATCAGTCTTCGCTGTTGGCGTTTGTGGTACGGCGTTAATCGCGTCCTTACCAGCATCTTTCTGAGCTGTTACATCCTCGTTGGTTGTAGCTGCATCGATGGCATCTTTAGCTTTCTTCGCTTCTTCATCCACCTTAGCTTTAGCTGCATCTTTTTCCTGACGAGTTAGGGCTGGATCGTTCTCAATCGCATTCTTCTTGTCAGTAGCAGCTTGTTCCACTGCATTCTTAGCGTCAGTCTTAGCCGTCGGCGTTTGTGGCACCGCGTTGATAGCGTCCTTACCAGCATCTTTCTGAGCCGTTACATCCTCATCGCTTGTTGCCGCGTCAATTGCGTTTTTGGCCTTGGTTACTTCTTGGTCAACTTTAGACTTGGCTGCATCCTTCTCTTGACGAGTGAGGGTGTTATCAGCTTCGATGGCTGCTTTCTTAGCATCAGCAGCTTGATCGATGGCGTTCTTGGCATCAGTCTTAGCAGTTGGGGTTTGTTGGACATCATTGATTGCCTGAGTACCCTCATTCTGCTTAGCCGTCACATCGTTATTAGTTGTCGCTGCATCAATGGCATCTTTTGCCTTCTTCGCTTCTTCGTCAACTTTGGCTTTAGCGGCTTCTTTTTTTCTTGACGGGTCAAGTTAGGATCTTTATCAATCGCATCTTTCTTCGCGTCAGCTGCTTGAGTAATCGCATTTTTTGCGTCAGTCTTAGCCGTTGGCGTTTGTGGCACTGCATTGATAGCTTGCGTACCTTCGTTCTGCTTAGCTGTTACATCCGCATTAGAAGTCGCTGCATCGATAGCGTCTTTGGCTTTCTTAGCTTCGGCGTCCACTTTAGCCTTGGCAGCATCTTTCTCTTCGCGAGTCAAAGCTGGATCATTTTCAATAGCTGACTTCTTGTCAGTTGCTGCTCGATCCACTGCGTTCTTCGCGTCCGTCTTAGCTGTCGGTGTTTGTGGAACGTCATTGATGGCTTTGGTGCCTTCGTTTTGCTTTAGCTGTTACATCCGCATTGCTTGTCGCTGCATCGATAGCGTCTTTGGCTTTCTTAGCTTCGGCATCCACTTTCGCCTTGGCAGCATCTTTCTCTTCACGAGTTAAAAGCTGGATCATTTTCAATGGCTGACTTCTTGTCATTCGCTGCTTGATCCACTGCGTTCTTGGCATCAGTCTTCGCTGTTGGGGTTTGTGGAACGGCGTTAATCGCGTTCTTACCAGCATCTTTCTGAGCTGTTACGTCAGCATTGCTTGTCGCGGCGTCGATGGCATCCTTTGCCTTCTTAGCTTCGGCATCCACTTTCGCCTTGGCAGCATCTTTCTCTTCGCGAGTCAAAGCTGGATCATTTTCAATAGCTGACTTCTTGTCAGTTGCTGCTTGATCCACTGCGTTCTTGGCGTCAGTCTTAGCCGTTGGGGTTTGTGGAACGGCATTGATAGCTTGCGTACCTTCATTTTGCTTGGCAGTGACATCCGCGTTGCTTGTTGCGGCATCGATAGCGTCTTTGGCTTTCTTAGCTTCGGCATCAACTTTTGCCTTGGCTGCGTCTTTCTCTTCGCGAGTCAAAGCTGGATCGTTTTCGATGGCTGCTTTCTTGTCAGTTGCCGCTTGATCTACCGCGTTCTTCGCGTCAGTCTTAGCTGTTGGCGTTTGTGGTACATCATTGATGGCTTTGGTTCCTTCGTTTTGCTTAGCTGTCACATCCGCGTTGCTTGTTGCGGCATCGATAGCATCTTTAGCCTTCTTAGCTTCTTCGTCAACTTTCGCTTTGGCAGCGTCCTTCTCTTCACGAGTCAAGTTCGCATCGTTCTCGATGGCTGACTTCTTGTCAGTTGCCGCTTGATCTACCGCGTTCTTCGCGTCAGTCTTAGCTGTTGGCGTTTGTGGTACATCATTGATGGCTTTGGTTCCTTCGTTTTGCTTAGCTGTCACATCCGCGTTGCTTGTCGCTGCGTCGATGGCATCCTTAGCTTTCTTCGCTTCGGCATCAACTTTCGCTTTGGCAGCATCCTTCTCTTCGCGAGTTAGAGCAGAATCATTTTCGATTGCTGCTTTCTTGTCAGTTGCCGCTTGATCTACCGCGTTCTTGGCATCTGTCTTAGCTGTCGGGGTTTGCGGCACATCATTGATGGCTTTGGTGCCTTCGTTTTGCTTAGCTGTCACATCCGCATTGCTGGTCGCTGCATCAATAGCGTCTTTAGCTTTCTTCGCTTCAGCATCAACTTTTGCTTTTGCAGCATCCTTCTCTTCACGAGTTAAGTTCGCATCGTTCTCGATGGCTGACTTCTTGTCAGTTGCCGCTCGATCTACCGTGTTTTTTGGCATCTGTCTTAGCGGTCGGCGTTTGTGGAACTGCGTTAATCGCGTTTTTACCAGCATCTTTCTGAGCCGTTACATCCGCGTTGCTTGTCGCTGCATCGATAGCATCTTTGGCTTTCTTCGCTTCAGCATCAACTTTTGCCTTAGCCGCGTCCTTCTCTTCGCGAGTTAAAGCTGGATCATTTTCGATGGCTGACTTCTTGTCAGTCGCTGCTTGATCTACTGCGTTCTTAGCGTCGATCTTCGCTGTTGGTGTTTGTGGCACAGCGTTAATCGCGTCCTTACCAGCATCTTTCTGCGCTGTTACGTCTGCGTTGCTTGTTGCGGCATCGATAGCGTCTTTGGCTTTCTTCGCTTCGGCATCAACTTTGGCTTTTGCTGCATCCTTCTCTTCACGAGTTAAAGCTGGATCGTTTTCGATGGCATTCTTCTTGTCTGTCGCCGCTTGATCCACTGCGTTTTTTTAGCGTCTGTCTTAGCTGTTGGCGTTTGTGGCACATCATTGATAGCTTTGGTTCCTTCGCTTTGCTTAGCCGTTACATCCGCGTTGCTTGTTGCTACGTCGATGGCATCCTTTGCCTTCTTAGCTTCTTCGTCAACTTTCGCCTTAGCAGCATCTTTCTCTTCACGAGTTAAAGCTGGATCGTTTTCGATGGCTGACTTCTTGTCTGTCGCTGCTCGATCTACTGCGTTCTTAGCGTCGGTCTTCGCTGTTGGTGTTTGTGGAACGGCGTTAATCGCGTTCTTACCAGCATCTTTCTGCGCTGTTACGTCCGCGTTGCTTGTCGCTGCATCGATAGCATCCTTAGCTTTCTTCGCTTCGGAATCTACTTTTGCTTTAGCTGCGTCTTTCTCTTCACGAGTTAAAGCCGGATCGTTTTCGATGGCTGACTTCTTGTCTGTCGCTGCTTGATCCACTGCGTTCTTGGCATCAGTTTTAGCCGTTGGCGTTTGCGGAACTGCGTTAATGGCGTCCTTACCAGCGTCTTTTTGAGCTGTTACGGCGTCATTGCTTGTCGCTGCATCGATGGCTTCTTTAGCCTTCTTCGCTTCTTCGTCAACTTTCGCTTTGGCAGCATCCTTCTCTTCGCGAGTTAAAGCCGGATCGTTTTTCGATGGCATTTTTTTCTTGTCTGTTGCTGCTTGATCTACTGCGTTCTTGGCGTCCGTCTTAGCTGTTGGCGTTTGTGGTACGTCATTGATAGCTTTGGTACCTTCGTTTTTGCTTTAGCTGTTACATCCGCATTGCTGGTTGCAGCATCGATGGCATTCTTAGCCTTAGTTGCTTCGGCGTCCACCTTAGCTTTAGCAGCATCCTTCTCTTCGCGAGTTAGAGCTGGATCATTTTCAATGGCATTTTTCTTGTCTGTTGCTGCTTGATCCACTGCATTCTTGGCGTCAGTTTTAGCCGTTGGCGTTTGTGGCACATCATTGATGGCTTTGGTGCCTTCGTTTTTGCTTAGCTGTCACATCCGCGTTGCTTGTCGCAGCATCGATAGCGGCTTTAGCTTTCTTAGCTTCGGCATCTACCTTAGCGTTAGCCGCGTCCTTCTCTTCGCGAGTTAAAGCTGGATCATTTTTCGATGGCTGACTTCTTGTCAGTTGCAGCTCGATCCACCGCATTCTTCGCGTCCGTCTTCGCTGTTGGCGTTTGTGGTACATCATTGATAGCTTTGGTACCTTCATTTTGCTTAGCTGTTACATCCGCATTGCTTGTCGCGGCATCGATAGCATCTTTGGCTTTCTTCGCTTCTTCGTCAACTTTCGCTTTTGCTGCGTCTTTTCTCTTCACGAGTCAAGGTAGCATCGTTCTCGATAGCTGTCTTCTTGTCTGTCGCAGCTTGATCCACTGCGTTCTTCGCGTCCGTCTTAGCTGTCGGTGTTTGTGGAACTGCGTTAATAGCTTGCGTACCTTCGGTTTGCTTGGCTGTTACATCCGCATTGCTTGTCGCTGCATCGATAGCATCTTTGGCTTTCTTAGCTTCGGCGTCCACTTTGGCCTTGGCAGCATCCTTCTCTTCACGAGTTAAAGCTGGATCATTTTCAATAGCTGACTTCTTGTCAGTTGCTGCTTGATCCACTGCGTTTTTAGCGTCAGTTTTCGCTGTTGGGGTTTGTGGAACGGCGTTGATGGCCTGCGTGCCTTCATTTTGCTTAGCCGTTACATCCGCGTTGCTTGTTGCAGCATCGATGGCATTCTTAGCCTTAGTTGCTTCGGCGTCTACCTTGGCCTTAGCTGCGTCTTTCTCTTCACGAGTCAGGTTCGCATCATTCTCGATGGCATCCTTCTTAGCGTCGGCTTCTTGAGTTACCGCGTTTTTTTAGCATCAGTTTTCGCTGTTGGGGTTTGTGGCACTGCATTAATCGCGTTCTTACCAGCATCTTTCTGCGCTGTTACATCCGCATTGCTTGTCGCTGCGTCGATGGCATTCTTAGCCTTAGTCGCTTCTGCGTCTACCTTAGCGTTGGCTGCATCCTTCTCTTCGCGTGTCAAGTTAGGGTCTTTCTCAATCGCATCCTTCTTAGCGTCCGCTGCTTGAGTTACCGCGTTTTTAGCGTCAGTCTTCGCTGTTGGTGTTTGTGGCACTGCATTAATCGCGTTCTTACCAGCATCTTTCTGCGCTGTTACATCCGCATTGCTGGTTGCGGCATCGATGGCATTCTTAGCCTTAGTTGCTTCTGCGTCCACCTTAGCTTTAGCTGCGTCCTTCTCTTCGCGAGTTAAAGCTGGATCATTTTCAATGGCTGACTTCTTGTCAGTTGCTGCTTGATCTACCGCGTTCTTGGCATCAGTTTTAGCTGTCGGGGTTTGTGGCACTGCATTAATCGCGTTCTTACCAGCATCTTTCTGAGCTGTCACATCCGCATTAGAAGTCGCCGCATCGATGGCATTCTTAGCCTTAGTCGCTTCGGCGTCTACTTTCGCCTTCGCAGCATCCTTCTCTTCGCGAGTCAGGTTAGGGTCTTTCTCAATCGCGTCCTTCTTAGCGTCCGCTGCTTGAGTGACTGCATTCTTGGCGTCTGTCTTAGCCTTAGGCGTTTGCGGAACGGCATTGATAGCTTGCGTACCTTCGTTCTGCTTAGCCGTCACGTCATCGTTACTTGTTGCAGCATCAATGGCATTCTTGGCCTTAGTCGCTTCGGCGTCTACCTTAGCTTTGGCTGCATCCTTCTCTTCACGAGTTAAGTTTGGATCGTTTTTCGATGGCTGACTTCTTGTCTTCAGCCGCCTGAGTGACCGCATTCTTAGCGTCTGTCTTAGCCTTAGGTGTTTGTGGCACCGCATTGATTGCCTGCGTGCCTTCATTTTGCTTAGCCGTCACATCCGCGTTAGTAGTGGCCGCATCAATAGCTTGGCGCGCCTTGTTAGTTTCTCGATCCACTTTGGCGATGGCTGCGTCTTTTTTCTTGACGGGTTAAGTTTTGGATCGTTTTTCGATGGCTTGCTTCTTAGCGTCTGCGGCTTTGTTCTACCGCTGCTTTGGCAGCATTCTTAGCCGCTGGCGTTTGTGGCACATTGTTAATGGCTTGAGTGCCTTGGGCTTGCTTAGCGGCTACGTCCGCATTGCTGGTCGCATCATTGATGGCTTGACGAGCCTTGGCTGCTTCTTCATCAACCTTGCGGATAGCCGCTTCCTTCTCTTCCTGGGTCAAAGTCGTATCATTGTTGATCACGGCCTTCTTGTCAGTCGCTGCCTGATCCACTGCTGCAATAGCATTGAGCTTGGTGGTTGGGACGGCTGGCACATCGCTAATCTTTTGAAGCCCTTGGTCCTTAGCCCGGTCTACGTCGGCCTTGGATCTTGAAGCGTCCACCGCTGCTTGAGCCTTGGCTGCTTCATCTTCCACTTGCTTAATGGCCGCTGCTTTCTCTTCTTGAGTCAAAGCATTATTAGCCGTAATAGCTGCTTTCTTAGCATCTGCCGCATTTTGAATGGCTGCCTTGGCCGTATCTTTAGCACTTGGTTGGCTGTCATCTAGGGCTTTGATGGCTTGGATAGCTGCCTTACCTTGGTTGACGGCATTGTTGACATCACCATTAGAGCCAGCTGCATCAATGGCTGCCTTGGCATCACGCGCGGCATCTTGCACCTTCTTGATAGCCGCTGCCTTCTCTTCATCTGTCAACTTGGTATTAGCCTGGAATTCTGCCTCTCTATCACGAGCCGCTTGGTCGATAGCATTCCGAGCGTCTGGTTTTACGACAGCTGTAGGATTAATCCCTTGAATTTGAGCCACACCATTATCTTTGGCACCCGCAACTCCCGTATTGTTGCGTGCTTGGTTGACCGCGTCTTTGGCCGCTTGTGCCTTAGCCGTTAGGTCTGCCAGGGCATTATTGCGCTCTTCGGTGGTCAAATCATTCCGACCCTGCAATTCTTGACGTTTGGCTTGTTCAGCCGCTTCAATAGCTGCAATGGCTTGGGCCTTCTGGGTCCCTTGAGGATTAATGTTGTTAATAGCGGTTGTCCCGGCTGTCTTAGCCTGGTTAACCCCGTTATTGTCGTTAGCAGCTTGAACTTGAGTCTTGGCATTAGCCAAAGCTTGGTCCACCTGCTGGATGGCTTGCGCCTTCTCTTCATCCGTCAACTGATTATTGTTGTTGATAGCTTGGCGCTTGGCTGCTGCTACTTGTTCCAAAAGCTTGGCTGGCAGCTGGTTTGGTCGTACCTTGCGGATTAATAGCATTAATAGCCTTAACCCCATCGCTGTCGGCCTTAGCCAAGGTCGCATTGGTATGGTTCTGGTTAATAGCTGCTTCAGCTGCTGTTTGGGCAGCATCTACCTGACGCAGGGCATCGGCTTGTTCTTCGGCTGTTAGGTTGGCATTGTCGCGAATAGCCTGACGCTTAGCATCGGCTGCTTGGCGCACATGGCCTAGAGCCTCTGGGTACTTAGCCGCTGGGGTTGGTAAATTATTGACCGCATTCAAACCTTGGTCGCGCGCCGTTGTAACGGCTTGGTTGTTGGCCGCATTGTTGACTTTTGCCTTAGCAGCATCACGTGCAGCCCGTACCTGATCCATGAAGGCTTGCTTCTCTTCACGAGTCAAATCTGGTCGTTGGCTGATTTCATTAATCTTGTTAACAGCTGCTTGTTCCAGGGCATCGTTAGCGGCTGGTTTAGCAACTGGTACAGGGTTGACCGCATTAATGTCCGAGGTTCCCTTGTTTTGGGCCGCATTACGAGCAGCTGTTGTCTTAGCCTGGTCAATACCTGCTAAAGCCGCATTCTTAGCTGCTTCTACCTTGGCTTTTTCGGCAGCTTTTTCTTCAGCTGTCAAATTATTGTTGTTGTCAATGGCGGTGTTCTTAGCCTTGGCCGCATTATTAACGGCATTCTTAGCGTCTTCACGAGGTAAAGTGAAGGCCACTTTGACTTGAACGGTGTTATTAGACAGCTTGTCCTGACTGTCGCGGGCCCGCAGGGTAACGGTGTACTCCCCTTCAACGCTTGGGTCGATGGCTGCTACAGTTTGGCCATTCTTGCTGTAAGAGACAATGTCGGCTTGGACAGGCGTCCCGTTGGTTTGACGGGCATCGTCTTCAAGGTCGTTCACACGCACCATAGACTTGATGGTCGCGTCACTTATGGCTTGGTCAACATTAAGTGTTGTAGAAGGTGTTGTAACAGCAATCGTTGGAGCAGCGTTGGTCGCATTCCCTGAGGTCATGCGATGTTCAGGAACGACTTGTCCTGAGTTGTATCGAGGGACAATCCGTAATCCTGCCACTACAGGCACGGTTTCAGGACCCAAGGGGCGATCTTTCCCTTTATATTTAAGAACGGTATCGCCAGTTTCCTTAATCTTGAACTCATCAGACGTCGTGATACGAATCCGTTGATAGCCAAATTGCGCACCTGGGAGTACTTCAATTTTCTTAATCAAATCAGGCTTGGCGGTGTCTTTTCTTAAGAAAGTCCCCCCGCCATGAACTTTCCATGCAGAAGTGATTGAATCACGAGTAATCGCTAACTGCGAACGGTTATCATCACTCCCAAATTTACCCTCTTGAGTTAAGTTAGCCTCTAAGGACATGAAGAGGGCATCGTGAGGGACGGCAAGTTCAATATATTTTTGACCAGCAATCATCTTGCCATAACCTGAACGATTAGAGCTAGATAAATTGTTTTCTAAAATTAAGAAGGTCCCAAGGTCCACAGTTTTGCGCACCACAGCACTTTCTTGACCGTTCATAATTTGGACAACTTCAATTGCTTTGCCCTTTCCAGTAATATACTGGCTATCGCGCATTGGCTTGAGCAGATTGATGGTCCAATTCCCCTGTCTATCAACACGGGTTGTTTGTACGCTATTGTCTTGCAAGGTGACTTTGATGGTCGCCCCTGGAATCCCGGTACCGGTAATAGTAGCATCAGTAGATGACAGTTTGTCTTCATATGTGCCATTTACGGTCGGCTCTGCAGTAGCTGCTGGTCTTGCTAAATTAGTGGTCACGTCATCCAAATAGGATTTGTATGTATCCCCACTTCGCTTGCCAGTGATAAGGACTCTGCCATCAGATGTGATGTCAATATTGCGCTCAGTCAGGCCGCGACCTGGGTTAAGGCGGATGTAGGCTGCCTTGAGGCGGCGTTTCTCATCATTGGATAGGTTTTTGTGGGTCCACCACGGGGATGGCATTGGCGCCACTTGGCTCGATTAGGTCAGTAAATTTACCGGTCCCAATCCCGCGCAGGCTAGTACCAGTTGGCATAGGCTGGCCTTGGTTGTTTGGCCGTGACATGGAAGCTGTGGCTGGTTTTTCAACTGGCTTAACGGCATAACCTGGCGTCCGGCGGGTGTCATTGTCCCGGCTTGGCTTGAGGTTGCTCTGGCTTGTTTCGTCTGGCTTAGCAGGAGTCTCCTGAGATTGGCTGGACTGACTGCTTGAAGCTTCACTCGAGCTAGCGCTCTCTGAGGATTGGCTACTGTCGCTACTTTGTGATTGAGATTCAGAAGTCGCCAAAGAAGCCTGCTCACTAGAGCTGGATTCAAGAGACTCCTGGCTTGAGCTAGAAGCTTGGACTTCCGCAGCCTGAGCTTGCTCAGGGCCTTGGCTGGCTTCTGGTGCTGAGGTGCTAGTTTGGCTAGCGACTACTTGAGCGGCTTGGGCATTGCTGGAACCGAAGAGGATGAAGGACCCTACGGCTACAGAAGCAACCCCTACACTAAGTTTCTTAATGGCATAGTGCGTGACTTTTTCGCCTTCACGCAAGCGGCGCAAATGAAAATTATTTTTTCCTAACATAGCTATCTCCTTTTTTCATTCGTGATAATGGCTGTCTATTAAGGAAAAGCACTTACGGGGGGTGCCCTTCAGACAGAATCATACAAGCTATATATTAGCACAAATTCATAAGAAAACCTACACCAATTTGATAGAATTTCATATTCAAAATGAAATTTCATCATCCTTGCCTTTTGCTTATCAGATTTTTTTGCCTTCTCAAAAATGACATCCTTTGCGAACCAAGACCTTAAAACCCTATTATTATAGGCATCAGAAGCTTCACAAGCACTGCCTAACTTGTCCCTATTTTTTTATTGCTGAGCCCAACAAAAAAATTGCCAACATTTTTATGCCACGCTCCAAGGTCCCTTCTTGCACCTATCCGCCCGCACTAAAAAAGGATGGAAGCAAGCTTCCATCCTCTGTGGCGCTGACTAGTCCTCGAAGACCACATCGGTCTGTTGGGTCAGCATTTCTTTAATTTTTGGATAGTATTCGTGGAATTGCGCCTCACGGTCGCTGACGGGCTTGCCTTCAGCAACTTCCGCCATGTTCTGGAGGGCAATCATCCAGCTGGTCAAGTCCTTAGGGACTGTGGTCATTAAGCTCAGCCAGCCACTCGGTGAAAATCAAAGTGGTCTTGCCAGGCTCTAACTCGTGCAGTTCGAAGGTGACAATGTTCAAGTCCCAAGTAAAGGACAGGTAGGCATTAGGCTCCACATCCAGAACCATCATGTCTTCATGGCCGCCTGTCTTATAGTTGAACTTGAGGCTAGCCCCTGTCTCCAGGCCTTGGAATTCTAGCTCTGGATACCAGGATTGAAGCTTGTCATTTTCCGTTAAGAGGGACCAAACTTGCTCCTTAGGTAGGCTGAAGACGCCACTGAATTGGACGCTAACGCCTTGGTTTTCCTCGTGACCATGGTCGTGGCCACAACCGCAGACGCAACCTGCATGGTCATGGGCGTGATCATGATGGTGGTCATGGCCACAGCCGCAAGCATGCTCGTGGTGGTGATGATGGTCATGGCCGCAACCACAGGAATGGTCGTGGTCATGATGTTGACAGTGCTCGTGTTCACTCATAGGCCTTAAGCTCCTTTATTTAAACGTAGGTTTGTAGAATTGACGCCGGTCTAGCGGATAGATGGCCTCGGAGAAATTACCGGGCTCGACCTTAGCTAAGGCCGTCGCAATCATATTGAAGGTGGCATCCATATTGTCAATGTGATGGATGAGCTCGGCTTCTAGCAGCTGAGGCGCCACCGGGCTACCATACTCCAACTTGCCATGGTGGGCTAGACTACGTGCTTGAGCAGGAGCACTGGCTCAGAATCTGGGTCAAAGCCCAATTCGGCACAGGCCCGGTCAATCAACTCGTCCACAATAACGATATGACCCATCATCTTGCCCTTGAGGGTGTACTCCGTGGCGATGGCCCCGGACAACTCGATGGTTTTCCCCATATCGTGCAGGATAATGCCGCCTAGGAGCAGGCTAGCATTGACCTCTGGGTAAATCTTGAGCAGGGCCCGCCCTACCTGCAACATGGAAATGGTATGGTAGCTGAGGCCACCCGCTAGGGCGTGGTGGTTGCGCTTGGCTGCCGGATAGGAGAAGAAATCCTCCTTGGCATAGTTAAGAATCTTACGAACGATGCGGGCAATATGGGACTCGTGAATCTCCAGCAAAGCCTCATTGAGGGCTTCCTCCAGGGTTTCCTTCTTAATCCCGATATGTTCCACATAGAGGGTCGGATCATCTGGCTCACCTGCATCAGCTAGGCGCAAGCTCTGAATCTTAATCTGTGGGGTCCCATTATAGGTGTCCCGCTCACCCTTGAGGAAGACTACCTTGCCGGCTTGATAGCGGGCAATTTCTTCATCGGTGGCCGACCAGTACATGCCGTCCATGCTGCCAGAACGATCCTGGAAGCGGAAGGCGATGAAGGGATTACCATTGCGGGCTACCCGAATGTCGGCGGATTTGATCAGGACGAAGAGCGCGAAGCTCTCGCCATGATTGAGGTCTAATAATTGGGTCATGCCGGTTCCTCCTCTGCTTGAGTCACTTGAATGGCGTCCAAGTTCACAGCCCTTGCCCCGTCGAAGAAATGAACAGCTTGTTGGTCAAAGGTGAAGAAGAGGACTTGAATACGTTCCGAAATTTGGCCTAGGACTTGGTACATGCTGGCCTTGCGATACTCGTCGAAGTTGACGAAGGCATCGTCGATCAAGATTGGCATCTTGACCATGGTCCGAACATTCTCAATGAAGGCAATCCGTAGGGCCACATAGAGTTGTTCCAGGGTCCCTTGGGACAGTTCATGCGGTTCAAAGTAGATGTCAGAGAACTGACGTACCTTGATGCCGTCTTTTTGGAGCTTGATCTGGGTGTAACGGCCGTAGCTCAGGGTCTCGAAGAGCTCATCGGCTAGGGCGGTTCATCTCAGGCAGCGGATTGTCCAGCCCATGACGTAGGGTGGCATAGATCAATTCCATGGCAATCCGCTTGCGACCCCATAGGGCCACCATGTCCCGAACTTGGGTCTCCTTGTTGGCCAAGGCTTGGACCTTTTTCTTGGTAGGTGCCGTCTTGTTCCAGGTGGTGGATTTCTACCTCCAGGTCGGCCCTGCTCGCGGTGATGCGGTACTAGGCGTTCCTTGAGGGTCTCCAACTGGTGTTCCAGACGGTGGAAGTTTTTCCAACAGGCTTTTGCTTGTTTTTGAACCTGGGTTAGGGCTTCTTCATAGCCTTCCATTTGCTCAGCGTAAAGGGCCCGTTTGGCGGTTAATTCTTCGATTAACTGGTTGGTTTCGACCTTTTTGGAAGAAGTCCAGTTCATCTTGGGCATGGGTGTCCTTGAAGACTTGGCCAATCATGGCTTGACGCTCGGCAATGGCATCTTCTTGGGCCTTCATTTGTTGGGCCGCTTCATCTAGGCGGTCATCAATGACTTGGCCCCGCTCCATGGTCCGCACCAGGCTGACTTCTACGTCTTCGACATGGCGAATTTGTTGACGAACCGAATCGTCCACCAATGGGAAACGTTCGAAGAGGGGCTGCAAGAGGCTACGCCACTCGGTTAATTGCTGGGTCAGCTTATCCTTCTGAGCTTCCAAATCTTTCTTCTGATTCTCAGCGGCGAAGTATTGCTTAACCGGGTTGGCCTTGAGGATGAGCTCTGCGATCTGCCGTTGGGTAGAAGCCCATGGCTGCCAACCAGCGGGATTGCTTGCTGGCTAAGTTCTTAAGCTCGGCTTCAATGGCTTCGATGGCTTCCTCACGTTGGTTAATCTGGGTACCCAAGACCTTGCTTTGTTCCAGGTATTGAATTTCCTTCTCGCGCAGGTCCTGAATCTTGTTGAGGACGGGACTATTATAGAAGGCCTGGTAGCGACGGCGGTTGGATTGGAAGATATAACCAATACTGAGGACCCCGACCACCAGGATCAGCACGCCTAACCAAAAGAGCAGGTTGGCGCCCTTGGTCATGTTCTGATAGAAGGCCAGGAAGAGCCCGCCGGCAAAGGCCAGAATACCAGGGAAATACTGGTTAAGGCTGGTTGCCTGCATGAGTTGGGCTTCTTCATTCATGCGCTGGTGTTCTAGGTGAACCACCTGTTGGCGCACAATGGCTGTATAGTTTTGTTGTTCCTTGCGTTGTTCCAAGTAGACCTTGCGCTCGGCCTTGAGGGCTTCTTCCTGCTTGAGCAAGTCTAGCTTGTCAGCTTGAAGGGCTAGCCCCTCTTCCAGCTTGGCGTCATAGGCAGGACCCTGTTCAACCTTTTCCGGGAAGAACTGGCCTTGGTGGGCCAACTGGGTCATGAGCTCGCCCTGCTCTTGGATGCGGGCGGTCAACTGTTCAATGACGGTCTGGGTCTCCTTAGCCTTGGCGGTCTCGACCAGCCATTTTTGGCGGTCTTCCGCATGGTTACGGGCCCAGTTGAGCTTGGTTAAGCTACCTAGCTCGCCCTTGAGGTTGCGAATCCGTTCTTCCAATTGGACGATTTGGATTTCGCTAGCTTGGTTGAGCTTGAGGGCATCGGAAATCTCCCGCACGGTCTGTTCAGACAGGGGCGTGAAGACCAGTTGCTCCAGCTCCCGCTTGGCAGCCCGGTCCTTGAGGTAGATATCATAGAGGCCGACTAATTTGTCTTGGGCCCGGATTTCTTTCTCTAGATCCTTGATTTCTTGGTTGAGGCGGGCAATGGCTTCTTCCTCTTCCTGACGGCGACGGGTCAGCTCATCATAGGCCCCCATCTGCAGATGAAGGACTTCCACTTGTTGGGCCAGCTCTTCATACTCAGCCAGGAGCACATTGAGAGGCCGGCTCTGGCCATTTGGCCGGTAGAGGTCATCGGTCTCCTTCTGATACTGCTTGGCAATCTTGAGGAATTGATCGCTCCCCACGGTCCCGATACTCATGAAGTAATCATTGAGTTGGTCGGCCCCGATATTAGCCAGCTCCTGCAGGTTCTGCAGGCTGAAGGCATAGAAGTTATCGAAGAGCTTCTCGTCCAAGCCCCCCAAGACCTCATCCAAGGTCTTAGCTGGCAACTCTTCCCCGTCGGTCCGCGTCACCCGTAGGGTCTTGCTGGTCCGCTCCACCCAAATATCACCGAAGTCGGTCTCAGTCAGGAGCATGCGGCCCCCATAGGTCTCGTGTTGCTTAGGTTCATAACGGTTCTGCTGGTTGACCCGGCGCCGACGGCTTGGGAAACCAAAGAGCATGCTGCGGATAAAGGATTGTAAGGTGGACTTACCGGCTTCATTCTTACCGTAGAAGAGTTGGAGTTGGTCGCCCAGTTCGAATTTCTGGTTGACCCATTTGCCGTAGCCATAAATCTCCAGTGTCTTAATCTTCATGAGCCGTCCCCTCCTCTCCGGATGTCAGGTCCTCATCGTCAGCGTCAAAGCCCACGGCTTGAACCACCAGCTGCTGGCCATTGTGGATGACCGAGTCCTTGAGCTCCTGGTCTTGGGTCAGATCGCCCAACCAGGTTCTAAGAGTGGCATTGCTGAAGAGAGGCTGCATGACGCGACCATAGAGGTCACCGGTCTTCAAGGCCTGGCTAGCCTGGTCAAAGCTGTCCTTGAGGCTGGCATCGTATTGGAAAGGCTCGATGGCCACTTGGCTGACCGTTTGCAGGCTGACTAGGGCCACAAATGGCGTGTTGACTACATCCGCTTGTAGGGCCGCCAGCACCTCACCTGATTCTACCTGACTGGCCAAGTTAGCCGGCAACTTCTCATAGTGGTCTAAGACCACGGTCACCAGTTGAGACTGGTTAGACGCTTCTGCCTCGGCTTGATAATTGCGCTGGATGCCTTCCAGGGCTTGGACTAGGTCCAGTTCATGCCAGTTAGAACGACATTCCAGATGGGCTTCCTGCCAGACAATAGGCGCCAGGGAAATAAACTGGGACTTGGCCGGCGTCTGTGGCTTAAGTTCTACGATGAAGGCCCCCTTGTCGCCTAATTCCTTGCGGTGGCGACCCTGGATGGTCCCAGGATACTGAATCAGAGGCTGCTCCTTGAGGACTTGGGCCTGATGAATATGGCCCAGCGCCCAGTAGTCGTAGTTTTTGCTCAGCAGGCTTTCCAGGTCAAAGGGCGCATAGTGGTCGCCCGATTCTTGGCCGTGCAAGACCCCAATCGTGTAGGTAGTCTCATGCGGGTTGACTGGATAGCTGTCAATCATGCGGGCATCTACCCAACGTTTGGTATAGGAGAAGCCATAGCAGCGCACGGTCTGGTCGTCAGCAAGGGGGATATCGATGGCGGTCACTTCTTGGTCTTTGAAGAGGTGAACATTATCGGGATATGGGACCGACTGACACTCCATGCGTAGGTAGTCATGATTACCATGGCAGAGGACCACAGGAATCTTAGCAATATGAAGACGTTCTAATTGCTTAAGGAAGAAATGCTGGGCCGTCACCGTCTGTTGCTCGGTGTCATAGATGTCACCAGCAATGACCATGAGGTCGACCGCTTGGTTAATGGCAATCGAGACACAACGCTCGAAGGCCTGGTAAGGAGATTGAATAAGGTGTTTTTGTAATGAGTGCAATTGCTTGGTGAGCCCAGTAAAGGGACTATCGAGATGTAAATCTGCAATATGTAATAATTTCATCAAATTCTCCTTTCTTTAGGGATAGGTGGACTGAACATCACAGGGTCAAGCGGGGCAGTCCCACCCCTTGACACAAAAACAACTGGGAGCCGTCACCCTCAGGTGAGGCTGGGGCTTCCAGTTGGTGCCAGCCTATGCTTAGGCTTGTTGTTGATAGATTTCTTGTAAAGGCTTGGTGATGATGTTGTTGAGGTCGCGAATGATTTGATCCATACGGCGCTCGGCCTCAATCAAGCCTCTAATGTGATCATCTGCTAGGATGCCCTTGGACAGTTCATCAATCTGCTTCATTTCTTCTTCGCCAATTGGATGGCCTTGAGCCTCACGTAGGCTGAGTGCTTGAACTTGCTGCTTATAGCCCTCAAATAAGGTCTTAGAAGTTTCATCTGCTTCAATCCCTGCTAGGGCTTGACGAATAGCGGCCACTTCTGGCAACTGACGAATTTCACGTTCTAATTGATTGGCTGTATCGTAGACATTTTTGGTTAGACATGCGTCTATCTCCCTTCAAATTTCTTCATTCTTAGTGTATCACATCCAAGCCAAGCTCGGCTATTAATACTTTATTACTATTGAATTAAATCGGTTCTTCCCAGTCCTGGGAATCCAGCCACTGATTGACTAAATCCAGGTCAAAGCCCTTGCGGTAGAGGGACTCCTTAATCTTAAGGATTAAGGCCTTGCCCTCATGGCGTCGGCTCAGTTGGCGACGGGCCTTGCTGGCAGCTTGGTCAACCAAGTCTGCTTCATGGTCTAAGTCGGCCTCTGGCTGACAGTCTTCCAAGTAAGGCTGAATCATAGCTAAGCTGTAGCCCTTGGTCAGGGAGATGCTCCTGGACCTTGCGCTTAGCTGGCCAGCCGGCAAGCGGCGATGGGACTTGTAGAACTTTTCAATTAAGGTTTGGATATTTTCCTCCAGCAAATCTACCTCATAGGCTTCCAAGGCCTGGGCAATCTGACTAGCCGTCAGGCCCTTGTCTTGGAGCTTACGGCCGATCAGCTGGGGCCCCTTGCGCCCTACCCGGGCCTCGGTCAAGACCAGGCTACGCCCGTAGAGGGCATCATCCAGGTAACCCTGGCTGACTAGCCGGCCAATGACCCGACCCAAATAAGGTTCTAATTCCGCTAGAAAATCTTCCCTGGCCTCCAGGCTATCCAGGTCCGCTTGCTTGAGGGCCTGGGCCTTGAGATAGTCATAGACCTCACCACTGGACTTAAGGGCCCGCGACAAGTGCTTGATGGCCCTGAGATAGAGGGACTCTTCCTGCTCATAGTCGCGAATGGTCTGACACTCTTCCGGGGTCAGGGTCTGGCCCTTGGCCAGGTTGAACTTGATCAAGGTACCCTCTGACACGCCCAGCCAGAAGCTGTCGTCCAGATAGACCGAGTAACGACTCTTGTCCTTCTTCTGTACTTCAATCCGGCTTACGCGCATGGGACACCTCCTGGGTCAAGTTGCTGGTATAGGCTGTGGCAGGCTAAGATTGCCTGACTATTGGCCGACCGTGTAGCGATAGGCCAAGCCAGCTGGATTTTCCTTGACGAAGGAGACCAACAAGCTCGCAGCCTGATCGCCACTTGGCGCCAAGGTCTCCACTAATTGTTTGGCTTGAAAGGCAAAGCGTTCCGCCGCCTCAGCAGATTCACAGTAGATGAAGTAACTAGCTTGGTCAGCAAGGCTTAGTTCAAAGACCAGCTCGTTCTTAGCAATTAAGCTACCTTGTGCAAATGTTAAAACAGTTTCTTGATTATTCATGAGTTTATCCCTCACCTATTCTTAAAATGCCATACAGTCAGCGAGTGACGATGGGTCTTGCAAATGGTCTTGCTAAATGGTCTTACATTGCCCCAAAGGGCCATAGGTTACTAGAGGGGACAGCCATAGGCTCATAACCTAGGTGACTTCACGCCCAAAAATCCGCATCTTAATTCGATTCCCGGTCGGGGTATCGGCTAATCCCCCTAACCCTGTCTCACGAAGTTCGCGCGGCATATTGCGACCCACCTTGTACATGGCTTCAATGACCTCATCGGCAGGAATCTGATTTTCAATTCCGGCCAGGGCCATATCAGCACAAATCAAGGCATTGGTTGAACCGACCGTATTGCGCTTAACGCAAGGCACTTCCACCAAACCGGCCACCGGGTCACAAACCAGACCCAGCAGGTTACCCAAGGACATAGCGAAGGCGTGGGCTGACTGGGCCGGGCTCCCGCCCATAATGGCCACAGCCGCGGCCGCCGCCATAGCGGAAGCCGACCCTACTTCAGCCTGACAGCCACCCGCCGCCCCTGAAATAAAGGCATTGTTGGCCGTCACCATGCCGAAGAGAGCTGCCACGAAGAGGAAGTTGAGCTTGTCTTCCTTGGACAGAGTATACTGTTCATGGATGGCAAAGAGCACTCCCGGCAAGGTCCCGCTGGCACCTGCCGTCGGGGTGGCACAGACCACGCCCATGGCAGCATTGACCTCGTTGGTAGCCAAGGCCGCTTCCACCCCTACTAGGGTCATTTGCCCTGAGAGGGTTTTGCCTGCCTGGCGGTACTTGCGCATCTTGACGGCATTGCCGCCCGTTAAGCCGGTTGGTGAGAAGACGCCTTCTCCGGTAATCCCTCGCTGGTAGGCATTTTCCATAGCTAAGAGGGCATCCGACATCTTATGGAGGACGGCTTCCCGGCTAGTCCGGTTAATCCGCATCTCCTGTTCAATCATAATCTCAGCCAGGGACAGGCCCGTTTCTTGGGCATAGTCCACAATGGCTTCAATCGATTCAAAAATTCCCATTTCTTTACCTCAACAATCGATAGCTGTCGACACAACTAGAGTAGAATTAAAGACTCCACATGGTCCATTTCTTCCATGGCATAGTAGAGACTCTGTGGAAAGTGGTGCTGGATCTCGAAATAAGACAGGTAACGTCCTTGGACAGCCTGGCTCAAGGTCTGCGTGACCACAATGCCTTCGGCCGCAAAGCGCGCCAAGAAGCTAGCCTCCGTCTCCGGCCGGTCACTGATTAGGAGCAAGGCCGGCAAATAGCCCGTCGGCTCAATCAAGAAGCCCCCCAGCTCAATCAGGCGTAACTCCACCTTACCGCCACCCACCGAAATCCCGACTAGGCGGGCAGTCTTGTGGTCATTGATTAAGGTAATGTCAGCCGTATTGGGATGGTTATAAGGACTTGGCCCCTCCATCTCGATAAATTGCACCTTCATCCCCTGGTTGCGGGCGATATCCACTGAGTTGGGAACCCGATGGTCGTCATAAGAAAAGCCCAAAACGCCAGCGATGGTCGCAAAATCCGTTCCGTGTCCCAGATGCGTCTCCGCAAAGGACTCGTAGTAGCGGACGATAATCTCGGTTGGGCGGTCACGATAAATCTTCTGGGCCGCTGCCCCGATATTAATGGCGCCAGCCGTATGTGAAGAAGACGGTCCTACCATGACAGGTCCAATCACGTCAAAACAGCTAGAATAGCTGGTATTTTTGGCTTGAATCTTGGCTTCCTGGCTCATGCTAGCACCGCTCCTCTCCATATGGCTTTGTCATCTCCTTATTATACACCCTCAGGCCCCTATTTTTCTAGCAAAAGCACTCAATTTTTCTGGCTTTTTTTAAGAAAATCTAGCGCCAAAAAACTGGCCCCCAGCAACTAGCCGGACTGGGCACATTGGTGTATAATCAATAGGGTATAGACATGTCAAGAAAGGGAGACCACGCGTGAAACAAGAATATAAGAAAATTGCCGAAGTCGCCGTCCTGGCCGGCCGCATCATGCTGGAAAGTCAGGCCGAGAGTTATCGGATTGAAGACACGGTCGAGCGCATCCTCAAGACCAGCCAATGCCAGACCACTGAAGTCTTCGCCAATACCACCGGCCTCTTCGTCACCTTAGACGACCCCAGCATCGAGCCCATTACCATCGTCCGCCGCATCAAGCACCGCGGCACCCACCTGCGTAAGATTCACCATGTTAACAACATTTCCCGCCAGCTGACCAAGGGCGAGATTAGCCTAGAAGAGGCCCGCATCCGCCTGGAAAAGGTGGACGTCTCCGAGTACACCCTCTTCCACTTCGACCTGGCCGTCTTCTTCCTGGTGGTGTCCTTCGCTGTCCTCTTGGGCGGCTCCATCTGGGATATTGCCGTATCTGGCCTGGCCGCCCTGCTGGTTATTTTCGGTTACTGGCTACAAGGCAAGCTAGCCATGAATGCCCTCATGACCGGGACGGTCTCCACCTTCTTCCTAGGGTCCATTATGCCCTTCGTCTTGCTGGGAGTGCCCCAGCCCCATAATCTGGATATTATCATTATTTCCGCCCTCATGCCCCTCTTCCCCGGCACTGCCTTCACCAATGGGATTCGGGACACCCTCAAGGGCGACTACGTCTCCGGCCTGGCCAAGATTGCGGAAGCCTTGGTCATTGCCGTTAGCTTAGGGCTAGGTGTCGCCCTAGGACTCTTTGTATCGAATGGAGTGTTGAGCCTATGACCTGGATGTCCCTCTTTTCCCTCTGCTTCCAAACAGCCGGGGCCTATGTGGCCACCATTACGGCTGCCATCATGGTGGAAATTCCCCGCTCCCTCCTCTTCAAATGCGGTTGGGTGGGTGCCCTGGGCTATCTGATCACCTCTTAGTCATGCCCGGTCACGGACCAGCCGTCGCCACCTTAGTTGCTGGCATCGGCATTGCCATTCTGTCCCAACTCTTCGCCCGCAGTTTCCGGGCCCCAGTCACCATGTTCTACATTCCCGGCTTCTTCCCGCTAGTGCCCGGGATTGGCGTCTACCGGACGGCCTTTTACTATATCAACGACAATCCGGCCCAAGCCAGCCATTACCTACTGCAATCCGCCCTGATTGCTGGGGCCATTGCCCTGTCTATTTTCCTGGTGGATTCCTGCCTGGAAATCTACCACCATCTGCGCAACCAAGCCAATGCCAAGCGAAAGGAGCAGTCACATGGATAATTGGATCGACCTCAGCCTGCCGGTCGCTAGGGACCCTCAAGGCCCATCCCGAAGTCAAAGAACTCCTCATTGACCTGGGCTTCAAGCCCCTAGGCAACCCCGTCATGCTCAAGACCGTGGGCGCGGTGACTAGCCTGGAAAGGGGCGCCAGCCTGATTGGCCTAGATCTGCAGGTCCTCATTCAGGAGCTCCACCACAACGGCTACCTGGTCAAAGGAGTGGATGACCATGACCAATAGCAGTCGCGACCAACGCATTCAAGTCCTCAAGGACATCCTGCTCCGCCTCCACCATGGGGCCAGTCCCGACAGCGTGGAGGCCGACTTCCAGGCTCATTTTAGCGATGTGTCGCCGATCGAAGTTTCCCTCATGGAACACGAACTCATGAATGGCGACCACGGCGTGGGCTTCGAAGACGTGATGAAGCTCTGTACCGTCCACGCCAAGGTCATGGCCGCCGGCGTTCAGGGCAAAGAAGTGCCCGATAGCGAGCAGGAAGGCCATCCCGTTTGGATCTTCAAGCAAGAAAACCTAGCCCTACAAGCTGGGCTCCACCGGATTCAACGCCTGCTGGATGCCCTAGAATCTGCGAAAAGCCAGGGCCAGGAACTAGACCCCGGCCTCTTACGCGGCCTGACCCGCCAGTACCAACTGTTAGACCAATTCCAACGCCACTACCGCCGCAAGGAAGAACTCTTCTTCCCCATTATGGAGTCCTACGGCCACGACGCGCCGCCTAAGGTTATGTGGGGCGTGGACGACCAGATTCGGGATTTATTTGGCCTGGCTAAGCAAGCGCTGAAAGGCCTGGTGGACCAGGCTGAGGATGCCTCTGTGGCCCAGGTCCTGGCCACCTACCAGGCCTTCCTCCAAGAATTCAAGGACATGATCTTCAAGGAAGAAGCCATTCTGATTCCTCTCTTGCTGTCCCTCTTCAGCGAGGACGACTGGCTGGCCATCGCCAAGGACAGCCCCGAGTTCAGCTATGCCATTATCCAGCCCGACAAGGAGTGGGTGCCAAGCCGAGTGAGGTTTGGGGAGCAAGGGGAAAATGGGGAGCTGGCTGAAGCTGGGCGTGGGGCTCAGGCTCAAAATGAGGGGCCGGCTCAAGCCTCTGCTGACTCTCCGGCAGGCGCCGGCCAAGGCAGCAACCTGGCTAGTGGCCCGGCCGCCAACTCAGGCACCGGCCCAACTGCTAAGCCGGCCGCCAACTCAGCCGCTGACTCCACTGCTAAGCCAGCCACCAACTCAGTCGCTGACTCCACTACTAGCCCGGCTCCCTAACCCCGAGACCGACCTGCCCTTTGGTGGCGGCTACCTCAGCCTCAAGGAAGCCAACCTCATCCTCAACCACCTGCCCTTTGAGATTACCTTTATCGACAAGAACGACCTCTTCAAATACTTTAACACTTCCATGGCCATCGAGAACAAACTCTTTCCCCGCGTGCCCAGCGCTATCGGCCGCCACGTCAAAATGTGCCACCCGCCCCGCAGCCTGGACATGGTCATGACCCTGATTGACGACCTCAAGCACAAGCGCCGGGCCAGCGAATCCATGTGGTTCCACCGCTCGGACGGCCGCTTCGCCTATGTGACCTACATCGGCGTCTTCGATGACCAGGACCAATACATGGGCGTGCTGGAATATGTCCACGACATCGCTCCCCTGCTGGATTTGGGTCCTGACAAACGGGGGCTGGCGCCTTTGGAGGGGGATGGGGAGTAGGGATGAGACAAAAGCTGCTCTGACATTAGAAAGGAATGAATCCATGACCTATCGTTACCTCCTCTTCGACCTAGACCATACCCTGCTGGACTTTGATGCCAGCCAGGAGCTAGCCTTTAAAGCCTTTTGCCAGGCCCACGACCTGGACTACAGCGACCAGATTCTGGCCGACTACCATGCCCACAGCCACCGGCTCTGGCACCAGCTGGAATTGGGCCAGCTGACTCTAGACCAACTCCTAGACCGCCGCTTCAAGGAATTTTTCCAGCCCCATCTGGATCACCTGGACGGCCGTAGCCTGGATGACCAGTACCGCGACCTTTTAGTGGTCCACAACCAAATCTTTCCCGGTGCCGACACCCTCTTGCAAGACTTGAAAAGCGCTGGCTACCAGCTGGTGGCCGCTACTAACGGCGTTTCCGACACCCAGCGCAAGCGCCTAGCTCAGGTTCAGTGGCTGGACCTCTTTGACCACCTGGCTATCTCAGGCGAACTGGGCCACAGCAAGCCAGACCCTGGCTTCTACCAGGCCATTTACAAAATGACCGGCGCCGACGACACTAGCGCCTACCTCATGATTGGCGACCGCCTTCAAAGCGACATGCTGGGCGCCCACCAGGCCGGCATCGACAGCCTCTGGTACAACCCGCATCAAGCCGCCGCGCCGGCCGACCTGCCTCTGACCTATGTAGTTCAGGACTATGCCGGAATTAGGAATATTTTTACTCTAAAAAGATGGGGACTGTGGCTCCCCTTTATTTTCTGCCTGAGCCAGTGGTCCACTAGAAAAAGTGGGCCACTGGCTCTCAGCTTTTGCCCCGTTTTGCGCCTTTTTCCTAGGGTTTTCTGACCGAGCCAGTGGTCCAATCGGCGGAGTGGACCACTGGCTCCTAGCTTTTGCCCTGTTTTGCGCCCTTTTCCCAGTTTCCGGCAGAGCTAGTGGTCCACTCGGCGGAGTGGACCACTAGCTCTAGCTTTTGCCCCGGTTTGGGCCAGTTTCCCAGGTTTCTGACCGAGCTAGTGGTCCACTCAGCGGAGTGGACCACTGGCTCCCTGGCGCTTGCCCTGTTTTGGACTATTTTCCCAGTTTCCTAAGTTATCTCCAGGCGCTCACCTAGTCTGGGCGGCGGGAGTCTATTTCCTATATCTCCACTAAAGGTTTTACTTCACAATTCACTTGAAGTATACTAGGTAAAAGTCCATTTCCTCTCCCACATCAGTTAGGAGGCTAGATCATGAAGTATCTCCACCCCACCTTGCTCTGTGTTTTATTAGCGGCGGTAACCTGGGCCATTCTGGCTCACAGCGACTGCCTGCTCTGGCTCGTGGCAGCCACCCTACTTGAGGGAATTGCCTGTCTCTATTACTATGAACGGCGCAAATCCTAGCCCGCATCATTTTTTTCTTTAATTTTGCCTATAAGGTATGCTATAATAACGAAGGTATCGAGGCTTCGGCCTCAAATTCAACTGACAAAAGGAGCAGTAAGATGATTAGTGTAAGTGATTTAAAAGCAGGGATGACCTTCATCCTAGACGGTAAATTGTGGCGCGTATTGGAAATTTCCCACCACAAACCAGGGAAAGGTAACACCATCATGCGGATGAAAATCCGTGACGTCCGCAACAACTCTACCGTGGACACCACCATGCGTCCAGATGAAAAGGTAGAACGTGCGCACATCGACACCAAGGACGTGCAATACCTCTACAGCCAAGACAGCACTGCTTTCTTCATGGACTTAGAAACTTATGACCAATACGAAATCGCAGAAGACGCCATCGAACGCGAATTGAAATTCTTATTGGAAAATGCGGAAGCTAAGATCCAATTCTACGGCAGCGAAGTAATCGGGGTTCAACTCCCATCAACGGTTGTCCTCCAAGTAACCGAAACCCAACCTTCTATCAAAGGTGCAACCGTTTCTGGTTCTGGGAAACCTGCAACTATGGAAACTGGCTTAGTAGTCAACGTGCCAGACTTCATCGAAGCCGGCGAATACTTAGTCGTTAACACCGCTGAAGGTACTTACAGCGGCCGCGCTAACAAGTAAGCATAAAGAAGCCACTACCTCAAGGTAGTGGCGTTTTTTGTTGTTGCGTTATAAAAATAGACCAGCCACCTCACCCATTCAGGGGGTCAAGACGGCTGCCAGTGACTACCTGGCCTCATGGCCAAAAGCGGGCCTGGTGCTGGTCAGGATGGCTGGCCTATGAGCGGGGCTTGGAGCCTCAGCGACTTAGCCCCCGCCATAGCCAGGCAAGGCGGAAGACAGTCGCAGGCTGGCTGGAGCCGGTCCCTGCACTTGGCCCCGCCTTTTAGCTTAATGAGGCCAGGCAGTCACGCCCCGGCAGGCAGACACTAAAAGACCAGCCACCCACCCCACAAAGGGGCCAGGAAGCTGGTCTTTTTCATTATATCTACTCTATGGCCGTCAGGCGGGCACAAACTAAGTAACTAACTAGCCCCCTACTTGTCCTTCTCCTTATCCTCCAGAATCTCAAACCCGTAGCCACGGATATTAGCCCGCAGGAGGTCCAGGTACTGGCGCGTAATAGGGCTTGGCTCTACCTGCTGAGGCATGAGGTAGCCTAGGGTCATCATGTCGTCCACTTCTAGGGGAATGGCGATGATCTTGTCGTCGTTGAGCTCGCTGGAGATGATCCCTGAGGAAATGGTATAGCCGTTGAGCCCCACCATGAGGTTGAAGATGGTGGCCCGGTCGCTGACCTTGATGTGCATCTTGCGGTTGAGGGTGCTCAAAATCTCTTCCGCAAAATAGAAGGAGTTTTCCTGGCCTTGCTCATAAGATAGGTAAGGATAGTCTTCTAGGTCCCGTAACTTAACCGAAGCCTTCTGGGCCAGAGGGTTGTCCCGGCAGACGAAAACGTGGGGCTTGGCCTTGAACAAGGGCGTGAACTTGAGCTTCTTCTCCTTGAAGAGCTTGGTCAGGACCTGGCGGTTGAACTTATTAAGGTAGAGAATGCCCAGGGAACTCTTGAAGGACATGACGTCTTCCAGGATGTTCTGGGTCTCGGTCTCCCGCAGGGTGAACTGGTACTCTTCCGCATCCACCTGCTTAATCAAGTCCACAAAGGCATGGACCACGAAGGCATAGTGCTGGGCGGACACCGAGAAGGCCTGCTTGCGGACGGTGTGTTGCTTGTATTTGGCTTCCATGAGCTTAACCTGGTCCAGGATTTGGCGGGCATAAATCATAAACTCCCGGCCTTCATTAGTCAGAGAGACCCCCGACTTCTGGCGGACTAGCAGCTGCAGATCCATCTCCTGCTCTAATTCCTTAATGGCGTTACTGAGGCTGGGCTGGGATAGGAAGAGGGCCTTGGCCGCTTCATTAATAGAGCCCGATTCCACGATTTTCTCAAGATATTGCAGTTGTTGGATTCGCATCATAGTCACTCCCTTGAATTACTCCAGTATATTATAACCTAAAAACTATAACCGTGTATACTTTTTTTCAATTATTCAAGAGGACCGTTTCCATGATAGGATAGACTTATCAATAAGGAGGTCGATTGCATGACAACATCGATTATTGGTTTCCCACGAATCGGGGAACACCGTGAATTAAAATTTGCTACTGAAAAAAATACTTCCGTAAGGAAATCAGCGCTGAAGAACTTCAAGCAACTGCTAAGGAACTCCGCGCTAAACACTGGCGTCTAGCCCAAGAAGGCGGCGTGGACCAAATTCCAAGTAATGACTTCTCTCTCTACGATACCTTCTTGGACACTGCTGTCCTCTTCAATATCGTACCTGAGCAAGTGCAAGCCATTGACTTGAGCGAATTGGACAAGTACTTCGCCCTAGCCCGCGGCTACCAAGGGGAAAAAGGTGACGTACGCGCCCTCCCAATGAAAAAATGGTTCAACACCAACTACCACTATATTGTACCTAAATTCGAAGCTGGCACCCAAGTTAAGTTAGCTGGCCACAAGCTCTTTGACGAATTCCAAGAAGCTAAGGACTTAGGCATCCACACTCGTCCAGTCTTAGTTGGGCCATTCACCCTCTTACGTCTGGCTGAGTACGCTGAAGGTGTTAACCCAGTTCAATTCATCGAGCCTTTAGTGGCAGCCTACAAGGAAGTTTTCCGTCGCTTGGCTGACTTAGGCGCAACTGACATCCAATTAGATGAGCCTGCCTTAGTTAAGGACATCTCTGAATTAGAATTGACCCTCTTCGACAAACTCTACCAAGGCTTATTAGCTGACAAGGCTGGCTTGTCCGTCCTCTTACAAACCTACTTCGGTGACGTGCGTGACGTCTACAGCCACTTGGTACAATTACCAGTTGAAGCTATTGGTTTGGACTTCTTAGAAGGCCGCAAGACCTTAGACTTAGTCAAAGAACACGGCTTCCCAGCTGACAAAGTCCTCTATGCAGGGGTGGTTAACGGTAAGAACATCTGGCGTAACGACTATGCTAAGACCTTAGCCCTCTTGGAAGAAATTCCAGCCCAAAACGTGGTGCTATCTACTTCATGTTCTCTTCTCCACGTGCCTTTCACTACGGCTAACGAAGAGTTTGCGCCTGAAATCTTGGCTCACTTCGCTTTTGCCGCTGAAAAATTAGACGAATTACGTGAATTAGATGCTATCCGTGCTGGCCAAGGGGATGAATTCTTGGCAGCTAACAAGGCCCTCTTTGCGGCAGAACGTACCGTTCGCAATGCGGAATTAGCCACTCAATTAGCTGGCTTAGACGACGCAGCCTTCACCCGCCAACCTGCTTTGGCTGAACGTGCTAAGGCTCAACACCAAGCCTTCAATTTACCAGTCTTACCTACTACGACTATCGGGAGCTTCCCACAAACACGCGAAGTCAAGGTTAACCGTGCGACCTTCCGTCGTGGTGAGAAGACAGAAGCAGAATACACGGCCTTCATCGAAGCTGAAATCGTCGAATGGATCAAATGGCAAGAAGAAATCGGCCTGGACGTTCTGGTTCACGGTGAATTCGAGCGTAACGACATGGTGGAATACTTCGGTGAGAACCTGTCCGGTTACCTCTTCTCTAAGAACGGTTGGGTACAATCCTACGGGACTCGCGGCGTTAAGCCACCAATCATCTGGGGCGATGTTAAGCGTGAACGTCCTATCACCGTTAAGTGGTCTGCTTACGCGCAAGCCCAATCTGACCTACCTGTTAAAGGTATGTTAACCGGTCCGGTGACCATCCTTAACTGGTCCTTCCCTCGTGAAGACATCACCATCAAGGAATCTACCCTCCAAATTGCTTTAGCAATCCGTGAAGAAGTCCTTGACTTGGAAGCTGCCGGCATCCACATCATCCAAATCGACGAAGCTGCCCTCCGTGAGAAATTACCTTTACGTAAGTCTGACTGGTACTCTGAATACCTAGACTGGGCGATTCCAGCCTTCCGCTTGGTTCACTCCGGCGTGGCACCAACGACTCAAATCCATACCCACATGTGCTACAGTGAATTCACTGACATCATCCCTGCCATCGAGCAATTAGATGCTGATGTGATTTCCTTCGAAGCATCCCGTTCTAACCTCCACATCTTGGACGAATTAGAACGCCAAAACTTCCAATTACAAGTAGGTCCTGGGGTTTACGACATTCACTCCCCTCGTGTCCCTTCTGTGGAAGAAATTGAACACACCATCCGCGCTATCTTGGCCAAAGTGCCAACTGAACGTGTCTGGATCAACCCAGACTGCGGTCTCAAGACGCGTGGTATTCCAGAAACTAAGGCTAGCTTGGTTAACTTAACCCAGGCTACCCGTAACATTCGAGAGGAGCTCTAACCCCTATGACACAGCCACCGGCACCCTTCCACCATCCATCCTTATCCTATGAAGTCTTCCCGCCCAACACCCAAGTTGGGGCGGAGCGACTGACCCATACTTTGAATGATTTGGCGGAACTCAAGCCGGACTTCATTAGTGTCACCTGCAGCAATCGCCAGCCTAATATTCAGGAAACCACCCTCAAGGTAGCCAATCACGTTCAGAACACCCTGCACATCCCAACCATCGCCCACCTGCCAGCTATGTACCTGAGCAAGGAGCGCGTGGCGGCTAGCTTGGACTCTTTGGACCAACTGGGCATCCGTCGGGTCCTGGCCCTGCGCGGTGACATTTTGGAAGGCCTGGAGCCGGTTGGCGACTTCTCTTATGCGGAAGAGCTCATTCATTTCATTAAGGAGCGCAAGCCCCACTTCGACATTACGGCGGCCTGCTATCCGGAAGTCCATCCCGACGCACCTAATGCGGTCGCGGACGTCCGCTTCCTTAAGCGCAAGGTCGACGCTGGTGTTGACCGCTGATCACCCAACTCTTCTTCGACAATGATTGCTTCTATCATTTCCAGGAAAAATGCGCCCTGGCCAATATCGAAGTGCCAATCCTGGCGGGTATCATGCCCATCGTCAATCGCAACCAGGCCCTGCGCCTGCTGACCACCTGTGAGACCACCAAGTTGCCTCGCAAGTTCAAAGCCATCCTGGACAAGTACGAGCACGAGCCTCAAGCCCTACGGGCGGCCGGCCTAGCTTATGCCCTGGACCAAATTGTCGACCTCATTACCCAAGGCGCCGACGGGATTCATCTCTATACCATGAACCAGTCGGACACCGCCCACTATATCGCGGACGCGGCTAAGGCCTTGTTTAAGTGAAAATGAAATAAAAAGCCAGCCCACCAGGGCTGGCTTTTTATTAACCTAGCATCGAGCCGGTACATAAATCAAAGAGTTACAGCTTATAGTAAGTTCATCACAATTTGAAAGTCCCTATTTACACGCTATAAATGGTTGCTTCGTTAATTCTATATTAAAACGAGAATGCTCTTGTTTATTGTGAAGAATAGTGTTATCATGGCGGTAGATAAAATACCGTGAAGATTGCGCTTACTAATCCCTTACACTAATACCATCCGTTATAATTAAATACTGACATGAAAGTTCTATCGTTAAAGTTATAGATTAAGCGTTATCTAATCATCTTAGTCCGCTCTAAAAAGTGGATAGAAGTATAGAAGGCATTATAGAGTAAAATGCGATTTCACTTGAAGGATAGAGGCTCTGACTATCGAAAGACTGCAAATCCCTTCTACGGTTTTTTATGCTAAATCAATGTAAATTAGGTAAGGAGGAAGAATATGGAGTTACTGCTTACGGACGATGAAGCAAATCGTCTAATCAAATGTATTAAAATGGCACTAAAGAACTATAATAAGACTCTAGAGTATGGTGATTCTGGCCGAATAGAACTTGTTGCTATCGGGGGAGAACAGAATGGAAAATTTATTCTAACCTATAAATATGAGGAAACCAATAAGGTATTCCAATTCATGGATGCTAATACAAAAACACGTTAGCTCGGATAAACCTCAACAACTCTTTTCATAAAAATGCAGACGGAACGAAGGTTAAAGGCAACAGAATCAACATATTTTCAGCAGAAGAATACCATGCTAAGGGCGATGGAAGTACACACTATAAAGCATATCCTCTCCCCTTCGAGAACATTCCAAACTCAAGCAATTTTATAGAAGTATTTTACGAACTGCTGAATTACACATCTACAGTTAGAAAAGACACAGATATTGTTATATCAATCCAAGAGAAAATGGTGTAAAATAGACTGTATAGGAGGTCGATAGTATGGATGCAAAAAAAATAGCCAATGACTACTTTCGTTTTGTCAAAGAAAATACTCAATTCTATACTGCGAATTCCGGAGATGTAGAAGTCGTAACGCCATATGTCGATACATTTGGTGATGGTATCACTTTCGTTGTGATTCAAGAAGGTGATAAATTTAAGGTAACAGACAAAGGGTTTACTTTGTGGAATTTAGAAAATGTAGGCCTTGACCTGTTGAAGAAAAAATCACCAAGAAACATGATTTTTAATTCTTTGCTGAACTATACAGGATTTTCATTGGACAATCAAAACAGTATTTATCGTGAAACTACGAAGAATAGGTTGGGACAAACTATCCATGACATGACTCAGTTATTACTTAATGTATATGACTTTGTTTACACAGGCTCTCAAAGAGTCCGCTCATTCTTCTTTGATGACGTAAAAGAATATTTTTCAAACAACAGAGACACATATATGTATCTACCAGATTTTTCTATAGTAGGAAAATCTCGTTTATCCCATCATATAGACTATGTATTCATGAGAAAAAATCAAGCCAATCTAGTGAAGCTACATAACACATTAACTAAGCAGCAAGTTGATGCTACGTTGTCCATTTGGCTTGATACAGCTGATAAACGTCAAGCTGAATATGGGAATACCGAAAAAATGCATATTTTACTTAGCCATGACGGATTTGCTAGAAAAAAAGATTCACATGTAGAGGCTCTTGAGCAGTATGGAATATCAGTCTTAGACTTTTCCGACAAGAAAACGCTCGAAAAAGTACTAGCAAACGCGTAATAAAAGGTAAATTATATACTCATCAAACTCTAGAAATGAAACTTTCACAATAAACCTAGCAAACATTCTTATATTTGCTTCCCTCTAGCTGTCACTAATTATATAGGTATGAGTATGATGATACCTTATTGTTAGCACACACTTTCTAATTTTACCCCAAACACTGTTCAATATTCTTACCATACTAGCCACCCAATTTGGTGGCTTTTTCTATTATGAGTACATTCTATATAGTAAAATCAAAACCGCCCGATAGTACAGGCGGTTTTGATTCTATCCGAGTAATAACTTACCCAGTTTCTGCCTCTTAACCCACCTCGGATAATATCCAAGGACTCCTACATCCCATGGCATCACTAGCAAAGAAGCTTCTCCAAACCACCTATCCTTCACTTAATCCATCTACTGGTCAAAAAAAATTCGACCACCCGTTCCAGAGTGGTCGACTAATCAAACGTTTGACTATAGTTAGGCTGACTAAGCCTGGTTTGAGTTTGCTGCTTCTGAGCGACTACTGACTGCTTCTTCCGCTACTTCTTGACCGGCTTCAGCAAGGTCTTCTGCCTTTTCTTGGACAGCTTGGGCGCCATCTTGGGCAAGGTCCTTAGCCTCTTGAGCTAGCTCTTTTGCGTCCTCAGTAGTCTCTTGGCCTGCCTCAGTAAGATCTTCTGCCGTTTCTTCAGCCACATGTGCTACTTCTTCCGCAGCTTCTTCAGCCACTTCCTTAGCGTCATCAGCCCTTTCTTCAACAGCGTCCACACCGTCTGCTACTGACTCTTTAGCTTGGTTCGCAGCTTCTTCGGCTAGATCCTTGGCCTGATCAGCTGTATCCTCGGCTGCATCTTTGGCCTGCTCAGCGCCGCCACTAATGGCGTCCTTGGCCGCTTCAATGCCTTGGCCTACTTTTTCAGTGACCGCCGCTAGGCCGCTGCCGATGCCGTCTTTGGCTTTGCCTAAGGTGTCAGAGGCAAATTCCCCTGTGGCTTCCGCAAAGTGCGTCACGTGATCTTGCAGACTGACAGTATCAGCTTCTTGCTTGGCTTGAGTCTTGACTTCAAGGACCTTGAGATTGACATCAATCACGCTAAGGCCTGTCATGTTCCGAATGACATCGATCACTAAATGCTTGATGTCATGATATAAATCAGAAACGTTTTTCTTATATTCTGCAATGACATTTAAGTCTACACGCGCCTCTTCCTTACCAAGCACTAGCTTGACGCCACTGGTAAACTTATCGGTGTTGACAATCTTGCCCGCTAAGTTAGAGAAGAAGCCACCGTCAACTGCCAAGAGGCCGTCAACATTGGCTAGCGCCTGTCCAATCTGCTTTTTGATCGCTTTGCGATTGTAAGACTTGCCAGCAGGACTTGGATTGAGTGTCTTATCTGATGTAGGGTTGATTATTTGACATACCCTATCCCTCTCTACTTTTTTTATTTGCGAGAATTTTTGAAGATACCAACCCTGCTGCTGCGCCAGTTCCTACAAGCGCGACAACAAAGATGGTTCTGAAAAACCCGATATTCAAAAATGACAGTTGCCAAGCCAAGGCCAATGGCCCCTCCGAGAATAGGATAGGGTAGGTTTTTTGATTTTTCTTGATCATAAGACTTACCCCTAGTTCTCTAAGTTTTCTTGTGGCTGAGCTTCAAATGCTTCAGCTTTTTGGCTAGTTTGCTCTGCTGCAGTATTCAAGACCTTCACATTGAGATAAATATTATGGTTCAAGCCCAAGTAGGAATTGAGGCCATTAATAATCTCCTTTTGTAAAGCGTTTGTTCTATTGGCAACGTCTACCCCTTGGTTAATGTCACCCTTAACGGTTACTTCACACTTTTTCTTGGTGAGTTTGACCTTAACTTTAGGAGAAGCCATGTAAGAGGCGGCTGAAATAGCCGACTTCACATGGCTTACGATCGCTGATTTTTTAACTGTCAACCGTCCATTCGCCTCCGACAAGACCACTTGGGTGTAGTCTCGCGGATAGAACAAGATGACAAGTATCGCAATGAGTGTCGCAATGGTCAGGACAAGGGATAACCAGAAGATAGCCTGGTTATAGTAGTACCCGAATGAAGACAGTTTGTTGAGGTACTCTCCTATCCAATCCAGATTGACATAGGACTGATTACGATACAAGTTAATGGAAAATAGAACAAGCGGTGGAATACACAGTAAGATGAGCAGAGATTTTTTAATTCGTGACATGATAGTCTCCCTATACTCTATTTAATGTTTGTGTTTCCTATCGATTGCTTAAGCCTTCTTGCCAAGTAATGCAGATACGACTGCTACTACAACTACGGCACCTAATACAGATGGAATTAAAGCCATATCTGCAAGGCGAGGACCCCAAGACCCGAGGAAGAATTGACCAACAGAAGAACCTACTAAACCAGCAAGTACGTTAGCCACAATCCCCATTGAACCGCGTTTTTTAGTTAGGCTACCGGCTACTAAACCGATCAAGCCACCTACGATAATAGACCAGATCATGATATTGCTCCTTTCGTTCAGAATTGCAATGTAAGGACAAGTTTTCGCCTTACATCTTCAACCTTAACACAGAGAACTTTACAAATCAAGTTCAATATTCTTGTTCACTCTTTACCATTTTGACAACATTAGATTTTAAAATTTGAAACTAATTAAATTAATTTCACAAGTTGGCAGGTCAGAAATCAAGCTACATCCCATAATTTAATTGCCTTTATATCAGTTTATATTGCATATTTACTTACATTGTTCTAATGGACGTTTGATTTTTATGTGAAGTCAAATTAGAAAAAATCAGTCTTGAGACCGATTTTTAGCTAAAGCACTTTCCAATCAAATTTTCCTGTGCTATACTTAGGTCATCAAATGAAAAGGAGGACATTAAAATGTCTGATTTATTAAAAAGATTTGTCTCAAAAAGCTGGCGAGTTCGGCGAAAAAAAGCCTTGGACGTAGCCGGTGATGTCTTTGAAAAAAACCAAAGAAGTAGCAGGTAACGCCTTCGAAACCGCTAAAGATGTAGCAGGCGATGTCTTTGACAAAGCTAAAGAACTTGGTGGCGCAGCTAAAGACAAGGCTGAAGATGTAGCAGATGCTGCAGCTGACAAAGCTGAAGACGCTAAAGACGCGGCAGCTGATGTTGCTGAAGCAGCAGCTGACAAGGCTGAAGACGCTAAAGACGCTGCTGGCGAAGCATTGCAAAACGCTGGCGAAAAACTCGAAAACTAATTCGATTTCGCAAAATAAAAAGAGAGGCATTTGTGCCTCTCTTTTTGTGTGAATTAGCTAAATGATTGCTTCATATAGCCTATCGCTTGCCCCACTCCCTATGCCTGGCTCTCTTCTTTCCTTGCCGTCAACCCGCGCAAGGCCAGGAAGACTAGCATTGAAATCAGCGTGAAGGAGATCCAGGTCTTGCTAATGCCAATCAAATCTGACAGGTAGCCGTTGACGGTTAGGAGCAGACTGGACGCCAGGGCCTGTAAGGAATAGAAGGAAGAGACAAGCGAGGTCCGCAGGTGATCCTGCTTGATCAGCTTTTCGTGGATATAGGTGATAATCAGCGTCCCATTAATGCCTACTAAGAAGACATGGAAGAGGAATAAGTAAGGGAAGACCGGCAGATAGAAGCTGATGACTAGGAGGGTCACCACATCTAGCAGAAGGACCCGGTCAATTAGGGCGACCATATCCAGCTTCTTCTTCAAGAGGACCTTGCTGAGGAAGAGGTTGGACAGGATGGTGGCGAGGCCAATCCCGATAATATAATAGCCCACGATGTATTCCTGCACGGCATCCCCTAGGATGACCTGCCACTGGTTAGACGGGCCCAGGTCCAAGACGGCCGGGATGGAAAACATGATAAAGTAGAGCAGGATACGGCTGTCTTTGAGTGCTTCTATTAGGTTGACCACGGTTTCTCGGTAGACCTGCTTAATCTGGCCCCAGTGGTTCTGACGCGGGCGCGGCTTGAAGACATTGGGCACCAGCTGCACATAGACCAATAAGCCAATCAAGATGGCCGATGCCACATAGAAAGGAATGGCCGGGTTGTCTTTGCCCAGAATTTGCGCGCCAACAAAGCCGGACAGGAGGCCGAAGAATGGACCGATGATTTTTAGGTTAGAAAATACTTGCGCGATATCATAAGGCGCATTGGCCTCCTTGATTTCATTGACAATCCAAGACTGCAGGGTCCCAGAGCTGAGGGAGACGGCCAAGCCGGTTAAGACAGCCGTCAGGATCAAGACGACAATATTGCGGGTTCCTGCCATGAAGAATAGGCCAATGGCCCGCAGGAGAAAGGACAGGGACATGACCCGCTTCTCCCCGATAGAATCGACCAAGATCCCACTGGGAATCTCGGCGACCATGGTAGTCGCTGTAAAGGTAGCCAAGAGCAGACCAATCTCGGTCATGGAGTAGCCCAGATAGATCAAAAGCAGGTAGGTCAAGGAGACAAACATCTGCTCCGCGATGGTCTCCACCGTCATAATCAAATAAAAATTCTTAATTTTCCAATTCATGGGCTGCCTCCGTCTGAGGCGCTTGCCCTACTTGGGGATTGAGCTGGTATGACTTACCGTAATTATCCCGGATCAGAAACTGGTAATCCACCAGATATCTCCGCATGGTCGCGAAATCCTCGTAGACTTCCTTGATTCGCTCATTAAGTTCAGGCTCAGTGAATTCCTGGGCGTGTTGCTTCAAGTGTTGATAAATATATTGAAAGACTTCTAGTCTATTTTTTTGTTTGCGCGGCAGGACATAGAACTTACCATCTCTCATATAGCGTGCAATCGTCTCTTCAACCATGCTTTGGCCTCCTCTGTTTTCAATAAAATGCTACTTGTCTCTATTCTATATGGCATTGTGCTAGATGGCAAGGGGGAGTGACAGTTGCCAGAAGCTAGAGCTAAAGTTTTTGCGCGTATTAGCTGAATGATTCCATTCTTATATGCCAATTTATCATGCGTTATCATGCGGTTTTACCTGCATCATCTCTACATTATATCTTCTAAGTAATCGCTATTTACCTCCTGTTATTAGCAGTCAGGTAAGGTAAATGGTAAGGTAAGCAAGCGCTTGGTCGTATGACATATCGTATTATAGACTATATCATCTCAACAGCAATATACCGAGCCATTCGCTAGGCTAGAAAAGAATCTGGACCAGACATATATGATCCAATATAATCATAACTCCAATTATTTGCAACATACTTTTGACAGTCGTTTTTTGCTAGACCTCTATTTACGTCAGCTATCTTTATTTCTTGTCGAATCCAATCCACATAGTTTGTATTCTTATATAGTGCCCTTACATAAGAGATTTCATCATTCTGTACATACTTCGGAAGGTGATTCTTCGTTTCAATATAGCCGAATAATGGCTTGGTGATATCTTTTGATTTTTGCACTATCACTTTTATATCTTGTTGTCTTTCGGTTGCCTTGGATAATCTAGATAGCATGAACTCATGATATATTTGATGAATTGCCCAGCTATATTCTAATCTCACTGCATTAAACGACAGTAGAGCTTGGTTATCAGAATACAAATCATATATTTGCTTTCTGTAGTCTTCCAACATATCAACTATTGATTTTAGATTAAAATGTCGCACCCTCAAAATTTTCTCTATATCAAAACTTGCTCTCTCATCTCTTAGACTTATAATTTGATAGCCATGTTGACTAATATTCCTCAGAGCTTCTCCTAGTCTATATGAAGGCATTGCATCATATATTTTACTAATGTATTTCTCAAATCTACTTTTCTTATCCTCCTTCTTCTCAATATCAATTTCCACAAGGCTCTCTGTGTACCAGTCACTCTTGCAGTATTTGACAATCATCTCTATGAGAGTCTTAGCTGTCGAGAAAATATTAGACACTAGAGTATTAAGAGCCATTTCTTCATCTTCTGCATATACTACTTTTCCTTTCCTTCTGACTTTGTCGTGATGCGATATTACAAACTGATCTTTCAAAAGTTGTATCTGATACTGAAAAGCCCTATATAATAAAGCAATTTCTTGCAAAAAATGACTATCTTCCATATATATAAAGTCTTCTTCAAGACCTTCAGACAGCTTCCGTACTCTTTGGAAGAATTTAGCATTGACATCTGGAATAGCCTCGTCGAACATGCTACCGTCTACAGCACTGACGATATCCGCTTCAAATTCAAGAACGGTCAGAAAATCACGGCATAAAATACAGCCCCACCACTGGATCTTTCTCCGGTAGTGAGGCTGTTTTACTCTTAAAAAGTAATACCGTCTTTGACCATTTGCCGTTGGCTTTCTGTCAAAATAGAATGTTCTACATACCCATAATTATCGTGCAACCATTGTACAGTCTCCTTGCGGAATGACTCTACTGGTGACGCAATATGCGCTGTTTTAAAGTCCAATTTACCGTTTTTGTAATCGCAGCAAATAAATCGGTTATCTCCATTACCAGTAATAAAGAGCTGGTCAATCAAAATCCTCCCTGATGAATTAACCATATTAGGAGCTTCTTCAATACTGCTAAGGTGGTCTATGAGACTTTCAAATGACAACCAAAGGAGGAATCTGTCAAATCCGTCTGTATTTGTTTCTTTAATAACAAAAGTATTCATTGCAGCCCCTCCTTTCAAAATATTATTGTTGTGTACTGATTAAATCAATACATTTCTTAATAATTTCGTCTGCCTCTTCTTTTGTGTTTATGCTTCGTGTATTGTCTAAAGTCTCGCTGAAAACATCACCGAAATGGAATAACGAATTTCTCTCTGACACATAATAATTATAACAATTCTCGATATAGTTATTTTTGCTTCTATCTGGAAATGCTTCCTGCACTACATATTTATTCGGAGTAAGCGTTTTATCATACCCAAAGCAGGTGAAGTTTCTTCCGACAGTTCCGCCAGCCGAAGTAATCAAATACTTAATATGTCCCTCTAATGCTCTTAATGCTGGAAATGCATACTGAGAATAGTCTTCACTTTCTACATAATAATTCAGATTAATTACGGCCTGTTTTATCAAACGCTTTATTCCCGGTGGGTATGCACTAGGAAGTCCGTTCTCAATAGGACCAAATGCATTGCCTACAACGTCCTTCTTTATGCTCATTCGGTATGCGCTTCCGAGAATTTGTTCTACTTTAATGTTTTCATCCAGTTCTACCAATGTGGTAGTGATGACTTGGAACAAATACGAGTTTTTACCTTGTACTAGCAGTTTATGCTGTCCTGATTTAAATAATGACACCGTTACTGTGTCACCGTTTAGTCTAAAACGATAAATCGCCTTAGCGGTTTTATTATCAACTGTATGGATAATATTCCCATCCGCCTCTTCGATTATTTCTGAAAATGCGTCGAAATCATTCTTGTTAAAATACGGAATAGAGAACCAGTGTTCACCCTGAACAGCAACCTTTTTTCTATCATTCAAAGCAGATTTTGCAAGCTGGTCCGCTTTTTCATTATATATAACATTACTATGCCCCGGAACCTTTTCAAACTCAACCTGAATAAAATCTTCAAATTTAGATTTGTATAATGAGACAAGCATCTGGCTCACCTTTGCCTTTGCTCCCCATTCACCAGTTATCCACTTCGAAAGACCTTCATAGTCATGATAGATTTTCAGTTTTTCAAATCCATTAGATATCGCCCAATCAAATGCGTTAATTACACCAAAAATTTCGCCGATGATGTTTTGGCTATCCAGATATTCCTTATTACTTCCATATCCACAAACGCTCTCCTCAGTTCCATCAGGTAAAATGAATACCACACCATAGGAATATCTATTCAAATCCTTATCATAGCTTCCATCTGTAAATGCAACCAGATAGCCAGCTTTATTATCCTCAGCAACCTGTTCAACCCAAACATCTCGATTATCGAGGTAGGCTTCTGCTTCTTCCTTTGTTTTAAATTTCTTATATTCTGGATCAGAGAATCCTGATGTTGAAGCTTGCGCTTCTGGCCAATTATCAAAAATACCTGTAGTATGCCCTTTTCTTACCGCATAGTACATTTCGGAACGCCTCCTAAATTTAGAATGTATTATATTGTATTCATACCTATTTGTCAAGATTTCCCTTGTGGGGCTCGGCCCCACACTCTCGCCAGCGTGGCGCGCGGACCCGCACCTCTGGACGAAGGGATGGGGGATTGGGTTAAGGTCTAGCTATATAAGCTATTATTTCATACTCAATTGACTTAATTAAGAGCAGGATCTTGCGACTTCCAGAATTCGTCATTCCTTCTAGGTCTAGGGTGAGGATGCATCATTGGATGCCGCTCACATGGATTGTTTCTGAACCAAGTACACCAAGCCTTTTTTGCTATATAACCCAGTAGAATTAACTCACATTCATCGTGATTAGAGTAATACTCGAATACATTGTTAATAAAGGAATTTTTCCGTTTGCTAATTCTACCATTTACTTCTTCGAAGTATCTGACATTAAGAAGTAGTATGTCCTGATCGTGCAACATTTCCACGATACGTTTACTTTCACCTTCTAACAATTCAGCGTTATTCCCTGCAGCATCAATTCTTGTCTGCGATTCTGTCAACATTTCTACTGCTCTTCTAGCGCCAACACAAAGTGATAATACACGCCTATACGATATGATTTTTAAATAGATTAATAGGTTGTATGAACAACGGTACAAACGCCACAGCAGTCCGTATGGCATTAAGATTATTACCTTGAATAACTTCGTTATATTTTCGGAAGTCATCGTTAGGGACACTGATTTCATAAGGACAGTAATTTCCCTGTCTAGCAGGGTATGGGTCTTAGCCAATTATAATTCTCATAGAAAATCGCCTTTCTTTTTCGAGATTAGGTGTTACTAGGCCTAAATGTCATTAAGATAACCAACAAGGCACCTAGCATCGCTTAAATTCTATTATCCTTATTCGCTTAATTTAATAAGTGAATTATACTATTTGGCGATTTTAGTTTCAATGCAATGTCCTATGATTTACTAATTATCATAACTTTTACACTAATTACCCCTTTCCGCTCAATCAACCCGCACCTCTGGACGGATGCTAGGGATGTGACACTACCCAATCCCCCATGCAATTCGTCCGTCGGTGGTCGACTGGAATAACGCAGAGGCTACTCGCATGCACCAAGCTACCAAACCCATAGCGCTCGCGAATCTTATCTACCGCCTTATCCAGGGCCTCTTGCTCTTTGACTTCTTCCACATCCTCAAACAGGGACAACTGCTGATAGTCCTTAGGGCGTAACTTACCCGCTGAGATGCCGATACTGCGGACTGGTTGCGGCAGGTAATGTTTTTTCAATAGGTAGATAGCCCATTCAATGGCCTTATGGCTGGCGTCCGTTGCCTCTATTTGCATTTGGCCACCGGCAGGAAAGAAAAAAGCCACCTTGAGGTGGCTTTTTGTCTTGTATTAGCTAAGTAACTGATTAACTCTATCCTGCACAGTCTGATAATCATACCCCGCCTCAGTCAACTCTCTCACCCGCTCTTCCCCATTGCCATACTCGCCCCGGATCACATCCCAGGCTACTGAGGTAATCAGGTCGTCGCTAGGTGAGGTATCTTCCGATGATGCGGGGGCTGACTCCTGACTATCCTGGTCGTAGCGTGGTCTTGCGTAACCAGCAATAGCCTCATGGTTCCAGTCATAGTAGGCTCTGGCCACTCGGCCATTGTAATTGCCTTCTAGGGTACTGATAGACCCGTCAGCCTGAACTCGCTCTACAATCCCAATGTGGTCGACAGGCCCACCATCGAAGTTGAAGATGACAATGTCCCCGGCTTGGGGCCATTCTTGGCCTAGCCAGATGTCTTGTTCCTGGAACCAAGCTAGGTGGCGTGGGACGCCACATTCTCGTCCGATCAGTTGACTAAGACCGGCTTCATCCCCGCAGACGGTCACGAAGATGTCGCACCAGTCGTCTCCGTATTGGACTCGGTAGCCGACTGGGATAGGGCTGACTGAATTGTAGGCATCTACCATGGCTAGGTGGTCGTCAGACCATTGGCTAGTGCCCAGGTAGCTCTGGGCTACTCTAATCAGTTTATCGGCCTGTCCCATGGTCGTCACCGCCCTTCTTCCAATAGTCTAGACTGGACTTCTGAATGAGTGCGCCTAGGAAGACAGCGACCAGGTTAATGGTGGCCACTAGCTGACTGGTAGGCGCCCAACCATAGAGGTCGCCTAAGCCTGAAGCCAGGACGGCCAAGGCGGGCAGGAAGATTAGTACTAGCCACTTGAGCGCATCATAGTATCGGTTTTCTAAGTTCATTTACTTACTTCCTTTCTTCTAGTAGGGTCTCAATTTTGGTAATACGCAGATCCATTGAAGCTAGGCGGTCGTCAATGGTCTTGACCACTAGCTTATTCGCCTCAATCTCCAACTGCATCTCATCTATGCGGAGGATGAGGCTCTGGATGGCAGTAATGAGGTTGACTAGCTTGCTAATCAGGGTGATCACTGCTACCGTTGCCGATGCCAAGCCTCCAATTTCTAACAGACTCATCCGACTCATCTCCTTTCTTATATATGAATAAGGGACCCGCTCCGCGGGTCCCCTGCACCTACGGTGCTTAGTTCTCTGCCTTGTAGATTTCTTCCACGGATCGTGTCACCATGTTAGCGTTCTTGGCGCTAGCATATTGGTCGACACTGTCCTTCTCGAAGATGTTCTTAGCCACAATCGTGTCCATGGCGGACTTGACCGTGTTGGCATCTAAGTTGTCCTTGGCGTGGGCTAGACTGATCTTCTTGGACTTGCCGTCGGCAGCCTTGAAGTTGAGGTCTAGCTTCTTGGTTGTTTTTACTTCTGCCATTGTGGGTGGCTCCTTTCTTCTAGTTTAGTGGGTGGGTGCTAAGCCTAGTTGTAGGCATAGACTTCAGTGACTTTGGTTTCGGTGATTGGGTGCTTAACCAGTGTCCCCACTGCATCTCGCACCGCGGTCACATCTTCAAGTGAGGCATTAGCCACTACATGACCTAGACTGACGTTTTCCTTCTTCTTGTTTTCGTCGATTGAGGTCATTTGGAGGGTGCCCTTTACGAATGATCGTGCCATTGTATCTCGCTCCTTTATTTTGATTTGTAGCTACATATATAAATAGGGTCTGAGCGCCCCCTTTCTACGTGCTCACTTAGACACAACTTGCCTTTTTCTAAAAAGAAATATCTTGAGCCCGACCCTAATTCCTGGCAAATTACCCAGTTTTCTGCCCTTCTCCCTAGTTTCTGACCGGGCTAGCAGGCCACTAGCTCCTGACAAAACCCCAGTTCCCGGCCCTTTTCCCCAATTCCCGGCCTAGCCAGTGATCCACTCTCCAAAGTGGGCCACTAGCTCCTAGCAAAGCTCCCAATTCCTGCCCTTTTCCTTAGTTTCTGGCCCAGCTAGTGGTCCACTCGACGGAGTGGACCACTAGCTCCTGACAAAAGCTCCCCATTTCTGACCTTTACCCCAGTTTCCAGCACAGCCAGTGGTCCACTCTTCAAAGTGGGCCACTAGCTCATGGCAACCCCCCCCATTTCTGCCCTTTTCCTCAGTTTCCGACCCAGCCAGTGGTCCACTCGAAAAAGTGGACCACTGGCTCTAGCAAATCACCCGATTCCTGCCCTTTTCCTTAGTTTCCGACCTAGCTAGTGGTCCACTCGACGGAGTGGACCACTAGCTCCTAGCAAAACCCCGGTTTTTCGGCCCTTTTCCTCAGTTTCCAGCCCAGCCAGTGGTCCACTCTTCAAAGTGGGCCACTAGCTCCTGACAAATCCCCGATTTCTGCCCTTTACCCCAGTTCCCGGCCCAGCCAGTGGTCCACTCTCCAGAGTGGGCCACTAGCTCCTAGCAACCCCCCAGTTTCTGCCCTTTACCCCAGTTCCCGGCCTAGCCAGTGGTCCACTCTCCAGAGTGGACCACTAGCTCCTAACAAAACTCCCAATTCCTGCCCTTTTCCTCAGTTTCCAGCCTAGCCAGTGGTCCACTCTCCAAAGTGGACCACTAGCTCTGACACCCCCGAATTTCGGCCTTTTCCTCAGTTTCCGGCCCAGCTAGTGGTCCACTCTTCAAAGTGGACCACTAGCTCCTGACAAACCCCCGAATTTCGGCCCTTTTCCTCAGTTCCCGGCCTAGCCAGTGGTCCACTCGACGGAGTGGACCACTGGCTCCTGACTTTTCTCCCAATTTCGTCCTAAGCCCACACAAAAAAGCCTTCCCATCAGGGAAGGCTTTTGCTTCTATGCTAATCTACTGATTTCAGGGCTTCTAGCATGTCGACTTGGCGGAGTTGGCGGTCTACTAGCCAGCCCAGGGCAGCCAAGATTAAGAGGATGGCCACAACTGGGGTCAGGTAGACGGTCCAGGCGACATTTTTGGTTGAAGCGGACGAAGTCTGCGCTAATGCGCCCCAGCAAATAACGGTGCAGGACCCAGCCGCCGGCCAAACCTAGTAGGATGCCGACTAGGGACAGGGCCACGGTCTCGCGGTAGATGTAGCGGGTGACTTCGCGATTGTGGAAGCCCAGAACCTTAATGGTAGACAGCTCCCGAATCCGCTCGGCCACATTAATGGTCGTCAAATTATAGAGGATGACGGCGGCCAGCAGGACGGAAACCAGGGTCAGAATCTGCATGACCAAAGCCAGGGAATCGACTGTCACCTGGATTTGGTGACGGACGCCGCTGTTTTGGATGACCGAGCGCACGCCACTCAAATCCATAAAGCGGGCGCTGACCTTAGCCAGGTCGCCTTTGGCTTCAGGCGTCAGCTGGACCAAATGGGCGTTGGCGGTCCAGGCTTTTCCATAGGCAGCCTCATAGGCAGTCCGGCTCAGGTAGACACTGTGGCCGGCATAAAGCTCCACAATGCCCGCCACCGTTACACTGACCGGCTGACCGTCGGGGTCTTCCAGGGTCAGGCGGTCGCCCACTCTTAGCCCTGCCTTGTCCGCCATTTTCTGGCTAATCAGGGCGCCCTGGTCGGGCAAGGCCAAGCGATTATGGCTATAGGCGTCATAGAAGGCCATAAGTTGGCCAAAGCCACCGTCAGGCGCCACCATAATGGTCACTTCCTGCTGATCCTTGAAGCCAGGCAAGTGCTGGCGGCCCGTTTGCAGCTGGATGTCCAGGGTCTGAGCCAGGTCATCCTGAGCTAGGGCAGAGGCCAAATCGCTTTCCTGGGAGGCATTGACATGCTGCTGACGAGCCACGATCAGGTCATAGCCCACCAGCTGGTCAAACTGGCGCTCGGTGATTCCGGCCAAGGACGAGGAAATGCCTAGGCCCGCGAAGAGCAAGGCCACCGAGCCGGCCACCCCCAGGATGGTCATGAGCATGCGCTGCTTGTAGCGGAAGATGTTGCGGGCCGTCACCTTCTGGGTAAAGGTTAGGCGGCGCCAGAACCAGGTCACCCGCTCCAGCAAGATGCGGCTGCCACGCGCCGGTGGCTTAGGCAACAGGAGCTGGGCTGGCGTCTGAGCCAGTTCGCGCCGGGCCACCCACCAGATAGGCAGCAGGCTGGACAGGAAGGACAGGCCCAGGGCCAGAGCCGCTAGCGGCCAGTAGAAATGCAGTTGAATGGGCGGATAGGTCGAAGTGGCAAAGAGCGTATGGCCCAAGATATAAGGCAGGCCATAGGTCCCGGCCACAATGCCCAAGACAGCACCTAGGCCACTAGACAGGAGGCCATAGACCAGGAATTTGGCTAGGATGTCGCCAGGACTATAGCCCAGGGCTTGCAGAAGGCCGGCCTTCAGCCTTTCCTCGCTCATAAAGCGGGTCATGGTAGTGAGGGTCACTAGGGCCGCTACTAGATAGAGAACCACGGGGAAGACATTGCCCACATTGGCCATGCCCTCGGTCCGTAGCTTGCTGGTGTAGAACTCGACATCGCCCGGATAGGTCTGGCGGCTGTAAACCCGGTACTTAGGCGTCACCAGGCCGGCCAGGGCATCTTGGGCCCGGTCAAGGTCGGCCTGGCCCTCCTTGATGGCGGCTTGGGCCTCCGCTTCCTTGCTGGCAAATTCGGCCTGCTTGTCATCCAGCTCCTGGCGGGCAGAAGCCAGGGCTTCCTGGCCACTGCTGATTTCCTGGCTGGCCGACTCCAGGGCCTGGGCGCCGGCTTGGGCCGCCGCCGATTGGCTGTCATATTGGGCCTGGCCGGCTTGGTATTGGCTTAAGCCTGCTTGATAGTTGGCAGCCTGGCTGTCATATTGAGCCTGACCCGTAGCCAGGGCCGCGGCGCCGGCTTGGTAGCGGGCCAGCCCTTCTTGGTAGCTAGTATTGGCGGCTTGCCACTGGGCTTGGCCAGCTTCAAGTTGGCGCTGGGCGCTGGCCAGGGTCTGGGCTTCTTGAGCCAGGGCCTGGCGGGCGGTCTCAATATCTGGCAGGGTGTCCGGATCTTGGCCTGCTTGGCGCAGGGCCTCTTCTTGGGCGACCAGGGCCTGCTGACCAGCGGCTGGTTTGGCTTGGCCGTCAGCCAAGGCCTGGCTCTGGCTTGCTAGCGTCTCAGCCTGGCTGTCCAACTGGCTCTTGGCGGCGTCCAACTGGGTCTTGGCTTGGGCCAGTTCCTGGGACTTGGCCGTCAAATTGGCCTGGCCGCTGGTCAAGGCGGCTGCCCCGCTATCCAGTTGGGCCTTGGCCTGGGCTAAGGCGGCTTGGGCGCTGGCTAGTTGGCCTTGGCCCTGGGTCAAAGTCTCATCCTGGCTAGCCCATTGGCTGGCCGCTTGGTCCAAGGCAGACGACTGATCCGCCCACTGGCTTTCCGCTGAAGCTAGCTGGCTGGAGCCTGAGGCCAGGGCCTCCGAGGCCGAATCTAGGTCGGACTGGCCCTGGTCGATTTGGCTTTGGACCTGGGATTGGACTTGGGCCAAACGAGCGGCGCCGTTATCGGCTAGGAGAGCTTCCAAGTCAGCCTGGTGCTGGTCTAGGCGCTCCCAGTAGCGGGCCTCAAAAGTATTGAGCCCGGCTAAATCCTCGTAGCGCAGGCGGGCTATAGTGTAGACCGGACTGTCGAAGTCCTGGGCCGTCACCACCCCATAGCCAGCCAGGGTCCCGCTGCCGGCCGTTGAAGGACCAAAGAGGACCTGGTTGCCCAGCTCGCCCGAGTTGACAAAACCGGTAATGGTAAAGGTCGTCTGCTTAAGCATGGCCTTGGCATTGCCGGACTCCTTGAGCTTAACGGTGTCGCCTAGCTGAAAGCGACCTTGCAGGCTACTTAAGAGGGCAATTTCCCCCGAGGCTTGAGGCAGGCGGCCGGCCACTAAATGATAGTGGGCCAGGTCCTGGGTCAGGCTGAAGATCCGCCAGGCTTCTGGCGTCTGGTCCAGGACCACGTCGGTCAGGTAGCCCCCTTCGACCTGGGCGCCCGACAGCCGGGCCAGCTCCTCCATGTCTTCTTGGGACAGGCCATAGTCGGACAGAACGGTCAGGTCCTGAACCCGCAAGCCCTCTAGGTAGGCGCTGGCCGTCTGGGTGATGTCCGGCGGCGCCGCCTGCAAGCCCACCAGGGCAAAGGACCCCAGCATCATGAGGCAGACCATGGATAGGAAGCGCCCCTTGGTCTGACCAAGACTGCGCCAGAATTCTTTGAAAAGTGTTGACTTGGTCATTGGCTGACCTCCTTTTGGATAGAGATGTTAGTCAATTATTTTTTTGTGGGGTGGCTGACAGGCTCAAGTCACTGGTCCGGTAGGCTCAAAGCGCTGACTTGACAAGCTCAAGTCGCTGGCTCGGCAGGTTCAAAGCACTGACTTGACAGGCTCAAATCACTGGCCCGACAGGCGCAAGTCGCTTGCCCGGCAGGCTCAAGCGCTCGGCCGGTAGGCTCAAGTCACTGGCCCGTCAGGCTCAAAGCGCTGACCCGGCAGAATCAAGTCGCTGGCCTGACAGAATCAAGTCACCAGCTCCTCAGAGCCAGAAACTCGATCTTTTCTTTCCCCACCTTCTAGTACTCCAAGTCCCCAATATGCTGCGGCTGGTCGTTGACCGTAATCGACTGAATTTGGGCGTCATGTAGACGAATGACCCGATCGGCGATAGGCGCCAGGGCTCCGTTGTGGGTGACGATGATGACCGTGGCCCCCTCCTGGCGGGACATGTCCTGAAGAATCTGCAGAACCTGCTTGCCAGTCTTATAGTCCAGGGCCCCGGTCGGCTCGTCACAGAGCAGGAGCTTGGGCTTCTTGGCCAGGGCGCGGGCGATGGAGACTCGTTGTTGCTCGCCTCCCGATAGCTGGGCCGGAAAATTATCCAGTCGGTGGCTGAGGCCCACTGCGGCCAGGGCCTGAGCTGGCTCCATGGCATGGGGCACGATTTCCGCGGCCAGCTCGACATTTTCCAGGGCGGTCAGATTGGGCACCAGATTATAGAACTGGAAGACGAAGCCCACGTCATAGCGGCGATAGTCGGTCCGCTGGTGGCTGTTGTAGGCGGCGATGTTCTGGCCGTCAATCCAAATCTCCCCCTGGCTGGCCGTGTCCATGCCCCCCAGAATGTTGAGCAGCGTGGACTTGCCGGCGCCGGAAGCTCCCAGTATAATGACTAGTTCGCCCTGTTGGATGTCAAAATTCAGGTCTTTGTTAGCAGTAATTTGCCCCTGGCCCGATGGAAAGAACTTGGAACAATCTTTTACTTCAATATAGGCCATGCGGTCACGTCCTTTCTCCTGTCCTGACAATTAAATTGACAGGTGTTGATTTATGTCTGCCTTTATTATAGAATAGATGAAAAGCTAAAACAATGAGCAAAAATCAACAGACTGTCTATTTAAGGAGGGCCTATGACTCAAAAACGCCAAACCCAAACCAAGGCTGCCATCAAAACGGCCCTAACCCAGCTCCTGCAGGAGGTAGGCTTCGAGCAGCTGACCGTCCGCCTACTCTGCCAGCGGGCCGGCATTAACCGCGGCACCTTCTACCTGCACTACCAGGACAAGTTCGACCTTATGGAGCAACTCAAGGAAGAGACCCTGACCCAGCTGCGCACTTTCTTTATCGAAAATCAGGAGCACAATGTCCACCTCGTGCTGGTCCTAGAGTATATTAAGGAAAATTACGACTTCATCTACGCCCTCTCCCAGAGCAACTACCTCAACTTCAAGGCCACCATCCGCGAATTCATGCTGCAACTCTTCCAGCGCGAAGACCCAGCCGATTTGCAGAACTTTCTAGGCCGCAACTTCCCTATTAATCAAAAATACGCCCTGGAATGCGTCCTCAGCCTAGTCGAAGGCATCATCAACCTCTGGGTCAGCAGCGGCGCCAAAGAATCCCCCCAAGAAATCCGCGACATCTTTGCTAAGGTGCTAGACTTTACTAACTGGTAAAGGGGTTGGGGGCCCGGGAAAAGGCTGGAACTGGGCAATTGCTCAGAAAAGGGCACGAGCCAGTGGTCCACTCGATGGAGTGGACCACTGGCTCCACTTTTCTGCCTTTTTGGGGGCTGGAGGCTACTTTCAGGGTGCGCTAGTGGTCCACTCGTCCGAGTGGACCACTGGCTCCAGCTTTTTCTGCCTTTTTTTGGGGGCTAGAGGCCGCTTTCAGGGCGCTCTAGTGGTCCACTCGACCAAGTGGACCACTAGCTCTGGCGGAATCTATCTTTTTAGGCAGCCGCCGCCCTGCTCCCTTTTTCCAAAACACAAAAGAAGCCCTGCCACTAGAATGGCAGGGCTGTTTGCTGTTAACGGGATTGTTTGCGGTGTTCGGTGTAGGGCGATCCAGATGCCGGATACGATTAGGAGGCCGATGATGAAGAGGGAAAGGATTGAGGAAGCTTCCCCAGTGCTTGGGAGGCGGCGGCCATTACGGTCATAGCGGACGCCTGGCTCTTTAGATTCCTTGGCAGATTGGCTAGCGACTGAGCTTTGGTTGGTGGCTGAAGATTGGTTAGCGCCTGATGCTTGGTTCGCAGCAGATGACTGGTTGGCGCCTGAAGCTTGGCTGGCAGCTGAAGACTGGTTCGCGCCTGAAGCTTGGCTGGCTGCTGAAGATTGGCTTGCGGCAGCACCTTGGTTCGCAGCAGATGACTGGTTAGCTCCACTAGCTTGGCTCGCAGCAGGGGCGCTGCTTTCTTTGCTTTGGCTATTGGCAGCCTGACTAGACTGGCTTGCTTGACTAGCCTGCCCTGTTTGCCCGGCCGCCACAGCGGTCAGCACATAGTTGGAGCGGTAGACCTTGAAGGTGCCCAGGTTAGTTTGCACCTCTTCCTTGGCGTCTGGGTTGGTTTGGCCAACTTGTTGAGCTTGGCTGGCGTCGACTTTGTAGTCGGGATGGGCTTTGACGAAAGCTTGGGCCGCCATGTCGAAGGCAGACTGGCTGGTCTCGCTGTTAACCAGGTAGTGGCTGGTTTCGGAGACTGCTTGCTTGTCATCTTGAACCTTAACCGTCACGAGTTGGGCGTCTAAAAGAGGGTTGTGCTTAGGCAACTCGGTCACGGCGTAAGTCTTAGGTTCTTGGGCTTCCTCTACCGGCAGGCTGTCGGCAGCTTCCAAGACAAAGTTGGCTTCAAAAGTATGGCCGTCAAACTCGCCCTTGTCTGTGACATAGTGCTTCTTAGCCGTATCAGTCTTGATATTCTGAGGGACGCGCTCAATCTTATAAGTGCCCTTAAGCAAGTCATAGATTTGGTTAAAGGTCACGTCTCCTGTATTGACGCTAGTATAGTAGAGGGTCTTGTGGACCTTGCCGTCCTTGTCGACTAAATGAATCTTGACTAGCCCCTTCTCGGAAGCTGTCTCGTCCGCCTTAGGCATGAGGTTGACAACGGATAAGGTCTCTTGTGCTTGGGCAACCGGCACTGGTGCCAATGGCAAAGCCAGGCTCACGGCTGCCAAAAGCATTAAAGATTTTTTGATCATTGGTTTCATGGTAGGTCTCTCCTTTTCTTTTTCCTGACTATAGTATAAGCCTTGGGCCAGCAAAATGGGGCAAAGTCATCAAAATCGATTAAAAATCATCGAATTTGATGTTTTATGAGAAAAACCCTCAGAAAAGTTATCTGGGGGTTTAGAAGTATAATAAATTAATAACCTTATTACTTATTTAGCACAAAAGTGTCGTAGACTTGTAGACCATATTGCTCAATAAGGTTAATTAAGCTTTGGGCATAGTCAGGTGCCTCCGCATAGCCGCCGGCATGAATATTACGTAAGGTACTTCGATAATCTCGGTTACCAGTTACACCACGATAATGCTGAAGAAATTCAAAACGGTGCTTAAAGCCCTCCTCAACACTCGCATAGCGTCTAAGACTACCGTTGCTGTCCATAACACCAAAGTAATTATTCTTATAGATAGCGCCAGGAGAGCTACCCCATGCCGACTCAATAATAGCTTGTCCCAATGTCACAGAAGGTAAAATTTATATTGATCCCAACCATTTACTGCTGCGGGAGTAATCTTGTTAAGGAATTGCTTCTGCGCACCACTTAAGGCTTGATAATAGCGACTTGTGAGACGAGGTAGGCTGCTTGTTGCTGGACTAGGCTTAGGATTAGAAGTAGCTGACTGACTCTTGACTTTCAAAACTTGCCCAGGATGAATCATGACATTGGCTGAGCTATATCCATTGAGCTCCAAAAGCTCATCTACTGACATTCCATATTGGTTAGCAATTTTCCAGAAGGAATCGCCTGATTGAATGGTATAAGTACTTGCTTCTTGATTTTTAGGCTCGTCTTTTTTGCTTTCATCCTTCTTAACTTCATCTTTTTGCTTAGGTGTATCCTTACTTACTTGAGGGCGGCTGACAATGATCTTCTGCCCAGGATGCAACATCACATTTAGTGAAGCAAAATTATTCCATTTCATTAATTCATCTAGCGTAATTCTATAGCGTTGAGAAATTCGCCATAGGGAATCGCCATTTTGAATGATATATTCTTGTGGAGCGCCTTGCTGTTGAACTTTTGTTTCTGGCTCGGTCTTTGCTGCTTCTTTTGAAGCAGATACTTTAATTAACTGACCTGGATGTAGCATGACACTAGTATTTGCAAATCCATTCAACTTAAGTAATTCATCGAGTGTTAAGCCAAACTTGTTAGCAATCAGCCACAAGGAGTCACCTGATTTAATAGTATAATGACGTTCAACATTTCCCGGAGATCGAAGACTCACTTTCCCACTCTCTGTATTTGTCTCATCCTTTGTTAGAGACTCTGATTCACTGTTAGCGACCTTACTTGCTTCTGATTCCACTCCAGAAAGCTCTTGCTCACTTACATCTAGTGATTCTTTAGAGCTACTACTGATCACGACAGGAGCTGATAAGTCTTGTTCACTGATACTTGTCATAGATTCGGATAAGTCTCCAAGAGAGGCAGGAGCTAACTCATTTTCTGATGGCCGATAGTCGCTAGATTCAGCTATGGAGTGCTGAGACGATACACTATTAGCCTCATTGGCATGTACGATCCCTTGATGAAAGCATAAAGAAAATGCTGCGACTAAGGTAAATTTGAATATTTTATTCTGCATATTTACTGACAACCTTTCTATCACGTTCATAAGTCTATCTTCTTAAACGGCGTTTTTCTGCCAAGACGATTAAGAAACCAATCAGCGTTAATCCAAGGGATACAATTGAGATAATTCCAATATGGACTTCACCTGTATTTGGTAACTGTCTGCCAATCTTGTTGCTTGGTGTGGCCGCAGCTACTGGAGCTGGGCTTTGGGTTGCTTTTGTTAGCTTTCTCAGACTGACTATCCTTCTTAGCTAGATTAGTTGGAGCGTCAACCTTCTTACTTGGAGATTGACTAACTTCTTTCTTAACTGTATCAATCTTCTCTTCTTTCTTGCTTGGAGCTGGTTTTTCTGCCTTATTGTCTTTGGCTTGCGCAGATGAAGTCGCTTCTTGACTTTGGCTTGCTTGGTTACTTGCGGTTGCAGCTGATGATTGAGCTGTTGGCTCAGCTGCTGCTACTTGAGGCTTGGCAGCTTGGACCGCCGTTAAGACATAGTGGCTACGGAAGACATTAACAGTCCCTAGACTTGTAAGGATTTCCTCTAGTTGCTGACGGTTAACGCTACCTTGTAGCTGAGCGGCTTGCGCGTCCACTTGATACTCAGGGTGCTCCTTGGTAAAGCTAGCTGCCGCTAAGTCAACTGGAGATTCTGTGCTATCACTATTAATTAAGTAATGGGTGGTAGCTAAGTCAGTCCCTGCTTGGTCCTTAACATCTACTGTCACTAATTGTTCATAGAATAGGTCTGCTCCTTTTTCTTCCAATACGGTAACAGGGTAGATAACAGGTTCTTCAGCTTTTTCAACTGGAACTTGATCTGGGTTCTTAAGAACAAAAATTAGCTGCTAAGTAACTTCCATAGAACTCGCCATGATCCGTCACATAATTCTTGAGATGGGTATCTGTTTGCACATTTTGTGGTGCTAATTCAATGTCATAACTTGACCCTAGCAAGCTAGCAACTTGGCCCAAGGTAATATCCACCGTGTTGAAGCTAGTGTAATAGAGCGACTTATGAACGACATTATCGGCACCTACTAAGTTAATCTTGACTAAGGCATTGCGCCCGATTCTTGGCGTTGCATCTTTGGGTACAAGACTCACAACTGGTAATACATTAGGCTGTTCTTGGGCCTGGGCTTGCACAATTGGCAAACCCATCCCCACAAGAGCCGCTAAGGCCATTAGCTTATGAACAACTTTTTTCATGATAATATCCTCCTAGAACATTGGATTATTGAATAATCCGACGAGCAAAACTTGGCATATAGTAGGTCATATCCGCAATCTTAACAACTTGGCCTGGATAAGGAGCATGAATATATTGCTTACCACCTAAATAGATGGAGACATGCTCGGTGCCACCACGAGGACCATAGAAGAAGAGGTCACCTGGTTTTGCGTCTTTGATTGCGACTTCAGTCCCTTTACGTTCTTGAGTAACTGTCCATGTTGTAATATCAATTCCCAAAGCTTCCTTGAATACATAGCCGACAAAACCTGAACAGTCAAAGCCGCTTGGTGTCTTACCGCCATAAACGTACGGTACACCTAAATACTTCTTAGCCACTTCAATGACTTTCTGACGTCTAGCATCCAAAGTTGATGGTGCAGTAGGTTGTGGTTTTGCTGGCGCTGAGGTTGCCTTGCCAGAATTACCAGAGCCCTTCTTAACGATAATTTGTTGTCCTGGATGAATCATATCACGATATGAGCTGAAGCCATTCCACTTAACTAAATCGTCAAGCGTCACCCCGTAACGTTGTGATAACAACCAGAGAGAATCACCTGATTGAATGGTATGAGTAGTGTCAGGTGTATAATTATTGCTTCCACTTGCTGGATTATTGTCATTAGATGGTGTACTAGTAGCAGGCTTGCCTGGTTTCACAACTAGCTTATCTCCCGGATGGATCATTGTGCTTAATGATGAGAAGTTGTTATATTTAAGCAGCTCGTCCAAGGTAATCTTATAGAGGTTCGCGATTGCCCATAGAGAGTCTCCTGATTTTTACTTGGTGATACTGTGCCGCCTCCCGCGAGACTTGAAGCCAGTGTAGCCTTTATCTTCTTTTTTTCTTTCTTATCTGCTTGTTTGGCTTCTTCATTAGCTTCTTTCTTCGTATCTTCCTTGGCTTCTTGGCTTGAAGCTGGCTCTGATACTTTGTCTTCATTGGTAGTAGGTTTCGCTTCGGCTTCGGAAGACTCTTGGACTTTAGTTTCTTCTGCCTTCTTATCGTCTGGTACATTCTTATCCTCTGGTGCTTTTTCTTCGGTCACACTCCCTAGCTTATCAGCTGAGGCTGCTTCAACTTTGGCAGACTCCGGAGCTTGAGGCGCTTGACTTAGAGTTGACTCAATAGGTTGTACTTTTTCGACTAATTCAACTGTTGGTGTTGATTGAGTTTCGGTTACTTCCTCAGCCTTGACTGCTTGTTCTGTTGCTAAAATTGCTACTAATGCTGCACCACATAAAAAAATAATTTCTTGTTCATTTTCTTTTCTCCTCTATATTTATTTTAGCTATAATATGAAATGTTAAATGTATGTCCCGTAGTATCCCCCATCTCCACATCTTTTAACTAGTACTAGTCTCATTCCGCCATATTTAGTTGGCGGATAGTTCTTAAAGATTCTTCGATATGGCATCTTAAAAATGATGTATATCCAGCTTCATTTTTCTGTATTAGGATGATTCAACTCATGAGCTGATATGTTACTTACAGCTAACAGTTGAAGCCCCAACAATGCGAGTAGTACTGTTTTTTTCATTGTCATAATCACTCCTTGTTCTTTGACTAAATTAACTATATAATAGAACTATCAGAAATTGTTCGAAGTCTTCAAAATCGATGTTGAAATCATCATTTTTCGATTGCAAAACATCAAAAGCGATGTTCAAAACATCATTTTTCGATGACAAGTCATCATTTTCGACGTTTTGTCCATCATTTTTCGATGACTACTCGTCATTTTTCGATAGTTTTTTCGTCATTTTCGATGACTTATTATTAGATTATTCAATGGAGGTAGCTACTCTATGGAGCTTCTTATCAATCTAAGTGAATCTTACCACACACTAATCGGTATCTTTGCTCAGCGAAATCCTCTTAAAAATTGGCCTATGTCCTTTTTTTATACCCTGGCAGTGATTTTGATTTCTTATTCATTTTCTATCTTTGGTTTTCCTACCTATGTTTCGCAGCTAGTTATATTTGTTGTATTGCTGACTGGCGCCCTAATCGAGCCTAGTGATGATAAGACCAATGCCATGGTAAAAGCGACCATTTTGCTACGCTCCCCTATATCAACCTCAAACTCGATGGTTTTATTCAGGACTTCTTTCTCTCAAATATCCAGATAGAATCTATCGAAACTGAGCTTATCGTTTCTCATATCATCTCGCTCATTCTTATTATCTTTTTGACTCGCCTTGAAATGTCCTTTTATAAGTATTGTCAGAATCAGTTCGACCGGCTCAGTTTCTGGATTATCCCGATTCAACTTTCTCTCTACTTCTTCTTAATTTATGGCGATTTGTCACTAACCATTACCGAAATGTATGACGCAAGTCCAGCTCAGACGCTTCTTCACTTCAGCCCCTTCGTGGTCTTGCCTATCCTATCTATTTTATCCATTGTTTTCTTCAACCATGCTATGAACCAATCCCAAGAAGTCGCCCGCGAGAAGGAACAATTCAAGGTAAGTCAGGCCTTCTCTAGCATGATGGCGGATCAGTACCAGGAAATGCGCAAGTTTCGTCATGACTATAAGAACATCCTCTTGACCCTGGAAGGCTACATTCGCGACCAGGAATGGCAGGGGCTGGCGGATTATTTCCATCAACATATCCAACCCACCCAAGTCATGACCGACCAGCTAGGCCTAGAACTCAGTCGTCTGTCTAAGATTCAGAGTCCGGATGTCCGCAATCTGCTCTTCACCAAGTTGGCCTTTGCCGGGACAAATGGCATAGACCTCAGCATTGAAGTGCCGGATGACCTCCATCTCAATGTTGAGCGCAATCCCATCTACTTGGTCCGCATTATCGGGATCCTGCTAGACAATGCCATTGAAGCCCTAAGCAATCAGGAGGGTGGCAAGCTGACCTTGGCGGTCTTCGACGATGATGGCGATGTTCACCTTATTATTGAAAATGACTGTCAAGAAGACCCAGGTGACCTCAACAAGCTCCTGGAAGCCGGCTACTCCACCAAGGGAAGTGGCCGAGGGTTGAGCCTGAGCAACGCCTTAGAATTAGCGCGAGAAAGTCAGTTCCAACTGACCACTCAATTTGCTAACGAACGCTTCACCCAACATTTACTCATTCGGAAGGAGTTGCTAGTCCCATGACAGACTTCAAATTCCCAATCTATATTTGCGAAGATCACCCCAAGCAGCGTCAGTGGCTAGCGGATTTGATTGAACGCTATGTCATGATTGAAGATTATCCCATGGGCTTGGCCTGCGTGACAGGTGACCCGGACAAGCTCCTGAATAGCTGGACGGATCGGCGAGGAAATGCCGTCTTCTTCCTGGATATTGACTTGCAACATGAGCTTACTGGCATGGATGTGGCCCGGCGCATCCGACAATTTGACGATAGCTCTAAGATTATTTTTGTCACTACTAAGGAGGACTACCTGCCCCTTTCCCTGCGCTACAAGGTTCAGGCTTTGGATTTCATTCCTAAGGATGACATGGACGACATGGCCCAACGCGTCAAGGAGTGCCTAGACACTATCAACAACTGGCGCAGTCTCAATGGCCAGGCCAAGCAAGTCTTCACCTTCAAACAAGGTAAGAGCCAGATTAGTCTCAGCTACGACAAGATTCGCTTCTTCGCCACCCTACCCCAGGCCCATACCGTTGAGGTGGTCGGCGTCAATGCCCGCTATCAGTTCTACCATTCGATGAAAGAACTGGTCGATGAGTTGGCTGAACCCTTCATGGCCATTAGCCGCTCTGAAATTGTTAACCTGGACAAGGTGGTCAGCTACAATCCCATGCTGCACACCCTGACCGTGGAAGGTGGCTACTCCCTAGGTATCGCCCAACGCCAGTACGGCCGCGTCATCCGCGCCCTCAAGGTGCGCAATATCAAGCCCCAGCGACTATAGGCAAATAAAGCAAAAGCACTGCACCCCTTCGCGGGGTGCAGTGCTTTTATGTGGGGGCGGGATGTGGCTGGTGCCTTGTTTGGGGCGCGCCAGTGGTCCACTCGAAAGAGTGGTCCACTGGCTTCCAGGAAAAAAAGACAGAAATCAGGCATTTGCCCCGAAAAAGCGTGAGCCAGTGGTCCACTTTGGTGAGTGGTCCACTGGCTTCCTGGAAAAAGGCGGAATTCCGGGCTTTTGACCCGATAAAGCGTGAGCTAGTGGTCCACTCTGGAGAGTGGACCACTAGCTTCCCGAAAATGGCGGAAAACCGGGCGAGTGCCCCGAAATGGCGTGAGCTAGTGGTCCACTCTAAAAAGTGGACCACTAGCTTCCTAGAAAAGGCGGAATTCCGGGCTTTTGACCCGATAAAGCGTGAGCCAGTGGTCCACTCTGGAGAGTGGACCACTAGCTACCTGGAAAAAGGCAGAATTCCGGGCTTTTGCCTCGAAATAACGTGAGCCAGTGGTCCACTTTGAAGAGTGGACCACTGGCTACCCGGGAAATGGCTGAATTCCGGCAAATGCCTCGAAAAAGCGCGAGCTAGTGGTCCACTCTAAAGAGTGGACCACTAGCTTCCCGGAAAAAGGCTGAATTCCGGATAAATGCCCCGAAAAGTTCGTGCCGCTACCCCTCCCCTTTCAACAAAGCCTTCAAATCCCAGAGCTTGGTGGCTAGGCGGGTGCGGCGGTCGTCGTAGGAGCTGAGGCTGATGCCGAGTTGGCGGGCTTTGGCGGTGTCGGTCAGGCGCGGATCTAACAAGAAAGTCAGAAAGTCTGCCTCTTTATCAGACAGGCGCGACCGAGCAAGAGCCAAGAAGGCGTCCGCCCCCTGACTAGACTCCTGGGCCCCGCCCCGCTGAGCTTGCCAGGCGCCCGTCTCGCTCCGCTTCAAATCCTGAGCCAGCAAATCAGCCACCAGCTCCGAATCGGGCTCAGCCCCGCCCCCATTTCCCAATAGGCCTAAGGGCTCGCGACTGCGCCGGCGGCTAGCGTCCTGGGCCAAATCCCAGAGATAGTAGCGCAGGGCCGGCTTGACATAGCCAACGAAGCGGCTGCGACTCTCTTCTTCTAGGGGCTGGCCCTTAAATTTCTGGGCCAGGTCCCGAAGCTTAAGGTAGAGTTCCTGATAGAAGTCCTCATAGTCAGGGATGGCCACGGTAGTAACCTTGCGAATGTAATACATAGTGTATGACCCCACCATACTGTTCGACGAGCGCTGTTTGATCCAGCGTCTGGTCTTGTGTCAGCATGGTTTCACCTCTTGAAGCGCCGCCAGTCAGCCCGCACTCCCCATCCCGATTTCACCCTAAGGGATGAGGCCAAGCCTAGGCAAGACTGGTCAGGCGCCATATTATTTGTGCTTAATCAGTCACCTATTGGGGTGCGTCCTGTGTTAAACTAAGACTGACCCCACTAGTTCGACTGAACAACCGCTTGTTGACGCAGGCGGTTGTTTTGATTTGTCTGGAAAGGTCCGTCGGCTTGGAGCGACGGGACCTGATTTCCCCTCCTCATAGTGGATGCCGAGGGTGCGCTAGGCCTTGCTGGCCTGCTGGCAGATGGTGCTAATATAGGCAAAGGGCTTCTTGGCCTGGCGACGATGGGCCTGTTCGATGGCTTCGATGACGGGCCAGTAACCAATCTTAGCCAGCCAGTTGCGAAATTGTAGGCTTTCCGCCCCAGTCATGGGACCAAAGTAGCGCTCGTAGAAGGGCCGTAGCTTGGCCATGTCGCGCTCCACCCGGACAAATTGATCGATGGTCTGCTGGCTGACGCCCGCCTGGGACTGGCCTGTCGGACTGGTTAGGGACTGGGCCCGGGCTAGGGTCTGGCTAAGGCTCTGGTCTGGTAGGCTGATGGCCTGGCCAAAGGGTTGGGAGATGGTGGCGCTGGAGTTAGTGCCTAGCGTTGGGCTGGAAGTTGGCGTGCTGGAGGAAGTCGCTAGTGGTTGGCTGGAAGCTGGCGTGTCGGAGCTAGTGCCTAGCGCTGAGTTGGAAACTGACGTGCCGGAGTTAGTGCCTAGCGCTGAGCCAGAAACTGACGTGCTGGAGGAAGTAGCTGAACTGGCTGCCCTACCCCTAACCACCTCTTTTTGCCGAGCTCTCCCCCAACTCACAAGCACCTAATTTGCCTTCCGAATCAGAGTCCAGCTTGGACGCTGAATTATGATTCTGATTGTGATTATGACTCTGATTCTCTTTATAAATCTGATTGTCTTTCTGATTAGGATCTTGATTATGAAGGTCACGGGTGCTTAAGCGGCTTGAAGCCACATGAGTTTCTTGACTGTCACTAAGCAACTGGGTCCCCTGACTCAAAGGACTGACCCCTTCCCCCTCGCTGCCTAACTCCTGGCGGCGCTTAAGTTCGGTGGCTAGGACCTCCTGGGACAGCTGGTCGATCAGGCGGTGGCTATGCTCATAATAACTGGCTAGGTGCTGGAAGACCTTGACTAGGGAGTTGGCTATCGCGGACATCTTCGGCCTGATTGCGCAGCAGGCGCTCGACCGGCTGGCCGCCTTTGACTAGGCTATAGGTGAGAAAGTCCAGAATGGCCACTTCCTGGGTCTGGTCGGAATAGGCGATGACCTGATAATCGTCTTGAAAGCGGGCCAGGAGTTGTCCCACCTGAGCATCGTCCAGACTCATATCGAAGGCAATGACCCGCTTTGGCAGGGAATAGATGCCCAGTTGCGTGGACCGCGGACAGGTCATGAGATATAAGGCAAAGAGCTTGTCCTGGGAGGAATAGCGCTCCATCACGTCTACTTGATTCCAGAAGCGGGTGTCGACGACGCGTTTGAGGCTCATAGGTCCTGCCCCTCTCTCTCATTGCAGGCTTGAATGGCCTGACGCAAGGCACTAGCGGGTTGCCATTTGGCCCAGAAATCCAGGGCGGCTTGCTTGTCGCCTTGGCGAATCATGTCGAAGCGACTGACCTCGAACTGGAGTTTGAAGTCGCGTTGGGCCTGGTGGAAGAGTCGGTAGCGCAGCCCTTCATTGAGATAGGCTGGGGCTTGAGGTCCGCCCAACCAGTCTCGTAGGCACTGACGGCGAATAGAAGCCAGGCCTTCGGCGACGGCCGGTAGGATGACCGGTTCTGGCCGACTCTCTAGGGCAGGACGGTCGCTGGCCAATTTCATGAGGGCCGCTAGGACCGTTTGGACATCTTGTGGTGACAGAGAATTTGCTTCGTTTGTATTTTTGTTAACATTCGTTGTCATAAGTATTCCCCCTATAGGTGACAACTGTGCTTGCTATCGAGCGCCAGCCGCTTGGCTAGTTGAGGACGTGGCCACCGGGTCACGGCTCGATATCTTCTCTGAAATGATGGGGTCAGCCTTGACTGCTGTCTTCTGCCGCTTCAGGATGCTCACGCAACCATAGTTGGTGGTAGAAGATACGAACGAAGGCGTCATTATCCAGATTGAGACCCAGGGCCAAACGCAAGGCCACGCGTCGCCGCGGCTTATAGTGGCCGCAGATAATGCGGTTCAAGAGGGAGCGGTCAATCCCATAGCGTTGGGCCCGTTCCTTCTGGCTACCGTAATCTGCCTCAATCAGTTGAATCAAGAAGCCAGCATCATAATCCTCATCGCTGTTAGCGCGATAGTCTGCCATTGTAATCCCTCCTTTCTGACTTATATTACCTTTAAGAAAAGGTTTACAACTACATCATATTCCCATCTTCACGAATTTTCAAGATGATTTTAATTATTTCCGGTAAAATCGCACAACTTGTTAACTTTTGTTAACTGACTTTAGCCTGGGACCGGTACTAAGCGGCATTATTTATAGACACAAAAAAAGACGGGAAGCTAAACTTCCCGTCTCTCATGTATTTCTTAGTACCAGCCGTTGGCTTCCCAGAAGACTTTGGCTGCTTCCCAAGTACCGTAACGGTTCTTAACGTATTCGTCAGCGACGCGTTCTTGGTTCTCGATGGAGTAGTCACCGTTCAAGTACTCAGCCGTTAATTGGTAACGGCCGATGTAACGGCCTGATGGGTTAACCGCGTTGTAGTCACCACCGGATTCCTTCTGCGCAATCCATTCTTTGGCTGCGGATTGGATCCCTGGTAGCCTGAGCTTGAGCTGGTGCTGGTAGTTTCTTCAGTCTTGCTTTCTTCAGCAGCTGGGGCAGCTTGCTCAGAAGATTCCTCGACTGCTGGTGCAGCTGGCGTCGCTGGCGCTTCTTCAACTGGCGCTGGTCTTTCAGCTACTGGAGCCGGCGTTTCAGCAACAGGAGCTGGGGGTTCTTCAAGAGAAACTGGCGCGTTGACTTCGCTAGCAGATTCTACTTGAGACTCAGATGATTGGCTTGCTTGCTCTTGGTCGCTAGCAGGCTCAGCAACTGGTTTGGCTTGTTCTTGAGCTTGGGCTGCGGCTTGTGCTTCTTGGAAAGCAGCGGCAGAAGCCGTTGGCGCTTGATGAACTTGAGTGACTGGTGACAAGTCAACTGGTTGTTGGCTTGCTTCAGCTAAAACTTCTTGTGGAACAGCTTCAGCGGCCACTTGTTGGTGAGTATCCGCTTGAACGGTTTCCACGTTACCTTGACGGTCGTCTAAGGTCACGGTGTTAGCGTTTGGGTTATAGTAGATGACAGACCCTGCAATAATCAAGTCTGGGTTGGCAATGCCGTTGAGACCGACTAAGGATTCTGTTGGCACATCTAAGGCCTGAGAAATGGTCCATAAGGTGTCGCCCCACTGTACCACATAGTATTGGGAGTTGGTTACAGAGTTGCGGACATGTTCAACCGTCCGTTGAACCCAGCCGGTTACAGACGCATTAGAATAATCTACGGCTAAGGCAGTTGCTTGTTGTGCTGCGAAACCTAATACGGTTAAGGCAGTCACCACTTTAAGTGTCTTCTTCATATAGATATCTCCTTTATACATCGCACACGCCCTCGGGCGCAGACGTTAAATTCTTTGAGTGGGTAGGCGCTGGACTTGCGTGAGCTCCTGGAAGTAGGCTTGCTGAAACTCCGGAAAGCTTGGCTTGAACTCCTGAAAGTCGGGCTTGCACTCCGGAAAGCCGGACTTGAGCTCCAGAAAGCCGGGCTTGCTTAACTAGGAATAAGTCGGACTTGCTGACCTAGACCTATGAATCTAGGAAAAGCCGCCAAACTTGGCGCGGCCAGTGACCCTCCACCTCGTGTCACATACTTATCATACCCTAATTAGGCGCTCCTGTGGGGAAAATGCCCCAGATGTTAATCAGCTTTAAAGGATCCCGCCCCAAGCTGACGCAAATTTGTTATCTAGGGCCGGGATTGTAACCTGGTTGTAACTTTTTACTCAGCTGCTGCCTTGTTCTTAGGGGAGCTAGTGGTCCACTCGACGGAGTGGACCACTGGCTCGCACCTTTCCCGGGCTTTTGACCTGGTTTCGGGCACTTTCCGGGGAGCTAGTGGTCCACTCCAAAGAGTGGACCACTGGCTCACGACTTCTGACTAGCTTTGCCTTAGTTTCGGCCTTTCTCCTAGCCTTTCAAGCCGGCTTCCTGCCCTTTCCCCGCCTTCTCATCAACTTTTTATCTCGGGCTTTGATGCAAAACGGCCCCATTTCGGGTATTTATATATGAAGAAACATTTGCACACCGAAAGGAGAATGCGGCATGCGACCGCCTACTTGGGATTTCTACTTTTATCAGCTGCTTAGTCAGCGCTTTGAACTGAATGATTCGGACCAACGAACGCTGGCCCGCCTGCGCAAAGGTTACGAAGGGGAGTGTCGGTTGGACGCCAGTATCCAGGCGGCCGGCTTGAACCCGATTTATCTGCAGGATGTCTGGCTGCCTAGCCGGGAGGGGCCGGCCACTCGGGGCAGCCAGTTGGATGGGGTCTTAGTCTTGCCGGATTGCTTGTTGCTACTGGAGGCCAAGCACTACTCGGGCTCCTTCCGATACCTAGGCAAAAAAAGTTTGCTAAATAATCGACCTTACCACCACAATTTAATCAATCAACTTGAAAATCATGTAGAGGACTTGCGTCAATTTATCGAAAGTCGCAACCTGCCACCCATTCCTATCCGGGCCCTGCTAATTTTCACAGATGACCAACTCGCTCTCGAGGGGACGCCGGGCCATTTTCTGACTTACGATCAGTGGCTGGACCTGCTCGGACAGCTTACTAGCAGGCCGCCCCTGGCCAGCCAGTCCCTCTACCTCAGGGCGCTCAGCCCCTGGCAATTCCAAAACCCGCACCGGCCGCGTCAACTGGCGCCAGTCGAAGAGCAGTTGCTACGGCGGGGGCTGCTTTGTGGGAAATGTGGCTGGGGGCCGCTAGAGCGATCGCGTTATAAGTGCAGCTGCCCTGCTTGTGATTTCAGTGAAAACAAGTCGCGCTGCTACTTGCGGACCCTCTATGAGTACGCCCTCTTGCATCCCGACCAGGCCATCACAAGGCGGGCGGTGCTGGATTTTCTGGGAGAGGACGCCAATCCCAAGCTTGTGTCCAAGCTGCTGACCCATTATGCTCAGCAGCAGGCCCACGGTCACGGCGCCAACGTGCCCTATGCCATCGCCCAGCCCCACCTCAAGCTGCATGACTTGCTAGAAAATCCTGATCGGCCCGTGCAGATTCATTAGTCCGCAGGGAAAGGGGGCTGGTGGTCTATTGGCTCGTGCCTTTTTCGGGGCTTCTGACTGGTTGCTGCCTTGTTCAGAGGAGCCAGTGGTCCACTCTCAAAAGTGGTCCACTAGCTCGCAACTTTTCCTAGCTTTTGACCCGGTTTCGCCCCTTTCTTCAGGAGCTAGTGGTCCACTCCAAAGAGTGGACCACTGGCTCACGCCTTTCCCGGCTTTTTGACCTAGTTTCTGCCTCTTCCCAGGGAGCCAGTGGTCCACTCCAAAGAGTGGACCACTGGCTCACCCCTTTTCCCGGCTTTTGACCCGGTTTCTGCCTTTTCCGAGGGAGCTAGTGGTCCACTCTCCAAAGTGGTCCACTAGCTCGCGCTTTTTCCTAGCTTTTGACCTGATTTCCGACCTTTTCCAAGGAGCCAGTGGTCCACTCCAAAGAGTGGACCACTGGCTCACGCCTTCCCGGCTTTTGATCCAGTTTCCGCCTCTTTTCCAAGGAGCCAGTGGTCCACTCTCAAGAGTGGACCACTGGCTCCCACCCTCCCTAGCTTTTGACCCGGTTTCGGCCCTTTTCCCAGGAGCTAGTGGTCCACTCTCTAAAGTGGACCACTGGCTCACACCTTTTCCTAGCTTTTGACCTGATTTCCGCCCTTTTCCCAGGAGCTAGTGGTCCACTCTCTAAAGTGGACCACTGGCTCACGACTTTTCGGGGCTTTTGACCTAGTTTCCGCCCTTTTCCCAGGAGCTAGTGGTCCACTCCAAAGAGTGGACCACTAGCTCACGACTTTTCCCTAGCTTTTTGAGCTAATTTCTGCCTTTTCCAGGAAGCTCGCGGCCTATCCTAGCTTCTGCCCCACGCCACACAAAAAGCCCGCACCGGAGTGCGGGCTTTTCCTGTTTTCTTTTCCTTATTACTCAGTCACGTAGACCGGACGTAGGTTAATGGTACGGCCGAATGGCATGACTTCGAAGTTTTTAACGCGGGCTTTGAGCAAGTAAGAGGTTGAAGATTGATAGATTGGCGCAGCGACTGCGTCTTGCTTAATGCCGATGGTTTCGGCTTGGATTAAGGCTTGGCGACGCTTAGCAGGGTCGTTGGCGTATTCGTTGCGGGCTTGCTCCACTAGTTTGTCGTATTCAGCATTGGAATACTTAGCGAAGTTAATGCCGCCGCCAGTCTTGTACTGCTCGATAAAGTTGAGGGCATCTTGATAGTCTGGCGCCCAAGTCCCGTAGAAGATGTCAAAGTCTGATTGACGTTGGAACTCTAGACGGTTCTTGAGGGGCACGCTGGAAATGGTCAGCTTGAGACCTGGCAAGTTAGCTTCTAATTGGGCCTGCAAGAACTCAGCGGTCCGCTTGGACAAGCCAACGTCAGAGGTCAGCAATTGCAATTCAATGGTGTCCTTGCCGAGGGCCGCTTTGGCCTTAGCCCAGTCAGCTTGGGCTGCTTCCAAGTTATACTCTAACATTGGGCCAGCAGCTGTTTGGTAGTCCTCGCCTGCCTCGTTGACGTCGAAGTCCTTAGGCACTTGGTTGTTGAGGACCTTAGAGCCGTCTTGGATGACGGAGTCTGCATAGACTTGCTTGTCGAAAGCTTGGGCAATGGCGCGACGTAAGTCGGCATTAGCGGTCGCTTCCCGTTGGGTGTTGAAGCTGAGGTAACCGATGGTTGCTTTAGAAGCAGTATGGAAATCGTCCGCCCCAGTGTATTCTTGGACAAATTGGTCAGTCAAAGTGGTGTAGTCCAACTGGCCAGCATCGAAGAGGTCGGCACCAGTGGAGTTCTCTTTGATGACTTGAACTTGAACATCCTTAAGGTAAACGTTAGCCGCATCCCAGTAGTTGTCGTTCTTGACCAATTTCCACTCCAGGTTGGTCCCGTTCCAGTCTTGGATGGTGAAAGGACCGTTGGTCACGACATTGTCAGCGCTGGTCCCGTACTTGTCGCCCTTAGCACTGTGAACAGCCTTGCTGACAGGCATGTAGCGGCTACCAGACAAGAGTTTTGGCAGGTATGGCGCTGGGTATTCCAAGGTCACTTCAAGCGTCTTGTCGTCTAAGGCCTTGACCCCTAATTCGGAGACTTCTTTTTCGCCTTTGCGGACTGCGGCTGCGTTCTTGAAGACGTCAACCGATTGGACGCTGGCACCAGACTTAGGATCGGCCAGACGTTGGTAGCTGTACTCGAAGTCAGCCGCCGTCACCGGGCTGCCGTCGCTCCATTTGAGACCGTCGCGCAAGGTAAAGGTATAGGTCAAGCCGTCGTCAGAAACTTTGACTGATTCAGCTTGGCCAAACTCCACTTCGGTCCCGTTCTTAACCCGGTAAAGACCTTCGAAGACCTGACCGATCATGTCGGAACTTGGCACGTCATTGTAGAGGGCGCTGTCCAAAGTAGCCAGCTCCCCTTGGGTTGCGATGCTGAGCTTTTGCTCTACAGAGGCATCAACGCCAGCTGGTTGGGCAAAGCTTGTCACAGGGCCAGCCACAAAGCTAGCCAGTAAAGTCGCCACAAGGGCGGAACGTTTCAATGCTTTTAATTTCATTAAAGAACCTCCTATTGGGTTTTCATTCTAATCATCATAAGAATATTCTAGCCCTTTTGCCGCCAATAGTCAATCATTTAGTTTCTATGACGGGTTATAGGGGGCAGCTATAGTGGAAAGGAGTTGGGTGTGGTGGCTGTTTTGAGGCCTCTATGCTGGTTGCGGCCTTCTCCCAGAGAGCTAGTGGTCCACTCTCTAAAGTGGGCCACTGGCTCACAACTTTTCCAGGCTTTTGACCCGGTTTCGGCCCCTTCCTAGGCAGCTAGTGGTCCACTCGCCAAAGTGGACCACTGGCTCGCGCCTTTTCCGGGCTTTTGACCCGGTTTCGGCCTCTTCCCAGGCAGCTAGTGGTCCACTCGCCAAAGTGGGCCACTGGCTCGCGCCTTTTCCGGGCTTTTGGCCCTGTTTCTGCCCTTTCCTAGGCAGCTAGTGGTCCACTCGACGGAGTGGGCCACTGGCTCACACATTTTTCGGGCTTTTGACCCAGTTTCGGCCTCTTCCTAGGGAGCTAGTGGTCCACTCTTCAAAGTGGACCACTGGCTCGCGCCTTTTCCAGGCTTTTGGCCCTGTTTCGGCCTTCTTCCGGAATAATTTCCGCCTTTCCTAGACTACTTTCTGCCTTTTTGGGGGCTTGGGGCTCTTCCACAGAAAGCTTCCCAGCTCCCGCCACCCCTCGCCACACAAAAAGCCCGGGCTAGGCCGGGCTGTCACAATTCCTAAAATTGCTTGAAGCGGTCTTGGCGTTGGGCCAGACGCTCTTGGGCCGTTTTTGGCCTAGTTTCTTGAATTCGCGCTTGATCAAGTGGCTGAGGCGCTCTAGGAGGACGTCATTTTCCACTGGCTTGGAATTATAGGTCTCAGGCACGATGCGGTCGATGACCTTCAAGTCCAAGAGTTCAGTCGCGGTCAATTTCATCATGTCGGCAGCCTTGCCGGCTTGCTTGGCGTCTTTCCATAGGATTGAAGCGAAGCCTTCAGGCGACAAGATTGAGTAAATAGCGTTCTCCAGCATCCAGACTTGGTCGGCTAGGGCCAGGGCAATGGCACCGCCGCTGCCGCCCTCACCCAGAATAATGGCGATGGTCGGCACGGTCAGTTCACTCATAAGCAACAAGGAAGAGGCAATGGCTTCCCCAATCCCATTTTCCTCGGACTCAGGCGAACAGAAGGCGCCGGCCGTGTTAATGAGGGTCAGGATGGGCCGGCCGAATTTCTCAGCCTGCTTCATCAGACGTTGGGCCTTGCGGTAGCCAGCAGGACTGGCTGAACCGAAGTTGCGCTTGATGTTTTCCTTGGTGGTCTTGCCCTTTTGAATACCGATAATGGTCATGGGCTGGTCGTCCACCAGGCCCACGCCGCCGATAATGGCCGCGTCATCGCCCATAATGCGGTCGCCGTGGCACTCGATGAAGTCGTCGCCACAGAGGGCCCCAATCACATCCGAGGTGGAGATACGCTTAATGTCGCGGGCTTTTTGGACAATTTGATAAGCCTTCATTCAGCCTTCCCTCCCTCGTGAATGGTCAAGAGTTGCGCCAGCATCCGCTTTTGGCGGTCGCGGGGCACGATTTGGTCGATAAAGCCATAGCCTAGGACGGTCTCAGCCGCTTGGAAATCATCAGGCAAAGGCTTGCGCAGGGTCTGCTCGATGACCCGTTTGCCGGCAAAGCCGACGGTGGCATCGGGTTCAGCCAAGATGACATCCCCCTGCATGGCGAAGCTGGCAGTGACCCCACCGGTCGTCGGATGGGTCAAAACGGCACAGTAGAAGCCGCCGGCCGCCGAATGACGGGCTACGGCTTGGCTGACCTTGGCCATTTGCATGAGGGACAGGATGCCTTCCTGCATGCGGGCCCCACCAGAGGCGATATAGAGCACAACCGGCAGGCCTTGGGCGGTCGCCAGGTCAAAGAGTTGAACCAGCTTCTCCCCTACGGCCGTCCCCATGGAAGCCATGACGAAGCGGCTGTCCATGACGCCTAGGGCCAAGGCATGACCATCCAGGCGGGCTGTCCCGGTTACGATGGCCTCCTTAAGGCCAGTCGCTTCCTGCAGTTTGGCTAATTTTTCAGAATACTTAGGAAAACCTAGGGGATTATCATTCCAGAGATCGGCGTTGATTTCTTGGAAGCTGCCCTCATCCACTAGCCAGTCAATCCGTTCCATAGCCGGAAATGGCAAATGGTGGTGGCAGTGCATGCAGCAGTAGTCCTCAGGTTTCTGCTTGGTGAAGTAGACCTTGTGGCACTTAGGACAGCGGGCCATCAAATCATCTGGGATTTGGGCGACCTTATCCGAATATTTTGCTACGGCGTCCGCATTCAGTTGAATGGTTTTATTACGACGAAATAATGCCATTTACTAGGCCTCCTCTGTTGCTTCAGCCTCTTTCTGGAAGTCCAACCAGGCTGGCATGAAGCTTTCTTCTAACCACTTGGTGTGGTAATCATCCGCTTGGATGTGGGAATCCGCCACCATGGCTTCTAGCAGTTCCACGTTGGTTACCAGTCCATCCACGGCCACTTCATAGAGGGCTCGTTCCATGAGTCGGAAGGCCGCCTCACGACTTGGTTGGTGGACAATGATTTTAGCAATCATGGAATCATAGAAAGGTGGCAAGGTGTATTGAGGATAGATCCCTGACTCCACCCGCAAGCCCATGCCGCCAGACGGTAGGACTAGCTGCTTGATATGGCCAGCAGCCGGACGGAATTGGTGGAGCGGATCTTCCGCATTCAAGCGGCACTCAATGGCAAACCCTGACAAGACAATGTCCTCTTGTTGATAAGAGAGGGCTGGCCCATGGCGATTTTTAATCTGTTCTTGAACGATGTCGACCCCGGTAATCATCTCGGTCACCGGATGCTCCACTTGCAGACGGGTGTTCATTTCCATGAAGTAGAACTCACCGTTATCAGCCAATAGGAACTCGATGGTCCCGGCATTGGTGTAGCCAATGGCCGAAGCGGCCTTAACGGCTGCCCCACAGATAGCCTGACGAGTGTCCTCATCTAGGCAGACAGCGGGCGCAAACTCAATGACCTTCTGGTTATTACGTTGCAGGGAGCAGTCCCGTTCACCCAGATGGATGACATGGCCATGCTCGTCGCCCAGGAGTTGGACTTCGATATGGCGGGCTGGGTAGATGATTTTCTCGATATAGAGATCTTGGTTACCGTAGACCGACTGGGTTTCGTTCTGGGCTTGGAGGAAGAGGGCTTCAAAAATCCTTAGGATCTTCCACCCGGCGCATGCCCTTACCGCCCCCACCGTCGGCTGCCTTGATAATCAAGGGAAGCCAATCTTTTGGGCGATGGCATGGGCTTCTTCTAAGCTATGCACCAAGCCGTCGGAACCTGGCGTGATGGGCACGCCGGCTGCCTTCATGGTGTTGCGGGCATTTTTGCTTGTTCCCCATGGCTTCGATAATGTGGCTCTTAGGGCCAATGAACTTGATATTGACCTCTTCACAGAGGGCAACGAAATCGCTACGCTCGGATAAGAAGCCGTAGCCTGGGTGGATGGCGTCAGCCCCCGTCACCATGGCAGCGGACAGAATGGCCACTGGGTTGGCGTAGGAGTCTAAGCCCTTGGCAGGCCCGATACAGATGGCTTCATCCGCTAATTGGGTATGAAGGGCCTCCCGGTCTGCCTCGCTATAGACCGCCACCGACGTAATATTCATTTCGCGCAGGGCCCGAATGATTCGGACTGCAATCTCACCACGGTTGGCGACTAACACTTTTTTTAAACATATTATTTTGCTCCGATAATGAAGGTCATTTCTGCTTCTGCTACTTTCTTGTCGCCAACGAAGGCTTGGCCGTAACCAATCCCGGCGTTCTTACGCAATTTGACGATGTCTACTTGGAGACGAAGCACGTCACCAGGTACCACTTTTTGACGGAATTTTACCTTGTTCAAGCCACCTAGGTAAGCGGTCTTGCCTTGGAAACCTTCCATTTGCAAGAGTGGGATAGAACCTGCTTGAGCTAAAGCTTCACAGATGTAAACACCTGGTAAAACAGGTTCGCCTGGGAAGTGACCTTGGAAGACTTGTTCGTTGATGGTCACGTTCTTACGGCAGACGATTTTTTCACCTGGGATCAACTCATCCACAGCGTCGATGAAGAAGATTGGGTAACGGTTAGGGATAATGTCCATTACTTGTTGAGCAGTTAATAAAGTCATGTTTATTCCTCTTTTCTTTGGGGGGTGATGTTTAGGGTTTAGCTAATGCGGAAGAGGGCTTGGCCGTATTCCACGATGTTTTCATTTTCAACTAAGATAGCAGAGACCACGCCGTCTTGAGGGGCCACAATCTCATTCATGAGCTTCATGGCTTCAATCAAGCAGAGGACTTGGCCCTTCTTGACGCTGTCCCCTACTTGGACATAAGGATCCGCATCAGGGTTAGCTTGCAGGTAGACTACCCCTACCATAGGGGCTGGCACGTCCTTACCAGCAGCTTCTGGCGCTGGCGCAGGTGCTGCAGGTGCTTCGACCGCTTCTGGCACCGCCACAGGGGCTGGGGCCGCCAGGCTAGCCGGTGCTGTTAGGGCAGCCGATTCGGTCACATCGGTCACCACAACTGGGGCTGGTGCTGCCACTTGTGGCACTTCCTTAGCCAAGAGCAGACGCTCATTGTCATTGGTGAATTCGAAGTAGGCCAGGCTAGACTGGTCCAGTTTGTCGATTAATTTTACGAGTTCTTCATATTGCATGCTTACTTACCATCCCATCGTTTGAAGGCGAGGACCGCATTGTGACCGCCAAAGCCCAAGGAGTTAGACAGGGCAACTTGGATGTCTTGTTGGCGTCCATGGCCTGGGACATAGTCCAGGTCACAGCCTTCTTCTGGATTTTTCTAGACCTAGGGTTGCTGGCACGAAACCTTCTTCCAAGGCCTTAACGCAGACAATGGCTTCTACCCCACCGGCACCACCTAAGAGGTGACCGAAGTGGCCCTTAGAGCTGGATACAGCCACTTTGTAAGCTGCATCGCCCAAAGCATACTTGATGGCTTGGGTTTCGCCCTTGTCATTGGTTGGCGTGCTGGTCCCGTGGGCATTGATGTAGTCCACGTCTTCAGCACTGAGCTCGGCCATAGCCAAGGCTTGCTTGATACATTCACCGGCGCCAGACCCGTCTGGGGTTGGTGCGGTCATGTGGTAGGCGTCTGAGTTAGCCCCGTAACCCACTAATTCAGCATAGATGTGGGCGCCACGAGCTTGGGCAGACTCCAGGGATTCCAGAAAGAGGACACCGGCCCCTTCACCCATAACGAAGCCATCGCGGTCCTTGTCAAAAGGACGGGAAGCAGTGGCTGGGTCTTGGTTGGTGGACAAGGCTGTCAAGGCTGCGAAGCCGCCAATCCCGATTTCACAGATGGTAGCTTCTGCCCCACCTGCCAAGCAGGCATCCAAGAGGCCTGACTTGATCTTGAGGAAGGCTTCCCCGATAGAGTTAGTGGCAGAGGCACAGGCTGTGACGATGTCCAAGCTTGGGCCCTTGATGCCTAACTTCATGGAAATATTACCAGAGGCCATGTTCCCGATGGTCAGTGGCACGAAGAGTGGCGGAATACGTTTAGCGCCCTTTTCAATCATTTTACGGATGCCTTTTTCGATTTCGATTAAGCCCCCGATCCCAGAGCTGACTAAGACCCCTACCCGGTGGGCATTGTCTTCAATCTGGTAGCCTGAGTCTTTGACTGCTTCTACTGATGCTACTACGGCATATTGGGAGAAGAAGTCCATCCGTTGGGTTTCCCGACGGTCTAAGACTGGGACTTGGGTCGAAGTCTTTGACTTCGCCGGCCACAGAGACGCTAGAGCCACTGTGGTCGAATTTAGTGATAGGCGCGATACCGCCCTTGTCATGGCGCATGCTGTCCCAGAATGCGGCGACATTGTTACCAATTGGGGAGACAGTCCCCAAACCTGTTACGACAACTCGTTGCATAATTACCTCCTGTAGTGCGGGTCTAAGAATCAGACCTTAGATGTGCAAGCCACCGTTGACTTCGATGACTTGGCCTGTGATGTAGTCATTGTCGATTAAGAAGTCGACAGTTTGGGCGATATGTTCCACTTGGCCAAAGCGTTTGAGTGGGATTTGGCCTAACATGGCTTCCTTGACGCGATCCGATAGTTGATCAGTCATGTCAGTTTCGATGAAGCCAGGCGCGATGGCGTTGACGGTGATGCCACGGCTAGCCACTTCGCGAGCTAGGGACTTGGTCAAACCAATCATACCCGCCTTAGAGGCAGCATAGTTGACCTGACCCGCATTCCCCATCACCCCAACAACGGAAGTCATGTTGATAATGCGGCCGCCCTTTTGCTTCAAGAGACGTGGCGTCAAGTGACGGCACATGTTGAAGCAACCGTTCAAGTTGGTTTGGATGACCGCGTTGAAGTCTTCTTCGCTCATGCGCATAACCAAACCGTCGCGGGTAATACCGGCATTGTTGACCAATACGTCTACTTGGACGCCTTGGTCATAGAGGTCGTCCACTAATTGCTTAGCCACGTCGAAATTTGCTGATGTCGCCAGTCGCTTGTAAGACTGGTTGTTCATAGCCTTCAAATTGGGCTAAGATTTCAGGGGCAATGGGACTACGGCTGTTCAAGATAACACGGTGGCCTTTAGCCGCTAAGTGGTGGGCAATGGCTAAGCCAATCCCGCAGGGAGCTGCCCGTAATCAAACAGGTTAAGGTCATTTATTCTTCCTCCGTTAAAAAAAGTTTTTTTGAGGGCGTCGAGGGTCTTCGACTTTGTCCAGGACTTGTACCTTGAGGGGCCAGGCCTTCGCGTTTGAGCAGGCCAACTAAGGTATTGCCGGGACCGATTTGAACTAGGTGAGTCACACCTTCTTCAACCAATTTATCAATGGTTTGCTTCCAGTAAACTGGCTCAACAAGATGTCGAACAAGTACTTGGGAGAGGCTTTCAGGCTGATGAAGGGCTAGCGTGGTGTTACTGATGACGGGCACGTCCCCTTGCTTAAAGGTCACTTTTTTTCCAAGGCTTGGGACCATGGCTTCTTGGGCATTTGGCCATCAAGGGGACTATGGAAAGGTCCTTCGACTTTGAGGGGGATGACTTTCTTGTAGCCGGCAGCTTTGGCGATTTCCTTGAAGCGCTCAACCGCCGCAATGGTCCCAGCCACGATGATTTGGGCTGAAGAGTTGATATTGGCAATGTAGAGCGGCTCTTGATCGGCCACTTGGGCTACCAAGGCTTGACATTCTTCATAAGGCACACCCATAACCGCCGCCATTTGGCATGGACTGTCGCTGGCTAGGGGCTTCGCATTGTCTGGACATGAGTTCGCCACGTTCCTGCAATAAGGCAAAGGCGCTGGCTTGGTCTAGGGACACCACTGGCAACCAGGGCGGAATATTCACCTAGGCTCAATCCGGCCATATAGCTTACAGGAGGTAACAAGTCTTGGATGCTGCGGTAGATGGCTAAGCTGGTCGACGTGATAGCGACTTGGGCATAGCGGGTCTGGCCGAAGCGTTCAGGTTCTTGTTGGATCCATTCTCTTAAGGGCCAACCGGTCACCGCTTCTGCCTGCTCATAGACAGCGCTGGCTTGGGGAAATTGACGGTCAAAGTCCATTCCCATGCCCGCATAGTGGGCACCTTGGCCATTAAAGATAAGTGCTAGTTTCATACACTGACTCCTATCCTCAGTTATAGTTCGTTTTGTTTGCGATCATAATATAAAAGGCCCGAAGGCCAGAGCTCACTCCTAAGAGGGATAAAAGTCAGAGCAAGCTCTTTTGGTTCGCCTACTGACCAGCTAGGGGGTGCCGACCAGCAGGAAAGGAAATATCAATTATTGATTGACCATGTCAAGCTTAGCTTGAATGGTCTGACGGCATTCTGCCAAGTATTCTTGGATGATGTCGTGACAGGATTGTTCCTTAGAGATTAAACCAGCAATCTGGCCGGCCATGAGGGAACCTGTCTTAACGTCACCTTCGACTACTGCACGGCGGAGGGCGCCTTTACCGATTTTGTTCAATCGTTCAAAGTCTGGCTCTGCCTTGCTGGTTTCTTCTTTTTCCGCTTGGAGGTATTCGGTGGTTAAGGCGTTACGCAAGACCCGTACTGGGTGGCCGGTAATTTGACCGGTCACGACGGTTTCGATGTCTTTGGCCTTAATGATGGCTTGCTTGAAGTTGTCATGAGCGTTAGACTCATGCGCCACAACAAAAGCGAGTCCCCACTTGAACCGCGGAAGCCCCCAACATGAAGGCTGCTGCCATGGCACGTCCGTCCCCAATCCCGCCGGCAGCGATGACTGGGATGTTCACGGCATCCACCACTTGTGGAACCAAGGCCATGGTAGTCAGTTTGCCGATGTGGCCCCCTGCTTCCATACCTTCGACGACCACTGCTTTGGCGCCGATGCGTTCCATACGTTTGGCCAAGGCCACAGACGCTACTACAGGAATCAGGCTAATGCCCGCTTCTTCGAAGCGCTGCATGTACTTGCTTGGGTTCCCTGCACCAGTGGTAATGATTTTTGACGCCAGATGCGATTAAGTAGTCTACCACTTCTTCCACATGTGGGTTCAATAACATTACATTGACAGCGAAATGGTTTGTCGGTTTTGGCAAACATTGCCTCTACCTTAGCGCGAACTGTGTCCACATTGTCGTGGCCAGTCCCGATTACCCCTAAGCCGCCTGCATTTGATACCGCGCTTGCTAAATCAGCGTCTGCTACCCAAGCCATTGCGCCTTGAACAATTGGATATTCAATGTTTAATAACTCCGTAATAGCTGTTTTTCATACCTTCAGTCCTAACTTTAAGAAAAAAATTGATTATAAAGAGTCGATGTAGTTTACTAAGTCTTGAACAGTCTTCAAGTTTTTGGTCAGTGTCGATGGTGATGTCTAATTCATCTTCGATTTCGCTGATGATTTGGAATACGTCTAAGCTGTCAGCTTTCAAGTCGTTTTTCGAAGTCAGTGGTTAATTGTACTTCTGCTTCGTCGATCCCTAATTGGTTTGCAATAATCGCTTGTACTTTTTTTCAAATGTCATAATAATCTTCCTCCATTAAATAGATAATATTTTTTTGATTCTTTAGATGGAAAGGTGTAGGTGACCCCAGGCTAAGCCAGCACCGAAGCCACTTAGGATAATGGACTGCGTTCCATCCAGTCGCAATCGTCCCGTCACGAACCAGTTGGTCTAGGAGAATTGGGATAGAGCCTGCTGAGGTATTAGCCGCTTGGGCAATATTGGCAGGTACCTTGCTTTCTTCTAGGGACAACTTGTCCGCAATCAGATTTAACAAGCGTTGGTTCGCTTGGTGACAAATCAAATAGTCAATATCAAAATCATTCTGCTCAATAAAGTTTGCTAGGGTTTTAATCACGGTCCGCTTGACGAAGTTGAAGACATCCCGCCCTTGCATCTGCATAGCCCATTGACCATCAGGCGCTTCATTGACCTCAATGGCCGCGCCCCCTGCTCCTTGGGCAAAGAGTTGACTGGCATAGCCGCTGAGCTCTTGACCATCATGTTGAATCAAGACAGCGCCCGCCCCATCACCGAACAAGACGGCAGTGGTACGGTCTGTCAGATCCACAATCTGACTCATCTTCTCAGCACCGATGACCAGGGTGTAACCTTGGGTCTGGCTAGCTGCCAGGCGGTTGGCTACTTCCATCGCCATTACAAAACCAGAACAGGCGCCGTTGAGGTCAAAGCCCCAAGCTCCTTCCGCCCCAATCATGGCTTGCACTTGGCAGGCAATGGATGGGGTCGCAGCCTTAGCCGACATGGTTGCGACGACAATATGACGAATTTGGCTGACAATGTCAGGGGATAAATTCTTCAATAATTGCTTGGCCGCCTCACTCGCCATCATCGCGACGGTTTCGTGCTCAGCTGCGAAGTAACGTTGGTGGATCCCTGTCCGTTGGACAATCCACTCGTCACTGGATTCTAGTTGATAAGCATTGATTAACTGGTCGTTGGACCAGGCTTGTCCAGGTAAATAAGCACCTGTTGCAATAATACGACTCATCTTACTCTCCTAATCGTTGTTTAGCGTTATCCAAGAAACGATGTAAATTACGCAGGCCCTTAACTAGGGTGGCCGCCTCTTCAGGCTCCATGCCATTTAGGGTCTCGGCTACCATGTTCAAGTGGAACTTACGGTGCATCCGATAGAGTAATTTACCCCGCTTGGTTAGCTTGAGTAGCACCACCCGGCGATCGCTGGGTGAGGACACACGCTCAACATAGCCTTTTTTTACTAAGTTTTGGATGGACACTGACAGGGTCCCCATGGTGATGGCAATTTTTCTTAGCCACCTCCGAAGAGCTCAAGTTGCCGCCCAAACCAATGGCTTCAATCGTATGCATTTCCTTGATTGATAAATCCGAAAACTCACTCATCTTGAGTGAAGTTTCTTCAATTAACAGAATTTCATTAAAGATAGAGACCAAAAATTCGTTCATTTCAAAAATGGTCGAATGGTCCACTCACTATCACCCCTTTAACTTATTTTGAACATCAAACTATTTGATAATCAAAGTTTATCGAAAGTCTGCTCATCTGTCAACACATGTGCTAGGCCACCAGCGGCTTAACAAGGCCTTATCCCTGATAAATTAGGCTTGGTCGCGTTTGCAAGTTTTTTTGTCATCTTCTTGTCGCCTTTGCGAAAGAAAGTGACTGAAAAGCCCTTACCTTGGGTCTGGACCGGGCTTGAGGGCATGTGACTTGCAGCTAGCAATCAAAACTAGAGGAGCCAGTGGACCACTGGCTCCTTTGATTTTTCAGGAAATCAGGGAAAGCGGCGATTTTTTTGAGGGAGCTAGTGGTCCACTCCCCGAGTGGACCACTGGCTCCGCTGATTTTGCCGGAAATCAGGAGAAAGCGCCAATTTTTTGGGGAGCCAGTGGTCCACTTCCTTGAGTGGACCACTGGCTCCGCTCTTTTGCCGGAAACCTGGGGAAAGCACCCTTTTTGGTGTGAGCTAGTGGTCCACTCTCCCGAGTGGACCACTGGCTCCGCTGTTTTTGCCGGAAATCAGGGGAAAGCGCTGATTTTGAGGGAGCTAGTGGTCCACTTTATCGAGTGGACCACTGGCTCCTTTGATTTTGCCGGAATTCAGGGGAAAGCGCCGATTTTTGTCTGAGCTAGTGGTCCACTTTACCGAGTGGACCACTGGCTCCATACAAAAAAGCCAGCAAGACGGGCTTGCTGGCTGGCTATTAGGCTTGAAAACTTATTGGGGCAGGCGCTCCCACTTGGCCTTAACCAGGTCGCCCTGCTGGCTGTAGTGGATGCCCATGCTGGTGTCCCCTGACTCAGGCGCCGTCCCACGAATGGCTGCTAGGACCTGACCCGACGATAGGTCAACTAGATACCATTGCTGGCTGGACTTGTCTTGGCCGATCAGGGCCGTTTTCTGGGTGCCCTGGTCATTGAAGGCCGTCACTTGGCGCATGGCCTGGTAGTCCTTGAAGTCAACCAGCTTGTCCTTGGCCCGCAGGTGCAGGGCATAGCCGGACTGGGTCTGATAGAGGGTGGCGGATCGGGTCAGCGACCAAGCCTGCTTAATGCCTGTCAGGCGCTCTTGTTCCCCAATCCAGAGAGACTGATTGCCCTCTGGCCCTTCAGACGGCCACTCTCCCCCATTTGATCTAGACCGGACAAGTCCAGGCTAAAACTCGGAATGGAAATAGGGTCATAGCTAATGACGGCCAACTTTCCGACATCGACTGCTGGTTTGCGTGGCGGAACAGGATGGCTCGGGCCCGAACCGGTAAAGCGTCCGAAGATAGCTGCCAGTAAAAAGGCTAGCCCCGCTAAAACCAAGCGCAACATAGGCCAATAAGGCAGGCGGAAGCCCAGCTTGCTCTTCTTAAGCAAATGGATCGAGACCATATTGCTGGGCCAGTTGCTTGACCCGCTTGCGCTTGCGACGATTCTGGGTCAGGACTAGGCGGGTCAGAGCCCGGTCTAATTCTTCTTTCTGGTCATGCTGACGAATTTGCGCCATAAGGGCTTGGTTGGTCAGCAAGTCTTCTAGGTCCTGGTCATCCAGGAAGCCTCTGAGCGGGGCCAAAAGCTGCTGGATGTCAACCTGATAGTCCAGGTTGAAGTCCATGGACGGTTGGTAGTCCACAGGTTCTGGGTCCTGCTCCAGCTCCTCCTGGCGGAAAAAGGTCTTGTTCAGGCTCTTCCAATTCAGAAAAAAATGGGGTCGTCAGCCTCCAACTCGTCCAAGTCCCCCAAAGAACTGTCGGACTGGCTGTCTTGCCAATTGAGATTATCTGATTGGCGGCCTTCCTCTGGTTGGTCCTGCCAACTAAGGCTGCCGGATTGGCGGCCTTCCTCAGCTTGGTCTTGCCAGTTGAGACTGCCACTTTGGCGACTGTCCTCTGGCAGGTCCTGCCAACTAAGGCTACCGGATTGGCGGCCTTCCTCGGCTTGGTCCTGCCAACTTAAATGAGCCTCGCTGGCTGGCTCCTGGTCTTGCGGTGCTGACCAGGACAGGGTCTGGCTGCTGGTGCTGTCCTCTGGCCCCTGATTGGCGTCCGACCAGTCTAAGTTAGTTTCAGAACTAGGCCCCGTTTGCTTAGGTGCCTGCCACTGGGACTTAGTTTGGCCACTTGGGCCGGCCGACTGGCCAGGCTTTTGGTCACCCGACTGGGCTGGCCCCTGATCTGACGGCTGGCTCTTAGCCTGCTTGCCAGCGTCAGAAGGCTGGCGGCCGGCTTTGCTAGTGGCGCTTGGGCCATTGCTTGCTGACTGGTCGCCAGCGTCAGAAGGCTGACTGGTCGGTCTAGGGGTCACGGCCACCCGCAAAAGTCGGCCCCTGCCCCCTGCTTTCTTGGGCTGCTAACTCAGTCGCCCGCTTGAGTGCCTCTTGGTAGGCTGCCTGCAGGGCCTGGAATTCTTCCGGATGGTCCTCAGGGTGGTAGAGCTTGACTTGTTGGGCGTAGGCCCGCTTAATGGCCTTCTTATCCGAAGTTGGTCCGGCTAGTCCTAAGACTTGCCAGGGCGTCTTAGCCATGGGCATCCTCCCCTTCCTCAGTTTCACTATCCTCATTGAGGAATTCCATGACGGTCCGGTCTAGCTCGGCTTCTAATTCTTGGTCCCAATCCGAATCTTGATCCCAGTCAGACTCCACATCCCGGAAGATATCGCCCATGCCGGCATCCAAGCCCCACTCTAGGTGGTCTAGGTAGTCATTGGTTGAATCCAGCAGCTGCCGCTTCTTAAGCAGGTTGTTCTGATAACGGGCAAAGAGACGGGAGAAGCGCATCAGGGTCAGTTGCAAGTCTTGCTGTTGCTCCAGGCTTAACTCTTGGTAGAGGCGCAGGGCCCGTTCAAAGAGGGCATCCCGCTCTGGTTGGCTAGCCAATTGCAGGGCCAGCTCCTTGATTTCCTTGTGGGCCGTATCAGTGGCATCCACCGCTACCAGGCTCTTGTTAGGGCCCAGCTTGTAGGTCTTGACTTCGTCGGTGGCTACGGTCTTGATTTCCACATAGAGGATAGAGTTGATGTCATAGGAATAGGTGACCGCAAAGGACTGGTCGTCAACATTGCTAGGCACCGGCAACTGAACCGAGCCCAGGAAGAGATTATCCTTGGCATACATGGCTTCCCCCTGGTAGACCTTGAAGCGAATGGTTGGCTGATCCTTACGGACCGGCGAATAAATCTGGGTCTTGCTACTTGGCAGAACGGAGTTACGCGCAATCAGGACGTCAGACAAATCCTTGTCCTCATCCACATAGTTGTGAACCGAAGTAGACAGGGAGAAAGGACAAATGTCGGTCACCACCAAGTCCTTGACCTCTTGGGCCCGGGTCTTGATACCGATATACTGACCTAAACCAAGAGCCACTAACTCATCCATCTTCTGACCGCTAACGACTGGCAGGTTAAGTAGGCGCTTGAGGTAGTCATTGACCACCGGCATGTAGGAAGAACCCCCAACTAGAATGAGACGGTCTAGTTCGCCCGCGCCAAACTTACTTTCCACAATGGCCTTGCGAATGACTTCCCGCATGCGTTTGAAGAGGGGCTGGCTGATTTCAGCCAAGAGTTCATTGGTAATCTTGTATTCATGGGACTTGCCTTCCAGTTGGACCTGCATATTGACTGACTCAAATTCAGACAATTGCTTCTTGACCCGCTCCGCTGCCAAGAGTAGAGAGTTGCGGGTGCGTCGGTTGAGAGCCTCAAAGTTGGTTCCGGCCTTGCGGCAGACATACTGGGCAATCAGCCGGTCGAAGTCGCTACCGCCTAGGTGGTTATCCCCGGCGATGGCTGCAATGGAAATGACATTTTCGAAGCAGTCCACCACGGACACGTCCAGGGTCCCGCCCCCAAAGTCGAAGACCACGAAAGTCTCGAATTCATCTGCCTGGTGACAGGCAATGGCCGCGGCAGACGGCTCATTAATGAGCCGTTCTACCTTAAGACCCAGCAACTCGCCCGCCTTCTTAGTGGCTTGGCGTTGCTCCGCGTTGAAGTAAGCCGGCACACTAATGACCAGCTCGGTCACCGTCTGACCTAGAAAGGCCTCGGCGTCTGCCACCAACTGTTTGAGGACGCAGGCCGACAATTCTTCCGGTTGGAAGGCCCGTTTGGACAGGGTAATTTGGCGGTTGGCCCCCATGTGGAGCTTGAAGAGTTGGGCGGTGTCTTGGGGATGGGTCACTAATTTCTCCCGGGCAATCTTACCGACTTGGATTTCGGACCCGTCATAGTAGACCACACTCGGGGTCAGATACTCCCCAAAACTGTTGGGAATCATGCGAACTTGCCCTTCACTATAGGCCACCGCCAAACTGTTGGTGGTACCTAAGTCAATACCGATAACTGTCATAATACTTACTCCTTTTCACGCGATTGGAATCTGGCCAGCAAAGTCCCCACAAGGTAGGGAACTAAAGTCAGGGCCATGACCCACCAGATAATGTTGGGCACCTGCCAGAAGGCACCTTGATAGAGTCGCCAAGCCACCAGCAAGGCCGAGACGCTGATCAGGTAGCTGACCTGGTTAATCAGGTAGCGCCCTGCTGGCTTCTTGGTCGGGTCTAGTTTGGCGTTAACATATAAATAGAAGCTACTTAATAAGAAGATAGAAAAATTAGGCTGGCTCATGCGCAAGAACCAGGCAACTAGGGTGATTAAGACTAGGGCGGCCAAAATCAGATAGAGAATGGGTTGGCCCGCATCATAGACCTGATTCTTGAAGTGAAAGGCCCCCATGCCCTAAGCCCCCGCTGGGCCAAGAGTAGGATCGCCACTAAGACCATGAGCAGACCAAAGGTCCAACCAAAGGCCGGCAACCAGGTCTCTTGCCAGACCGCCAAGCCACCCAAGACCAGAGTCGCTAGATAGAGACCAGCCAGGGGCAGACTGGACAGGGCCAGATAACGATAGCCCCTGCCATCCAAGTAATGAGGAAAGTGACCCCAGTTGTTGACCGTACTATACTCTAGTTCAAAGCAGTAGCAGACTAAGGCGTTGCTGGCCACCAAGGGCAGCCAGACGGCATAGGCTTGAGGCCAAATCATGATTCCCAACCAGATTAAGATTTGTAGGCCAAAGCAAGCCAGACTGCCAACGGTCGTAATCAAGCCCGTTAGGAGCATAGCACGATTGGTTGGATACCAAGACTTGCCCACCAGCTCCTGCCAGCGCTGATTGACCCGCTGGCCAAGGGCATGGGTCAGGTCCGGGTCGCCATTGAGGCTGGGAACATAGCCGATGAGGGTGTAGAGCACCCGTTTATTTTCTAATGATTCTAGGGGCAGGGCTTGTAGGGCCAGCAGGAAGTCTTCCTGGGGCACCTGCCAGTCCTTGTTGGCTTGATCGACTAGGAGTTGCTGCCAGACCGACCAGTCATTGAATTGGGCCTTGACCCCTTCTAGGTTCTGGGCCAAACGATTGTGGGCCACCTGCTGGCTGAATTGGCCCGACAGGCCTGACGCCATCCAGGCCTCCAGGTCAAAGTCGGTCCAGTCGGTCCCTGACTGCTCAGACGAGTCATCCAAGTCATTAAACAAGCTGGCGATGTCCTGACTAGCACCCCGCTGGCTGAGGGCCCATTGATAGGCCGCCTCTAGTTGGGCCAGTGCCTGGGCATCCTCCTGCCACTCCTCATAACGTTGGCGATAGGCTGCCTCTAGAACCGCCTCATCCTCTGTGGGACCCTCTAGGCCCAATATTTCATATGCTAACATGTCTGTCGCCCCCTCCGTCGCGCGGTCATATTTCCTGCTTGATTTTCGTGCTTCTATTGTACTACAGATTGAGGCCAGTTGAAAGTTAGGGCCTTTTCTTGGGCAAGGAAGGCATGGGTCTGCTATACTAGAGCTAAGAATCCATAAGGAGGGATTAGTATGGTATTAGGCAATTTATTCCAAGGCTTATCCGGCAATATGAGCGAGGTCTCCAAAGACAGCTTGGCCAAGGACTACGGCCACCTCTTAATAGAAAAGGAAGAAATCCAGGCGGGCTATGCCCTCATTCGGGACCTGGTCATCTTCACCAATATCCGCATTCTCTTTGTCGACCGCCAAGGCACTACCGGCAAGAAGGCCCGCTATAAGTCCATCTTCCTCATGAACATTATTAATGTCGAGTTGGAAACGGCTGGCGCCATGCTGGATGACAGCGAACTGACCATTGAATACCTGGACAACATCCGCCTCAAGGCCCATAGCGAAAGTCGCCAGACCCTAAGCCTAGAATTCCCCAAACGCTATGAAATGGGCCCCCTCTATACTATGTTAATGAAACTAGCCTATGAGAATCGGCTAAGGGCTAATGAGTAGAGATTAGATATATAGTAGCTAATCAACTAAATATCTCAACTATTATTTAGCAAGTCAGAGATAAAACTAGAAATAGGTTATCATTATAAGGGACTTATTTTCGGTTTTTGCCCTCTTATAAAATGAAGTGCAACAAAAAAGACATGTTCATCTGATATACTAGAGTTGCGAAAATCAGTATAAAGGAAGATGAGCATGTCCACTAATTATTCTGCCACAAATCAATCATACAAACACTTATCTGAAGCTGAGCGAGGGGAAATAAAAATTTTCCAAACTATTTAGAAAAACATCTAAATAGTTCTTGTATATAGAATGGAAAGGTGTATAATGCTATTTAGAAAAACATCTAAATAGAAAGTGAAGTATATCAATATGTCAAATAAGAGAACAATCCTTCTTTTTGTGGTCTTGGCTTACGGCCTTGCTTGGATAATATGGTTGGCACTATGGCTAAGTGGTGTCGGTCTTAATTCTCCATGGAATCAGCTTGCTAGTACTGTGGCCATGTGGATGCCTGCGCTTGCAGTCTTTATTTTAGGGAAAATCACGAATCAACCTAGTGGAATCAAATCTAAATTAGTCGTGAATCTCAAGAGGAACTGGCGCTTTTACTTACTAGCTATCTGGTTACCAGCAGTCATCAGTTTTTTAGGAGCAGGACTTTATTTTCTTGTATTTCCTAGCAATTTCAGCCTTGGTTTGGAATCTATTCAAGCCATCTTACAAGAAAAAGGTGTCTCTCAATCAACCATTCCCTTATCTTCCTTGGCCTTGATTCAAATCCTAGCTAGTTTGACCTACGCTCCTTTTTCTTAATAGTTTCTTTTGCATTGGGAGAGGAAATTGGTTGGCGTGGCTATCTTTACCCAGCTCTAAGAGAACGCTTTTTCAATAGTCCAGACTCATGTCTTTGCTTGGTCTCATTTTGGAGTCTTTGGCATCTACCAATCAATTTGCAGGGCTATAATTATGGACTATCTTATTTTTGCTTATCCTGTTTTTGGGAGTTGTCGCCATGTTTCTATTTTTGTTTTAGCCTAGGAATATTGTTAAGCTGGTTGTTGGCAAAGACAGGCTCTATCTGGGCTTCAGCACTATTTCATGGGGCAATCAATGCAACTGCAGGTCTTGGGTTACTCTTTCAATTACCAGGAGAAAAAGTTTCAGGCCTCTTGATTTTAGGCCCGTCACCGGCTGGAATGCTATCAGTTCTACCATGCTTATTCCTAGCCTTGCTAATATTACAAAGGGAAAGGAAGAACCATGAGTTTTGCAAACAGCTTTAAAGCCTTATCTCACCCAGTTAGGAGAGAGATTTTGAATTTACTCAAAACAGGTAGATTATCTGCAGGAGAAATTGCCAGTTATTTCGAGTTGACGGGTGCAACGATTTCACATCATCTTACGATTTTGAAAGCAGCTGATTTGATTCATGAAATGAAAGAGAAAAACTTTATTTACTATGAGTTAAATACATCGGTTTTTAGAGGATATAATGGTTTGGTTAGCAGATTTGAAAGGAAATCATTTTTGATGAAGATAAAAAAATCAATAAGAAATTGGTATTATTTACGAGCATTCTCATCCTACTACCTTCCCTTGTAGGTTGTGTTTTTCTGGTATCAATTACCAGAGGAGATGCCCACTCATTTTTAATCTACTGGGTCAAGCAGATGGCTACAATCATAAAAATGTTTGCTATCTTTGGATTACCGACTCTCATGCTTTTTGATGCATTGGTTGCTTCTATTTATAATGATTAAGGATCCTAAATCTAGCAATATCAGTTCAAAAAAATACAACTTTTTGATTTACTGGATTATTCCTTTTGTATCTTGTCTATCAATGATTTCTATCTTCGGAGAATCTTTGGGTTATTCCATGATGAGTGGGCTACTCGCTCAGTTTTTTATGGGCGTCGTGATGATTGTAATTGGAAATTATCTACCAAAAACACACCGAAATTATATAATCGGTATTCGACTACCGTGGACCTTGGAGAATAATGAAAACTGGAGAAAAACGCATCGCCTAGCTGGAAAAATTTGGGTATTAGGAGGATTGTTATTGTTTCTAAATTCTTTTGTGCAACTATATGTTTACTGGGTATTCTTCTTGACACTTTTCTTTGTAGTGATAATTCCTAGTGTCTATTCTTATCAATTATCAAAATTAGAATCTTGAAACAGGTATTTGAGTCATTAGTTAGAGATGTCGGTCTGATATGCGTAATTCCCCAGCGTATGGTTTGAAAAAAATCAAGTTCATTCCTTTATAAAAAAAGAATGATTTACAAAAAAAGAAAAAAAGAATGAAATGTTACTCATATAAACCTCTTTATCGCAGAGTGCGACAATGGTGCTTTGCTCACCTATTTCTACATTGACGGAATAGAAGTTGATAGCAAACAGATTGAATTGGGCATGGATGGTTCTCTCTATGTTCCAGATACAAAAGCAAATGTTGGCAAGCATAAAGTACACGCCGTCCAATATAAGGATAAGGATAAAGCAAAAGGTCTGGTCTTTAATAGAGTCCATGAATTTGAGATTAAAGATAAATAAAGAGACGCCACTAGCCGTTTGTTAGCTAGTGGCGTCTCTTTCATTCTCATACTGTGTAATTTTTGTTCACACCAAGTGACACATGCAATAGCACTCGCAGACAAAAAGCCCGTCTTAACGGGCTTTTTGAATAGGTAAAATCAGGCAAAACCTACCTTTACATCCCAGGAGGGATTCGAACCCCCGACCGTTCGCTTAGAAGGCGAATGCTCTATCCAGCTGAGCTACTGAGACATGCTGTATTCGCAAGTCGAATACCTATCTATTTTACGGCATGGGGCAGGCTTTGTCAAGGTCTGTCAGGCCTGGGCGGGCCCCTTTTCTTGACTGGCAGATTCGCTAGCTCGGTCCTAAGCCGAGACCTCGCAAGGGACGCTTTTCTTGACTCGCAGATTCGCTAGCTCGGTCTAAGCCGAGACCTTGCAAGGGACGCTTCCCGGTCGGCTCTTTGACTTAACTTAAGTCCTGGCCTCCCCTCTTCAGCCAGCTCCCAAGTCCAAAGCGCCAGCCCACACAAAAAGAGACCAGGACCGCAGTCCTAGTCTCCTAAAATTTTAGAGTTTTATGCTTGGCCAGTTGCTTTGGCAACAGCTTCAGCTACCAAGGCTTCTACTTCATCAACAGTAGTGCACTCGTTGATAGCTTTGTCAGCCAAGGCTTTCATTTCTTGAGAGTCCAACTTGGTTAAGAGGGAACGCGTCTTCAAGATAGAAGTCGCTGACATAGAGAACTCGTCTAAGCCCATCCCCAAGAGGAGTGGCACAGCCGTTTGGTCCCCAGCCATTTCCCCACACATACCAGTCCATTTGCCTTCAGCATGCGATGCGTCGATGACGTGCTTGATCAAGGTCAAGATAGATGGGTTGTAAGGTTGGTAGAGGTAAGAGACTTGCTCGTTCATCCGGTCCGCCGCCATGGTGTATTGGATCAAGTCGTTGGTCCCGATAGAGAAGAAGTCTACTTCCTTAGCAAATTGATGAGCCAAGACAGCCGCAGCTGGAATCTCAATCATGATCCCGACTTGGATGCCGTCAGCTACTGCCACGCCTTCAGCGACTAATTCAGCCTTGACTTCTTCGTAGAAGGACTTAGCTGAACGGAATTCGCTCAAGGTCGCGATCATTGGGAACATAATCCGTAAGTTACCATGAACAGACGCGCGTAAGAGAGCCCGCAATTGGGTCTTGAACATGTCGCGTTGGTCCAAGGAAATCCGGATAGCCCGGTAACCCAAGAATGGGTTCATTTCGTGTGGTAATTCCAAGTATGGTAACTCTTTGTCCCCACCGATATCCATGGTACGTACCACAACTGGCTTGCCAGCCATTGATTCCAATACAGCCTTGTAAGCTTCGTATTGTTCATCTTCAGTTGGGAAATCAGCAGAGTCCATGTAAAGGAACTCAGTCCGGTAGAGACCGACTGCTTCCCCACCGTTAGCCAAGACACCGGCTACGTCTTTTGGTGTCCCAATGTTGGCAGCCAATTCCACGTGTTTGCCGTCTTTGGTTACGGATGGTGCAGAGACCAGTTTTGCCCATTCTGCTTTTTGGTCAGCGAAGGCTTGGGCTTTTTGGCGGTATTCCGCTACTTCCGCTTCGCTAGGGTTAACAAGTACTTTACCTTCTAAGGCGTCGACAATGAGTAAGTCGCCATCCTTAACCACTTGGGTTACTTCCTTGGTCCCGACAATAGCAGGGATTTCCAGAGAGCGCGCCATAATGGCTGAGTGAGACGTGCGTCCGCCAATATTTGTTACAAAGGCCCGAACGTATTTCTTGTTCAATTGCGCCGTGTCACTTGGAGTCAAGTCATGGGCAATGACAATGGCTTCTTCAGAGATCGTAGCTGGACTTGGTAACTTAACGCCTAAGAGGGCGGCAAGTACGCGTTCAGATACGTCTTTGATGTCGGCTGCACGCTCTTGCATGTATGGGTTGTCTTCCATTGATTTGAACAATTGGATGAACATGCCACTTACATCACGCAAGGCTGCTTCCGCATTTACCTTTTCGTTACGGATAGTATTTTTGATTTGGTCAGTTAATTCTGGGTCGCCTAATACCAACAAGTGAGCTTCAAAGACCTGTGCCTCGTGTTCGCCTAAAGCGTCTAATGCCAAGTCACGAATGGCAGTGATCTCTTCTTTGGCTTGAGCCAAGGCAGCATCCAAACGCGCAACTTCGGCGTCAGTGTCTGCTACGGCTACTCGCTCAAAGCTCAAATCTGGCTCCGTTAATAAATAAGCAGGAGCGATGGCAATCCCATCACTCGCTGCAATACCCGCTAAGTAAGTCATTACTCAGCCAAGCCTTCTTTTTTCATAGTTTCAGTTACTGCTTCAAGCGCTTCTTTTTCGTCAGCACCTTCTGCCGTAATGGTTACGTCAGCGCCTTGGCCTACGCCTAATGACATAACACCCATGATGGATTTCAAGTTAACAGATTTACCTTTGTATTCTAAGTTTAAATCAGCAGAGAATTTGCTTGCAGTTTGTACCAACAAAGTCGCTGGACGTGCGTGAATCCCTGTTTCAGCTACAACGTGAAATTCTTTCTTTTCCATATCAAAAAAACTCCTTTGAAAAAATAGTTTAGAAGATGAGGATGTAATGGCGATTACATCTCTTCACGTACTAGGATAACATTTTTTTCCCGATAGAACAACCGTCTAGCATGAAAAAATGACCCCTAAAGACGAAAATTTTTTAAACGCTTTCCTAATTTGGCCCCATCCTAGTCGCTTTTTATCATGAAAATGTCTCTTTGCGGTTTTTTTCTAGAAATTCCCCTATATTTTTGGTTTGAAAAGGCTTATAATAGATTAAAGGAGGGTCTCGTATGAAAATGATTGACGTCACCAATAGTCATTATGACTTGGTCACTAAACAGCTGGAATGTTCGGACGCATCCATTGTTAAGGTCTACACCCTAGGTCCTACAACCGTCTTCTATTCAGCTGCCCCAACCCACAAGAACATCATCGTCATCAATAAGAACCGCCCTGTGCGCGCCAAGGAAATTGATTTTGCCATTGCCAAACTCTTCCAGCAAAACAACCGCGACAATGTCGAAATCCTAGAGGCCCACAACTTTGTCGAGTTAGAACTCCGCCTATAAGCAGGCGGTTTTTTTGTGTCTATATAGAATAAGAGACTGAAAGGCCTGCTTTCAGTCTCTTTTGCTTCTATTATTACTTATTCTTTAGGAGCTGGCGAATGTCTTCCAAGGAAGTCCGGCGCAAGAGGCGACCGTTCTCGAAGACTGGCAGCAGCAAGTTGTCGCAGCCTGCCAAACTTTCGCGGGTATGACCGTCTTCGTAGGTCAGCTGGCCTTGGTCATTGCGGTAAACCCGCACCCGACCCTTTTTGCGACTTCTTGGTGCCACCCTTGTCGGTCTTAGGCGCCTTGAAGATGGCCTTTTCCTGACCGTCGATGACCACAGAGGTCGCCTTGAGGGCGAAGCCGAAGGAGTCCCGGGTCATGGATTGATAGGACCGGCTGCCAATGCCGAAGACTACGTTGGAGCTAGCAAAGCCTTTGGCTGCCAAGCGCTCTAAGATCAGTTGGGCCCGTTCCAGGGTAATGGAGTCGCCATAGATAGCCCCGATATGCGGATCCAGCACCTTGTAGCCCAAGTCATTGATCTGGCCTCCAAAGGTATCCCAGAGGCACTCAATCAGACCCTTTTCTTCAGGCGTTTGGCCCTTGCCAAAGCCTGGGACCGTCCCGCAAAGGATGTCTTCTGGCACGCCAGAGTCAGGCCGGATGACCAGGCGGCCCGTCACGTTCCAGAATGACTGACTTAAGGGCTGGCAGGTATTCCCCTACCACGCGCCAGAAGTCCCAACTGTCGCTCACCACGCTGACAAAGCCCTTAGGATAGACATCCGTCAACAGGTGGCGGAAGAGTTCTTGCTCGCTATCCTCGCCATAGGCACACATGACGCTGTGCTCAGTGGCCGGAATACTCATAATAATGGGCGCCTTTTTCGCAGTCAGCCTCATAGTATTCTTCATGGAAGCAACCAGCTGGGAATGGTGTCCGAGCCCAAGAAGCTAAGCAAATGCGCCGCGCCTGAGACGGTCGAGGTCATTTCTGAACTCATGCCCCGCATACCGAAGTCATGGGCTTGGAAGTCCACACCCTCGACGCCACCTGTGGTTTGCAGACTGAAGCTTTCCAGAATCCGGCGGTAGCCATCCGCCACGGTGGCACTAGTCATCGGCAACCAGAGGGTGTTGAGCATGGTGGTTTCCAGGTAGCTAGACAACCAGAAGAAGTCCGGATGGGTATTCTCGATGGTCAAGACTGGCACCTTGATAGGTGCCCGAGTCCCTTCAGCTAGGGCAGAGATTTTAATCGGCAGATAGCCCAAGTCGTGTAGGGCCTCCAAATGGGCCACAGGGGACAGGGGTCCAAGCCTCAAGGAATGCTTAACGAAGCGTTGATAGTCGGCGATGACTTGACGCTTAGGCTTTTGGAAGAAGCCTTCGTTGAAGCGATTAATCAAGTATTCCTTGATATAGTATTGGATCCCGAAGACCACCACATGTTGGCTAAATTGAGCCCGTTCATTGGAACGTGGGGTCAAGACTGAATAAACATTCTCGGTCTTGGCTGGGTATTGTTCCCGGTGGGAGAGTTTGTAGAAATCTGCTAAGAGGGTAACTGGCGTATTCATGGGCCTGGCTCCTTTCTATGAGCAAGTGATTAGAGTAATTTTTTCAATTCAATATCTGGGTACTTGTCCTTGAACCAATTTTCAGCAAAGGCGTTCTCGAACAAGAAGACTGGCTGACCGAAGCGGTCCTTAGCCAAGAGGTTACGGCTGGAAGACATGTTAGGGTTGAGGTCCTTCTCGTCAATCCAACGGGCAATCTTGTTGCCAATTGGGGTCATGTCCACTTCCGCATTGTATTCATGCAGGAGGCGGTACTGGAAGACTTCAAATTGCAGCTGACCAACCGCCCCGATAATGTATTCTTCGGTGTGATAGGTCTTGTAGAGCTGGATGGCCCCTTCTTGGACTAGCTGCTCAATCCCCTTGTGGAAGGACTTCTGCTTCATGACGTTCTTAGGCGTTACCTTCATGAAGAGTTCCGGCGTAAACTGTGGCAGGGGCTTGAATTGCAGACCGGCATTGCCCGTGTAGAGGGTATCGCCAATCTGTAGGTTGCCTGTATCATAGAGCCCAATAATGTCCCCGGCAACGGCTTCTTGCACTTCTTCCCGGGTGTCGGCCATGAATTGGGTGGTGTGGGCCATGCGGATGGTCCGCTTGGTTCGGTTGAGGGTCACGTTCATGCCCTGCTCAAATTTACCTGAGCAGATACGAACAAAGGCGATGCGGTCGCGGTGGGCTGGGTTCATATTGGCCTGAATCTTGAAGATAAAGCCAGTAAAGCGTTCATCGGTTGGCTGGACCACTACCTCTTCCTCTGCCTCCACTGCCGCTGGCGCTGGCGCCAAATCAACAAAGGCATCGAAGAAGGTTTGAACCCCGAAACCTGTTAAGGCTGACCCGAAGAAGACAGGCGTCAACTTGCCCCGGTTAATGAGCTCGCGGTCGAAAGCATTCCCCGCTTCTAACAAGAGCTGGGCATCTTCCATGGCTTGAGAGTAGATAGAAGATTGCTTGAAGGTATGGTCGCCTTGGGCTTCCCCGTCTTCATCTAGGGGAATATAGCTGTCCTCTTCCCCGTCTAGACCGCGTAGTTCCACCCGGTTATTGTAGAGGTCGTAGAGGCCTAATAAGTTTTTCCCCATACCCATTGGCCAGTTCATAGGATAGGCGTCAATACCTAGGGACTTCTTCCAGTTCCGCCACTAATTCTAGGGGCTCCCGACCGTCCCGGTCCAACTTGTTCATGAAGGTGAAGATGGGAATACCACGCATGGAGCAGACTTCGAAGAGTTTCTTGGTCTGAGGCTCAATCCCCTTCCCTGAGTCCACCACCATGACCGCGGCATCCACCGCCATCAGGGTCCGGTAGGTATCTTCCGAGAAGTCCTCGTGCCCTGGGGTATCCAGAATATTGACTTGATAGCCATCATAGTCCACCTGCATAACCGAAGAAGTGACGGAGATGCCCCCGTTGCTTCTCGATTTCCATCCAGTCGGACTTGGCGAATTTCTTAGACTGCTTCCCCTTGGCCTTGACCGTCCCGGCTTCCCGGATGGCCCCCGAGAAGAGCAGGAGTTGCTCGGTGATGGTCGTCTTCCCCGCGTCCGGGTGAGAAATAATGGCAAAGGTCCGGCGCTTGGCTACTTGACTTGTTAAACTCATGTTAGGCTCCTTCTTAGTAAGCAAAAGCCCGTGGTTGGTTGACACGGGACTTAAGGCTTATGATCGTTTCTTCTTGTGTTTGGGTTTAAAAGGGACGAGCTTGCGGTCAGCATCGCTGACTGAGCTGGAGGACTCTTCCCCTACGGGCGCTTCTTCATAGACTTGATCAGACCCGACAACTTTCTTGACTGCTTGGAACTGAGAGGAGGCGTCGTCCTCCTGGTCTTGCTTATCTTTTGGCAGATGTTGATGACGCGTTCGATTGGGGCGCCTCTTGATTAGGCTCGACCGTCATCACTTCCTGGATTAGTTTCTTCAATTCTTGCTTCTCTTCTTCGGTCAGGCTGCCGTCTTGTAAGAGGTGGCTTAAATCTTCCCGACCCTTAAGGCTAAAGCCGTCGTCGGCCACATATTCCTGAAGCTGGATGTTGAAGCGATTGACTTCCTTCTCTGGATAGAGGGCGTCAAAGTCCGTGTCTTTGAGGATGGCTTCATACTGTGACAAAATGGTCATCATTTGGGCCTTCATCTCATTGAGCTGGTCCTTAAGTTGGGCCCCGCCTTCCACCAAATCATGGCTGTAGGCGGCGAACTCTTCCTTGTATTGGACCACTTGTTGGTTGGTCTGATCGACTAGGCGTTGGGCCTCTTCCGTCGATTCTTGGACAATCTGGTTACCTGTGCGGCGGGCATCCACAATCCCGTCCTTAAGGGCTTGTTCCATGTCCTGGTATTTGACCATGTCTGCTTGCAGCTTGGTCACTTGTGCTTGGATGTCAGCGACTTGCTTTTCTAGCTCACTAATCCGCTGATCCTTGGATTCAATGACGCGTTCTACCTGACTACGATTGTAGCCGAAGAAGCTTAATCCAATATGGGTTACTTGACTCATATGGGTCACCTTTCTACTCATTCTAACTGTCCCTATTAGTTTATCAAAAAAACGGCGCCTTGGCATCCCTTTTTTTGATAATTTTTTTCACTTATTTTGCCCCTAAATGAAAGGCCTGGGCGATATTGACCGGCGTCTGGCTATTAAGCAAGACCAGCAACTTGATGCGAGCCTTAACCCCACTCAAGCCCTGGGTGAAGATGACCCCGGCTTGGCGCAGCTGCTTGCCGCCCCCTTCATAGTCATAAACATCTTCCGTAATGCCGTTGAAGGCCCGTGAGACCATAACCACTGGCAGGCCAGCTGCCAAGACCTTATGGAGACCAGGCAAGGCCGCCGGTGGCAGGTTGCCTGCCCCTAAGCCTTCAATGACCAGACCATCATAGGCGCCTGAGTCCACAATGTGGTCAAACAAATCAGCCGTCATGCCCGAGTAAGCCTTGAGCAGGGCTACTTGCTTGGCCAGCGCCTGGAGCTCATAGTGCTCGGTATGGATCAACTTCTGGAAGTAGAGGACCTGGTTCTTAGACACAATCCCATTGGGGCCAAAGGTTGGCGTCTGGAAGGTGGCCACATTGGTAGTGTGGGTCTTGGTCACATAGGTGGCCGTGTGAATTTCCTCGTTCATGACCACCATGACCCCCTTGCCTCGTGACTGGTCAGCAACGGCGGTAACGATGGCCGACCGCAAATTGGCTAGGCCATCTGAACCCATCTCATTGCTGGAACGCATGGCTCCAGTAATGATAACCGGAATGTCTAGATTCAGGGTCAACTCAAGGAAATAGGCCGTCTCTTCCAGGGTGTCAGTCCCGTGGGTGATGACCACCCCGTCAAACTCCTCCTGGTGGGCTTCAATCCAGTTCTTAAGCTCCAACATATGTTGGGGCGTCACATGGGGTGACGGCAGGTGGAAGAAGTCAATGATGGTTAGGTCAGCCAAGGAACGAAAGAGATTGCCTTCCTGGCTGAGCGGATTGGTGGAAGATGGCGAGACCTTACCAGTGGTCTGGTCCTCACTCATGGAGATGGTTCCCCCCTGTGTTTAATATGGCAATCCGTTTCATCCCTTGCCTCCCTCCTTTGGTCCTAATCGGCTATACAATACTTGCACCCCTTATTGTAACATGAATGCCCCCCAGTGTCTGTAACAAATTCCCTACAAATGGCCGACTCAAGGCTGTAAAAAAGAGGCCCTGGGGCCTCTTTGGATTTATTAATCGACATAGCGGTCTAAGATTGGCTTCAAATACTTGTCTACTAGGAAGACCCCGAGGCAGGCCACTAAAATGTTGGATAGGGCTACGCTGAGGAAGGTTGGCCAGAAAGGCGCTCCCGCTGCCAACTTGATGACGCTAGAGACGACCACCCCACACCAGAGGCCATAGGCCAGGGCTTTGACATAGTTGGATTTGAAGAGTCGGTTGAAGACATAGAGGCTGACCGTCTGAATGAGGAAGCCCCCTAAAATATCTAGCCAGCCAAAGGGACTGGGGATATTGGCAATCATGACCCCCAGAATCAAACCTGGCGCCAGTTGCGGCTTAAGGAAAGGCACCCCCATCAACAGGGTGGAAATTCTGAGTTGCAGAATACCACTGGAAATGGGGTTGATATAGGTGAGGGCCACATAGAGGGCACCCAAGACAGTATTTTGTAAGATTAAACGTAATTTTTTATTGGTCATAAGTTTCAAACACTCCATTTGCTTCAAAGGCTTTGCGACGATCGATACAGGTCCCACACTGGCCACAAGGCGGCTGGCTGCCCGCGTAGCAACTATAGGTCAGCTGGTAAGGGACGCCCAGCTCCAGGCCCAGCTTAACAATGTCGGCCTTGGTCATCTGGCCAAAGGGTGTCTCCAGGCGGACCTTGCCCCCAGTCCCCAGACGCACGGCCTGGTCCATGGCCGCAACGAAATCAGGCGAACAATCCGGGTAGATAACGCCCGAATCATCCAAGTGGGCACCAAAGTAGAGGGCATCAGCCCCCAGCTGCATGGCTAGAGAGGTTAGGATAGCAATAAAGACCCCGTTACGGAACTCTACCTCCGTATTGGGTGCTTCCTGGTCAGCGTAATCCCCCTGGCTAGCCACCAAGTCATTGGCCGCATTGAGGGCCGAATGACTGCCAGCAAAAATCGCCGCCAAATCAAGAATTCGGTGGTCCACCCCATAATGTTGGGCTACTGCCTTAGCTGCCGCTAGTTCCGCTTGGGCATGTTGTTGGTTATAAGCAATGGAGACTGCCACCACCTGGGGATCCCGGCTTAGGGCTAGGGCCAAGGCGGTGGAAGAGTCTACCCCACCACTTAAAAGAACACATTTCATGGCGTCACCTAGCGATTATCCACGGTCTCAGGATAGAGGTCGTGATTAGCCAAACGATTCCAGGCTACCTGTTCCCAAGGCGTCCCTGGCTTGCCATAGTTACAGTAAGGATCAATGGAAATGCCGCCGCGTGGCGTGAACTTGCCCCAGACTTCAATGTATTTAGGATCCATCAAGGCAATCAAGTCCTTCATGATAATGTTCATGCAGTCTTCATGGAAATCCCCGTGGTTACGGAAGCTGAACAAATAGAGCTTAAGCGACTTGCTCTCCACCATTTGGACACCCGGAACATAGGAGATGTAGAGGGTGGCAAAGTCTGGCTGGCCCGTAATGGGACAGAGCGAAGTAAACTCTGGGCAGTTGAACTTGACGAAGTAGTCATTGCCTTGGTGCTTGTTTGGGAAGGTCTCTAAAACCTCCGGCGCATAATCATCGCGGTATTGGGTCCCCTGACTGCCTAGGTGGCTGACAGAACCCATTTCTTGTGCTTGACGCATAATATATTCCTTCTTTCTGGACTCACAAAAAGAGCCCCATAGGCACACTAGGGCCTATGAGGCATGATCATTTCTTAGTTAAATGAGTCCCTAGTTTTGTTTATAGACAGGATGGTTACGAACTGTCTGAGGGCTATTATAGCACAATTGGCCTAGGAGACCAAGTAGAAAATGAAAGCCTGGTGGGTGACGAGCTTGACCATCAGAAAACTTCAGGCACGTGCCCGGCGCTAGTTACCCGAAGCCAACTGGAGCAAATAGTCCAAGTAGTTGCCTTTTTGGGACTGGAGCTTTTGTTTGATGTTGGCCACTTGATCCGGCTGGTCCGTAATGATGGCATCGACCGGTTTTTGCAGGTATTTGCGGATCTTTTCGTTGTCATTAATGGTCCAGACATAGACGGCCTTGCCCTGGTCGTGGGCCTGGTCAGCCAAGTAGTCCTGATAGGAGAAGTCCTCGATGACGAAGAAGTCCACTTGATTATGACCAAAACCCCCTAGTTGGATGGGAATGACATAGCCGGTCTCGATTTCCGGCGCCAGTCGCTCAATTTCTTCCATGACCTTGAGGTCTAAGGACATGGTCTTATACTGGGTCTCCACACCCAGCTGACGCATCTTGTCGATAAAGATTTGAGCGTAATTGTCAGGCTCGCCCCCGTGAGGCTTGAGCTCGACTAGGAGCTTGACGCCCAGTTCTTTGGCCCGTTTGACATAGGCGTCAAAGGAAGGAATGGTGGCCTCCAGGCCATCCTGGCGCACGGTCAAGCCCTCCACTTCCGCCAGCGTCATGTCCTGAACCCGGCGGTCAAGGCCGGCCAGGCGCTTAAGGTTGTAGTCGTGCATGACCACAAACTGCAAATCCTTAGTCAGCAAAATATCCATCTCCACCTGGTCTACCCCTTGGGCAGCCGCCGCCTCCAGGGCTGGAATGGTATTCTCCACTCCCTCGGCCACATATCCCCGATGGGCCACGACTTGCTGCTGAGTGTTAAGTCCACTGCTAAAGACTTCAAAGGCAGCCGAGCCATAGGCCATGGCGCCCAGCAAGGCTAGCAGCAGATAGAAGCGCCAACCGCGTTTGCCCTTGGCCTGGGCTAGCAAGTAAGGCTGACTTTCCAAAGGCCGCCCCAAGAAAATCAAGAGAATGGACATGACGCCCACCTTGGTGAAGAGACCAAAGGCAAAGTTGACGCCCCGATAGAGGGTCAGGACGCCAGCCTGGAACCAGAGATTATCGCCCTTTGTATTGATTAGGAAGGCTAGGCTGGCACCTAGAATAATAAATAGAAAGCCCAAGATAGCCAGGATTACTTCAAAGCCCAGCAAGGCGCCCACTAGCTTGCGCTTGCCCTGGCGCGTGGCCTGCCAACTCATTTTAAGCGATTGGGAGAAGGCCTGGTCGCCAATGACCATGAGGGGAACCGTGTAAATCAGACGCAGGTTGAGATAGGATAGGACTAGAAAAACCAGCCCCACCATAACCGTCCCCATGGGGGTCTTCATCAATTCACCCGTAATGAATTCCGGCACATACAGGCCCTCCGTCAGACTGGACTCGAGGACCAAGCCACTGACTGGCAAGGTAATGAGCAAATAACCAAAAAAACTAACAAAGTCCAACCCTGTTCAAGGATTTAAGCCGGCCCAGGGAATGGGTCAGCAAGCCTCGATAGGACAGGCGCTTGCCCTGGCGACAGGCATCAATCACATAGGCCATGGCCGACAGTTCCAGGTAGAAGAGCAAGGCAAAGACCGCCCCCAGCACCAGCAGAATGCCAATACTGAGCGGGTTAGCCAGCAGATGACTAATATTGTTTTTGTCCAAGTTGGTCTGGTCGGCCGCAATCAGAGCCAGCCGGAAGAGATAGACCAGCAGCCCGGCCCCCAGCCCACTGACTAGGAATTGCAGGGCCGTCCCCATGGACAGTAGGACCAAGGCATGACGCCTAATCAAACTTAGGGTCTGGCGGATGGGTTTTTCTTGTTTTAGAGTATCTGGCATGATAATTCCTTTCGATTTTCCTTACTAGGGAACTTATTACTTCAGCTGCTTTAGTCTACCATATTTCTGTGCCCGATAATAGATAGCATTTATTAATCAAGAGAATAAAGTTTAGAATTCTTGCTAAATGTTTTAAGATTCTTGCTGAATTATAATTTCAGTATATACATAGATCCTTATTCGTGATAAGTTCACAATGTGTTTTCAATGTGCTTTTTAGCCATTCAAACATATTTATAGCTTTCTCAATTTATATTTACTAGGGGATTATCACTTTGAAAGAAAGTTACTTTGACGGAGGCCTTTTAAGTTTAATTGGCTGGTACATTCTCGGCATTCTCATTACCTTCTTTACTTTTGGAATCTGCTATCCTTGGGCATTATGTATGATTTATGGATGGAAAATCAATCATACGGTGATTGAGGGACGCCGTTTACGTTTCACCGGGAGCGCCTGGAGCCTATTCGGACATTGGATTATTTGGCTCTTACTTTCCTTTATTACTTTAGGGATCTACCTCTTCTGGGTAGGCATTGCTTTAGAAAAATGGAAAGTTAAAAATACTGAATTTGCTAACTAACTTATAGACAAAATAGCGAGAGAAAGCTTTTAGAAAGAAAAGCATGAAGGGACTAGGTTTAGACTCTAGTCCCTTCATGCTTATTTATTGTCTATATAACAGTTAACGAACCTTAGCCCAAGTAAGACTTCATGGTCCACAAGTGCTTGTCGTAGACAGCTTTCATGCCAATCAAGAGGTCTTGGCTGACTTCGTCGATGTCAGAATGGATGGCAGCTTCCAATTGAGTGCGGAAGAGCTCGAAGTCGGCAACGGTTTCTTCGACCATTTGACGCGCTGATTTTTCAGTCGTGTATGGCGCTTCCTTGATGGTTGCTAAGGCTAAGAATTCGCCTAAAGTTGAGACTGGCTTACCGCCAATCATGAGGATGCGCTCTGCAACTTCGTCAAATTGTTCATGAACTTCGTTATATTGCGTTTCGAAAAGTTCGTGCAATTTGTAGAAGTCTTGGCCCTTTACATAGAAGTGGTGTTGATGCAATTTTGCATACAAAACACCTAAGTTGGCTGTGATTTCGTTAAGACGTTGAACGGTTGACATAATCAAACACTCCTTTACTTTTTGATAGGATGACCCTATCTATCTACCATTATAGACCTCTCAGATAGCAAAGCAAGGAATATGCACTTTTTATTGAGAATAATATAAACTTAGGTCTTGTTATTAGAAGAAAAGGCTAAGTACGGCCAAGAAAGGCAAGCCACCCTGTTTGACTAGAATGGCCTTGTCGCTAGTCACCGCCCCATAGGCCGCCACCACCAGAATGTTGATCAGCAAGACCAGGGCCAACTCCTTAGGCGCCGAGGCAAAGTAAGCCGCATAGAGCAAGGCCGCGCCAATAAAGCCATTATAGACCCCTTGATTTTTCATGAGCGTCTTGAACTTAGGCTCTGCCAGCTGCTCCCGACTAATAGAGAAAACCCGGCTGGTAGCTTGCGAAGTCGTCGCCACCGTCTCCAGATACATAATATAGAAGAAAAGCAAGGCCGATAAAGTCATGAGAATCTTTGAAATAATAGACATGGTAAAACTCCTTTAAGTTGTTGATTAGTAACCTTGTCAGTATAAAAAGGGAGCCCCTAACTTGTCAAGGCTTGGGCTTGGAGCCGGAGCTTCTGCCCTGCTAGTGGTCCACTCTCCAAAGTGGGCCACTGGCTCTGACATTTCTCCCGGTTTCCGGCCCTTTCACGGCCTCTCCGCCCTAGCTAGTGGTCCACTCTCCAAAGTGGGCCACTGGCTCTGCCTCTTTCCCTGGTTTCCGGCCCTTTCACGGCCTCTCCGACCCAGCCAGTGGTCCACTCTTTAAAGTGGGCCACTGGCTCTCCCACTTCCCCCAGTTTCCGGCCCTTTCACGGCCTTTTCGCCCAAGCTAGTGGTCCACTCTCCAAAGTGGGCCACTGGCTCTGCCTCTCACCACGGTTTCCGGCCCTTTCACGGCCTTTCCACCCAAGCTAGTGGTCCACTCTTTAAAGTGGGCCACTGGCTCTGCCTCTCACCCCAGTTTCCGGCCCTTTCACGGCCTCTCTGCCCTAGCTAGTGGTCCACTCTCCAGAGTGGGCCACTAGCTCCACCTCTTTCCTCGGTTTCCAGCCCTTTCCCGGCCTCTCCGCCCCAGCTAGTGGTCCACTCTCCAGAGTGGGCCACTGGCTCCCAAGGTCGGCCTCCCTTCTCCATCAAACCCAAGAAAAAGACCAGCCCCATAGAGCTAGCCTTCCTCCTTAACCCAACTACTTAGCAGCCAGGACATATTTAGTTTGCGCCAAGGCTGCTTGCAAGCTGGCTTGGTCTACTTGACCGGTGACGGTCACGCTTTTGCTGGCCAGGTCGGTGGTGACGGCTTGGACGCCGGCTACCTGGCTAAGCAGGTTCTCAATATTCTTGGCACAGCCGCCACATTTCATGGCTTCTACAAGATAAGTTTTTTCCATTATAATCTCTCCTTTTAAACTTAAGCCTTAAAACGACGCAGGCGCAAGGCATTGACAATGACTGAGACGGAGCTGAAGCTCATGGCCGCGCCCGCCAACATTGGGTTGAGGAGCGGCCCGCCAAAGAGGTGCAAGACCCCCATAGCTACTGGAATGCCTAGCACATTGTAGGCAAAGGCCCAGAATAGGTTTTCCTTAATATTGCGGATGGTGGCCTGACTGAGTTTGATGGCAGTCGCCACGCTAGTCAGGTCAGAGCCCATGAGGACCATGTCGGCCGACTCAATGGCCACGTCCGTCCCCCGGCCAATGGCCAAGCCCACATCTGCCTGGGCCAGAGCAGGCGCATCATTGATGCCGTCCCCTACCATGGCCACCTTGAGTCCCTTAGCCTGTAAATCGGCCACCACTTGGGCCTTGTCAGCAGGCAGAACGTCGCTAATGACCTGGTCAATGCCAGCTTCTGCAGCCAAAGCCTGCGCCGTCTTGGCATTGTCGCCCGTCAACATAATGACCTGCAAGCCCATGGCCTTGAGGCGACGGACAGCCTCTGGACTGGTCTCCTTGAGCGGGTCGGCTACCGCAATCAGGCCGAGGAGCTCATACTCATTGGCCACATAAATTGGCGTCTTGCCCCCAGCCGCCAAAGCCGCTGCCTGGTCGTCTGCTGATCCAAGTCCAGCCCCTGCTCTTGCATGAGACGGCGGTTGCCCAGGTAATAAGTCACCTGATCTACCCGAACCTGAATACCAAACCCGGTCAGAGATTGGAAGTCAGTCACTTCAGGCAAAGCCAGATCCCGCTCACGGGCGCCGGCCACAATGGCTTGACCCAGTGGGTGCTCAGAATTCACTTCAGCCGCAGCTGCCAAGGCAAGTAACTGATCTGACGTCCAGCCAGTCAGAGGCAGGACATCGGTCACTTGGGGTTGACCCTGGGTCAGGGTCCCCGTCTTATCTAGGACCACGGCGTTCACTTGGTGGGCCATTTCCAGGGCGGTCCCGGACTTAATCAGGATGCCCTGCTCGGCCCCTTTACCCGTCCCCACCATAATGGCGGTTGGCGTGGCCAGACCCAGCGCACATGGGCAGGCGATGACTAGGACCGCAATGGTAATAGTCAAGGCAAAGGCCCAGGACTGGCCGCCAATCAGGTACCAGGCCAGACCTGCCACCAGGGCCAAGGTCATGACCACCGGCACGAAAACAGCCGAAACCCGGTCAGCCAACTGGGCAATAGGCGCCTTAGAGCCTTGGGCTGCTTGGACCAAATGAATAATCTGCGCCAAGGTAGTGTCTTGGCCCACCTTATTGGTTTCAACAATTAAAGACCCTTGCTGGTTGAGGCTGGCGCCCACCACTTGGTCGCCTACCTTTTTAGCAACCGGCAGGCTCTCACCAGTTAACATGGACTCATCCACCCAGGATTGGCCTTCAACTACCCGGCCGTCGACCGGAATCTTTTGTCCAGGACGGACCCGAACTAGGTCGCCCACTTGGACTTGGTCCAGTGGCAGGGTCACTTCCTGGCCTTCTCGTAAGACCTGCGCCTCTTGAGGCGCTAACTTAATCAGGGCCTGAATGGCAGCTGAAGTCTGGCCTTTGGACCGGGCTTCGAAATATTTACCCAGTGTCACTAGGGTCAAGATGACGCCAGCTGACTCATAATAGAGGGACATGGCCGCATGGTGGTTGCCCAACCAGACCTGAATACTACTATAAAGGCTATAGGCTACCGCCGCACTCGTTCCCAGGGCCACCAGAGAATCCATATTAGGATGCCCTTTGACTAAACGCTTAAAGCCATTTAGAAAGAAGGACCGTCCCAGCCAGAGAATGGGCAGGGTCAAGGCCAGCTGCAGACTAACAAAGAGCTGGCCACCCCCGCGATGGCTGAGCCAGGTTGGTAGGGTCAGGCCTCACCATTTCGGCCATGGCTAGACAGAGCAAGGGCAGAGCGAAAATAGCCGATTGCCAGAAACGACGCCAGAGGGCGGCTTGGTGGCTGGCCTTGGCTTGAGCCGCCTCGATCCGCCTCTTGCTGGATTTGCGCTTGGCTAGCTCCAGCTTGATCTGCTAGGACCTGGGCTTGATAGCCGGCCTCTGCCACGGTTTGGCAAATTATTTCTTCATTAATAGCGCCTGGCTGGTAGGTCACCGACAGGACTTCAGTGGCCAGATTGACGCTAGCCGCGCTGACTTCTGGCAGGCTGCTGACTGCAGACTCAATATTGGCCGCGCAAGAGGCACAGGACATGCCTGTCAGGGCGAAGTTTTGCGTCACTTGGGGCAGGACCAAATCATAACCGGCCGCCTGGACCGCTGCCTGCAAGTCTAGGGGGCTGACACTCCCTTCTGTCTCCAGGCTGACTTTTTCAGTTGCTAAATTCACTTGTGCTGACTTGACGCCCGTTACGGCCTGCAGGGCCACTTCCACTGCATGGGCACAAGAAGCGCAAGACAAGCCTTGAACCGCATATTCTTGTGACATGGTCATCACCTTCCTTAATCTCATTTTTAGGATTACAAGCGTAATCCTCATTTATAGTATAACACCTTGGATTACATTTGTAAACCCCTCTTTTTTATCAGACTTAAGACTGATTTTACTATTTATAACAGAATATCTCTTGACGCATTATACTATGCGTTGTATAGTATAGGTGTAGAAAGGAAGAACGCCTATGGAAGCTCAACTCAAGCGTGGCCTTTTGGAAGTCTGTGTATTGGCCGCCCTGCGCCAAGAAGACTCCTACGGCTACAAAATTGTCAAAGATGTGTCGGAATACATTCCTATCTCCGAATCCACCCTCTACCCCATCCTCAAGCGACTGGAAGCCAACCAGGCGGTGGCTGCCTACTCGATTGAGCATAAGGGACGTCTACGCAAGTACTACCGTCTGACCCATGTTGGCCACAGTCAAATCCAGAACTTTCTCCAGGACTGGGATGCCGTCATGAAAGCCTACCACTTTATCCTAGGAGATGATCGACATGAATAGATACGACTTCAAACACCAACTAGCCCGGCGCTTGGCTGGCCTACCCGAGGAAGAACTGGCCACCACCCTGTCCTTCTTCGACGAAATGATTGATGACCGCCTAGACGAAGGCATGACCGAGGACCAAGCCGTAGCTGACTTGGGTGACTTAGATGAAATTGCCAACCGGATTCTAGCGGAAATGTCACCCTTTGAGCGGGTCAAACAAAAACTCAAACCCAAACGCCCTATTTCGGGTGGTCAATGGGTTTTGATTGCCCTGACCTTCCCCATCTGGTTGCCACTTATTATAACGGTCGGCGCTCTAGGCTTTGCCTTGGTATTGGTGATGGCATCCCTACTTTTCGCCTTCTATGTCACGGTCTTTGCCTTTATTTTTTTGGCGGTGCATTCATAGCGGTGACCAGCCCCTTCACCTCCGGTTTCAACCTGATTAATGCCCTCTTCAACTTCGGGGCAGGTCTTTCCCTAGTCGGTCTAGGCCTCCTATTCTTGCCATGGGCCCAACGCGGCTTCCGCAATCTCAACCATCGACTGCGCTGGATTCACTCTCGTCGCGACTAGACTCACCTAGAAAGGAGCTTATTTATGAAAAAAACCTGACCAAAATCGCCATTTTACTCATTATCATTGGTCTCTTGTCCATTGGGACGGCCTTCGCCCCTATCGGGTGGCGACCTAACCCGCTTCAGTATGGCCGGAACGCCAGAGAACAAGCAATACCAAGCCTCGGCTAGCGATGTGACCGAGTTGGTCGTCAAGGCTTCGATTGCGGATGTGACCGTCACAGGTACTGACCAATCCGACATCAAGATTGACTACACTGAGGACCGTAGCGTCAACTATAACATCAAGCAAGAAGGCTCTCGCCTGATTATGCAATCCAAGGGCCAGTTCTTCTTCTTCAATTTCTGGTCCTTCAACCCCTTCGGTATCTTCAATTCCCACAAGATTAACATTACCCTTCCTAAGGAGCTGGCCGCTAAAGTGGACGTCAGGTCTTCGACTGGGTCCATCACCGTCAGCGACCTTAACCTCAAGGACAACCTCAAGCTCGACGACTCGACTGGCGACATCCAGCTAGAAAAAGGTTAAGGCTAGCAAGGATATTAACGTCTCTGCCTCAACGGGTAAGATTAGCCTTGACCAGGTTTCCGGCCAAAACTTTGACCTGTCCGCTTCAACGGGTGATATCCGCACCAAGCAAACCCAGGCTAGTGGCACGACCTTCAAGGCCAATAGTTCAACTGGGAGCCTGGACATTCAGGATTTGAATGACGTGCCAGACATTGAACTCTCCTCTTCAACGGGTGATATTAAGGCCACGATTCAAGGCAAACGCAAGGACTATCAAATCGACACCAAGACCATGGGCCGTAAAAACCAAGAAAACGAAGGCGCCAGCAAGAAATTCAAGGCCCATTCGTCAACTGGTAATGTTAACGTCCAATTCTCGGAATAAGCTATAGAAAAAGAGGCCCTAGGGCCTCTTTTTTTGTCTGCCGGATTCTGGCTTGGCTGCGGCTGCTGCTCTAGGCAAAGTTAGCTCTTGTGGCGGACCGGCTCCAGCCAGCCTAGGGCTGTCTTCCGCCTTGGCGGTCTATGGTGGCCTAAATGTTGGCATAAGATAGAAGAAAGAGGCCCGAGGGCCTCTTTTGTCTGCCTGCTTCTGGCTTGGCCGAGACGGCTGCTCTAGGCAAAGTTAGGCCCTTGCGGCGGACCGGCTCCAGCCAGCCTGCGGCTGTCTTCCGCCTTGGTGGGCTATGGTGGCCTAAGTCGCTACGCTCCAAGGCCACTCATACGCCCGCCATCCTAATGCCACAAGGGCTACTTTGCCCCGCAGCCGCCTTGCCAAGCCTAGGTAGCGAAAAATTTTGTGTAGCCAACAAGATTTATCTGTCTATCTGACTTCAAATCTTATTTTTCTAAAGGATTTAGCGAAAATACCAACTCACACCTACTCTATCAATCTCCAAAATAGGCTTTTAGAAGTGCTACTTGTTCTTGATCCAGCATCTCTTGCCCGTCTATTAGTTTATTTAGGGCTTCAAGGGACACGCCAGAATTCTCACTCAATCGTTTGAGATAGTCCGCCCCTTTACTTTGCAATTTGATACGTATTAATTCCGCATAGTAGTCATTGGTCACCTTAAGAACAGTGGCTTCATCCTGAACGTCGATAGTGTCACTCAGCAAGTCAAAAACGGTCTGCAAATTCAAGAGGCCCGCTAAATTACGAATGACCTGCTTAATTTGGCGCAAGATATAATCATTTTCAACAAACATAACGCTTCCTCCTTTTGACTGATAATTCTGCTTACACCCTTATTATAGCCCTCTAAAACAAAAATAAATAGGCCTACTTCATTTAAATACAGGCTTTGCCGACTATTTTTTCATCCTAACTTCAACACCAACTTAAGGAAATTAGGGCGACCAAAGACTTGCGCCAGGGGCTAAAAGGATGACTAGCGCATTAGAGGCCCTTGGAGCGAAGCGACTTAGGGACTCAATAGCTAGGCAAGGCGAGAGACTGGCGGGCCAGGCTCGAACCGGTCCAGCCCCAGGCCAAGTCTTTGGCTTAAGCCCCAATTTCCTAGTCACTCTCTAGCCAAGGCGGAAGACTTGCTCGCGAGGCTAGAGCCGGTCCCGCCACAAGGGCCCACTTCGCCCTAAGCATCCGACCAGGCCAAGGCAGACCGAGGCAGAAACAAAAAAAGACCCAGCCCCTAACATAGAGGCTGGGTCCTTTTCTTACTAATCAAATGCTGACATTAAATCTGGGTTCTGGGTGGTTTGGAAGGAGACCTGTCCCTCTTGGTCTGGCTGGGCTGTGGCCTCCAATATATAGGCATGATTGTGCCGCTTAACAAAGGCAATCACCTGCTTCCCATCCTGGCGCACATAAATGGCCGTCACTTCATAGCTGAGGTCGCTCTTGCCTAGCTGCATACCATAGAATTGGAAACTTGCTGCTTGACCGTCCACTTTGGCTTGGTTAAAGACTTGGTCGGGAACCGCCAAATCATAATAAGACAAGGCTGTTGCGGGCGTGGCAGCCTGATAAGTTTGGCCTTGGGACTTGCTGTAGGCTTCCATGACTTGGGCAATATGATCCTTTCTAATGTCACTTGGCCCCGCGATTGTGCCCTCATCACTCGTTTGGTCACTGTCCCAATTGTCAGGATTGAGGTACCGCGCAAAGCCCTGACTCAATTCCTGATTCTCGGTCTCTTTGAAATCTAACTTATCGCTGTCAGCCAAATGGGCCTGACTATAGAGGACTTGGGGCTGACCTTGATGGAGGGTGAAGAGGTAGAGATGGCGCTGACTTGGGTCCGAATCGGTGGTCTCATAACTATCCAAGACTAGGTAATCATAACGAGCGTTCTTGACATTGCCCATGATATTCCAGGTCGCGGCTTGCCCATTAACGGTAGCGTTTTTAAGTCGATTATCGCGATCGCCAATGCCCACAAAAATCCTCCAAATGCAAAGGCCGATAGTCTTGCTTCATGCCTTGGGCCCACTTGAGGAAGAAGGAAGCAAAGGCTTGCTTATCCCAATTGAGATAGTGTTGAAAGTCTGCTGACTCTTGCTCAATGCGCTGGCTATCTTGGGGGTGGAGACCCTTGAGCCGCTCCCCTTCTTGATAGGCCGCGGTAAAAGGCACTTGAACTGAAGACCGCGCGTCTTCACTCAGCGAATCGCGATAGTCCAGCTGCTTTTGATAGGCGGCTTGCATCTGCTTGAAATAAGAGGGCTGAGCCTGAGCGTTGGTCTGCTCCTGGCTGGCTTGCGAGGCCCCTTGAGATTTGGCCTCACTTGCTGACTGACTACTTGACTGGCTGCGACTGGATTGAATAGTAGACACACTGCTGACGGATTCACTGGTCACAGAATTCGCGACCTGTCTGCTAGTAGCTCCCTGATTGCCTTGACCATGCCCACACCCACTCAGGGCTAGGGCTCCAATAACCGTACCGACGAGTAATGCATACCGCTTACTCATGGTGACGCGCCTCCTTTTTGCTTGTGACTTTTACTTACAGCCTTATTATAGTCCTCACAAAGAAAAAAACAAGGGCTTACATGGTTTAAAATATAGACTATTTTATGTCTTATTCTAGACTAATTTGTCACTTTAACTTTGCCACCAACTTAAGGAAATTAGGGGCGACCAAAGGCTTGAGCCCCCATTTCCTAGCCACTCCCCAGCCTTGGCCTGGTCGGGTGCTGGGGCAAAGTGCCCTTGTGGCCTAAAGGATGGCGGGCGTATGAGTGGCCTTGGAGCGCAGCGACTTAGGCCACCATAGCCCACCAAGGCAGAAGACTCGCCCAGCGAGGCTGGAGCCGGTCCCGCCACAAGAGCCCACTTTGCCTCAGCACCCGACCAGGCCAAGGCAGACCGAGGCAGCAATAAAAAGACAGAGGTCCCTCAGACCTCTGTCTCTTACTAGCTATCGCTTGTCTTATTTACCGAATGACTTAACGCGATCTTGGTCAGCCATGTATTCTTTGTCGCCAGCTGGTGCTACCACGCTACCGAATGGTGCTTGAGCACGTAATTTCCAAGTAGATGGAATATTGTATTTAGCAGCTACTTTCTCGTCAACTAATGGGTTGTAGTGTTGCACGTTCATGCCGATGTTTTGTTCAGCCAATGCCAACCATACTGCGTATAAGTTGATCCCGTGAGCTTGTTCTGACCAGATTGGGAAGTTGTCAGCGTAGAGTGGGAAGTTAGCTTGCAAGCCTTCTACCACTTCTTGGTCTTCGAAGAAGAGGATGGTCCCAGCCCCTGCTGCGAAACCTGCTAAACGACCTTTAGTCCCTTCAAAAGCTTCCGCTGGGGTTACTTTTTCAAGTTCGCTGTAAGCAATCTCGTTCCAGAAGTCTTCAGATTCTTTTGCCGAATAAGATGACAGCACGGCTAGATTGAGAGTTGAAGGCAGATGGAGCTTCCTTCATGGCTTTTTCGACGATTTCAACCAGGGCATCGTTAGAAACTGGAAGGTCCTTACCGAGTGCATAAATTGAACGACGTTTTGCTTGTAATTGGTTAAAGTTTGACATATTAATTACCTCTATTCTTTCTATTTTTAATTTTCTAATCCCCAAGGGATATTATTTACTTAGATTATTGGGCGCTTTGGGCAATGGCCTTTTCTAAATCATCCACCACATCTTGCATGGTGATGCGTTTGAGTTCATTTTCCATGGCGGCTTGGATCTGTATCAATTTGCCATCCACCGCTTGATGAATATTGCGACCGACCGGACAGTCCTGATGTGGGTTGGGATGGAAATTAAAGAGCCCCTCCTTGTCAACACTGTCTACCGTGACATAGATATCATAAAAAGTGATCGCATCCAGGGGCTTGGCCAAGCGTGACCCCCCACTGCCTTGACGCGACTCGATAATGCCCGCCGCCTTCAAGCCGGATAGGACCGACCGCACGACCACGGGGTTGACCTGAATACTCTCCGCTAGGAAGTTGCTGGTCACGCGCCGCTGGTCTTGTCTCAAATAGATGACGGCCAATGAATGGATTGCAATGGTAAAGCGACTTGATATTTGCACAGACTCACATCCTATTTCTTACTTTCTTACCATGGTTGTGACGACTTAAGGCTGCCTAAGCAACCGTCTGCCTGGTTTACCATTGGCTACTGGGACAACAAGTGGGTCTACCCTCCTTTATTGTGAGATGCTAACTTGTAACTTTCTCTGTTACAAGTTTATGCTTAAATCTTATCATCCACTCTTTTATTTGTCAACCCACTTGACTTAAAAATTTATAGGCCTCATTTTTCCTTGATATAGCGCCCTTTCTAGCCATTTTGACTTAACACAGCGAGTGTGGTGTCAAAATTTTTTGAGGCCAGCAGGCTAGCCCCCTCCCATTTGCCCTGACCCCAAACACGAACGAGGCCATTTTTCTTGGCCCCGGCCATTCGTTTTTTAGCCACAAGGCCTGGCATTTCTGTTATAATCATAGCAGAAGCCCCTTGCAAGGGCTGGCCATTACCAAGCATTCTAGGAGGACCGCTAATCCATGACCCATCTATCTGATATTGAAATCGCCAACTCTGTTACCCCTCGTCCCATCGAAGACATCGCTGCTTCCGTGGGCTTAAAACCCGAGCAGCTCTTCCGCTACGGCCATCACATCGCCAAAGTGGACCTAGCTTCCCTGCCCAAAGAAGCAAGCAAGCCAGGCAAACTGGTCCTGGTGACTGCCATCACGCCAACACCAGCCGGCGAAGGAAAGACCACGACCTCAGTGGGTCTGGCCGATGCTCTGACCCTGATTGGCAAAAAGGCTGCCATCGCACTACGCGAACCATCCCTTGGCCCAGTCTTTGGGGTCAAAGGGGGCGCCGCTGGAGGCGGCTATGCCCAAGTTATTCCTATGGAAGATATCAACCTGCACTTTACTGGGGACTTCCATGCTATCGGCGCAGCCAACAACCTGCTGGCGGCTATGCTGGACAACCACATTCACCACGGCAATGCCCTAGGCATCGATAGCCGTCGCATTACCTGGAAACGGGTGGTCGACATGAACGACCGCCAGTTGCGTCATATCGTCAACGGCCTTCAAGGCAAGATTAACGGCGTGCCACGCGAAGACGGCTACGACATCACCGTCGCTTCTGAAATCATGGCGGTCCTCTGCTTGGCGACCAGCCTGTCCGACCTTAAGGAGCGCCTGGCCCGCATCATCGTAGCCTATACCTTCGACGGTCGCCCCGTGACAGCCGCTGACCTCAAGGCTGAAGGCGCCATGGCCACCTTGCTCAAGAATGCCATCAACCCTAACCTGGTTCAAACCCTGGAAGGCACTCCTGCCTTTGTCCACGGCGGGCCATTCGCCAACATCGCCCACGGCTGTAACTCGGTCCCTAGCCACCAAGCTAGCCCCTGCGCCAAGCCGACTATGTGGTCACCGAGGCTGGCTTCGGCGCTGACCTAGGGGCAGAGAAATTCCTAGACATCAAGTGCCGCCTGGCTGACTTAGAGCCTGACGCAGTCGTGCTAGTTGCCACCATCCGGGCCCCTCAAGATGCACGGTGGCGTGCCTAAGACCGACTTAGGTCCTGAAAAACGTGGCAGCCGTCAAGGCTGGCTTGCCTAACTGGACAAGCACTTGGCTACCATCCAAGAAGCCTTTGGCCTGCCAGTGGTGGTGGCCATCAACAAGTTCCCAACCGACACCGAGGCTGAACTGGAGGCCGTCTACCAAGCCTGCCAAGCCCGTGGCGTTGACGTATCCATCTCTGATGTTTGGGGCCAAGGCGGGGCCGGCGGTCGCGATTTGGCTGAGAAAGTGGTAGCTCTGACTGAAGCGCCTAAAGACTTCCGCTACATCTATGACCTAGAAGATTCCATCCAAGACAAGATCACCAAGATCGTTCAAAAGGTCTACGGTGGAGCAGGCATCAGCCTAACCCCAGCGGCCAAGCGTGAACTCAAGGAGTTAGAAGACCTTGGTTTCGGTAAACTACCAATCTGTATGGCCAAGACCCAGTACTCCTTCTCCGACAATGCCAGCCTGATTGGGGCACCTAAGGACTTCACCGTTACCATTAAGAAGCTCAAGGTTTCAGCCGGCGCCGGCTTCATCGTAGCCTTGACCGGTGACATCATGACCATGCCAGGTCTGCCTAAATCCCCTGCCGCTGAACGTATCGACATCGATGCCGCCGGCAAGGTGACCGGCCTCTTCTAATCTAAAACAAGCAAAGAGCCCCTGCCTAATGGCAGAGGCTCTATTTTATTGCTTTTGTAAACTTGGCAAATAATGCAGCAAGGCATGGGCCACGCCGTCTTGCTCATTAGACAGGGTCACATAGTCGGCCTGGGCCTTAATGGCCTCACTGGCATTGGCCATGACCACCGCCTGGCCGACCACTTGGAACATGGCCAGGTCATTGGTCCCATCGCCAAAGGCCATGAGTTCCTGGGGGGTCAGTCCTTCCCGCTCCTGAATATACTGGATACCCAGGGATTTCTGAGCCAGACGCGGCGTCACTTCCAGATAAGGAATGCTGGTCTGGTAGAGACCGATTTCGGCTTCTGGATAGGCTGTCGGCAGATAAGCTTTGACGGCTTCCATGAGGTCAGGATCGAAGGTCACCAGCATAAGCTTGAAGACCTTGCGCCAAGGAGCCTGGAAGAAGTCCTCATAGTCCACCAGGACATAGTCTAGACCAGTCAAGTTCTGCTCGTAGGCCACACAGTCATCGTAGCGGTCCACGAACCAGGTCTGGTCGTCGAAGACACTAATGCTGAGGTCGGGATAACGCCCTCTTAAATCCAGGACCAGGGTCTTGGCTAATTCATAGTCCATCCGGACCTCATGAATGACCTGGTAGCCCTCAGGGCTAGCCTGGAAGATATAGCCGCCATTGAAGCCCACATGGACATCATGCAGGCCCAGCTGGTCGATCGCTTCCCGCATTTCCATAGGCGAGCGGGCCGAGACCAGGGTCAGGGGCAGGCCAACTTGACCAATGACCTGGGCCGTCTCCGGGCTAATGCGGCCGTCCTCCCGCAGAATGGTTCCATCCATATCGGAAAAAAGATGTCTAATCATGGTTGCCTCCTTGCTAGCTTGTGCTTACTAGTACTCCGCCTTGGCAAAATAATCCTTGAGCTCGTCGATGGCGATTTCTAAGTCTACTTCTTCTGCCTTCTTGGGCAGGCGTAATTCTAAGACTTGCCAGTTAGCCAGGGATACAATCAGATAACGAGTCTTCTGCAGTCGGCCCCACCAGTTGCGTTGGTGGCGGCTAGACTCAGCTGGCCGCATATTCTGGTCGGGCTCTTCCCAGTTAATATCGAAGTCCAGGGTCAGAATATCATTGAAATGCCAGACCTCTAGTCCATCGCCCCAGAAGATTAGGTGGTTCTGATAGACCATGCAGGTAATCTCCGGCCACTCCCGGTCGGGCTGGAAGTCGTCGCTTTCCACTTGTGGATAGTTTTGAACTAGGTAGTGCCAACGCTCCTTATTGTGGCGGCGAATGAGCCAGCATTGGCGGATTAACCAGACCAAACGGGCAATTAGAAGCGAACCAAAAATTAGAAGCGGGACGCCCACAAGAAACATTAAGATTAGGCTGAATAGGCAACGGGCAATGGCCCCATAGCGAGAGCGAAGGCCTAGGCCATAGATGCGGTGCCTCGGGAAATGACTATTAGGAAGGCGGCCTGGTGGGGTAGCTTTTTGCGACATAGTTTACTCCTTAGTTTGAGAATCTAGTGCTAAGCGCTCTTCTAGGTAGGCAATCTTAGCGAAGTCTTTATGGTTATTTTGATCATTGCGATAGGAATCCTGGGAGGAGGCCCGGTAGATGGCCAGATACTGGCTCATGCTAGGCAAATAGAAGCGGACCCCCTGACAGTCTTCCAGGGGCAGGTCTTCCAAGGCCACGCCGGCAAAGTCTGGCAGAGTATCCAGAGCGCCAAACTCTACTGAGCCGGCAGGCCCTTGGAATTCATGTTCGTGGCGGTCTACCAAGACATAGCCCAAGTCCTCCATGAGTCCTTCAAGCAACTCAAAGTCATAGATGCGTAAGTGGTCAGGCGCCTCCCACCCCCGCGGATCACCCGGCACATGAATGTCCAGGTCGCGCGCCTGCCAGGATTGGCCCGTCCGGACCTCCAGACCGACCGATCCCATCAAGAGGGCACAAGGCCCCGATCATTCAGGGCTCTAGCAATGCTTAAAAAGGCTTCGAATAAGGTACTGGTCATCAAGAAACTTGGCTCCCTTCTCAAAGGCTGGCCGCTTGGGCTTGAATTTTATCTAGGAAGGCCGCAATTTTCTCAGGCTTGCTGCCACGCACATAGGCTAATTGGCTTTGTTTGACTGGCTTAATGCCCACCATGCACAGAATATGGCGAGCTAAAACGCGACCATAATCCTGCATGAAGAGGCGGGCGAAGAAGCCTACTGTATCGTGGGTGGTAATGACCCAGCCCGTTCGACCCTTAAGCAGGGCTTGAGGGATTGGATTATCACTATAATCGTAGGCAAAGCCCTTAACCAAAACACGATCAACAAAGCCCTTAAGTATAGCAGGCATGCCGCCCCACCAAATAGGATAGATGAAGATTAGATGGTCAGCCCAAGTCACTAAGTCGCGATAAGGAGCCATTTGAGGGTCCTTGTCTAAATCGCGACGTTGATGGTCTTGGTCGAAGACTAGGCAGGGATCGAAGCCCTTTTCCTTGTGCTCTAGGTAGAGATCCAGGGTCTTGACTTCATGGCGACCCGCCAGCCCAGCCTGAACTCGAGCTAGGATTTGGGCATTGAGACCTTGATGATTGGGGTAGGCATAAACAATTAAGACTTTCATAGTGATAACCTCCTTATAATCTATGCGGTATTAGTCGCTTTGCTCCTCCTCAGCCAAGAGGCGTTGGAAGCCATACTCATAGAGGTAGCTGGCCAGACGAGTTAGGACGATAGGACGCTGGGCAATTTCGGCTTGAACCTGAATCATGGCATCCACTGAGACCTGGAGGCGCAAGGTGGCCTGGCGGTAGCGCCAGTGGTTGTAGACATTCATCGCGACCAGGAAGACTAAGCAGAGCGAGGTCAAGTTCCAGACAAACTGGTCCGGCCTTAAGGCCAAGAGCCCCGTCAGCATGGTCTTTAAGAAAGGCCAGGCCTGGTCCAAGTGACCATTCAAGAATGTTACTACTAGGACCAAAAGGGCAAAGCCCAAGACAAGGAGCAGACCATCTGTTAGGCTATCGAAGAGCGCCAAGAGGGACTGGACGACCTTCTTAGCCGTCAGACCACTTAGGTCCTGCTTGATCAAGTCCTGGTAGCGATCGTAGTCGCGCTCAGTCAGGTCAGCCTCTTCTCGCTCTAGCTGAAGGACCAGCTTGTCCCTGTCCTCTGGACTCAGTTTCCTGACATTGCTTGGCTCCATCTTAACACCTCCTTGATAGCTCTATTATAGCACAAAGGCAATTGGCCCCCAAGTCCTCCCCCTTATCCTTGATTTATGTGGTCAGAATTATTAAAATGATAGATGAAAGAGTACACTGTAAAGGATTTGACTTCGATTATGCAACTGCTTGAAGGCGTCTATGCCCCCCACCAACACAAAAAACTCAAAGACATCCTCTTCCTGGTCATTGGCATCCTGCTCTTTTAGTGTCTATGCCGGCCTCTTAGTGCCTTATAACGGCATCGGGGCTAGTGGCACCATCGGGATTGGGCTGATTATGCAAAAGTATTTCGGCATTCCCATCGGGACCACCCAATTAGCCCTCAACGTCCCCCTCTTCTACATTGCCTACAAGTATATCGGCAAGCAGTTTCTCCTGCTAACCGGGGCCACTATCTTCGCCTCCTCCTTCCTCATTAACAACCTACCCAATATCGTGGCGCCAGTTGAACTGCACGATTCCTTAGTGGCCGCCATCTTCTGTGGGATTATCTCGGGGATTGCCATGAGCTTTCTGCTGATTGCGGGGGCTTCGACAGGCGGAACCGACATTACCGGTAAATTCCTGTCCAAGCGTTTCAAATGGAGCATTCCGACGGTCTTCCTTATGCAGGATATCCTGGTCTACAGCTCGATCTGGCTGACCTTCGACATTCAGCACGTCATGTATGCCCTGATTATGAGCTTCGTTCGTAACCAGACCATGAAGAACATCCAACGCTTCTTCTCGGCCTATATCCAATGTTCCATTATCTGTCTCAATCCGCAAGAAGTCGTGTCCGCTATCAACTCCCGTCTGGCGCGGGGTTCGACCATTCTTGAGGTAGAAGGTGGCTATTCCCACCAGAAACAATTTATGATCATCCTCATCATTCAGCAAAACGAGCTGCATACCCTCAAGAAGATTATCGCCCAAACCAGTCCCAAGTCCTTCATCACCATTACCAACATCAGCAACATCTTGGGCAACTTCAAGGAACACTCCTACGAATTATAAGACAGCAAAAGGCTGGCACCCCGCTCTGGGTGCCAGCCTTTTTTGTCTACTTATTTTTAGCCTAAGCCAAGAGTTCCTCAAAGTCCATGCCGCTAGAATTCTTATCGAACTGGCTGTTATAGAGGTCAGCATAGAAGCCGCCTTGAGCCATGAGCTCTTGGTGGTTACCTTGTTCGATAATGCGCCCTTCCTGCATGACCAGGATATAGTCGGCATTCTTAATGGTCGACAGACGGTGGGCGATAACGAAGGAAGTCCGCCCTTCCATAAGGGTATCCATGGCCTGTTGAATTAGTTCTTCGGTCCGGGTATCTACTGAAGAAGTGGCCTCGTCCAAGATCAGCAGTGGCGCGTCCTTAAGCAAGGCGCGGGCAATGGTCATGAGCTGCTTTTGCCCGACCGACAAGGTCACGGTGTCATCCAGGACGGTGTCGTAACCCTTAGGTAGGGTCATGATATAGTGGTGGACGCCGGCCGCCTTGGCTGCCTCGACCACTTGGTCATCACTAATGCCGGTCTGGTTGAAGATCAAGTTTTCCTTGATGGTCCCTTCAAAGAGCCAGGTATCCTGTAGGACCATGGCGAAGGCATCATGGACTTCCGACCGCTTCATTTGGGCCAGGTCTACGCCATCAATGGTGATGGTCCCTTGGTTGATTTCATAGAACTTCATGAGCAGGTTAACAATGGTGGTCTTACCTGCCCCGGTCGGCCCTACAATGGCAATCTTCTTACCTGGACGGGCTTGGGCCGTAAAGTCATTGATGATGGTCTTATCAGGCGAGTAACCGAAGGTGACCTGGTCGAAGGTGACCTGCCCCTTAATGTCGGTCAAGGCCTGTGGCAGGTCGTGGTCATCCGCCATTTCTTCTTCATTGAGGAATTCGGAGACCCGACTCATGGCCGCCCCCGCTTGTTGCAGAGAAGTCATGCCTTGGGCCAGTTGGGAAATGGGTTGGGCGAAGATTCGCACATAGACCATAAAGGCCACGATGGTCCCCATGGTCACGCCACTGCCCTCTTGCAAGGCCAAGATAGCCCCAACAATAATGACTAGGACGTAGGCGAAATTGCCAATGAAAATCATCAGCGGCATCATAATGCCAGAGATAAATTGAGACTTCCAGATGCTGTCATGCAGGTCGCCATTGAGTTTGGCGAACTGTTCCAAAGACTCCGGCACAGCATTATAGCTAGTCACCACATTGTGACCCGAATAAGTTTCCTCGACGAAGCCATTGACAGCCGCCAAGTTGACTTGTTGGGCCTTGAAGAAGCCTTGGGCCCGCATGCCGATAAACATAATCAGGATAAAGCCCACGAAGACGGAAACCACCGTCACCAGCGATAGGATGACATTGGCAGTGAACATCATAATCAGGACTGCGATAATCATGATAACCGAAGAAATCACGTTGGCCAGACTCTGGTTAAGGGATTGGCCCACGGTGTCCACGTCGTTGGTCACCCGCGACAGAGTATCCCCTTGGGAATGGCTATCGAAGTAGGCCAAGGGTAGACGGTTAATCTTAGTGGCGATGGCCCGGCGCAGACGCTGGGACAGGCGCTGAATCATGGTGGTGATAATGAAACCTTGGAGGTAGTTAATCACCGACCCGAAGGCGTAAAGCCCGGCCAGCAAGAAACCCACAGCTGAGATGGCCTTGAGGTCCATCTTGCCTGACATACCTTGGCCAATCAGGTTGGTCATTTCTTCCAACTTACGTGGCCCATAGACGGTAATGATACTGGAAATGGTCGCCCCCATCAGAGCCAAGACCAAGGGCAGTTGAAAGCCTTGAATATAAGGTTTGATTCCCTTAAAGAGGGATGGTTTGGATGTCTTATTGGCCATCTTCTAATTCCTCCTTGGATAATTGAGAGTAAGCAATTTCGCGATAGACTGCATTGTCTTTGAGCAATTCCTTGTGGGTCCCTTGGCCGACCACCCGACCTTGGTCTAGGACCAGAATCAAGTCAGCCTCCATAATGGTGGAAATCCGTTGAGCCACAATCAACTTGGTCATGTGGGCCGTCTCCTTGGTCAAGGCCTCACGCAAGATGCGGTCGGTCTTATAGTCCAAGGCTGAGAAGGAATCGTCGAAGATCAGGATTTCTGGCTTACGCGCCAGAGCCCGGGCAATGGCCAGACGTTGACGTTGACCACCAGAGAAGTTGGTCCCGCCCTGAGCCACATGCTCGACTAGGCCACCTTCCTTGGCCTCCACAAAGTCCTTGGCTTGAGCTAATTCTAGCGCCTGCCACATCTTCGCTTCCGTCAGTGGGCTTTCTAGGCTATCCCCCATATCCAGGTTGGACTGGATGTCGCCTGAGAAGAGGACGGCCTTTTGAGGAATGTAACCTACCCGCTTACGCAGTTCGCTTAAGTCGTAGTCAGCCACGTTGACGCCGTCGATCAGAATTTGGCCTTCTGACACATCATAGAAGCGTGGAATCAAGTTAACCAAGGTGGATTTACCTGAACCGGTTGAGCCGATAAAGGCCACGGTTTGACCGGCTTGGGCCTGGAAGGACACGTCCTGGATGACTGGCTCAGCTTCTTGGGCATAGCGGAAGGTTACATTTTGGAAGTTGACTTGGCCCTTGAGACTTGGGTCTGGAGACTGGCCCTGGGCTGGTGAATGAATGCTTGGCTCTAGTTCTAGGACTTGATTGATTCGGCCCGCTGCCACCAAGCTACGGGGCAGGATGAAGAAGATAATCCCCATCAAGAGGAAGCCGATGACAATCTGCATAGCGTAGGACATGAAGACAATCATTTCACTGAAGAGACCAACTTTATCAAATAAGTTAGCGGAGGCAATGAGATAGGCCCCGATCCAATAGATGGCCAGGGTCAAACCTGAGGAAATCCCCGACATAATAGGGTTGAAGATAGCCATGAGGTTGTTAACGAAGAGGTTGAGTCGGGTCACTTCATTGTTAGTGGCTTCGAACTTAGCATCTTGGTAGTCCTCCGCATTGTAGGCCCGAATGACCCGAATCCCCATCAGACTCTCGCGGGTAACGGCATTGAGCTTATCAGTTAATTTCTGAATGACCGCTTGCTTAGGAAAGGCCAAGGTCATGAGGACTACAGTCATTAAAATGATGATTAAGACCGCTACCCCCACTGCCCAAAGCCAGGCCTCGGACTTGCCCACAATCTTGGTCATGGCCCAAATAGCCATAATGGGACCGCGAACGATGACCTGGAGGCCCATGGTAATCAGCAGCTGAATCTGGCTGATGTCATTAGTGGTCCGGGTCAAGAGAGAGGGAATACTGAAACGCTTGATTTCAGCATCTGAATAGCTAAGGACTTGGCTATAGATATCCGACCGCAAGCGGGTGGTATAGCTAGCGGCTAGACGGGCGGCTAGGAAGCCCACCATAACTAGGCTGGCAAAACTAGCCAGAGATAGGCCCAACATCAGGGCGCCAGGGCCCATTAACTGATCTAGGCCCACGCCTGGTGTTTGTAAGAGAGTGGCCACTTCCTTCATATAACTTGGAACTTCTAAGTCCAAGTAGACGGCTAGGAAGATGAAGGCCACGGTAAGACCCACCATGCCCCATTCACGGGCGCTGAGTCGCTTAATTAATTTAAACATGGTCTACTCCTTTGTATTGAATATGTTCCAGATTTTGCGTCAAGTGACGGATCACCTGGTGGAATGCCGCTAGATCTTGCTCACTGAGTCCTTCCAGCAATTGGTCGTGGATGGTCTTTAAGAAATGATCGACCTGGGCTTGCTTGACCAGGCCTTGCTCGGTCAGGGTCACATACTTGCGCCGCTTATCGCGGGAATCAGGCTTAATGTCAATCAGCTGATTCTTCTCCATACGCTTGAAGAGTTGGCTAGCCACCGGCTTGGAGATCTTCATTTTCTCTGCGACTTCCATCATGGTAACCGGCCGGTCTTGGTGGTGGAAGAGATAGGTCACCACCCGTCCCTGGGGACCGGCTAACCAGTCCATCCCGGCTTCCTTGGCCAGGTTCTGGGCTTGAAACTTGAGTCGATGGCTGAAGGCCACCGTATCATGGATACAACCTTCCATAGGCTACCCTCCTTTAATAGTTATCATGATAACTATTTTAGCATAGGCCTGCCCCCATGGCAAGTTGTAGCCTCTCGACAAAACTTTAGAAATACTTTAGAATTGCTTGAGAGATATTTGATTTTTAGGTCCTATACTAAGAATTATCAAGGAGCCAAGCTCCACATTAGCAGAAAGGACGTGTTCCCCATGACCCCCATCCTGACAACCCAGTCCCTGACTAAAGACTATGCCTCTGGCCCTGCCCTGGCCCAGGTCAACCTCAGCCTAGAAGAAGGCGACATCTACGGCTTAATCGGCCAAAATGGGGCCGGTAAAACTACCCTACTCAAGCTTATCACCAGACTCATTCACCCTACTTCAGGCACCGTCTCCCTCTTTGGCTCTAGCAGCGACCGGGAGTGGAGCCAGGCCCTGACTCGGGTGGGTGCCGTCATCGAGTCGCCAGCCGCCTTCCCTAATCTGTCGGCCTACGAGAACCTACGCTACCAAGCCACCCTACTCTGCCTGCCCCAAGCCGAGCAAGTCATCCAGGAGACCCTAGAATTAATCGACTTGCAGAATGCCGGCCGCAAGCCCTTCAAGGACTTCTCTCTGGGCATGAAGCAACGCCTAGCCATCGGTCTGGCCATCTTGGCCAAGCCCGACCTGCTCATTTTGGATGAGCCGGTCAATGGCCCTAGACCCCATCGGCATTAGCGACTTGCGCGCCCTCCTCCTCCGCCTCAACCGCGAGTTAGGCATGACCATGATTATTTCCAGCCACATCCTAAGCGAGCTCCAGCAAGTGGCCAACCGCTTTGGCTTTATCAAAGACGGACGGCTAATTAAGGAAATCTCCAAGACCGAATTCGATAGCCTGTCCGAAGACTATATTGTCCTCAAGACCCATGCGGTGGAAGCTGCCAGCCGCCTGCTAGAGAGCCACTTTAGCTATCCCTTCAAGGTGGTGGCCGAAACGGGTGAAATCCATGTCTTTGCGCCTGCCAACCAGTTGTCGGCCGTTAATACCGCCCTGGTCCAAGGCCAAGTGGCCCTAGATGAGATTTATTATGCTAAACAGAACCTAGAAACTACTTCACCCAATTGATTCACGAGGAGGATGCTCACCATGTTAGCCATTCTTAAAGCCGATTTCCGCCGCTTGATTCATTCAAAGGGTTTCTGGACCATGGAAATCCTGCTCCTGGCCTTCAACTTCCTCATTGTCCTCCTAGCTCATCCTACCGTCCTCAAGTTTATCTCGGGCCTCCAAGGAGTCAGCGGTGCCGAGGGCTTGGAGCAGCTGAGATTGGACGGCTTGACCGCCGTCAGCCAGGCCATTGAAAGCGGAGCTGGTATTCAGATCTTTATGCTCTTTTTGACCCTCTACTTGGTGGGGCCTGAACTCAACCACCAACTCTATAAAAATTCTCTATCCGCCGGCATCTCCCGCTTCAGCTACTACTTCAATAAATGGCTGATGATTTTCCTCTTAACCGGCTTCAACCTCTTCCTCTACACCAGCACCCGCTATCTATATGCCAGTCTCTTCCTGGATATGTCGGGTCTAAGTCCCGAGGTGCTTGGACAAGGCGTCCAAGTCCTCCTGCTCCAATGGCTCTTCATCCAATTCTGGGTGGCCGTCATCCTGACCCTCCTCCACTTGACCCACTCCATCCCCATCAGCCTGGTCTTTTTCTTCCTATTCGGACCTACCGCCAATTATCTGGCCATGCTCTTGCCAAAAATCACCTGGCTGCGCTACGTCGATGTGCAAGCCGACTTCGCCCTCCTATCAGACCCCAATCTAGCCCTGGCCGTGGGCCTGTCGCTGATTCTAAGTACCATCTTCGGCTGCCTAGGCTACCAGATTTTCAAAAGACGTGACTTATAAAGCCACAAAAATAAGCCAGTCCATCAGTTTGAATACTGACGGGCTGGCTTTTTGCTATCTCAATGGTAGGCTAACGCAGACGGAAAAATCCAAGTCCTGACTGCTTAGGGTCAGCTGGCCTCCTAGTAATTGGATTACTTGCTGACTAATATAAAGCCCCAGGCCAGAAGAAGACTCGACTTCTGACAGGTTCTCTGAATAGAAGCGCTTGGTCAAGTAGCGGACCTGCTGGATGGGCTGGGCCATTTGGTTATCGAGGCCAATTTGCAGCTGGTCCGCTTGGAGGCTCAGGCTAATTCGGCCCTGACCCTTGCCATGTTTAAGCAAGTTGCCTAGCAGGTTCTGCAAGACCCTCACCAGGAGTTCTGGGTCGGTCTCTAACCAGATAGGCCCTGGTGCTAGGTCCAAATCGACCCTAAGCCCCGCCCTTTGGAAGGCTTCATAGTAGTTCAAGGCCGTCTCCAACAAGAGCTGATGGATATCCACGCGCGAAAAGCTTGTCTTGACCTCATGCTCCAAGACCCGACGATAGTCCAAAAGGGCCTCTAGCCGGCCCGAGACCTGCTTGAGTTGCTGGTGGACCTTTTCCAAGGCTTGGACATCGGGTAGCTCTTGGGCTTTGACCTGCTTAAGGGCTTGCTGGGTATAACCCGACGCAATGGTGAGCGGGGTCCGGATATCGTGGGCAATATTGCTGATGGCCTGGTCCAAATCCCGCCGCTCCTGTTGGCTGGTGATTCGCTCGGCTTCCTGGTCCTCGAAGACTTCTTGGATAGCCTGGCTCAAGTCCACTAAAGTTCGACTCTGCTGACTGAGTCGCAGGCGCCCTTGGGATTTGGTCTGGCGCTTGGTCTCAATTTGCCGGGTCAGCTGGCGGACGGTGTAGCTTTGATGAAATAAATAGAGGATGGTCCCCAGGAGACAGAGGCCTAGGCCCAAGCTAATTCCTAACATTAGGTCGCCTCCCCTCCTGGCCGGACGCCTTGAGCCAGGCGAACCCCCAGACCCCAAACCGTCTCAATATAATCCTGGCTATCATCCAGTTGGCTGATTTTTCTTGCGCAGGTTGGACAGGTGGGTGTTGAGGGTATTGTCGCCCGGAATGAAGGCATCCTGCCAGACCAATTCATAGAGCAGCTCCTTGGTAAAAATCCGCTGGGGGTCGCCTAGCAAGGTAGTTAAAATCCCAAATTCCTTTTTAGACAGGCGGACCGCTTGGCCCTCCCTGACTCGATCTCAAAGCTATCGGCCTGGAGTTGCAGCTGGCCTAGACGGGTAGTCGCCTGGCTTGGCTGACTGCTAGCGCCCGCCTCATGGCCGGCTGTCCGCAACTGGACGGCCACCCGGGCATAGAGCTCCTCGAAGTCGAAGGGCTTGACCATGTAGTCATTGGCCCCGGCCAGCAACATCTGACTAATCAGCTTCTTGTCCCCCAAGGCCGTCAGCATAATGACCGGCACCTGGCTAAAGGCCCGGATGGCCTCCAAGACGGCCTGGCCATTCATGCCCGGCAACATATAGTCCAGCAGGACCAAATCTACCGGCTGGGACTGACAGTAAAGCAAGCCCTCTGTCCCGGCAAAGGCAGAGACCAGTTCATGTTCCTCGCCCAAGGACTGCTTAATCAGGGCATGGATGTCCTGGTTGTCTTCGATAATCAATATACGCGCCATAGTGGCCTCCTTTCGTGCGGGTCTTGCTAAGGATTAGTCTTGGCTTGGAGCTGGGCTTTCAGCTTGTGGATTGGATTCTTCTTGGGCTTGGTCTTGTGATTCAGGTGTTTGAGCTGCCGGTACTTCTGTTGTAGCAACTTCTGATTCAGCAGGTTCAATTTCAAGTGCTACTTCTTCAGCCACTTCTGTTACAGGCGTTTCTTCAGCCGCCTCTAGTGTTTGACCTTGGTTTCCCTCCGCTGGCGCTCCTTCTAAGACTGGCGCTAGCTCTTGTTCCGGCTTCTTAAGCAAGTAAACTTGGCCGGCAAAAATTAAGCCAACTACCACTACTAGACGAACCAATTCCACGTCGTCTGTGGCAGGTGAACGCAAGGATAGGATCCAGCCCACTAAGAGTGGGAGATAAATTTTCCAAGTAGCAAAGCCACCCAAGAACTCAGGCTTTCTCTTAAAGCTCAGCAAGAGAATGCCCAGATAGTAAACAGCCAGGCCGGCATAGCTTAGGTCTACAATATGACTGATGCGCACATAAGGGGTCATAAAGCCACCTAAGGCAATAATGACAAGACTCAAGCCAATCATAATCACATAGTGGCTGTAAATAAAGCCAGCAGCTGACTGGTCGGCCCCTTGCGGCACTCGGTCGATTTGAACCTTATAGTGGAGAATGAGGCAGCTAATGAGGATAAGACCTAGTAAGGTGGTCGTTTCCAGAGATAGGAAGGTACCCAAGCTGAGGACAACCAAGCCGGCTGAGTACATCATGGTCATGAGTGAGGTACGGTCCTTCAACCGGTCGAAGTCCAGGACTGGCACTTGGCGGTCACGCAAAAAGTAAAATGGCGCTAACCAGCCAGCTAGAATTGCTACTACCAAAGCAGCGACGCCCCATTCATAAGGCAACTTGGTGCCCAGCAGAAGCAAGCCCCCTTGAGCCAAGAAAATCAAGGCATGGCTAGCAGCAAAGTATTTGTTCTGGTCGTCCTGGGCCTTGAGCCATTGAAGACCGTAACGTAGGGCCAGACTGAGGCTGAGGAAGGCCAGGCATGCTGACAATAGGACCCAGCTATCCTTCCAAGAAGCCGTATTGCCTTTAAAGAGGAAGAGGAAAACGGTCATATCGAAGAAATGACAGACATAGTCCAGGGGCCCTTCCTTCAAGTAACGATTGTTATATGCGGCTTGGCTGAACCAGACATAGAGAATGACCGACAGGGTCAAGGCAAAACGCCAGATCAGGTTGGTCTCCAGAGGATACTTGGTGATATCAGCTAACATATAGAGCAGCGTGAACAAGCCGGTAACAAAAACAAAATCATAAAAAATTTCTAAGACTGAAACGCGTTTGGTTTCTAACATGGCATTCACCTCATTTTATTGATTGATCTTGAGATATTTGAGTCGAAGTAAGCAGGGATTCCATTCATCCCAGAGATCCGGGAAGACTTCAATGGCCTCGTAGCCACAAGCCTGGTAGAAGGCATTGGTGGCATCATAAGCCTCATAATGACCCGGGGCCACAGTCTTGACCTGCAGATAATGATAGCCCTGGCTGACAGCATAGTCTTCAGCCGCCGCCATGAGCTGGCGCCCTAGTCCCTGGCCTTGATGGGCTTTGAGGACGCCCATGCAGTGGATTTCTAGGCAGACAGGCGAAGTTTCTTGAAGGGTGATAAATCCCCAGCCCTCCCCTGCTTGAAAGCAGACACGGTCGCTGGCCTGGTCAATGTATTCCTGGGTGTAGTCTGGCAGACCAAACCATTCAGGCAGGTCGGCTAAGACCTTAGCCACTAGTTGTGAGCGGTCTTGACCTGCTTGCACTAATTGAATCATGCCAGGTCCCCCTTTGGCTTTTTTCTTAGGCTTAGGGGCCGGTAATTCCGGCCACATGGCTTCAAACAAAGCCAGGACATAGCCTGGTCGCTCTAGGTCTTCCACCTCAATCATGGGCTTGGCACCCGGATAAGGTATGGCCTGGGCTTGCTTGGCTAGATAAGAGAGCGCGGCAGGCACCGGCTTGACTAGCAGGCGGTTATCGTAGAGACCACCCACTAATTTGCCTTGATAGTAGAGCAGGTACTCGCCCATCATGGCCCGACTGGTGACCCCCTGGTCATGCTGGCAAAGGTCTAGGATAAAGGCTAGATAATCTGGACTGGTGGCCATCCTAGTCCCCTCCCTTCAAATAGTCCTTAAGGTAGGTCAGATTGCCATAGGCTTCTAGGTCCAGGGGCTCAGTCGTCAAGACCATTCCTCGTCCGGCCGGGTCGCTTGGTACTTGGAAGGCCAGACCTAGACGGCCAGGTTCCTGGCCCGGTGCCCAGGCAATGTAGAGCGTCTTGAGGTAGCCGTAAGTGGCATCCTCGGACTGGAGGACGGTCTGGGCATAAGCATACCAGTCGCCGACCTTATAGAGTTGGTTGAGGATTTGGTCCAGATAGTCCTGGCTTACCTGCCGGCTGTCTGGCACCAAATGGGGCAAGAGACGTAACTCCACGCTATCTTCGGCGATAGTAGCTAGATCAATCTTGACTGCCCCCAAACTTCTGAGTCCTTCTAACACCTTATCCCTCCTCTGTCTGATCCTTGGCTTGGTCCAAGGCCTGGAATTTGGCCTTCATGGTTGGGTTCTTGCGGGTCAGCTTCTTAACGCTGACATCATCTAGCTTGTTATTGGCCAGACGCAGCTGGTTCTCGCTAGTTAGCAGGGCCGTCTTCACGGCCTCCATACGCTTGATGGCCTTGTCGATTTCCTCGATGGCTTTGGCGAAGTTGTTGCTGGCTGAGTTATAGTTTTTTTAGCGAAGGCTAGTTTGAAGGCGTTGAGGTCTTCTTCAAAATGGGTAATGTCAATATTCTGCTCCCGCATCTGGGCCAGTTCCTGCTTGTAATGGAGGGCATTCATGGCCGCATTGCGCAGGAGGGTAATCATAGGCAGGAAGAATTGGGGCCGGATGACATACATCTTGTCGTAGACATAGGACACATCCACGATTCCGCTATTATAGAGCTCATTGTCGGCTTCTAGTAGGCTAACCAAAATGGCATACTCGCAGCCCTTCTCCCGCCGGTCCTTGTCTAACTCCTTGAAGAATTGTTCATTCTTCTTCTTGCTGGCGGTCTCGTCGCCTTCGTTCTTCATCTCAAACATAATGGAGAGAATTTCGACACCCTGGTCGTCATACTCGCGGTAGATATAATCCCCCTTGGAACCCGTCCGGGCATCATTGTCCTTGCCGAACTGGGCCTTGGGAAACATGCCCATGCGATTGCGGTTGAATTCGTACTCGCAGTGCTGCTCCAGGCTCTCGCCAATCATCTTGGTGGATTGCTTGGCCTTGAAGTCCTTGTAAAACTCAATGGTTTCGTCCTTCTTGCGCAGCTCCAATTCGTACTTCTCTTGATCAGCCTTGCGCGACAGCTGGGCTTCCTTCTCCTGTAAGGCCAGCTGGTTGGCGACCGCATCGCGTTCCTTCTCCAACTGGGTCTTGGCCGTTTGCAGGGCTTGTTGGTGCTCCCACTGGGCCTGCTTGAGTTGGAATTCCAGGGCTTGAATGGCCTGGTCCTTGGCCGTCAACTGGCCCTGGAGGGCGGTCTCGGTTTCCTTTTGAATCAGGGCCTTCTCGGTCTCAAATTGTTGGATTTGATGTTGCAGCTGGCTCAGTTCCTGGTCCTTCTGGGCCCGCAAAGCCTGCTCCTGGTTCTGATAGCGTTGCTCGGCCAAGTCTAGGGCCTGATGGAGACGAGCTTGCACTTCGGCATCGAATTCGGCCGTCCGCACCTGGGCTAGCAACTCGCTATATTGGGTTTCATTAATGGTAAAGTGGGTCCCGCAATGGGGACACTGGATTTCTTTCATATAAAACGGGGACTCCTTTCATAACTTTGTCTTCTCTATTATAACAAAAAAAGCCCCCGGCTTGTAGTGGAGCTAGGCTTTGACAAGTGGTGCTTGCTTATGATTCGTGAATTGTAAGCGCCAAACTTGGAAAGGGCTTGGTGTCAGTTTAGTGAGGCCTCAACCTCTGGCCTTGCTTAGCCAATCTTGGCTAGGGAGCGGGACCGGCTTCAGCCAGCCTGCGGCTGTCTTCCGCCTTGCTGGTCTATGGTGGCCTAAGTCGCTCCGCTCCAAGGCCACTCATAGGCCCAGCATCCCTAGGCGCTCCTAGCTAAAGATTGGGCGTAAGGCCGCCGGTTGACAATCAAGCGAGGACATAAAAAATGGCGGTATCGCTACCGCCATTGGCAACTTGCAACTAAGCAAGTCTATTTTTAATTATTTTTAGCTTCTTCCACATAGCTATGGAAGAGATAAGCATAGTGGTCATATTGATCCGGATAGCCCTTGCGCAAGTTACGCAGGAAAGCCCGTTTGACCGGCGTCGTATAACGGAAATGAATGTAGAAGAGGGCAATAAGCAGTGCACCGGCCAAGCCACCAAGTGATGAGAGGACAGACCAAAAATTCGACACCTGGCTTGCTAAAGTATAAAACCCCTGCCGCTGCAAACAGGACCGCCAGAATAATAATGACCCACTTAAAGTTCTTGTCTAGGCGCGCCTGCACCTCTGCTAATTCTAGAATCACACCTTGTAACTCGCCATCTGTATAGACTCCCTCACGTAGGTTACGCGCCGCGTCACGAGAGAGCACTGTCCGTGTTGCCATAGTTGGATCCACTCCTTTAATTTTGGATAGTCTCAATATAGCATTTTTTTAGGCCTTTAATTCAAGATTTGTAGGCTTTCGAGCCCAATTCCTAGCTTGTATCAAACTAAAGCACAACTATTTATCATAGTAATATTTATTTAAACATTCTTTGAAAGTATTTATCGCTGATTCAATTTCTAGCTCAATCGATAAATTCATAAGGTAGTTATAAGCAACAGACGAATACGCACTTTTTCGGCCTATAATCGCTTTCAATTCCTCTCTACAGCTAACAAAAAGCTCATCTTCAACATCAATAGATAGTAGTCTTTTATAGATACCAAATACAAACCTACTACGCTGAATAACATCATTACGACCATCAACAAAATCATTTAGTCTATATACTCGTATGCTTTCTTTCACTCTACGGCAATCTAATGGATCGCTAGTTTCGGGAACAATTTGTCCACCTTCCCGATATCCAATTAATCGAGTATCGCTTTCTACACATGGGTCTAATAAGGTAGCTTTCTCCAAATCTATATTTCCTATAACAGTAACATCTTCTATAGGAAAACAATCTTTCTTCCCCCCCCTATTCACCACCTCGCAACTTAAACGATAATTCTCATAGTCATAAGCTAACCACCAATACCCTCCTTCTAATAATTGTACTCCCTCTCCATTTTTCGAACTACCCTTAGGTCTAAAATGATCGACATCTAAATATTGACCTTCGCCACTAGAATCTGAATACCAACATAAATTTCCAAAGGTATCTTTCAAAATACGTTTAATACTTGACCCCCAGTGTCTATTATTCTTTAAAAAAATCCATCCTTTCGCAATGGGTGGCACATTTATTTAGTTCTTCTGTTAATTCTTCTGCTTTTCTCTTCCATTCTAGGAAGTCAGGGTTATTTTTGTCTATCTTTCTTAAGTCGAAATATTTCATTTTAAAAACTCCCTAAGCACGATTTCTCTAATTTTTTTATTCCTTCTTTCTAATTCTTTGCTGTCTACCTTTGTTAAATCTATTTCCATCTCATATTCTTTTCATAACTGAAGCAACGATTTCGTGTCTCTTATCTACATGATGTGTTGTAAACGGTAATTTATTAATATCACTATTCAATTTTTTTCAGTTCGTCTAACTCTTTTTTTATTGATATTATTCTCTTTGTACCGAATATTCAATTCTTCTCTTCTTTTCATTTTCAATCTAGTTTTATGGTCCAAAGTATTTTTCTAAATTAAAAGTACTGACTTTGCAATAAACCATCAACACTTCTTCCAATAGCATCATAACAAGGTATTTCTGCGCTTATTTTATTTAGATACTTGTCTCTATAAAAGTACTCTGACCTCCTTAGCTTCTGCGCCATTAATTAATAAAGGATCATGAGTATTAATTATTACCTGAATATGATTTAGCTTACTTAAAACTATATCTAATATTTCTCTAAATCTATACCTCCATTTTGGATTCAAATGAGCATCTGGCTCATCCAATAAAAACTAAGCTATTAGTTTTTGTTAAAATTAGCATTCCTAAAACTTTAATTAGTTGACATTCTCCTTCGCTTAATTCAGTGGCTAATATATCTATATGATTCTTCTCAATTAATATCTCTACAGAGGCTTGAAATTGCGACTGTAACCATACTAAAAATTCAAATATTTGAATTCCATCAAATTTTTTTCGATTGGGATCTATTTCGATTAAAATACTGTCTGATAAATTTAACGTATCGGAATATTCGGGCACCATATCTATTCCGTTCGGTAATATCTCTTTCAATACATCAATCGATTTATTGATATAATAATCACGGTTCAGATTATCTAACGATTCACCATAATACCTATCCCATTCTCTCAGTGCTTTCCTATATTTCACATAAGAATCACTGCTAAAAATCTTTTAATATCTTATCAAGATTTTTTTAATATTTAACATAATTTTAGCCCTGATTTTTTTAAGCTTGGCAATACCGCAATATTCATTAAGTAATTGAGCGATCTCGTAATCACTTAGCCATAACAGCGGCAAATAAAAATATGTATTCTCATTATCAGAATGTAAGAACTTTCTATCTGCAATCTCCTTTATATAGTATGAAATTCCGGTTATATCACTTAAAAACACTTGTTAATTTACGCTTATATATTGTTTCAATTTCACTATGTATGTGCTTTAATCGATCATTAATACCGGAATAAGAAGAGACAATCTTTTTTTCGGGATAATATCATCCTCCTTCGATTGCACTTCTTTTCTTAAATCTTCAAATTCATTAAATCCCTTAGATTCTCCACTATATTTTTAAATAGTATACATATTCTTCTGAGTTGGTAGGTTGTTTTTCTCTGCAATTCAATTTTTTTATCATTAAGCATATAACATATTTTTATACTCAAATCTATAGTTTCTCATTAATTGAGGTCTATAAAAACCACCAAAAATTATCATAATAGCTTCAAAAACAGATGTTTTACCACTTCCATTTTTCTCCCAATAAGAACATCCGATTACAACCTTCTACGCCATCTTCATCGGAAATGAAATTAATCTCCAAATCTTGAAATCCCTTTGAATCCTTTTTAACACTAAATTTAGTAACTTCATAACTTTTTCCCTCATTTACAGTTTTTTTACAGTATGATAGATTATTACGTAGTATCTCAACTATCCTCTCGTTTTTTTCCTCATAGCAAAATGCTATCTCCTGCATTAACATTACTTATTGAAGAATATTAGCATTCTACTTTGTGGAAAAGTCTGTCTATTTGTACCTAGGACAAGTAGTTAAACTTGCCGCCAGATAGGCTCTATGAGAAGGTCATTTTTCTACGTCACACAGCTTCGGAAAAAAATAAAATCCGTTACGTCACTGTCGTCAGTATCCATGCCTTTCTAATATATTACTTTTTAAGTAAAATCAAACAACATAGCTTCTTATATTTCTTTCGCTATTTGTCTTGGGTGCCTCCACATAATCATATTAAACTTAAGCTTTTATGTAGATCAAATCTATCCCTTTATGTTAATGATTTTTTTTGAAACCTCATTATATTTTTTTCCTTACAGAGTAGACGATCATCTATTCTAATTTTTATTACTACTATTTTTTTCCTATATACTTCATATTATCATCTATGATTGAGAAGAACGTTTGACTATTATACAAGCTTAAAAAAATGAGTTTCTATCGCTTTGAACATTTTTGGCAAGATTATTTGAATCTGTTTCATTTTTTTGACAAACGAATCAATAGCAAGCGGTAATTTGAATTTTGATTTTTTTCGAAATCAGATTCATATAAACTAAATATATTACTAATAGGTCTTTATTAAGTTTTTGTCCCACTACCGCTTAACTGTTTATACTCTCTAAATTTTCTATCTGAAAGTCCTGTAGTATCTATGTAGAATGATATTTCATTTTTTTAATTTTTTTCAAATTCCCCATCGATAACATTCGCTTCTTTTTAATTGCTTTTTTTAAATCCTTGATTTCTTTTTTTGAGTTCCTTCAGTTCTAGGGTTATTCCATCACTTTCCTTAGTTTCATTCAAGCTTAAATTCTCCAGCTCAGATAAAACTAAATGCTCCACATGCGTCTCAATTTCAGAGATATATCTAATCTCACCCATTTTTTTATGAAAAGTATCAAACTTTTTCCTTTAGAGCAACAGCCCTCATTCATTCTCTTATTAATTATATCTTTTTGTTTCAGAATTTCTTGAATAGTCTCATCCCTTCTTGTTATAATTGCTATTCGATTATCGTCTAACTCTAACCTAGTTAATGACTGCTCGCGCGTTAATACTGAATGGCAATATATGCACTCATGTTGAATATCATTGTAGCGGTCCTCTGTACTAGCTAATAGGGCATCGAGCTCCTCTTTGTCTTGCTGTAAAATATCTAGTTTTTGCTTATCTTTATCTAATTTGACAACCACCTTTTCTATTTCTTTGTTAAGTTTATTCGTTTGATAAATGTAGTCTTTAATAGCTTCCTTTAAGTCAGCTAAATCCCTCTTCGCTGTACTAAAAAAATGACCTTTGATTGCAATATGTCTCGATTACCTTTTTGAATCTGGTTAATCTTACCATCTATAAACTGCTTCTTAGATTTCAATAATTCACATTCTCTTTCCTTTTTTATGACCTCATTATTTGAAATCCCTAGAAAATAATCAATGACCTCCACAGGAAATTGATTCGTTTTATATTGCCCCAAACCGTCAAATGTATCTCTGTATAATTTTCCATTCCAACTCGTATCTTGATCTATGTAATTTGGCACCAAAAGTGCCTCAACATATGCAAAAACTGAATCGAGACTATCTTTCCTAGATAACTTTAATTCCATTCCCATTTTTTCCTGGAACCATATAGAATACTCCTGAAAGTCTTTAAACACGGCTTCTTCTTCTTCACCTTTAATAGACATTATACTTCCTTGGCGCTTCACTTGATAAATTGTATTATCAATGGCTATTTCAAGTTGGAAAACATACTTTTTAGGCTCCCAACCATTAGGAAAAGCTTTAAGATTAGTCCCTAATGCATAAAAGATTGATTTAACTAGACTAGATTTACCCTTACTATTTGCGTCACTAACAATTAAATTTGATCCATCTGAAAAACGAAATACATTAGCAACTTTATTAGCATAATCCAGAATATTTAGCTCTTTAATAATTAATTTACTCATTGACAATCCCTCTAACTATTTCACAGTATGCTGAAATGATAATTGCATACTTAGTGTTTTCATCTAATCCTTCCAAAAATTTCTATGTTTCTAGAAATTATCTTCTGCGCTATACTTACTAACGATTCTTCCTCTAGTCTATCTATATCACTTCTTAAAAAAATTCAATTAATTCTTTTCTTTCAGTAATATATTGAAGGGGATTTTTAACTCTTCTTTTTTTAATTTTTTTCTTCCTTGACTGCAGTAAAATTAAATCCATCCAGTTCTTTTTTTCGAAACGCTCCTTGTCCTGTAATTTTTTTAACAGAGAAGTCAAATCATCCTTTGCTATTTTTTAATTGTTTATCTTCTTCAGATTGTATAATTTTCTCTGCTTTTTGCTGAATTAGACGGAGTAGCTCATTTAAAAATACTATCGTCTCTACCGTCAACCGATATTTTTGGCATTTACTAATTCACCTTTCAAGTAAGTTCTCGCACTATCTGAGTTATTATCGAAATCAGTTTTTAATTAATGAGAAGTTATCTAACTTCGAATTAAAAACTCTCTCCTAATTCTTTTTCAATTGTGTCTCTATGAATAGAGCCTAACCGATACGATTTCTTGAATAATTCCTCATCAACCGTACTTTGTTCCTGTAGCAACTTTAAATCGCCATCCAAAATATCTATTACCACTATTTTATATTTTGATTTATCATCTCCAGACGTTAAGTTTTTTTCTAAAATGCATGGTTTACCATTAGAACGTGCCAGCAACTTTTTGATACTGATTTTTTTGGCCCTTAACTTGAATGTAGGCATGATAATCATCATCAAAGGTTACTTCAAAAATCTTCATCTGCTTTCTACAAAAAAATAGAAAAGTTCCTTTTTTTCATAATTTCGAATTGCAACTAAAAGAAATCACATGATTTTTGGTAATTAAAACCTTTTTGAGCTATTGCTCCTCCATTATTTTTACTCATAGATAACTCCTAACTTTGAATTTTATTACTCACGAATCATCATCTATAGATTATCATTATCGTCACTTTACTTTATAGTATCACATCTAGTTTTAAGCGCAACCCCATATATACCGCTATCATCTCCTACTTAAACTTAAGCACCTTCCCACAGTCTCTTTATTACTGTCTTTATGTGCATGAATGCATAAAAAAGCTAGGTCTGGCCTAGCTTTTTATTATTTAAACAAATTTCCTACCCATAATCCTCCAGCACTTCCAGCTCAAAGCGCATGCCGCCTTCAATGGCATAGAAGTCATGGGCAATATGATAATTTTCTAGTAGGTTATGGACCATGTAGAGACCCAAGCCGGTCCCCTTATTGCCCTGCTGGTCGCTGTCCTGGTGACTAAAAATGTCATAGGCTGACTGAAGGGCTTGGTCCGACATAGGCTGACAAGGATTCTCAATTCTTAGCTTCTGCCCCTCACGATAGATGCGGATGGTGCCACCGGGTGTGGAGTAGCGGACCGCATTGCTCATGAGGTTGGAGAAGACCTTGCGGAAGGCTGACTCACTCATAGCCAGGGTGGCCTGGTCGAGTTGGCAGTCAATCTGCAAGTGCTGAGCCTGGGCCAGGACTTCATAGTCAGCCAGCACCTGAGGCACAATGGCCGCCACATCCAGTGGTCCTGTCTCGGCCTGCCATTCTTGCAGCTTGGAGAGTTCCAGAATTTCCTTGACTAGGCCAGATAATTGGTCGACCTTGAGCATGGATTCATCCAAATAAGTGTCCCGGTCGGCATACTTGCCTACCTTCCAACGCATATTTTCTAGCATAATGCGCAGACCTGCCAAGGGGGTCTTAAGTTCATGGGAAGCACTGCGTAGGAAGTCGACCTTGAGCTTCTCTAACTCCACCATGCGCTGGTTCTTCTCTTCCAATTCATCAATGACGGCTAGGAGATGGCCGTAGAGCTCGTTGATTTGTCGCTCCATCATGCCCAGCTCGTCTTGGCGGATATTAGCAAAGAAAGCCGTCCGGTCCAACTGCTTCATGCGCCCGGTCATGGCCGCCATGCGGCTGAGAGGCCGGGAAAGGCTGCGGGCGTAGACATAGGCTACCACCACTGCCAAAGCCACCGAGCCCCCCAGGGACATAGGCAGCAAGGTCAGGGTCACCCTCGTGGCCTGGCGGACCACTTCGGTGGTGGCGACAAACTGAACTAGCAGGCGTTTCTTATCCCGCGTCACCACTTCCCGCTCTTCGATAATGACCGAGTTCTGGTCACTGTCCTGATTATAGTTGAGGTTACGCCCTAAAGTCTTAGTATAGCTCGAACCTTGAGGTTGCATAAAGGCTGTAATGCCCTCGTTCTTAGCATAGACCTCCAGGGCCGTCTCCACTTCGGCTTCCTCTACTTCAGCCAGGTTTTGGACCATAGCATCAGCCTTGTGACTCAAGTCGGTCTGGCGATCATTGAGATAGAAATGGGGAAAGACCAAATAGATGGAGAGATGGGCCACCGCCACCAAGGCTAGCAAGATGGAGATGGTCCAGATAAAAATTTTCGGAAATAAACTTAATCGTTTCATTTTAGCTCCAATTTATAGCCCACATTTTTGACCGTGACAATACAATCCAATCCTAAGTTCTTGCGCAATTGCTTAATATAGACGTCCACTACCCGGTCAAAGGGTGGATCATCCTGGTTTGCCCAGACATGGTCGAGAATTTGCGCCCGACTGAGGACTTGGCCTTGGTGGTCCAACAAGAGCTTGAGAACTGCCAGCTCCTTAGGTTTGGTGTCCGCCACTTCCCCCTTATAAGTCGCTTCATAGCTGGAGAAGTTGACCTTGCTGTCCTTGTATTCCCAGATGTCAAACTCGCCGTAATGGCGCTTAAGCAAGGCTTCAATGCGCTTAGCCAGTAGGGCCAGGGAGAAAGGCTTCTGAATATAGCCATCCACCAGCAAGTCGAAGGTCTTAATTTGGGCTTCTTCATCGGCCACCGCCGTCAACATGAGAACCGGCACTGTACTGGTTTTACGAATTTCTGCTAAGACTTCAAAGCCATTTTTCTTAGGCATCATAATATCTAAGAGGACCAGATCCACGGATACCTCCCCAAAGAGGTCCAGGGCTTCTTGGCCATCAGCCGCCTCCCAAACAAAGTAGCCTTGACTGCGGAGAAATTCGCTGACTCCTTCGCGGATGGCTGCTTCGTCTTCTACAATCATCAGATTCATGGGCGCACTTCCTTTCACATTAAAATCTTAAGTCAATTATACCACAGAAAGTAGGATTAGCCTGCGCAAACCCTACTTTCCATGGTAAAAAATATTATGGACTTCCTAGCCTACACTTGAACCAAATTCTGAACATTATCTACAAATGGAAGTCCTTAGGTGGAGAATAAAGGGGTATCTAGAACCCCTCATAGGCCGGTCAAGGCGTCATTGCTTGGACTGAGTGACGAGAGTATGTAAGTGACAATGACGGCGACTTGGCCGGTCTATGAGGAGTTCTCGATGACGAGAACTCACCCACATTTTTGACCTATTGATGGTCGGCCAAGAGTGATTTAGGTTGCTTACGCATGAGGGTAATGGAAGCTAGGAGTACAGCTACCAGGATGACCACCAAGCCTAAGGCTACTACCCAAACCATATCCATGGCTTGTACTTGGACGGATAATTCGGTCAAGGTCTTGTTGAAGCTATCAATAGCCGCCCCGCCCCCAAGCGTGGTGTTCTTAGCTTCCGCTGCCAATTGTTGACCGATGCTTTGGTTGACACTGCCCAGAATGGTATTCCCTACCCATTGGCTGACAGGTCCACCTAGGAGGAAGGCCCCCACAAAGCTTGCCAGGCTGACCATAAGCACTTCGACTAGGAATTGAGCCAAGATTTGTGGCTTGGTCATACCTAGGGAGAGACGAATCCCCATTTCCTTACGACGACCGTTCATCCAGAGGAAGAGGATCAACATGAGGACGACACCTGAGAAGATCAGGCTACCCAAGAGTAGCTTATCGGTCATGCCATAGACTAAACCAATTGATTTTTGCAAGGATGGGAAGTTTTGGCTGCTCTTAACCAAGCTGTATGCCCGCCAGTTAATGGACAACTTCTTAGCTTCAGACATAATCTTGTCTAAGTCATGGTTACCGTCGACGAAGAAGCTAGCATCTTGATAGATAGCCGTCTCGTCGGTATAACCATAGAGCTTTTGTGTGGTCCCTAAGTCGGTCAGTAGGTTGTTTTGGTAGAGTTCTTGGATGGCCGTTACCCCACCCTTATTTTTCCCGCTGAAGGTCCCTACGATGGTGACTTCAGTCGTTTCGTTGGCTTGCTTTTCATTATCGGCATCATAGATGTTGGACTTGAGCTTGAGCGTGTCCCCTACCTTGAGGCCGTTCTTCTTAGCAAATTCTTCGTGGACCATGGCCACGTTCTTGTCCTCAGGCTTAATGTGACGGCCTTCAACTAGCTTGAAGGTTTCGGCACTAAAGCGATCGTCCAAGGAAGAGTCATTGGTCCCTGTCAACATGGCTGCCTTACCGAAGCGACGTTGACGGTCGGCATCAATTCGTGGCAGGCCGTCTTGGGAAACCAGTTCCTTGTCGACTAAGTCGGCCACAATCCCCATACGTTTGACTACTTGGCTAATGCCATCTAGGCCTTGAATAGCCGCGATGTCCTTACCACGCAAGTTCCCACTCCCGCGGTTGGTCCCTTGGTTGTTACGGCGATCGATTTCCATAGAGAAGGAAGAGCTGATGCCCTTGAAGGTTTCTTTGGAGGCCACGTCGGTAGCCCGCTTAACGGCCAAACTACTTAAGGAAACAGTGGACATGACTAAGAGAATAAGGAAGATAATCAGAGTCTTAAATTTTTTTACGCCAGACATAGGCCCAAGCATTATTCAATAAACGCATTGTGCTTCCCCCTCTCTACTTCACTTTATGTCCGTTAGCAGCTTTCAGCTTACCATGGCTGAGTTCTAGAACCGTATCGGCTGCCTCTGCCACTTGTGGGCTGTGCGTCACGACGATGACACATTTGCCTCGTTCATGGGCAGCTTGACGTAAAATGTCGATGATTTCTTGGGCGGTCCCTTCGTCCAAGTTACCGGTTGGCTCATCCGCTAAGATGATTGGCGCCTCGCTGGGCAAAGCCCGGGCGATAGCCACCCGTTGTTGTTGACCACCAGATAACTTGAGGACGTTACGATGAATTAAGTCTTGGCCCAAGCCCTAGTTGTAAGAGCAAGTCTTCGCTAGCTTCCGCATTGGCTAGGCGCACATTTTCTAGTGGCGTCAAGTAGTCAATCAGGTTGTAGTTTTGGAAGACCAAGCAAATATTGTGGCGGCGGTGGGCACTATAAGATTCTTGGGCAATGTCCTTGCCTTGGAAGAGGACTTTACCTTTGGTTGGGCTATCTAAGCCTGCCAAGAGGGATAAGAAGGTCGACTTACCAGCCCCAGATTTACCCACAACGGCATAGAAGGTGCCAGCATCAAATTTGGCGTCTAATTCCTTGAGGACACTCTCTTGTGCCCCTTCATAACGATAGTAAATGTTGTCTAATTTCAATAATGTCATCACGATCACTTCCTTAACTGAGTTGTCCTAGGATTTCCTTAGGTTTTTTGGTTAGAATTAAGCCGGCACAAGCCATGACCGCCACTACTATAATAATGAGGACCACGCCATAACTTGTTGCGACTAGGCCAGCCTGCCAAGTTGGGGCAGCGGCCGCGAAGAGTTTGCGGACCTGATCTGGCAGGTCATTGGAGACTAAGAGGCTGGAGAAGAAACTGTTAGCCAGTGGATAGGCGACTGCGGCTGCGATGGCCCAGGCCCCAATAGATAGGCCCCAGAGCTCTAACAGGATTTGGCCAATGATTTGGCCCTTGGAAATCCCGATTGAGAGCAGAATGCCGAATTCATGCACCCGTTCCCGCAAGCAGAAGAGCAAGACTAGGAAGAGGGTAATCACACTGACCAATAAGACCGCGCCAGTCATGATGGTCATGAGGGACTTGAAGCTAGCGATAGGAGCTGCCACCTGTTCAAAGGCTTGACTGTTGGCTGTCAATTGAGTTTGGTCCCAATCCAGCGACAAGGCCTTAACGCGGCTAATAACTTGGTCTAGTTCCTTAGGATTTTTCACCCGATACTGAGCTAGACGCACTTGATAGTCGTCTGCTTGCCGCCCGTAGAGGGCCTGACTACTAGCATAATCGGTATAGAGCCGGTTCTCGGTCAAATCGGAGCTGAGCCCGGTGAAGGTCTCACTGCGTTTACCGCTATAAATCCCTGACAATCTCAAATTCCTTGGCCTCCCCTGTCCTTGGCTTCCCCACCTTCGGTTAGCTGGGTGCCCTTGAGGCTAATCTTGTCGCCTAGCTGGAGCTTGTTGGCTTCTGCAAAGGCCTCGTGGACCATGACCTTGTCTTTGTCATCTGGCGTCAAGTGGCGCCCTTGGCTAAGGGTCAAGGCCCCGCTAGCAAAATCTAAATCGGTCTGACTGTCTTGGCGACCTTGAATGGATAAGAGCTGATTAAAGATATCGTCGCCTTGGTCACGTTGCACGGCTTGTTGGGCCTGAATGACTTGGCCGGACTCAAACTTGGCCAACCCTTCTGATTGATACTGAACGTCTGCTACCCCTTCTACTTGAGCCACTTGACTGATGTCCGACTCTTTCATACCTGCCTGTAAGCCCTGACCTTGGAGCTGGAATCCAGCATTGGAGAGGGACAGGAGTTTATCTTGAACTTGTTGGGTACTAATCTGAATCGCGAAAACAGCTAAGACAGCGGTCGTGATCAGAGATAAGATGAGGAAAAGCAGCCCTACTCTGACTCGCTTACGGCTGACATAGGCCCAAGCACGCTGATACCATTTCATACGAGTCACTTCCTTTCTGCTGATTAAGAACTAACTATAGTATGCAACCCCTGTGTGAAGTTGATATGAAATTGTGAAATAAATTTTTGCCATCTTCAATAAATGAAAAATCCAGCCCCTGACCTGGCTTGAGAACAGGATAAGGGCTGGGTTTTGGGGAGATTAGCCGATGGCAAAATAACTTTTTTATATCTTTCTATCACTTAGGATGCCAAGCTAAAAACCACCCTACCATCAGTTCGGCCGCTGATGGGGGGTGGTTTTTACATAGAGGGGTTAGATTTAGTTGCTTGAAGTTGTTTCGTCTTTCTGATCGCTGGCTACATTAGTACTTGAGCTAGAAGAAGACTGGGATGAGCTTTGGTCTGAGGATGAGGAGGCCTCGCTTGCCTTGTCCTCTTCAAAGTTAGTTACTGGCAGGCTCTTGTCCTTGTCGGCGTCTTCTAAGACTTCGGAGGTGAAGGACTTGTTGCTTTCCAGAATACTTGGACCGCCATCTTCCCCGGCTTGGGTAATGGCCTTATACTTGTCGCCTACGCGGGTGTCGACCTTGCCATTAAACTGGGCATGAGCTAGCTCGATGGCCTGCTTAGCCAAGATAGCTGGCGAGAAGAGCGGTTCTGCCGGGTCATCCCCACCGAAGACGGCATTGGTCTTGGATAGACGGGCAATGATATCCGACACTTGTTCCCGCAAGTCATAAGACAATGGCTTGTCTTGGACGTGTTGGGTCAAGAAGTAGAGATGCTTCATGGCTTCAACCCCAGGCCGGTCGTTGGCGTCCTTGAGGGCCGCCACATAGGCAGCTAAGCGGCTTAAGCCCACCGCGTCTTGGGCTTCGATGGCCTTTGTTGGCTTGTTCCCGCAATTGGTCAGCGGTCACCCCATAGTTAGTCAAGTTCAGCTCGCTGATGGCCTTGAGGATGCTCTCATGTTGGGCATTCAATTTGGCCAGACGTTCAGACAGTTTGTCACCATTGTCTTCAATTTGGAAGATGTAGCGGGCGGCAAAGCGGTCTAAGAGTTGGAGGAAGCCTTGGGTCGAGTTGCCCTTGTCCTTGAGGCTTTTCTTCAATATCTTGTAAACCGGCATCAATCCGAGCTAGGGGCCACTTCTTGGCCGGCTAGACGTTGGCTAGCGACTTGGCGCAGGGGTGGCGATGTAGGCTTTGACAGTCGCCTCATCCAAATCCCCCGGCACATGGATGCTTGGCAGACTCGCTAATTTGTTGGCGACATAAGCCTTGGCCCCTTCCACATTGCGAATGCGGATGTTGTGGCTGTGGTCACCATGTGGCACCTCGAAGTAGCCATCGCGAATGCGAATAATGCGTTGCGGAATACCCATGCGTTTGGCAAGACCAGCTAGTTCGCGGGCAAAGCGTAACTCAGGGTCAATGCTTGGATCCTGACTAGGCACTTCCAAGGTCCAGAGTGGCACTACCCAAGGATGGATGTGCGACTTGTCTTGGCCCTGTTCCGTATTTTGGAAGGCAAAGACTTGGCCTCGGTAGTTGCCGGCATCATCATAGACAGCCTGCAACTTGATGGTGTCCCGGTCTACCCCATAGGCATAGCTGATGTAATCCAGATGAGGCTGCAACTCAGGCGAGTCTAAGGTCAAGAGAGAAGTTGGCCCTTGTGGCGTGCTTGGTTGTTCTGGCTGGCTCGGAGCCGGACTTGGCGTCGCTGGCTGATCCACTGGCAGACTTGGTGTGACAGGTTGACTTGGTCGGGTCAGTTGATCGGCTGGATGACTTGGAGCCACAGGTTGGCTTGGGCTGGCTGGCCGGCTAGCGACTGGACCATTAGGTCTTGGGCTGACGGGCTCATCGTCGAAGGACAGATTGCCCAGGCCTTGACCACAATCCAGCACATCGTGGAAGTGGTCGCCGTGAGGAATCCGTACTAGGCGGCAACCCCCTGGTGTGTGGGCATTGGGCACGGTTGGCGCATTGGCCAAGTCCCGTTTGAAGATAAAGTGGAAATGGTCGCCGTGACGGACTACATAGCCGTCCGCATTCTCTTCGACAATATCAGCTGGGTTAAAGGTATAGTGATCGTCCCCACCCCTTCTTGAGCCACTAGCCCCTGCTTGGGCCTGGTCTTCATAGATGGCGTCCACTGGTGGCTTACCATAGACAAAGTGATAGTGGTTGCCGTGCTTCTTAAGGTAACCATTGGAAAAGACCTTCCCCACGATGACCTTTTGCTTGCCCATTTTTTCCTTGAATTCTAGCTCTAGCTTATCCAAAGCCAAGGATTCTTTTTCGGCTTGGGCTGCGGCCAAATCGCTAGATAATCGGCCCTTGTCGCTTTCGGCCTGGGACATGGCCGTTTGGGCTTCTTGCAAACGGGCTTGAGATTGACTGAGATCTTGGTTAAGGCCCCACAAACCGGCCCCGGCGCTCAAGAGAATGGCGCCATTAATCCCCCATAAGAGGATGCGTTTTTTAGTCATGAATGATGACTCCTTTATATATAATGGTAATTCTTACGTTTAGCATCTTACACCCAATCGTAATGATTGTCAATAGTATAATGAAAAAATATTGCACTACTTGCTAAATAGTTTGATCCCATCAAAAAAGCCCCCTGCTATGAGGGAGCTGGGTGATCAGATTAGGAAATACCTACCATATCTAAGTAGAGTTGGTGGGCATAGCTGTCGGTCATGCCTGAGATGAAGTCCGTGGCCAAGAGCAGGCGTAGGTAGAGCTTCTCCAGTTCCGACTTGCCTTGAGCAAAGTAATGGTAGGACCGCTTCTGGCTCTCGGAAATAATGCCAATCTTCTTAAGGTCCACATAGTCTAGTCGACGCGCTGTATCATAGGCCACCAAAGGCGGCACGAAGCTATCCAGCAGATAGGTCAGGGTCGAATAGCCCGCTATTTCTAGGCGCAGAATCGACTTGTGGTCATAAATCCGGCCTTCAGAAATAGACCGCAACTGGGCATAGAGTGGCGCCACATCCGAGTCTTTGAAGAGGTCAAAGTCGTAGGTCCCGGCCATCAAATCAGCATAATGGCTCACGAAGGACTGGGTGGCACCGGCAATCAGGACATTGCGCAGGTGCTCGAAGAAGCGGTTAATGCTGAAGATTTCTTCATCGATGGTTTCCAGAATGTGAACCACCTGACGCGAAGCCTGGCTGTCCTGGGCTGACTGCCTAAGGCTGGCTAGCAAGTCCGCCTTGACCATGGCGAAGGTCAGCACCCCCTTGCCCAGGGCGTCTTCCATATCGGCCACCAGATAGGCAATATCATCAGCCGCTTCTAGGATAAAGGTCAGGGGATGGCGTTGGCTGCCCGCCCCCGTTTGGCTAGTAATGGCTTGGAAGAGGTCAACCTCCGCATGGAAGTAGCCCACCTTCTTATGGGTGATAGCACCAGACTTTGGCTGGTGGGAAGCCCGCGTGTATTTGAGAATGGTATTGAGAGTAGCCACAGTTAAATCCAAGCCAACAAAGCTACCCTTAAAGTCGTGGAGCTTGGCCGCAATCCGCAGGGCCTGGGCATTGCCCTCAAAATGATAGAGGTCATGAACATAGTCACTGGCTAGAAAGTCCTGGGCCAGTTGGGGATCCAACTGCTCACTCAGAATGGCTGGCAGACGCTTCTTGAACCACTGACGGATAATATCCTCACCAAAGTGACCATAAGGCGGATTGCCAATATCGTGCAGGAGACTCGCACACTCGACAATACGGGCAATGTCGGCCTGACGGACAATGAATTCCTGCTGGCTGACAGCCAGCTCTGAGTCGGCCACGCCTTCCAGCTGATCCGCCAGACTAAGGGCAATCTCCGAGACCAGGGTCCGACCAATCATAGCCACCTCCAGGGAATGCGTCAGGCGCGTATGAATAAAATCCATCCGCTCCAAGGGAAAGACCTGGGTCTTGTCCTGCAACCGTCGGAAAGACGGACTGGTCACAATTCGTTTGTAGTCATCATCAAATTCGTTGCGATGCTGGGTCGCACTACCCGACAGACGGGCAGTAGATAAAAGCTCTGTCCATTGCATAAGCCGGACCTCCTTGTTTGCTGGCTGGGGAGGGTTAAACTAGGTGTCAGCCAGCCTATGTTGCTTCCTTATTATAACAAATTCCCAAGCTAGCATAAAGAAAGACACCCAGGTGGGTGTCTTGGGTTTAAGTATTTGTGCAACTAAGCTTCATGGTAATATCTATAGTTTACTCATGAATAGTCTAACTCTAATTGTAAAATATCAATAACATTATTTGCCTTAGCTGATTCTTTTCTGTAAGACAATTAATTCTGTCTTACTAAATTCTTTTCAAACTAATTAGTTCAATATCTGAACGGCAAAGAATAGTGACACTTCTTAATATTAGATAACTACTTACTGAGAATCCTCTGCTTGTATGCTTCTTTTAAATTCAGATATTCTTTTTCCAAAAGGTTCAAAGAGTGACTTTAAGAGCCAGTTTATTAGAGATTCACTTATTAGATATCTTATATTGTACTTCTCCACTTTGGAATTAAGGTACTTATTAAAGTCATCACTATTTAAATCTTCCATATCAAAAATCGGCATCCCATCTAAAGAAATGGCTTTTTCCACTTAAGGTACTCTTCTTCTGACATATTAAATCCAAGTCTATCTATTTTTACCAATCGAGTAAAAATAATGCAACTGTGCATTTTACTGATAAATTAGTTAGACATTGCTCTAAAAAGTCGGTTGATATAATGTCTTTTACCCAATTCATCTAACAAATATTTCTCATATAAACTAGAAATAATAGTCTCAGGGATATAGTTATCAATTTTTATCTGCGATTTCTTTATATGTACAGTAATTTGAATCTAGTAGATTCATTACCTTTTTATGAAGTAATGTTGTTAAGTAATATTTGCTTTCTTTTTACTCCTATTATTTTGAAGTTACTTGCCCAGCCATTCGCGCTTATTCCTATGTTTTTTACTTAAAGTTTTCAAATCAATATACTCTATATCCATTATATAGTCAAAAGCCCTTTTTATCGTTATATAATTCATTCATTTCTATTATTTTTTTGAAATAACCCCTGATTATTCTAGAAATTACCTCATCATATTCTTTTTTTCCACATTTCTATTAGAGTGATCTATGGTTAGATCTACTAGTATTTTAAACTTTTTAGGACTTATTACGATCTCTTTTCGATTGTATATGTTGTCTATGATGTCTTTTAGCTCTCCATTACTAGGCACTCTTTATATTGGATAACAAAATCAATATCCCACTTTGCCTTTTTTTATTATATAGCTATATGAACTTGGATGCTTATCTAGCATTTTGTTATAATAGTTCCACATACATTTATAGTGCCAGAATATGATTGTATGCATTACTTGTATATAGTCTCGATCGAAATTTTCTACCAAAACCCTTATCCCATTTTTGTAAAGACATCTTAACTTCTCTAAGTATCTCATAAGCCATTTTTTCTCATTTCTAAAGGCACACTCTATGTATGTAATATAATCTATATCAGTAATTTGTTTTTTTGTCCGCGGATTGAAACACATTTTTCTATTTTTATCTATATACTTTCTCTCTCTTCCGCTTTCAAGATGTTACTAAACAAAAACAAGACATATCTTCGAGGCTTTATCTGAAATTCATTCGCAATATAATTTTTAATATCTTCTTTTACGTTATTTAATCCATCATCACAGGTTTTGTTGCTAATAAAACCTCTTCTAATAAAATCTACGACCTTCAATCCTATTCCAAACCCGATTATAAATAACGGAATGAATGAGCTTACCCAAAAGCTGTGTAATATTATTATTATTATATCATGTAGAAATCTAATACTCCAAATCTCATTTCCCTTTTCAAAAATATATATAATAATAGGAATACTAATCAGCAGCCACCCATGGAGACTGAGCCCAATATTTTCAAACAATTTAATCCATATAGAATCATGGAGATAAAAACGCATTAAGATTGTACCCTAAGTACCAGTTACTTTTTCTCATCATAATCCTCGGTCATATTTTTTAGTTGTTGCGAAATAAATGTATATACTGTAACTAAAGTAGCTGAGTAAGCAATCAGTGCTTTAGCAGAAAATCTAGTATTAGTAATCCGAAAAAAAAAGAAACTTAATATGAAAAGTACAATATATACAATCCTGATTATTTCTTTATCCAAGCGATATATATGCTTAATTATTCTATTTGTCATCGAGCAACTTCTCACTTTCCTATTGCTTAAAAACGGTTATCTATACTAAAGGCTAGCCATAAAATGGCTAGCCCTCCAAATAAATCTTCTAGTCATCCACACCCAGAATCTCGTTAATATTGTTCTTGTAGAGAATGGCCTTAGCCCCTGTAGACTGCTTGGATGCCGCCTTGGACTTCCAAGACATCGACGGCGCCGATGGCCTTGAGGGTTGGCTTGTCGACCTTGCCTGAATCTTTTGACTGATACACGCAAGCGGGTGATGCAGGCGTCGACTTCTTCAATATTTTCAGGACCACCTAGGGCTTCAATGATTCTAACTGAATCTTGCTTGAGGCTGTCCCTTGGTATCGACCACTGGCTTGGCATCCTCGTCCAAGTCCTCTTCCAGACGACCTGGAGTTGGCACATTGAATTTGGTGATGAACCAGCGGAAGACCACATAGTAGAGGCCGGCCCAGATTAAGCCAAATGGAATTTGTAAGAGCCAGTTGGTCTTGTCATTCCCTTGCAGGATACCGAAGAGGGAGAAGTCGATGACCCCACCAGAGAAGGTGTTCCCTGATGGAAATGTTGAGGATGTCGGCGATGAAGAAGCTGACCCCATCCAGGAAGGAATGAATCACATAGAGGAAAGGACTCACGAAGAGGAACATATACTCGATTGGTTCCGTAATCCCGGTGATAAAAGCTGGTCAAGGCAACCCCAAAAGAAGAGACCTGCGTATTTCTTACGACGGTCTTTTGGCACCAAGTGGTACATCGCCAAGCAGGCAGCTGGCAAACCGAACATCATAGTTGAGAAGCGCCCAGCGAAGAAGCGAGTTCCTTCGGTGAAGAGACCAGTGTGGTTTGGATCCCGCCAATTGGGCGAAGAAGATTTTTGCGCCCCGGCTACGGTTTGGCCCTGCAACTTGAGCCACCCCACCCAATTCAGTGTACCAGAACATTGGGTAGATCGTGTGGTGCAAGCCGACCGCCCCGCAGAGACGCATGAGGAAGCCGTAGAGGAAGGTCCCCAGCGGACCTGCTTGGGAAATGTAGTCCCCTGTTGATACTAGCCATTGTTGGAATGGTGGCCAGATTAGGAAGAAGACGCCCCCTAAGAAGATTGAGGCAAAGGATGTCACGATAGGCACGAAGCGGGAGCCCCCGAAGAAGCTCCAAGACCTGTGGCAGTTGAATATTATGATAGCGATTATGGAGCCAAACTGCACAGGCACCGACCGCAATGGCGCCAATCACCCCGGTGTCGATGGCAGAACCCTCCGCCATGTAGAGTTTGACTAAGGCACCGATGGTGGCTTTCATGACCAGGTAACCGGTCACCCCAGCCAGGGCTGCCGTCCCCTTGTCGCGCTTGGCAAGGCCGATACAGAGGCCCACACAGAGCAGGAGGGACAGGTTGGCGAAGACAATTTCGCCGGCCGAACTCATGACTTGGAAAATAGCTTGTAGGCTTGGATTATTCAATACGGGATAGGTCGCCACCGTGGTCGGATTAGACAAGGCGCCCCCAATCCCCAGCAATAGCCCGGCTGCCGGCAGAATGGCGATCGGCAGCATAAAGGCTTTCCCGATTTTTTGTAACAACTTAAACATGGTACAAAGACCTCCTTTGATTGTTAGGTGCTTCAGAAGTCTCGCATCGGAATCCTCCTGACTCACTCCTTTGGTCCCTTCTTCCCAGGGACTCGCGGCCCTTCCTGGCCTGGCTACCTCCTTTCCTGGTCTGACATAATCTTGCATAAGTTGCGATGCGAATGCGCAGAGTTATCTGTAACCCTTTACAAGTTAATTATAATCGGATTGTAAGGAAATTTCAACTTGGGGGAGTGGCTTGACTGATACTCCACGCAGGTATATACTTAGTATATACATTAAGAGAGGTGATTTTATGGAGTCACAAGCACAATACCGGACCACACTATCCCAATGGGGCAATTCTAAGGCCGTGCGCCTACCTGCTTCCATTCTCAAAAAGTTAAATCTATTGGACAATCAAACCCTTCTGATCTCTGTCGAGGATAACAGCATTCGCCTAAGTCCTGAGCACAAGCAAGCTTCCACCATCCATGAGTTGTTTGCTGAATGGGATCAAGACGGCCTTCGAGATGGCGAACTTGATTGGGGGCAGGCGAAAGGCCAGGAACTAGAATGGTAATCAAACAAGGCGATATTTTCTACGTTGACTTCAACCCCAGCAAGGGACACGAGCAGAAACATCGTCGTCCGGCTCTCGCTCTAAGCCATAGCCTCCTGACTAAGTTCAGTGGCTTGACCATCGTGGCCCCCATCACCACCACTAGTCGCAACTTTCCAACCTATCATGAGCTGACTAGCACCCGAACCATTCAGGGCAAGGTCATGCTAGACCAGACCATGACCCTAGACTTGGCGGCGCGAGGTGTCGCTAAGGTCGAGGAAAGACTATCCCAAGAAGAATTGAAGCTTATCTTAGATAAGTATAAGTTGTTGTTTGATATGGAGGATTAGGAATACACAAAACGCCATCGGCTCGGTATGATGACCTAGCGATGGCGTTTGCTTGGTTTAATGCGACTTAAGGTCCATAAACAAATGGGCTTGATCCTGAAGACCATGTCCTAGCCGGATAATCCGCACTTTTTGTTCTTTGGGGTATGGCGCATAGTAGACAATATAGTGACCAATAATTTTCCGTCGAATGCCTATAGCTGGCAAATAGGGATTGCGCACCCGCTCCCCGCTTTCTGGGAAAACTAGTAAGTTTTTCAGACACTCATGGAGTGCATCAAGAAACTTTTTGGCAGCTTGCTGATTCTTAAGTTCCTTGGTCAGATAGTCCAGAATCACTTCTAAATCTTCTTCTGCCTTCTGAGTGAACTCATAACTATAGGTCATAACGCTCCCTCATATCCGCGATAAGGGACTCACCGTCTCTTAGACGCTGCTCTCGAATATCTTCCAGCCCTTGATATAGAAATTTTGCTTCTTCCATTTGACGGAGGGTCTTCTCATAGTATTCAATGTCCATGACAACTAGTCGTCCGTAGCCATTCTTAGTGACGAAGACTGGGCCTTGTTCCTCTTGGCAATACGCTTCAACTGCCACTGTGTTTTTTAAATCGCGCATGGGAATAATTTTCATCAACGACACCCCCTTCTGATGGCTATATTATACCATAAATTTAGACACATATATAGTCATTTATATAAAAGGCCCCTTATCTAAGCATAAGGGGACCTTTTTCTTATTATAACTGATAGACCATAATGTGTTCATTGATGTCTGGGTCAAAGCCAGTCTCTTCAAAGCCTAGACCTAGCAAAATCTTCTTCATGGGCTCATTACCGTCCACGTAATCGGCCACCACCTTGGTCATCTGGGTTTGCTGCTTGGCCATTTCAACTACTGCTTCAATGGTTTGTCTGCCGTAGCCTCTGCCTTGGAAGGCTTGGTCAATTAGGAAGCGCCAAACAAAGACTTGCTGCTCCTCTGGATCCAATTCATACATAATGAAGCCAACTAAATCCTCATCTGCATAAATGGCTTTGGGATAGGTAATCCCTTCTTCACGGTAAAACCAAGCATCTGCCAAGGATCGAACGACCGGAGACACAAATTTGGCTGCCTCTTGCTCTGGAGTAATCTTGAGATTTAAGACTTGGGAGTAGTTGTCGCTTGTTATCTCTCTAAAGGTAATGGTCACGCTCGTCACTTCCCCTGTCATCTTACTTAACTAAGTCACTCAAGAGATAGGCATCCACCAGACGCTCAGTGGCTTCCACCGAGTCCACATGGGTCCGCTCATAGGAATGGCTGGACTCGATGCCCGCACCACAGAGGGCGTGCTTGACTTCGGCACCCGCTGACATGGCGGCCGAAGCGTCGGAGCCGTAGAATGGGTAGATGTCTAATTTGTAAGGAATGTCCTTGGCCTTAGCCAGCTCCACCAGGTGTTGGCGGAATTCATAGTGGTAAGGACCGCTGGCATCCTTGACACAGATAGAGACGGTATACTCGTCGGTCTGCTGGTCGTCACCCATGGCGCCCATGTCAACCGCCAGATACTCCACCGCTTTGTCCGACAGGCTAGAGTTAGCCCCGTGCCCTACTTCCTCGAAGACCGAGAAGGCAAATTGGGTCGTCACCGGCAGGGTGATGCCCTCTTCCTTGTAACGACGCAACAAGTTAAGCAGGATAGCAGCAGACACCTTGTCATCGAGGAAGCGCGACTTGATGAAGCCTGTGTCGGTGATGGTGGTACGTGGGTCGAAGGAGACAAAGTCGCCCACTTCAATGCCTAGGGCGCGAGTTTCTTCCTCGTTGGTAACCTTGGCATCTAGTCGGACTTCCATGTTGTCTTGGGTCCGCTCAGCCGTCCCCGCATCGCGGTAGACGTGGGTCGAAGTCTGGTGAATGAGAATAGTCCCAGATACAGTTTTGCCGGTGGCCGCCACATGGACGGTACAGTTCTCCCCTTCAATCATGTTCCAAGGAAAGCCACCCACCTTGTCCAGCTTGAGCCGGCCGTCGCCTTTGACCGCGCGCACCATGGCCCCCAAGGTGTCAACGTGAGCCGTCACAATGCGGTGGTGGTCATCGTCCTGGCCCGGCACCGTCACATGTACCAGTCCTTTGGAAGTGCGCACCGGTTGGTAGCCCATTTTTTCCAGAGTCGATACCAAATAGTCCTGAACGCCACGCGTATAGCCCGTTGGCGACGCGATAGCTAGAAGTTCTTGCAGATAACTTAAGGTTGGATTCATCCTAATGCCCCCTTGAAATTTGTTTACACCTTCATTATAACACAAGTTTGGAAAGGCGCCCTATCTTTTTACGTGGCAAATGGGGCGGGTGCCCTGCAACCACGTCGCTCCTCCTCTTTCCCTCTTTTTGCCTGAAGACCCTAGTTCCCGGCGCCTGCCACGTCGCGTTGGAGCCCCAACAAGACATGGCGCCCCTCCAATACGACGTGGCGCCCTGTTTTTGGACCTTTTCGCGCAAAAACCAGGCTCGCCGCCTCTGCCACGTCGCGTTGGAACCCCAACACGACATCGCCCTCCCCCAATACGACGTGGCGCCCACTTTTCGATCCCCTTTTCTGCCCGAAAAACAGGCTCGCCGCCTCAACCACGTCGCGTTGGAACCCCAACACGACATCGCGTCCCGCCAATGCGACGTGGCGCCCTGTTTTGGTCCCTTTTTCGCGCAAAAACCAAGCTCCCTGACGCAACCACGTCGCGTTGGGGCCCCAATACGACATGGCGCTCCTCCAAGGCGACGTGGCGCACGCTTTTGATCACTTTTCTGCCCGAAAAACAGGCTCCCGTCTCTGCCACGTCGCGTTGGAGCCCCATCGCGACATGGCACACCCCAATGCGACGTGGCGCCCCCTCAGCATCAAAAGCCTGCAGGGCTGGGGGGCTAGATGGCTTAAGGTATTGGACTTTGAACAGGTTCGTTGTATTGGTCAAAGGTGATTTTACCTTGAATACGGTAGGTGCCTGCTAAATAGTTCAAGTGACGTGTTTTGCCCTCTTCAATAGTAAAGACCATGTCCACTTCAATGCTCTGAAGTCGGAAGTCCTTATCTACTTGGTAATTAAACTTAGGCTTGCTGGCAAAGAAAGCTTCGAAAGCATCCTCGTTAAAGATGTAGCGGATAAGTTCCGTGCTAATCTCTTTGGTGTCGGTTGAGTGATCCGATTGATATGCCCCCATAAACCGCGGCTGCACTTAATAGATTCCACGCAGGTTCGTGATCGCGGTAAACCTTCTTACCATCTACATCCTCTCTCAGACGCAACTCGTAGCCATTCTCTAGCTCCTTAACCTCGTAAATCTCTGAATATAAGGCGATTTCTTCAGGCGTATAGAATTGATCCAAGCTACGTAATTGCTTACTGAGTCTTGAAATTCCTGAACTTCAGTCTTGATATCTAGACTTCTGACCTCTCTTCATGGTTCTCCTTGCCATGAAGCTGCCTCGTCTTGACAGAAGCAATTAAGTGGTAGTCGCCCCAAGAAACTGCCCAAATCAAAAGAGCCAAATCCGGACGCCTGGTCCAAATCTACACTTGCTTTCAAAATGGCCGCCTGTGAGGATATCTTCCTCCTGGCTTGGGAGAATATTGCTTATCTTCCACTCACCCTTAGTATGCACCGTCTGGGTGTTGACCATCTTTTTGACCGTCTCATTCAGTAATTGGTCCACGGACGGAACCTGAGCACTAACGCTTACCGGCGCCACCCCACCAGCCCCAGCCAAGAGGCCGCCGGTCATGGCTAGCAAACTTAATTTTTTAAACCATTTCATCCACTTTCCTCCTCAAATGCCCTAAGGCTTTTCTACTGACACCGCTTGGTCATATCGATCCAAGTCCGCTTCCAACTTGACATGGAAGATTCCTGTTAAGCCAGAGAATATTTCCATACCCTGGTCAATACTAAACTGAAAATCAACCGTGACATGGGTTACACGGAAATCCTTGTCCGTCTGCACCAGAATCTTTGGCTTACGAGCCATAAAAGCACCAAAGGCTTCTTCATTTAAGACATAGTCATAAAAGCTCGCAAAATCGCCATAGATGTTAGGGTTACTAATCTCCAGCAGCAAATGGTGCAAGGCCTCTTGCTTGACCTGGTCCCATAACTCCTGATAGTCACGATAGAGCTGCTTACCATCAATGGCTTCCGATAATTGCAAGAGGTAACCCTGATCTTCTTGGGCGCTCTGGATGTACTTAGCTAGCTCTCCGCTGTCTTGAGGCGATAACCAAGTTTCCACCTGACGCATAGACTCCAAGTCTGACTTCCAACTTGGCACTTGAGACTTGAGGTCAATGCGCTCCAACTCCTTACCGTCTGCCTTACCATATAAGTAGCCATCTAGTAAAGCTAACTTGACTTTGCTTGCCCCGGGAAACTTAGCCAAGCCAAACTCAGCCTTGCCCGTCATTTTATCTAAGTCAAAGCTTGCATCTAACTCGCTTTTTAGCACGGTCTGTGTATGATTCTCTTCAAGATCACTGTGGGTCATGGAAACTTTGAGCTTAGTGTGGACGCTTTTGCTTTGGAGGCTAGTCTTAATGACCCGGTTTACCAGCTCATCAGTGGTTATGTCTTGAGCCTGCACACTCGGTGCGCCAACACCCCATAACATAGTCGCAGTCAGGCTTAAGAGCCCTAGTTTCTTCCATCCTTTATTCATCATTTAAATCTCCCTTCTAGTTTTCTGGTTCTAATTCAATACCCTTAGCTCGCAAGTTAGCTAAGCACTCAGCCAGATAAGCCGCGTCATGCTCCGCATAAATAGGAGAGCCCAGTGGCTGAGCTTGGATTTGGCTAGCTTCATAAGTTGGCATGATTTTGCCACGATAGCTTGGCTCCCACCACTGGTCGTCCGGCCGATAGCCGCGGCGGACCATTTCCTCCATAATCAGGCGGTGATAGGCATAGAGCTTGTAGGGCGAATGTTCAAAGACATAGTTCACCACACTGTGGGGCTTGCCCCAACCCTTGCCCCGCAAGGCCGCACACTCCCGATGCTGACCTAGCAGCTGATGTCTTGGCAACTTGTCAATCAAGGCTTGATGCCATAATCTCATGTAAGGCCCTCCTTCTTGCTTTCCCTTACTATAGCACATTCTGAGCCTAAGGAAAAGCTTACAAAAAATGACTGGCCCCACACACAGTGTGAGCCAGTCATCTGAAAAGCACCTCCAAGTGGCGCAGCCTCTTACCTATTGGGCTACTTGTGCCGCTTGGACTGACTTAAGGTCTGATGGGTTATGCCGAAAACCTAAGAGACGTAAGCCGTTGAGAATAACTAAAATGGTAGAACCTTCGTGGCCCACCACACCCAGCGGTAGACTGACCACTTGGAAGACATTGGCTGCAATTAGGCAAACAATGACGGCCAAGGCGAAGATAATATTTTGCATAATAATGGCCTTCATGCGACGAGAGAGCCGGATGGCTTGAGGCACCCGAGTCAAATCGTCCATAATGACGCAGTCCGCTGTTTCCATGGCAATGTCAGTCCCTGAACCAATGGCAAAGCTGACATCCGCCTGAGCCAAGGCGGGCGCATCATTGATGCCGTCCCCCACCATGGCCACACAATAGCCTTTGGCCTTGTAGTCGGCCACCAAACGGGCCTTGTCATCCGGCAGACAGTTAGCCTGCACTTGGTCAATGCCTAAATCATTAGCGATGGTTTGGGCCGCTGCCTGGTGGTCCCCAGTCATCATGACCACTTGGACGCCTAATTGATGCAAGAGCTCCACTGTGGCCTTACTCTCTGCCTTCACTCGGTCAAAGAGCGCATACCAAGCCACTAATTCTTGGTCACGAGACACCAAGACCAGGGTCTTGCCGGCTGCTTCTTGCTCAGCTAGGACTTGTTCTAAGTCAGTAGGCACTTGCCCCACTACTTCTAAGACGAAATCCGCCTTACCAATCCGCCAGTCATGGCCTTGATAGGTACAAGTAAAACCTCGACCGGTCACGTCCTCAAGCTGATCCAAATTCACCGCTTGATAGTCGCCCACATAGTTCAAGATGGCTTGAGCCACAGGGTGGGTAGAGGTTGCTTCAGCCGTTGCCACCAAGGCATTCAAGTCAGTCGCCTCTTCTGCAAACCAAGCCTCTTCCACCTGGGGTTGACCTTGGGTCAAAGTCCCGGTCTTATCCATTACCACTAGATTGACGTCACCTATTTGGTCCATAATTTGACCGCCTTTGATCATGACGCCCATACGGGCAGCCCGGCTAATGGCCGCTAAAACGGCTGGAGTTGAGCTAGCCACCAAGGCGCAAGGAGAAGCCACGGTCAAGAGAATCATGCCACGATAGAAGCTATCCAACCAGGACCAGCCCAGGAAGAAGTGGACCGCCACGATAAAGGTTGGAACTAGGAAGAGCACCGCCTTCACATAGCCATCTTCTAAGTTTTCAATCAGGCTAGACACTCGGCTCTTTTGGCCTTGAGCTTGTTTGACTAGGGCTACGATTTTAGCGAAGAGGGTATCCTCTTGAGCTACGGTCACTACCATGTCCAATTCAGCGCCCACATTGAGGGTCCCGCCCAACACTAGGTCGCCCGCTGCCTTGTCCGCTGGGATTGGCTCCCCTGTCACCATGGCTTCATCTAAACTGGCCCAGTCACTGATTAACTTGCCATCAATTGGCACTGCCTGGCCTTTTTTGACCCGCAGACGGTCGCCAATCATGAGCTCGCCGGTTTCTACTTCTTCCAACTGACCGTCGGATAGAATGCGCCAAGCCTTATCTGGCCGTAGGGCCATGAGGGCTGTAATGGCATCCTGGCTCTTCTTCATAGCTAATTCTTCCAAAGTCCCGGACAGGGCAAAGATGAAAATCAGTAAGGCCCCTTCCAGCCAGTAACCGATAATGCCTGCACCCAAAGCAGCCAGGACCATGAGGACATCCACATTAAGGTGATGCTCCTCCACTAACTCCTTCCAACCTTCTAGGGCTGGCTCATAGCCCCCAATCAAGAAAGCCAGAATAAAACTTGCCTGTCCCCAGACAGGTTGACTTTCTAAAAAGACTAGTCCCAATAGGATAAAGCCTAGGCAGAGCACGGTCTCAATAATTCGTTTATTGTATTTTAAGCATTTCATAATCTCACCTCTTATTTATAATCAATTTACTTTTACACTCTTATTATAGCTTCTCTAATTTAGATTGTCAATAATATTTATTGTCAAGATTGTATTATTTAATGATATTAATTATAGATAGAGGGAATAGCAAAAAGGCCGAGAATCCCTTCCCGACCTTAGCTTGCTTATTTAAGTCGATAAATCATATAGTAGACCCCAACCCCTATCATAGGGACATCTTCCAAGAATCCATAGACCTCAAAGCCGTGTTTGAGATAGAAGTCCTTGGCCTGATAGGTCCGAGTGGTTAAGAGAATGCTGGTCACCCCGACTTGACGGGCATAGTCCTTGGCATAGTCTATAAACTGGCTGCCTAGGCGCTGACCCTGATAGCCCGGGTCGATGGCCAGGTTCTCGATTTTCATGGCCTGATGACGAATTTTACCATTCATAGCTGCCACCAAGCGCTCCCCGTCTTTCATCTGCCAGATGAAGGACTGGTCCAAGCCCTCAGGCTTAGGCTGATTGAAGTAGGTCTCATAGCCATGAGTGAAGACTCTCTCATAGAAATCTTCTGGCATGAGTTCTGTGCTTTCCACAGGATAGTGTGTCATGGGATGGCCTCCTCTTATAAGTTAATTTCTAACAGAATCGGTGTATGGTCTTGGCGCGCCCCTGAATCCAGCATCTCGGACTTGGTCACCTTGTCTGCAATGCGATCGAGATACCAACCAGTAGTCAATGCGCCAGCCTGTATTGTTAATCTTGCTGGTCCGGCTACGCTGCGCCCACCAGGTATATTGATGCGGCACATCCCCATGTAGGTGGCGGAAACTATCGGTAGAAGCCCCGGCTCAGCAAAATGGGTAAAGCCTGCCCGTTCTTCATCAGTAAAGCCCGCGGATTGGCGGTTAGCTCCTGGATTAGCCAAGTCGATTTCGTGGTGGGCAACGTTGAAGTCCCCCGTTGCCAAGACTGGCTTCTAGCATCCAGACTCACTAGGTAGTCAGCGTATTTAGCATCCCAGACCTGACGCTCTGCCAAACGCTTGAGGCCATCCCCGCATTAGGCGTGTAAACCTGAGTGACATAGAAATCGTCAAATTCTAGGGTAATAATCCGGCCTTCTAGGTCCATGGTCGACGGCGCCCCTGATTTCAGGGAAGGTCACCTTAGGGCTTCAAGCTCTCCCTGATAGAGGAAGAGAGTTCCAGCATATCCCTTGCGGGCTGGCTCCTGAGAGGACCGCTAAGTGTGGGCATAACCCGGGAAGTATTCTGCCAAGATTTCTTCATGCTTCTTGGTTGGACCTGTTGGCGATAATTTGGTTTCTTGAATGGCATAATGTCTGCTCCTGCTTGCGCTAGCTGGTCTAGGACTGCCTTTGGAGAGTTGGGCCCGGGCCGAGTCGCTAGTTAGGGCCGCATTGGTGAATCGATATTCCATGAGATCAGTTTCATTCTATCTTCCCTTCGCTGTGTAAATTCTTTGTACTTCTATATTATAGCAGATTAACTGGTAGAAAACAGGATCCAGGCTTGCCACTCAGACATCAAAGCTTCAATTTTTGGCAACAATGGCTTGGTTGCCACCCGCTTGGACTGATAAGTCAGCATAGTATCTAGCTTGTTCAGCGTAGCTTGGGTTGCTGAGCACGTCCTCCACCGCTTCTTGTAAATGAGCCGAGTCAATAGACCGAATGGCGAGTTCCCGTCCTAGGCCACAAGCCTGCACCTGTTTGGCCACAGTAGGTTGGTCATTACCAATCGGCAGTACTATCATTGAACTCCAAAATAAATGGCCTCATTAACACTATTCATGCCACCATGTGTAATGAATAAGTCAGCCTTCTGCAGGACCTCTAGTTGTAGAACCCGATCATAGATATGGATATTATCAGGCAAGGA
>BNJT01000935.1_pt1 | contig 163833 bp, 137 predicted proteins | sample 8540491 | NCBI WGS metagenome assembly BNJT01 (sample SAMD00202455, study PRJDB9452) | human saliva metagenome | host: Homo sapiens
CTGGGTGCGATATGGGCATCAAAACTACCGCAATGTGCAACTGCGGCGAAACCATTGGCACCGACACGGCCGGAAGCGCGTGCTTTTGTATTTTTGGGCCGATTGATTTTGGGCACGTTAGAGCCGTGATCGAGCACGAGAACCCAGACGTGGCGGTCGATACTTTGGCGTAGACTCCGCTGGAATTCGCCAAACGCCTAAGCATAACGATTACAAAATCGTAACCAGTGCACGCACGATCGACATCGCCGAGGATAGAAAATTGGCGATTATCTCTAAAATCGGCGTCAAACAGTAGCGAAGTACAACACCGCTATAAACGAAAAGAGCGCTGAAAAGTGGCGGTATCAGCTATCCCGTTGCTCCCGTGCGCCTAGCTACGATGCTAGGCGAGCGCGCGATGAGACAGGTGCACTTAGCGACGAGGGCGCGCCTGCTCGCATAGGCCGAGGCGGTCGAGGTCCGGCGGCCTCGCCATCGCGATCAATGCAGAATTTTTCCACAAGATGCCGTAGAGGCTCGCGCCAGACGCGATCAGCGACAGCAAGGACGTCTATGTCAGCGCCGTGATGCGACACATCGAGGCATCACCAGCGGCGACAACGCGTGCATACTGCCTCCGCTAAATTGACCGCGCAGATGATCGAAAGGTGAAAATAAACCCAGCAGCGGTTTGGCGTCAGCCGAGATAATATGAATATCGGGTTTTGCCATCTACGAGAACGAACTTTCTTGATCGGTAAACCGCGCGCTAATCCGAACGGTGCCGTTTGTTGTAAGGCGACCGGGCGTACCGTGTAAAGTCGCCGCCATGCGTAATGTGGCGGAGCGGTTGCGCGGGCGCTTGATCCCACAACAACTGACGCAGTTTACGAGGCCGGCGTACTCAAGCCTCGCGTGAAAACCACGTCTGCGCCGAAGCGTGGCTGAATTTTAACAAACTCTCTGGCACGGGATCAGTCCTGGGACGCAGGGATTAGAAAAGCACAGGCGAGGTCATGGGGTATATCCGAGGCTTTGCCGGCTGCTAAGCCAGATCCTTCGCGAACAGCTCAGCTTCCTACTGGCTGGCCTGATCTTTTTGCTCACGCCATTTGGATAAAAAATGCATATAAATTATTTTGTAGGCTAATAAGCCTTGGCTAAAATTAGCCCTTTTGAGCGAACAGTATAGGTACTAGTAGCGGGCGTGAAGCGAGTTCGTCCACATAAAGATCAGCGAAGGTCGACCAAATGTCGAGGATAGAAACAAAGGCAACGACATCGCGCTTATTATCAGCACCAGCGGGCTCTTTCAAAGTCAAACGGCAGGGACGCCTTGAAAATCAGACAAAATATCATGCGGTTAAGATTGCGTATTCCGCGTGATATCGGCTCAGCGGCAAGTCGCTCAAAAAGCGTCTAAGACAGCGGTAACCGGTGAGCTTGCAGGAGTATTTAAAGCGGCAGTGAGACTAAGAGCTAAAATCGTCAAATTGCGTCAGATTGCGTGTAAATTGGCGTTGAAATCAGCTAAATTAGGGGAATACAAATTGCGTTCAATTGGCTGGATACTCACTAATTACTAAACTGCAAAATCACACTAGGTACACACAGTTAAATTCTATAGATTCACATACGTCGTTTGATCAAAATATAAAGCGAAAATGATAAGACTAAAATCAAGATTAAAACTATCCAAGATTCATAAAATCAAATTTTATATTTAACTTGATTATTTATACTAGCGCTTTGAGCCTATTTATCGAGCCGAGACATCTTGTCACCACGCAGTTTTTAGAACTTCGACATTGGATTTTATCCTGCTATAAATACAGCGCAGATAAACCACATTTTAACGACGTGCGTTTCATCCAGTAATACCTCTATACTAGTTTGTTGGTTTGCCAGGGCTTATCGGCGTAGCTAGCGGAATTACCAGCAAGCTTGAGAAAAACAAGCAACACAAGCGCTATAGGCAATTATTTTATTGCGCTTATCGAACTTTTTTGGTATTTGGCCGGACTTGATTTTCTCCGGCTATTGGATATGCCCATCGGCGACGCGAGAGTTTACGATGCAGATAGATTAAGCTATTTTTACTATGAAATCGGCTTTGGCATTAAATTTCAGGTATGATGATGTCAGGATCTTAACATACAGATTTGTAGGCAGCTGTGGTAATTCATTTTAGCCAAGACTCGCCAAAAGGCTACGCGTTTTCAGGCGGTTTTATCCCGCGCCCTTAGGCTAGGCGTAAAACATATAAATTGAACGTTTACCCGAGAAACGCAAATTTACAACTTCAAAATCATAAACCGAAAGCCGTGCGTTCGCTTCATTTTCATGCGGATAAAGTTTGTTTGCGCAACGCTTCCCTTCTGTACTGGCGAGTTTGCGATCTAAGCGCCCTCTTTGAGTTTCGGGCTCAATCGATCCTTTTTCCCGCTTAGCTCTTCTAGTAGCTTTGCATTGCCATAGCATAGGCACAAAAAATCAAAACGCAAAATACAAGCAAAATCTGCGCCAATGGACGTAATCACAAAAATATCCCCAATTATCACCGTGATAAGCCAGCAGCTCTAAAAGCCGCCAAACGAAACGACATAAAAATATCGCCCTCCTAGTCTTGCCAATCAGCGAAAATGCAAAAGTAAAGCGCATCCTAAAAACAACCTGGCCATGCCGAAAACATTTGCGAGAGCACTCAAGTAAATCAAAATCAATTTTGCAAAACCAGCGCGATGTCAAAGAGACAAAATAAACGCGGGCGCCAGGCTGTGGCAGGGCTAAATTTGGGATGCTGGGAAGCAAAGGCGCATGGAAATTGATAAAGGCATAAAATTTCAGCAAAACGCCAAAGCAAAATCAAACTGCCGGTAAAAACAGCGCGCAGAGAAAATGGCCGTAAAAGTCGTTTTGCTAATTTTCCTCATGCGTTTTTCGATTTTGCCGTTTCATCATTTTAACACAGCTTAATCAAATTGGCGCGTCAGCCCTCATCGGTGTTAGCTTAAGCATGAAGCATATGCTGACTTTCGGTGGCGGCAAATGAGATCCTGGAAGCCTGGGTCTCGGCGTTTCATCACGCTTCTTGGCGGCGCATTATGGGGATTTAGCGGTGTTTGCGGGCGGTATACTGTTCACGCAAAGGCGTCAGCGCCGACTGGCTCGTCGCCCTACCCACCTAGGCCTCGCCGGGCGCACGGTGGCGTATTGACTGGCGCGTTCATGCGCCTAGCACTCGCACCGCTAAGATCGGCGCGCCTGTTCGCCGCAATTTGCTCATCTACGCGTTTTTTGAGCTTATGGTGGCGCAGTATTCGCTGCTTTGCGGTGTCGAGCTCTCAAACCGCCGTCTGACAATGATCAATGCTCCGCTTCGCGCTCCATCCTTGCACCGTCGTTTGCAGCGGCGCGCGCACCTAAAAGTCAGGCTCATCGCCCGCTCATTTTCGCGGTATGGGCGTCATCTTTGCGCCCGCCACCCACGGCGATCTTGGCTCGCTGATTATCAGCGCAGGCGCTGGTTTGGGTGTCCTCATTAAGCGCGCTTGGTGTAGTGATTTATAGCCTCATCCCGAAGCTAAATCAAAAATACCCGTCGCCCTTCGTGGGCGGGCACATAGTCATCAGCGGCGGGTGCTTGCGCTTCGCGGGTTTGCGTACAAGCGGCGTAAGGCGACGCGGACGGCGCTTGCGACAGTGGTGATTTTGGGCACGATATGCGCGTTAGCTTCTACGCGGCAGGGCTAAGAGATGTGCAAGGCGAGCAGCAATGCGTCATCGAGCCCGTTAGCGCGGGCGGCGTTGCTATTTTTGGCTGGGGACGGAGTTCGTGTTTCTTGATTTTTGCCGACTGCATCATTATCTCATTGCGCTGTTTTGCTGGCTAAAGATGGGAAAAGGAAGCGTAAATTGGAGGAAGAGATGATCCTTTGGCACAGATTCGATACGACGGCGGGATTTTTGGTAAAGTTTCGCGAGATAAACACTCAAACGACCTCGGGCGAGGACAAACCCTGCCTCATAACGACAGCGGAAATTGCTTGAGTTAAAATCTCGCTCATGATGCTGCCGGCTCGATTTAAATTGGTGCGCCGTGTGCGAAAACGGCGTTTTAATACCGGGCAGCACCGCCGTGCGCGTCATTGAAAATTACGCTCACGAGGAAGTTTTACGTAGAAATTTGACTGGCTCTACTCAGCGGCTCGTTAAACCGGACCGGCTTCGGCAAGCCTGGGCAGCCCAGCGGCGGCGAACGAGATCGTGGATAAAATTTTGGCCAAAACTTGACTCAGGTACCATAGAATTTAAAACGCGCTAAAACAGCTAGGAATAACCCGCCCCGATGCCTACATTTTCCATTATCCGTTAACCGCCCTTTGTGTGTTTTTGCCGATTGACAGGGATAAATTGAACAAACTCGCGCCGCCTCTCCGCTCTTTTTTGCCTCATCGTTTTCATCAAATTTTTATTTGCGAAAAGCTATCCGGCGCTCGCTTTGTAGTCACTGCCGATACTAAGATAATCCCCGGACTGGGCTAAACAAATACATCGGCGCAAAAGGAGGAGATGAACTGACTTTGCTTTTAGATATTGGGATATGGATAAGCAGATAAAGGACGACGCATTTGCGGGCGGAATACACCGCGACTTTAAAATAAAATAAACGGATCAAATTTGGGTATGCAAGATAATAACATTGTAGACTCTCCATAACTGGACGGCGTTACTCCTTTGATGTACGCTGGCTTTTACGACGAGCGAAGCCACAGCAAAAGGCTTATAGATAGGTGCAAACGCTCGCGCGCGAGATAACTGCAGGCTCCTACTTCCTGGCCTACGCCATGAAACAACTCTGCAAAAAAGACCGCTGGCTCTTGTGATGGCGGGGATTCGGGGTGATGAAATAAAGGCGGTACAGTGGTATAGAAAAACTCGCGCTTTTCTAATGTAAAAGAGCTTTATCGCAGAACCGGAACGACGTAAAGATGATATGTCAAGGTTGGTACCCAGAGTCAATAAAGTCCAAGGCGTAAACGATCCGATAGGATATGGTAACCCTTAACTACGTAGGATGGCCAGACTTGCCCCTTGCTGGCGGGTATAGATAAAACTAGACGATCAGCCAAATACGTTTTTTCCCGGACTAAGAGACTGATTCCAGATTATACGATCTTTATATATACACTAGATACTATCCCAAACTACAGACCTATACTAAACTACTTTTAAAATACGACGTCGTAAGAACTACGAAGAGAGACTAAAGAGGCGTATAGAGTGCTATAAAAGCGCAAGGGATGGATTGATTATACAAAAGGCGCTATCTATAAAATATAGATAAAGGTATAGACAGAAGAAGGCGAAGCGAAGTTACGCAAAACAAAATATGAGCACTTATGCTTTGGTGCTTATATCATGAAGGGTCTTTTACAATACAAACCAAAAGCCGATGAATCCGAAAAGATGGAAAGATTTGACAAAGAAATAAAATTTCTATGATCCGCATTGCCTGATCAAGAATGCTACGTTTAAAGACATTCAGAGCTTGTCAGTAGGCCAAACAGAATCTGGAAAAACAGAATGACCCGGGATCAAGAGCGCCATAGGTAGAGCCAAAAGGGCCTTAACCAGGTGATTTACGTAGAGTAGCAACTGAAGCCGATCAGACTCAAACTCTCAAATTACAAGCAAATAGATAGGGAATCTAAAATATCAAGTTGAGTTAGGGTGAGGAGGTTAACTCAAAATTTATTGGCGGGAAATGGGTAGCTTCAATTAGCAGTCCTCAGACAACAAAATGAATCTACTTCGCCGAGGGCAGATTGTACGCTTATCGATGTTTTTCTCATCCAGATGGGAAGCTTCTGCCGCGTCTCTTCACGTCTTGTCGGTGACGCATTTACCGCCTTTTCGTATCGTCGGGCTCAAAACCTCATCGCCCAAAAAGCAGGCTCGCGCATGACGCGCGTCAAAACTCGCCTGAGCGTAGGATTGGCGCGCATTTTTGAGGCTGATTTTTAAAATTACGCAGATAGCGCTGGATGTCGCATGCTTATGCAAGCTCGGCGATGTTTGATTTTATCTCGCCTACTTTGGCGTTACGTTCTATCAGGCCGCGGCCGTAAAATAAAATGCGCGGTGGAAGCTTTTCGGTATGGGTATTTTTGCGAGATTCATATACACGCCCACAGGCCGTAGACCTGCCCGCGGTCCTCGCGCCACGTCCTCGCGTAGCATCGTCAACCACCGCAGATAGGGCGGCGTTACGCTGTGCTCTGGGCACCGAATACTTCACGTTTTCATTTTTTATTATCATCGCGGCGTCCCGCTGTTGCGTGGTTTGAAGCAGCTTCAACAACTCCCGCTCATATCAGAGGCAAATCCTCACGCCGTCATCGGCAAGGTACCGCGTTTCCCCGCGCGCTGGCCGATTGCGCCAGATATTTTGCAAAAGCGGCTCAGTATGATCCGTTAGATCGCCGACCACGACCGTGCTGGTAGCGTTATGATATTCTCGCTTGCTATTTTTTACGTCCTCCATCTGCAGTTCGTTTTATGTCGCGGCCTCGAGCCGGGTTCGTTTCGCGGAGTTGTTTTCGTAGAAAATCTCGCCGGTCGTCAGCAAATTCGCGCTCCGGGGCGAGATTTTTTGGTCTTTTCCAGCACCAGCTCGATTTTGTCTTTTTGGCGCGTTTCGTCAAATCTGGGCTCGCTTCGCTCCAAAGCAGTGCGCTGCAAAAGCCACTCAATCCGCGCTAACCGAGCTCGCGCTGTATCCTTGCAGCTGATCGTCGTGCTATAGCTTAGGCGCGCTATGCTTAGAAGTTTTAGCCAGGTCGTAGTTGCTAAACTCCCCGCCCCACTCATTTGAGACCTCTGCAGCCTGGCGCGCCCTGCTTTAGTTTGGCCAATTGACGTCTGCGCCGCGACTAACCGCCCAACCAGACGACGTACTTTTGGTTTTACCTCCTTAAATACCACTTCTGTCAGCAAAAGATAAAATCAAAGCTTCTCGATGTGGCACTTTCGAGACAAGGTACAGGCTTTGGCGCGCCGTAGTCAACTCGCTCTTTGATTGATTTGCGGCTAGCTGTTATACAGCTTTGCTTCCGCCGATTGATCAAATTGGCCTCGTTTAAGCTTCGCCCGCTGGCGCTAATTACGTTTAGATTTTTGCGTCGATACCGGTATCCGCCCTAATTCAGCGTTTACCTCCTCAAGCTAATATCCTCAAAAGCGACATAAAGTAACGTCAACGGGTCTTTTCGCCCAAACGCCTCCGCCGGTCTTGTCGTCTCCTCGATATTTTCCGCGACCGCGCTCAGGCTGCCTTGTTGCCCTTGCAAATATACATTTTTAGCCAGTTTATAAAATCTTTTTGCGCTCAAAGTCAGCTGGCTAAAGCCGATTCTCCACTCCCTTTAAAACCTCGCATGAATCCTTCGTATATAAAATCATCATCCGGCGTTTATCTCAAAGGCGTAAAGCACGTTTGATCTCGGTGGTCAGCGATAAAATTGTCCGCGCAGGCTAAATTCATTTGCTCGTATATGGCGACTAGATCTGAGATGCTGGTTACTAATAAATTTTGCCTGAGCCTTTGGATCTCGTCGTTAATTGTATTTTTGCGTGAAGATCCGGTGGCGAGTTTAAGCCCGATCTCAGCGGAGTCGTGGTTGTTTACGCTAAAAGTACTTTTATAGGGATGGTTTGTCCGGACTCGCGTAGTCGTTCGTGTTTCTAGCAGGGGCCAAAGCTTTGCTTTGTCAGGCTCCTCTATGCGCTTTTTATCAAAGTCGCCGACTGCGGTCGGTCGCCGTCTAGTGAGCACGTCCTCTCGTAAAAAGCCTTTATGAGTGTACGTCGACTGATTTTTTACGATATTCATATCGCCGATGGGCGACACGGCGTAGATGCTGTCATATCGTATAAGCTCAGGCACGGTTTTTGATGTAAAATCTATACGCAGGCGTGTTTCTGGCGCTCCTCCTCGACGATGATGCGCTCTGTATCGCTCGGGCGCGTCAAGCGCACCCGTCGATCCAGTCGCGAAGACGCGGAAAACATCAACCTAGAATACGCTCGTTTTACGTGGATTTCAGCAGATAAGCTTCAATTGATCATGGCTAGTCACCGCGTTTAGATCCGCGCCAAAGGCCCGCTCGAGGGCTCTCTGGCTTTTAACTAGCTCGTTTTGCTAAACTCGGTACGCGTTAAAGGCCGTAGCCAACTCGATGGTGCGCAGTCAGCTCATTTTCGCGGCGCTCGTCAGTCCGGTGATGTTTGACTAGATAAAATATACCGGGTCAGGGTTTGCTTGTTTTTCCTTGACGTAGTATTTTAGCCCGTTGCTGGCTCTCCGCTCCGTAGTCGGATCCTGGGTCAAAGTCCAAGCTTTTACTTGCGGTTTATCCTTCGCCGTCAAATTGACGGCACTCCGATTGCGTCAGGCTGCCGCGTTTTAGTCGCCTGCACGACCGGCGCTTGTTTAATAAAACTCTCGTAAAACGGCTAGAAATAAAAATAAATTACCACTCATCGTCGTCCTTTAAATTTAAAAAGTCAGTTATATAGCATGATTTTTTAATATTTTGCCCGCGTCTGCGCTTGACAGCCGTGCTAAATTGTTTTTATAAAATTACCTTTCGGTAGCCGATTACTAAAAGGATAAATTTTGCGGTAAAAATAGGAATCCATATAGCCCGGCAAAATGGACGCGCGATCATCAGTGCCCGCAAAAACTGGGCCTGACGCAGAGAACTCATGCCGGCTTATACGATCGTGCTTGATTTTGCGTTTGCTGACCAGTGTCGTTCTCACGAATCGATTGACGGGCGCAAACTGGAAGCACGTCGTTATCGACACGATCAAGATGGCGCGATAAACCTGCTAAACTACGCCGACCCAAAACCGCTACGGTCATCAGCTGCTTGAGTCTTAGCGAGGACGGAGCCAGGCACTAAAACTAGCAAACCAGCGGCGGTCCGATACTTTACGCACCGCCAACGCCAGGCCTTGGCGTCGCGGTTTTAAACCGATTCGTGACGCTGGCGTCAAAAGCATTGCGTGAATTACCCGGCGCGCCGGGATCGTCGAGCAGCACCACAGACACAAAAGACGCTCCGGCGGCGCCTGGCTAACGCCCGGCAGACGCGTGGCGGCGGCTGGGGTTCGGTGAAAGTCTTGGGCGGCGGGCAGGGAGACCAGGCTAGTCAGACTCATGACAAGGACAGATCACCGATCCCTAGCCGTGCGGCGGCGACGTCGTGGGCAGGCGCCGGTCGGATTTTGGCAAGGCGGTTATCGAGCTAAATCCACCACCAACCATGCGCGTACGCAAAGGGTGCTATAAAGGCGGCTGTGTTTAGGTTTGCAGGACAAAGCCGACGGGCTGTACGGGATGGGCGACTGTCTGGGAGTTGTAAAATGGCCCGGCAGCTTTTCTACCCACTTTTGCGTTAAGTTGATTTTCCGGCTCAGCGCACGGTTAGCCTGCGGCGAAATCATTCGCCTTGATGGCAAAGTCCTGCGCCTTGTCATTTACGTTCAGGTGCAAGTAATTAAATTTTGGTATGAGGCAAAATGTGCGAGATGATTTTTGGGTTGCGCAGAAATCTCGTCCGGACTGGGCGCCTGGTCTGTCGCAGGGCGGTACAAGCTCGCAAAAACGCTCACTGGACAACCTCAAAAAGGAAAAATTAAAATGTGTGGTTGGAGTATTCATTAAGGGCCTTGCGCGAGCTGTCTACGCGCTGTTGCCATGCAACACGGGCAAAACACGGCATCAGCCCGACAGGGGCACGCGAAACCGTCAAGATCGCGGACTCGTGACGGTGTTTGATAAGGCTTTGAGGTACACAAAGGCGATGCTGGCGATCGGGCTGCTTGCTACGCACCGCGGGCAAAACTCCCATGCCATTTTGTGACCAATCGCGGCAAACTACGCGCTTAGGCTCGATCAGTCGCATAACGGCAACCTCGTAAACCGGGCAGAATCCGTGTTCGCCGGGGACGATATTTCAAAAGCAACATGGACACGGCACTCAATCCATCTCATCGGCACCGTGCATGACCGAACACCTACAAGGAACTCACGCCGAACCAACGCTAAAACAGATCAAAGTACCTACTGCCTCTCATCGGTCCCGCCGCCAGTACCGCCAAAATACCGCGACCGCTGGGGCTGGACCGCTCGCTGGGACGCCTAAAGACAAGCTACATGTTCTGGCCAAACGTGCGCCGTTGATTTGGTGGGCGCAGGCTAAATCCGCGACGTGGAGGCCAGCGGATGCGCTGAGGTTTTGAACAGGGCAAAAGCAGATCCCGAAGCGTGCCTTTTTGGAGCCAGAGCCTAGGTTGCGCGTTTGGTATGTTTATTTCGCCAGATAGCGTCATCGAGAACACAAAAGCGTCTACGAAGTACCAAAATGGGCGAAACGCTGTAAAAACGGGTCGACGCAGACTTCGTCGTGCCGGTGCCCGAACAGCGGAACGCCAGCGGCACTGGGATATGCGACGCCAGCGGGAGACCGTTCCGGGCTGGCCATCGTGCGAAATCCGCACATTCAGTACTTGCTTTTATCGAGCCGACACGCAGAGATACTTTACCAACCTCAAGTCAGCTCAAGCTAAACAGTGGCAGAAGCCTGCTCGGGGCAAAAGTGTGATCATGTTGAGACGACCAGCATTGCAATACTGGCGGCCTCCAGATCCGTCAAAGACTACCGTCACGCGGGCGCGAGAGATACGCTAAGTCGCCTGCTGAGCTAAAGTACACGGGCGCTACGGCATCGACGCCAAGCTTCGAGAAACGTCCGAAAGGCGCAGACAAAACGCCTGAAGAGTGCTGCCAAATATATCAGCGCGGACGGTCGAGTTTTGGACGTGGGCAGGCTGAATTCAGCGGTATCGGCTGACAGACGCAAATACTCGCTGGTTTAGCTTTGACTTGGGGATTGGCTGTTAAATAATTTTTAGTTGAGTTTTATACCGACGGGTCGTTCGAAATTGACTCCGTTGATTCTTGGTTGCGTGCATTGCTGGTTGCAAAACTGCATCAACCAAGTGGTTTTTGTTTTAATGCCTTTATATCAAATTGGTTTTAGTAGTTCGGGTGAAGGTATAATAAAATGAAATGTTTATCAATATAAGCAAAGGTTGAATGTCTCAATTCTGGTTAATGTCACATTGCTCAGCTGGATTAGAGCCTTTAGCTCTCGGCGGGTCAGGTTCAAGTCTCCCCATGACACAAAAAGCATATAGAATACGGTTTCCTACGATTTGTATCGCATTTTCCCTTTCATAAATATAAGCAAAGTTTGTAGCAAACTTTCCGTTATCGTAATTAAACCGTTTTAGTTATTTTATTTTATAAAAATAATAAAAACGTATTTTCTCGCAAATATCACAGGCATTAAAAAATAAGAATATTGTCATTGAATTTTTTTGAATCCCGCAATTAAGATGCATTAGCGGATTTTAAATTAACCTCTATCAAGCAATAAAACGCTACTACAATGGCTGTGTTATATTACAAAATGATTTATAAATAATTATTAGTTAAAACTTTCAGAGTTTTTCTCAAAGTGCAAACACAAGAACTACTCAGTCTGTCGATGAAAAATAAGTATATAGTCCGTTCAAATTTGAAGGAAATTAGAGAAAATTCTCAGAAGTATTTTGCAAGAGGATATAGAGGCTACTAAAATAACCATTAACTGGGTTCCCCAATTTCCATCAATAAATTCTAGAAATGTCAAAGTGCAATGGCTAGCGAGTGTGAAAAAAATAGTAAGTTTTCAGGCAAGGTACAAGCCCGCTAGAAGCGCGCAAGTTAGGAGAAAGCTACTTTTACTTCCTTCGCTCTAACTGCAGGCAGAACAGGAGCTAAAAAGGTAAAGTAAGAGAGGTAGGCTGACAAATAAAACCCATTTAGCAGCTGCTCGTAACTGCAGGGGCAGGAACAGTATGCTTAAAAAGGATATAGCCGATCTATACTAGGATAATTTAAAAACTGCTCTACTAATAGGTTGAGTACCCATACTACCAAATATAACGATGATAGCTCTACTATACTCTGATTGTTGGAAAGCTTATGATGGGTTAGTAGATTATGGGCTTTAGCTCATTATGGTAAAACATTCTAAGAATAGATTTTTAGCTTGCCCTTGCTACTTTACTAAGACATAATCGTAAAAATCATATAAACAGCAGGGAGTACTAGTGACTTTCCATCTTTCTGTAAACAGACGAGGACTCTTCAACACTTAGATTATCCCAGTTAAAGGTTAAAGAAGATTTCTTACTTCATCTTAAGAATGCCGTTAGATATAATAACAGTAAGATACAAAAAACCTTCTATCATATTTTCTAAAGATGATAGAAATCCTTAACTTATCTTAAGCCAACATTTAACATTGACGATATACTCTTGTTTTATTTAAAATCAGGGAATAATAAGACTTAGTATTTTACTTCAGTCGCTGTTTTAGCTACTTTTTGCCATTTGCAGATACAAAGACGGACGGTTATTCAGTGATGCTGGCGGCGTCGAAGTCGAGAAGGCATTTTCGAACCAAGATAACCTAAAGGGCTACGCTGGCGATAAGCGCAGAAGTAAACAGAAACGGACTTAACATAGAGCAAACGCGCCTCAGAGCCATCAGGCTATCGGTGTCCAGAAAAAATCGTAACTGGCACGAACGATCTTTCAAGGGCATCACCTCCGAAAGAGCGCCGGCGTCGACGCGGGCTGCGATATACTGCCCGGCGAGTATCAAATAAGGCTTGCGTGAACGGCGAGACATATATAGAGACGGCGTGAGAGACTCGTGCGATCAGGCGTAGCACGGCAAACGCCAGGCGCGTCGAATTTTAAAAGGACCAGCTTCTATCCTATACGGCGAGGCGATAAGCGGCGCGGTCATCGGGTAGTCAGTAAAACCGTTACCCCTGTTTACTGGGTCTCAGGCGAATCTCGGCTGACTGGAGCAGATGATGGGGCTTGGCGCAGGCGTAAACCACGCAGTAAATAATCAACTGGCCCGTACACCTAACTACCGACGCGGTAAATCGTGGCGCGAAGGCATAAAAATATAAAAAAATTTTATAAGCCTAGCGTCATCGTAACCAGCGAAAGCGGCGACAAGCTTTTGAGGCGCGTATACGTACGATAACGCCTGGCAATACCGATGGGAGCTCGACCAAACCGTCTACGATAAGCTGGGTATCGACTGCAAAAAGGCTTTTCTCACGAACGCGACTTCATGGAGGATAGACTGGACTTTCGCACGGGTTAAATGCCGAGCTATAAAAATTCATTGAAATGGGTTTTCGGATACAGAAGGCTGGCCAAATTCCCCGATCACTTTTTTGCGGGCGGTATCGTTAATGGCAACAGACTAAAACCAAAACCGCAAGCAAGAGACGGATAACGAAACTATCTCAAACGCCTTTACACGCTCACCAGGGCCCTAGAGCTGATTTAAGCACAATATCACCAGTCGGCTACGACAGCATCAGAAACTCACCATCCAGGCTCTAGTATAGCAGAACCCATATCACACAGATATCGGCCGCGCCTGCATCTAAGGCGGCTGGATCGAAACAGAAACATCCCGCTCACGACCGTTAACAACACCGCGCGATCAATCGCGTGTTTTCGAGGATCTAATCAGCCTTGACGGCTTTACGTAGCAAGTTGATGCTGGGCGGCAGGCAGTTTTATAAATTTAAAACCAGAAATATAAAGGCCGACAAACAGCTTCTGTGTAGCTCGTTTGGCCCAAGGGTCGGCACAGCAGGACTTTGCGACCGATCACGCAACACGTCTCGTATTCACCCCGGGCTGCGCCCTACGGCGGTAGGCCAATATCGGCATCAGCACCGAAGATACGTCGAAGCGATCTAAAACCGCAAAACAGCATCCAATACAAAGTGGATAAAAACGCGAACCGGATAGCCGAGTACGGCTCAAACATCGCAGTGTTTTGGATTGAACGCAAAAATATCCGCTATCAGCCCAGACCCACCGACGACCCATATACTTGGGCGGTTCGCGGCAAGGGCGTAAGCCGCGGTATCGAGCTAAACGTGCTGGTGAGTACGAGGGTATATATGCGGCTCGGCAGCTACCCACGGGCGCTAAGGTTACTAAAGACAACTCAAACTCATCGACGAGGACTTAATCTAAGTAGAACACACGCTGTAAAGGTAATGTCTTTTTACGCTACGTAAGCGCCGACAAATGGTACGTGGCGGCGTTACCGGCTACTCCCAAACGCTCTCCTGCCTCTACTGGCGGTGAGATCCAAGAACAACACTTGCCAGAGCTTGCCCAGAAGTGGACTACGTGAGTGCAGGATACAGCTACACCGAGCAGCGCAAATGACGCTGGCGATAAATATCTCTTTCGATAAAAATACTGGCGTTCAAGCTCGAGGCTAGGCGACGGGGTGAATTTTATAAGTGAATTTCCACTGTAATTTTAATTAAACCGTAAAACGATAGGTTATCCTGTCGTTTTGTCGGTTTTCAAACCACTTCATCCATCGCTCAAAGCTAAGAAACTTGAGTACTCAAACTGGGTCCGCCGACGAATCTGTCGATTTTGCCTCCCTGGCCTCCGTGCACAAATACTATTAAACGACATGGTTATTTTTGTTATAAAAACACCACCAGTTCTATAATAAAATTCATAAAATTCCCCAAATATATGGTTTGAATGCCAAATATAAAATAATGGCAGTAGGTGTAAGATCAATATAATAATAGATACGTCGGTATACAGGGGATAAGCTATGAAGAAACTAGTTTTCATCTTTTTGCCTTGCCAGCACGTATCACTCATGCGGAAAGCAATACACGTTGCAAACCAGCTGAATCAGCCGGCAAAACCGTAGAGTCTCGCCTGCGATCAGAGGGTTGCCTGAAAGGAAAGAGTTGGATATCTTGTGGTGACTCGCGGAAACATTACGTGCCTACGAAACCGGATGCCTTGCAGTTCGAAACGGGTCAGGAGTACTAAAAGTGTTGCGATATTCAAAAAATAAAAGATTCCGGCTATCTTTGCGATAAGGCTATCAAAAGAGCTTGAGGAAAAACGCGATGCGGCTTACCAAATCAAACGACGCTGGTTATAACACGCTGGCCTCCATCCTTTTGAATAAAAACTATGAAATCGTTTAATTGCATAAAAATTTTGCGATGCTGGGAAAGACAATGCTAGCAACAAACTTCTTGCCTATATGTATTCAACTGCGGTCAGGGCGTAGAAGGATTATAAAAATCATTTAATCTGCAGAGGATTGTGTAATGGGGATATATACGATATGCGCTATCCTGAGCCACTTCTATACAGGTTGGCGTAAACAAACAAAACATCAAAAAAGGTAAGAAATTAAAGCACTTTTGCGATGAATATATCCGGGCTATGACAATCTAGTAGCGCTCCCAGAAAGCGATAAATACGGCATGAAGAGACGATAAAAAGCTACGGAACTTTGCTCTCGCGGCTGCCAAACCCTGATCCAAAAGGCTCAGCGTGCGACAAGATGGCGGCATGAACAAGAGGCTGGGTGCACCACGCAGAAAAAAGAACGCGGTTATGATTGCTCAAGCGGCGAAACCTATCAAAGCAGTCCGGAAAAACATATTTTTTGACAAGTCTGAATACGAATATAGCGACGGATGTCAAGAAGCTATCGGTATTCAAGAGGATAACAGCAGGCAATGACATATGCATGCAAGGCATACGGCTCGGCGATCTCTTAACTGCCGACGGGTCTAAAAATCGCCAAGAACGCTTACGATGAAGGCGGCGATCAAGACGGTTACCAAGTGGCTAGATACAATAAAAATCGTAAAGCCATTAGGTGAGCCGGGTTAAATCCCCACGCTCGACAAATAAACTAAAAGATTGCGAATTTTTGAATTAAATATGCGACTTCGATTTTCTACTAAAAAGGTTTTAGTTTAAACAAGACGCATGAAAGAAAACAATCTAATAAAGAAGTCAGAAACCGATAAAATTCAAAGAGGAGGGTGTTTTATGGTTTGAACATTTATTCTATAAATCTTTTCATTTTTACCACTTTTCCTCTAAGGAGGTGATCATATAGATCCACATAAATTAAAAAACTAACCTACTTCACTTCAATGGTTACAGGACTTGCAGGCTGAGCAAGTGGACGACAGCTTCGTAAAGCGGCGTCTCTATGCTGTCCGGTTATATAAATCAGTCCGTCAAACAGAAAAAAACGTCATCTACGCTACTCCGCAGGCGATATGTTCGAAATTCGATTATCGGTTGAATTATAAAGGGGTTTCTGATCGAGATCGCTGGTCACTTTAGCGCCCGATATCGTTAAAATTAGAGTACAAACGTCGAAAAAATCGCGTTTGAATGCGATTTTTAAAATCCGACGAAATAAAAATGCAGTAACCGCGCTAGGTTGCCGGTATCGGCGATAGATTGGCGTTAACTTCAGATATCGCCAAAACTTTCGGTACTCCAAGATGATTGCTACTTCTTGCTTAGATATTTGGAAATGCCAAAAGCACGCACAAAGCTATTCAACCCAAGACGTGGGGCGATTAACAATTTTGGATTAAAAGTATTTTTGGTCGCCATGCGACACCTGTGTTACCATTACAACTGCGGTTGGCTACTTGCATTCAGCCGATAAGCGTAAAGAACCGTCAAATGACTACAGGCCAGTTATGGCAAATAAAGCCCCAACCTTAATGTCTAGGCTTTTGATCAACCCGGCTCTTATCATGATTTAGTTTCAAGATCGTTCTTTTGCGTTTTAATTTTGTTTGATTTTAAAACATATTTAGAGATGTTTTTTGCTTTGAATTATAGGAAAAACAGCGAAGCGGTTTTAGTAAATCACATCTTTCGGACGGCATACAGATCATGGTCTGCCAGGTAAATTGCTAAATTAGATGATAACTAATAAATATGCAAATACAATCAGTTTTAACGGTACGTAGAGAACAAAACGTAAAAATATGCGCTTACGCTGGTCTGCGCATAAGCTCAGAATCTTGATATCAGTACCGCTAAGTTTTCCAGCAAATCCGAGACACGAGGTTTAATAACCCGGAACAAATACTAAAACGCCCCATGAGACATTATATTTATAGATTTAGACTATAAAATATTTTGCAAGTTACAAATTATGCTAAAATCGCCCGTTTTTAATTACCTAAAAGAGATGAAAAAATGTTGTAGCCAGTTTTTGCTTTATTTGGTTGGTTTTGGAGGTTCTGTGGTCACCGATATTTCTTGACTTTCGGAGCTTGGTGGCCCAGCTTTATGGGCGTTGCACGTTTGCATTTGGTCTTACAGTTCTTACTGCCGACATGCGGTTGGTCATCAGCGGCGATCCGCCTTCAGTCTCACGCAACGGTTGGCCCTGCTAGTTGGCGGAAGATTTGACAAAAAGACGTGCCGTCATCGCTGGATTATCGGAGCGATGCGGTGTTTGCTGTGCTGTATCTCATCGCTTCCAGGCAAGGCTGGATTTGATCTTGCCGAGCAGTTTTGCTAGCAGCCGGATGCAGGCACTCGCAAATGGCATTTGGCCTAGTTTCAGCGCTGGGTTGCTGCAGAGGCGTTTAACTGCGTTTTCCTTATCATCATCTTAGGTGCAACTGATGAGCGTGCCAAAAGGTACCCGATCATATTGGCGCTTGGTTTTGACGCTTATCCCTGCTGTCTCGGTGCCTACTCCGCAAACATCAGTTAACCAGCTCGTTTCAACTGGCGTTGCGATGTTTCCAGGGCGGTTTGGGCGTTAAATGACTTTGGCTTTCTGAATTCCGCACCTATCGTTGGTGCTCATGCCAGACTATCATCTATAAAGTTATGAACGTCGCAATTTCTTTTGCAAAAATATAAAATAATTAAATTATACTTCAAGGGCGGTCTTCGCCCTTTCTGGCCTGTAAAATTTTTAAAATTAAGATCAGTTAAGCGAATAATAATCTATTTTAGCATATTTACCCAATTATTACATCTTCTACTTCGCTATCGACTACTTCGTCTTAACAAACAATGACGCATCATAATTAAATTTATTTCTTTTGGAGTTCTTTGTGTCACTATAACCTCGTCTCACATAATCCAACAAACCATCATAAGCCCGGTAATCATAATAGATAGCGGGTCGTAAGTCGCTACATCTAAGCGACATCAGCATCAATTCATTTGCCAAAATAGTTTTAGGCTATATAAACAAACTTGAACAATCCTTTTGATATGCCGTTTTACTAGCAACCCGCAAGCCAAAATGTTATAAAGTAGTAGGTTTTTAACCAAGTAAATACCTGAGCGAAATCTATTTCTAAAATTAAATATTTTATCACACTTACCGGCCATAAGTCTGATATTTTGGTTATTTTATCAATTTTGTAAAATTACAACTCCGCTATTTCACTTCACTCAGGCCAAAACACTGTCATTCTCTAAAATTTGCTTTTCCAGGATTTTTAAACGGACTGTATATTTGTTTTTTATCTCTACGCTTGTGATTTTAAGAACATCCAGCAGAATCGTAGTTTTTTGTGTTTATACCTTCAACGAAAAGCTCCTTTGGGATTACGCATATCGCGTCGAACCGATCACCCGCGCCTACCTACCTCCAGCTTTGTTATGGTTTGCGTATTAGCAAAGTACGACGGATAGACATAGAGGCTGGAATTTCGTGTTTGTTTAGGCGCGCGTATTTTTAGCGACGCTGGCGGTGATCTCAGCTGCGTTTGAGCGCTCGTCCATGCGCGCGAAAGAGCGATAATCCGCTAGGCTTAAAGATAGAGCCCGCGATCGTCTCCCTTGCTCACGGGGTTGATGATGGAAGCAGCGGTCAGATCGCGGTTTTACGCGATGCCAAACGCGCCATGTTCGCACCAGGCCCTTAAACACGGTACGTTCGTTTGCTTGGCGCGGTGACCGGAAAACTCCGTTACTTTGGCGGCACTGGTGTGTTTTATCACGATCATCGCTGAAAAATATCCAGCGATAGCGTCGCTGGCCCGTTTATCCGCGATGTAAATTACCCCAAAAATTTAGGATTTTTTCATATGAGCGATCAGCGCGAAAGTATGATGGTAACGCCAAACCGCAAGCGCGATGAAGTGAAATACGTTAATGCCGCTGCATCAAAAGCGCCGAGCTTGTCGTGACGTTGTAGTCCTGCGCGCGAAAGTTATTTACCGCGTGCGTGATCTCGCGAGTCGCGTTTACGTCCAACGCCTCTTTAGCACAATATTTTCCCCTCCGAGAAACGGCTTTAGCTCGTTTGCATGTCAATGACGTGCCGGTTTTACCCATAAAAATAAAGTGGGTTCGCAGTAGTTAACGGTTTTTCGGAGAAGTTTGTTGGGCGCAGATCCGCAACAGCGTGTTGGTACTCAATTTGCTTGAATTGAAGTTCCGCTCGAGGCAGGCGAGTTCGCGGATTTTCGTCAAAGCTTGACCTCAAATACGCCACCAAGCCCAGCGATAGTAGCGATCGTAAGCGCGAAGCCCGCAAAAGGACTTTGCGACTATGACGCAATAAATAAAGCGGGAGCAGGCGCTAAGGTCAAAACATCAGATATAGGCGGCAAATCCGCACCCAAGCCGGGTACGTCAGATAGAAATTGCGGCCTTGTTTTAGTTCGTTTATCATCCTTGCCTCTGTACGTTTGCCCTTGCGGCCAGGCCGATTGTATCCTCTTGCACAAAGCGTACAAAATTGACCTCTATAGCCTTTTCGCCGGTTTTCCTCTGTCTGCTTAGTCAAACGGCGTACCAAGCTCAGCCTTGACGCGGTCAGGATACCTCCGTGTAGCCTTCTTAGCGCCACGAGTGAGTGAAACTTCAGGTCAATGCCTCGCTGATGATCTCACTCGGTCGGCGATTTTGGCTTTTAAACGATGCATATGATTTTGGCTATTTTGGTTTCACGGCGTCGTTTAATTTTGCTTAAAATTTTCGTTTTGGGTTCGGTGACGCATTAGTGCCGTTTGCGGCTGAAGTCAAACTGCGCAGTTTCGTTTTGCGCGCTGATGCGTCGCACGCCATCACGAGCTCCGTGGCCTCTCGCCGACTTTTAGGATAGCGTTTTCGCGCTTTTCAACCAAACAACGACGTACGAGGTCTGGATCGGCGTTTAGCTTGCAGTCTAATCATTATGATAAGCCTCGTCGATATGCCGTAGATCGGCTTTTTGATTTACAAATTGCTCGTCAGCACCAGTTCAAATTTAAGTAATATAAATCTCCAGAAATCTTTTCTAAAAGCACGATTTTCACCAGTGTAGCGCTATACCATTTTGAACGACTTTGGCAAGATCGTATCGTTGTCGCGATCGAGAAAAATCTCATTACTCCTTGCGTATTTCCCGCTCTCCTCGCCCTTTACCAGATACGGTTTTCGTGCGCGGCGTAGTGCGCAAAGCCCGTTTTAGGCTCCGATTGCCTCTTCGTTCATACCGGCCGGCATTAAAACCTCATGCTCAAGCTTTCTTTGCCACGACACGGCGGGCAAAGTACCTACTTTTCCCAGTCTATTTTCATTTTATTTTCCTTTTTGGTATGGTTGGCTTGGCGCGCAGGTAATTTCAGTAGCGCATAAAAATATCATGCGCTCGTTTAAATTATGGAATTTTAAAGCCTAAATTGACTTCAGAATTTGGGCTAGAAAAGCGAGAATACGCGAAATATTTACTTTTGCAAAACTATACCTGCTTTAGATGATTTTGGAAGTTACTCAGGTAAATTAGCGGCGGTTCAGACTGGCACGTTAAACGGTAACAGTAAAAGTCCTCAAGCCGGTATGGAAGCTCACGCAAAAAGCGCCCGCCCGCAAAGCGCAAAAGGCAATGCTCCAGAAAAAGTTGTACGTTATCCCTTAACTTTGCTTCCTCTTTTGTCCTTCGTATCCGCAGATATTCCAACTGCTCCTTGAGCGTTAAAAATATCTTCGCGTCTTTATTTCGCGTAACGCCTCGTTAAATTGGCCACCTGCGCGTCTCGATCTGTTTCATTGGCAAATTGTGATCTGGGCTTTTTGCGACCTCTTTGTTTGCGTAGGCCTGCGCGTGGCTTCGATTTTAGGCGTGCATCCGCGACCCTGAGCCTCGATGATAGCGACTTTGGCCATACCAGCTACTGCGAGTTGCTTTTTGAGCGCCCTCTTGATTCTTGCGCTCTGCTTCGTATTTGGATTCGTTCATTTCTCTTGTTTAGCAATTTGTACGCGCTCCGGTCCTGCTCTTTTACCTTTTCAGGTAGGATGATCTCGCGCAGTTGTACGGATTAGCGGCTCGGCAAGTTTGTTTGGCTGAGCGTCGGTATCGCCACCGGATACCCTCGTCGATAGCCGTGGCTAAGTCGTTTCCTTCGTCAGGAAGCTCCTCAGCGGTATGTTGCGATACGCACGACGTCATGCGACGGGATCAACGATCTTGTTTTCCCAGCTAAAGCCCCAAGACGCGATCGTTGAGAGCGCGCGTTTTCAGGATTCGCCAGTACTGCACGGTGATGTCGATGCTAACAGGCAAGTTTCTCGCATCAAAACGGAGATCGAGTTTTGCGGATGATGCCGGCGAGCCTGTGCGCCGTACTTTTGCATAGCCCTCGCCCATATCTTTCGCAGCGATGTAGTTGATAGGGCGCACGCAGCCATCGACTACGGTGACCTTTGTAAGAACGGGATAAAAGTACGATCCCGTTGCATCGGGACGGAGTCGTATTGCCGTTGACTTGATACCCGCTTCGCCCGGTTTAGCTATCGTGACCGGTGCGTAAGGCGCGATCACGGCCGAGCGCGATGATGACGTAGGCAAGGCCGAAATTTTTACCGATCACTTTAAAATCAGGCGTTTTAAATTTACTTTTGGGCGCTGCTCTCATGCCGTTATCGTCTCCATACTTAAATGCGTTTGCAATAAAATAATCATTCAAATCTGCTGGCATTTCGTTCCTTAAATGTAAGTTAGCATTGAAGCGTATTTTTGGTTGCGTCCGTAAACTACGTCAAAATACGCGTCGCCATGAGGCGTTTAGTTACCGCCTGCGCTCGCCCGTGCCGATAACGCGGTTGTCGATGTTGCTTATCAGGTGACCTCAATGCGCATGCCGTGAAAAACGCCTCGTCCGCAGTGTGCGCGGTCGCGGGTGATGCGCTCTCTGCGCACTTCGTTACCTAGATCGCGGGCGATTTTGATGACAATTGTCTTGCGTGATGCCTGGCTAAGGCGCGCTATCGTTTTGGAGGGGTGATGAGCGCGCCGTCTTCTGATGAAAAGCACTCGCGCCGGTCCCTCGGATATGCTGGCCTCGCTATCAAGCAACAACGCCTCGCCGTGGCCGCCTCTTTGCAAGCTTCGTAGTTTGCGCATTTGCGGCAGAGGTAGTTCGAGCTTGGTTTCGCGCGGCTCGATTGACCGCCGACGTTGGTTTAGCGAAACGAGTCACGGATGCCTTTTTAGCCCTCCTCGCCTGAAGTCACCCCACTCCCCATGCCGCGGTTGCTATATTTACGGGAGCTTTTGTGTGGGCTAGACCCTTGATGCCGTAGCCTGGAATAAACGATCCAGGCGCAGATATACGATTTGATTCGGTGTTGCGCCAGCGGCTCGACCTATGCGTACCGAAGCTCTTTTTGCGTGTATTTGACGTTTAGGATCGTCATTTGGCTGTTGATTTTGCCAGGCGCGCAGTGTAGTCGCTTGGGCGAAATATCACTAAGCCTTATCCACGTCATATAGGCTCTAGTCCCTCAAATACACCAGCGTTGCATAGTGAGCGAGTGGGTTAAAACGTGGACTTTAAGCGTCCTCCCATTTGACTAATTTTCCATCCATCCAGATAAATTCGGAAGGGTTCATTTGACATCGCTTTTTTTATAAATTTGCTGGGTGTATTCATTCTTTAAATTACTGTAGTGTTTTAAGATTTCAGTCTAGGTACACAGGCTGCAGTCAAATTACTCCGATTTAGGGCTCATCAGCTGCAGTCTTGATATTTTCAGCCAAACAGTAACTGAGCGTCTTACGAGGCCAAACGCGTTATGCCTGGGCTTTTGATCGCTTCGTAAGGCGTATCATAAATTACAACCAGCTCTTGCAATGGCTCATCAGCCTTATCGTCAACCATTTACGGCGATAAAATAGCATTAACGTCGCGCCGATACCGATAAACTCAAATCCCAAATCGCTCGTTTCATCATCAAAATAAACGTACGTCTCGGGTTTCAATCATCCAGCAAAATACCCTAACGTATCCGCGCGAGCGTCCGTACTGCGCTCGCGAGCACAGATACCCGTCGATATCCCTCGTCAAACGTTATAATCGCGGGTATTTGGGCATTCCTAAAGCCTTTAATTTATCAGGATAGTTTAAAACAAATTACCGTAAAATTCGCTCATTATTGCTTATACTCAGGATCGTTTGGTATGTCAGCATCAAGCAAAACTCCGCGACGGAAAGAATCTCGGGCGTCCGGTTTGCGCGCTATACTCTTCCTCGTCAAGGCATCTCGAAACTAGAGCACGTGCATATTCGTATTCGCACTGCGGGCATTTTCGATGATAAAGCGGCTTAAATCCCGTATCACGCCTCGCACAGGCGATTGCCTTTGCGATCGTGACGGCGTTCATATTTGATGAGCATTAAGGACGCCGTATTTAAGGTAAAATTCGCCTCTTTCATTGGCGCGGATCCAGGCTTGCAAACCTAAAGAAATAAGCTTTTCGGACGACAAACGGTGTAAAAAGCTGGTTTTAATTTCTCTCAAAACGACATATTTTTTCCTTTTTAAATGAATTTGGTGTTAGTTTAAAGGGACAATTTAAATCAAAAACGGCAAATGGAATTCCGACCGCAGACTTTAATCCGATTTGACTTCGTGCAAGTAAAAACAATATAGCGAAGCATTTACTTTACTTTTGCTTATGCTCCTGTAGGTATGCAAGCGAAAACTAGCCCAACCAAGGATACATATAGTAGCAACCGAGTTTGGAAGATGTTTCCTCCGTTTGAAGTTGCGACCATAAGCATAAGTATAAGTGAAATACGAATCCGGGCAAAACCGCTATTTTCTAACATTGTTTAGTCCATGACCCGGATCCACGCTCTTTTTGCATTTATTGTCGCCTATCTCTTTTACTCTTATCACGCCTGAAATGGGTTTTTACGCTAAGCTTCTCCTGCCTAAATTCCGCGTCCACGCCCAGGTACTCAAAGGCTAGCGTCGTATCTAGCGTCTGGCGGTATGACACAGTTTTACGCATGGCAAGCCCTTACCCAAGCTCTCTATCACACCAGTTTTTCAAGGTCACGTTTTGCTATTCCACGCAGAGTATTCAGCAACATAAAGCCTGCTTCGCACGGTCACGTTCTCGCAGTTCCAAAAGGCGTCTTTTGCTAAGCGACACTGTCACCGGCGAGCAGGTTTTTGGCCATCAAAGCCCATGGTTTCACGTCCATTATTTACGTAAGCGCAGGTTTTCGCAGTTCATCGCAAAATAATCCCCGCGCGCGCGGGACTTTTTATCCACGTCCTCCACAGCTCACTGGCAATCTCCTCGGCCTGCAAGGTCAAATTACGCTTCAACCTCAATTGGCACCTGCGGATTTTGGCTTGGATTACTTCTAATCTTTCGAAACTAACATCCCGCGCATACCAGATGCAGCGCGCCAGCATCTGCATCAAAAGCCGTCCTCCACGGTAGCGTTTTGGTGTACACAGCGGATATTTCCACTCCAGTGCAGTTTTCGAGCATAGAATTACCTTCCCGTGCTTTGTGCTGACTCGCCTCGCGCAAACCCGCACCGCTCAAACTCCGCGTCGCCTTCGCCCAGGCATCCTTGCGCTCGCCGATAAATTACATAAACAAATTTTTGCATAACTTCCGCCTCCGCCGTTTTACTTAGATTTACTTATATCGGTTTTACGGCAACGAAGATGTCGGTCCAGAAATTCAAGCAAATTTGTAAACAAACGTGTAAAATTGGCAACAGAGAAAATCAAAGCGTTTGGAGCATTGCGTATCTTTGGGGTCTATTTCCCAAACGCTTGGCAGGAAAAGGTAAGATTTGGAATAAGCGCAAAGGATGAAACGCGAGCTAAATTACCGCGCGGCGGTCAATTGCCGTATCCACGCGGTGCGGTGAGCGTCAATTGATCGTTAAAGCTCGCGACCAGTCAAATTGGGCAGGCCGGTAACCCAGCGCAAGCGCAAAATCAAATTACAGCTTGACGAAGCGCACCAGCCGGGGCGCTGATTACATACTCAAACGCCTTTTCTAGGCTAACCCGAAACGCCCTGATAGCCCATCGCGTTGGCGTCATTTGATCTCCCGATTGACGGCTCTTTTACCCAGTAAACTCGTTGATGAGGCTGGCACGCCGACGGACGGCCCCTTGGCGATATCCGACTGCATGCCAGCAACCGCTGAAATAAACATCGCCTATCAAGGTCGTCTTGATACTGCGCAAGCGATATGACCAGGCTGTACCACTCAGCTGCCGCCTTGCCGTATTGGAACCTGCTCCGGCAGTTTAAGCTTTTCGTCGATTTTATAAACGACCACGCGCAGGAGTATTTCGCCACCCACGCCATCGCAAATTTGCTCCATCTGCGGGTATCGCCGTTGTCAAAGACCGTTAGATGAACGGCGCCCTTTTAGACTTACTATCGATGCGGAATGCCGTGTCACGCGTCCACCAGTCAAATCCGCCTTCGCTCTCCTCATATCCTGGGCATTTTGGTATTCGTCCTCGCAGACGATCTTTTGCCATCTTTATCTACAGGCTGGGTAAGTAATACATAAACTGATCCTTCCAGCCTTTTGGCGCGCGCCCGGTATCCGCCAGTCTTTTTTGTCGCGGCCAAATCTTGATGACGGCGTCTTGGTGGCCGGCTGGAGATGATGATACTATCATCAGACGGGTCGTAGTCCACGCTATTTACGTGCGCCCAGTTGCGTCGGGCCCCAGGCCACGATGTCGCCCATTTTCCTTAAATCCATCGCGGCCAGCTCGCCGAGCTAGCGGTGTGGCCTGCTTTGCTAGCGTCGATGTTTGGGCACCGCGCCCTGATCAGGCGTTTTTAGCGCGTGTCGCGATACGGATCTAAAATTTTCATATGGCCTAAAATCATCCGGCGTTGCCGTCGCGATCGACCTCGACGATGACGTCGCGCACAGTGCGGACGTTTTACCAATCAGCGCGTTTGCATAGTTAGCATTTGCCGCGCGCGCAGGGTAATGTCCGTTTTGCGCAACGTCCATGGAGTGCGAGAAGTCGTTTGTAGCCCGCAGGCAGTTCGCGGTTAAAATTTCAGCGACCGACATGTCGTATTTGGCGTATCTTTGGCCCATATCCCACGTCATCGCGCCATCGTCGTTTGGCAAAACCCATCATGACGCCAGCGCTAAAAGAAAGACTGTTTGAGATTCGTAAGTACCTCCGGCTCCATATATACCAGCGCACTTCGCCTTTGGTATCTGGCACAGAAGTTATTTGGGCTTGGTTCCCGCTCGATCGCGCCGCCTGCAGAGTTGTTTCCGCGACCTTAGTGCCTTTTGCACCTTTGTTACAGAGATTGTTACGTAGTAGAGGCGGTTTACTAGAAATTCGCTCAGGAGCCTTCACGACTGATTTTTATCAAACAGCGCGCCCTTTGGACGACATGCAGACTCTCAAATAAATCGCAGGGCATCCGATACGCAGGGTTTCTTTTATACGCTCGGTTTGTCCGCGCCGGTACATCGTACTCGACTCGGCAGTGTTTTGATAGTCAGGGTAAAGTCCAAAAGCAGGGAATTCCGCCCGTGCGTGCGCAGATGTTTGTCGGCGACTTTATAGCTGATAACAAACCGCCCGGCTTTGGCACGATGGTGACTTTCGCGTTCACTGGCGTGTAGTAGCCATTTTGATGACCGCCGTTAGAGCGCGATATCGTACCAGTTTACGACCACTTCGCCGATCTTTGCCAGGGACGGCGCGTAGTCGATATGCGCGTACTTCAGGTCCGCCGATAGCAAGTCTTTGCCGTGCTTAGACCGCCGAGTAACGCCACAGCTAGACGACTGACGATGGAAGTTCTTTTCATCTTTTCTCCTTTATAATGATAAGTTGTTTCATTACCGTAATTTTAGTGAATCTTTCTAACGTAGAAAATCCGCTATTATTATAAATAAACTGAAATCTAGAAAATAATTCAAATTACTATATTTTCCACTAGAATTGGCTTCGATTACAGGTAATCTAAATTATCTTAGCGTGAGTTTCTGCGGTGGCGAGGAGGATGTCAGGTGCTCAGACAAATCATTTTAGGAGCATCATGGTTTCTCGGGGGTATGAGCTTTCTAGCCGTTGCGATGTTTGGCAGCTCTTAATGACTAACCCGCGTTTACCGAGGCGAGGGACTACGTCAAGCTAAACCGCTGTCAGTGGGCAAAACACGCTAGTTAGATATTTGGCTACGCATGCCCGTTTTGCTGCAAATACGACAAAACCGTCACACCGAGGTCGTAGAAAGGTGTGGGGCTAAATACGTTTCATCTAGAAACCAAGGGCGAATACGGCGGGCTCAGGTAAAATTAAAAATGAACACAGCCATCGATGGACGAGGAAAAAGGCGTGGAGTCTGCTGAATGAAGCTCGCTGTTTAAGCAAATTTACCACTACTACAGGGCCTGTCACGATCAAAGCAACGCTGGAGCGACAGCAAGGACGGTACGCGTTTTTAAAGACTGGGCTTAATCGGCGTGGCGGCGAACTATCAAAAAGCTAGAGGATCAAAATCGCCGAACTGCTTAAAAAATGGGACGAGGCTACGACGTAGCCAAGATCCAAGGCGTGCCGGCGTTCGTCGTAAACAGCAAATACCTCATCTTTGGCCAAGTCCATCCTCCTAGACAATATGACTAATCGAAGAGGCTGCTCAAAATAGGCATGACATAATTGCCCGGAAAGATGGCGAAAGGTCCAGCGTGGCCTGCCGTGGGCGATCCTCCCCATAGCAGTGGGCGCAGGGCTTATTATCCTCGCGCACTCGCGCTGTTTCAAAACTACGTCTATATCTTAGCCTTGCGACAGTGCGTTATATCCGCTTTGCCTTTTTGTGCTTGGCGCTACAAGAGCCTGAATAGCGATCCCATAAAATCCTAAGGTACTCCTCGCGCTCGCGGGCTACCTGCTAGCGTTTGAGGCGCGATCAGGAGCATAATGTAGCGCCGACTAATCAAAATCCGGCCGTCAGAACAGTCGTTCGGCGTGCAGGGCGCTCGACTGGGCGCACTATCGTTTGGCGCAGCGACGATGGGCGCCTGATTGGTTACCCGCGCACCACGGTTTGCGGCTTCTGATAACCCGATGGTTCCAGACGGCGTCACGCTGAACGGCGCAAGTATCGTCGATCTTTACGAGACGGCTGGCATCTGATCCCTCAAGCAAATTGCATCATTGGCCGACTGCACGCTGATCGGCTTTAGGTCTGGCCGTGCTCATGCGATGTTTATTTGCAAGTACAACTCAAAAGCTTAAATCAGTCAAGCCAGATGGTTTCTCATGCGCATGAGAGCCTTACGCGGTACTGAATTTCGTTACTTCATCCTCATTTCGCAAGCCTTTTCGTGGTGCTTTGGGCGTAAACTACGGGACGCCAAGGCGCAGATCTGGCGCTCGCGAATAAAAACAAGATCATATGAGCAAAATACTTGGTGAGATTCTCACTTTTGTGGCTGGACAATGCCTCTCGCGCGCCGATGAAGCGACGGTACAAAAAAACGGATCGGATAAATTAAAACTTTTGCGCGGTAGGGGACATCACAGCAGGCCCTGAAGCCTCGGCTCAATTCATCTCCGTCTTGAGATCCCACTAAAGGCTGGTTCATAGGAGCCATGCCGATAACGAAGGGCTCATACTTACTATGTCGCTAAAAAACGCCCTCATCTACTTTTTGCGTTCAACGCGGCGCTGGTATCTCGGTGTAGGTACCACTCCACGCAACTTTATGTATTCAAATCAAAACTTGCAAGACGACACGAAGCTCTGCTCAAGCACAAAGCCGCATAGGTAGGGGCGGGCGAGCCCCAATCAGCGCATAAATCATCGGTTTATCCAGCCGGTTAATTCGCTAAATTATTGATCTCAGAAGCCTGCTCATCGCGCAAAAACGCAAGCTGAATCTACTGACGCTGAAGTATCACAAAAAGACGATACGCGACCGGCACAAGCGACACGATCGAGATTTCAGAAATTTTAAAAAGCGACGACAGTCCAAATTGGCGTGCAACGCTGTATCAAAGACCTACAAAAGCCTCATTCACCGAAACATAAGCCAAACGTCACGAGAAAGCCTGCGCGATTTCAAGACAAAGGCCACTATGACCGGATGGGCATCGACAAATTTTACTCATCCCCTCATTCACAACGCCAAAAACACGATCGTGGAGAACAAAGGCAAGATCATAGAACAGCAAGATTTTTGGTATCCAAATTCAAGAAAACAGCGTGCAAGATATCCGTCACGGACCCGGCCGACGTAGACAGGCTTCGGGATAAATGCCCAACCCAAAACCACTAAAAAACAAGAGAAAGCATCGGAGCTGTATTGCAGAAAAAGCCTTGAAACGAAAAACTCTCCAGCACATCAGGCTTCTAAGCGGGCGATCCGACGACGTTTGAATTAAGTACAGAGATATTAAAGGAATAAGATCAAAACATTAAAAATTCGCCAGAACCCTGACCATCCTCATCATCGGCAGACGAAGATCATAAGGGCAAACTAATAGGCGAACAAAACCCTACCCATAACGTCTGGAGGCGCAGGCGACCTAGAGGAGCTGGAGCGTTTAAAAAAGCTGGCCCACGCCGTCGTCATCACCGACATCCACATGCAGCAATGAACAGCTTTGAGATGATGAAGGAGATGATGCGCATAAAGCCCGCGCAAATTATCGTCTTTCATCCTACGCCGACGACAACCTCATCAAGCATCAGGCACAGCGGCGTCGTTTCAAAAAGCCCGTCGATATCCATACGCCTTTATGCATCTATTGTGGCTCCTGACCTACGAAAAGGACGAAAAGCTCGTGCGCCAAACGCAAACTAACATAAATCACAAAAAAAGATCTACAAAACAGCAGAAATTATCTCGTTTTTGCAAACAAACTCTTGCAGCTCTTTGCGTATAATCTAAACAAGCTCGTGAAACTACGAGATGATCGAGTTCGTCTGAGGCGAGCAAACAAGCAAATAACGATACAACGTCGACACTAAAAAGCTAAAGCGAGACTGGGAGTTCGTTAAAATATCAGTGAGTGGATATATACACCTAAGCGGAAATCATTTGACGACATCTTTGCCCCATACTTCGTTGGATTTCCAGTACCAATCACGTACTCTACCTCCTTTGCCCACACTCATCCTCGTACAATACTACCTTAACTTTCTTTCAAATTCCAAAATTGTAAAATTGATCGCCGAGCCGCCATCGAAATACCGGTGAGTTTTAATTTATAGTGATAAGCTAAGATCAAATATTAACGGATTGTGTAGTTTGAATAGTTTTTGGCGGATACGACAAGGACTGGTCGTCCGTGACCGGTATCTAAAAACTATTAAAACAACCAGCCAGGAATCTTAGATTCGGCCAGATTGATTTAGCTACCGCGCATTACACACAAACCACCCGGTATCATCAACAAACCACCTTCCCAAACACCACGCAAAAACAAAAATTCCCACGATAGGTACAGTAAATCCGCTCGTTGCGCGCTAAAATCAGGCGCAAGCAGGCTCAGGCAAATTCATAGCCGGTAGCGCAAAGGAAGCCAATCATAACAGCGCCAAATCAACCATTAGTAAATTAATATCACGCCAAAATCAGGAAAATCCTAAACAAAACGCACTACCATAGAAGCGCACACGCCACGCCACGCCAAACAACGTTACAAAGCGCGGCTCCACCACAAGTGCGTCCACAACTGCTTCAAAACAGCTCGCACAAAGATAGATCCCAACCCTAAGACACCGACCTTACTCTCCAAAACCCCGCCTTCTACCCAGTTGCTTACAAGCGAACAAAAACCCTTGTCACCGATATTGCTAGTCATTTATTTTGCCAGCGATATTCACTGCATGGCCATCGCATCTACCGAGCCGATCGCCCCTTCCTTTATCAGGTACTTACCGCCGACCACGTACGCAGGCACTGGATCTTCCACACGTGTAACTATTGTTCACGCTTAAATTCTTGCGCTGGCTAGCTAGAGCCTTGTCATAGATGCATCGCTCACTCCTCTTTGCCCTAAGACCGTCTAGATAAATCACCTTGCTCCTTGCCGTCGTTAAAATCCCGTTCTTGTCGTGGTAACCTTGTAGATCGCAAATTGGCTTTTGGTAGACTTATCCGCAGCAAAAACATCGCTAACCTCGTCTAAAACGATCATTTGCAGCAAAATTTTGCTCGCCGTTTCGCCAGCACCTTCTGGTTTTTGATGCGGGATCGTTGACTCGTCTAGCTCGCTACAAAGAGTTTGGACAGCGGTTTATCAGATTATAGCAGTGCGGTTACTCATGGCTAAAAGCCTTTGTTAACTATCTTTGGGTACGTTTGGCGGCTTTTCTAGCGCGTGATCCGTGCCCTCCTCGTGCGTTTGCGCCGATGCCGAGCAAACCAGAGCACAGCAACCAAATTCATGCTCGGTGGAAACCCGCACTACATCGTTCGCTTTGCAGTGGGGTGAAGATTATATAAAAGAAAATTAAATTAGGTCAGCAAGAGGCTAAACTCAGTCGGTGCTGAGCTAATTTAAACAAAGCGGCCCAAGTCCATTCGTTTTCCGATTGCTCATACTTTCGTCTCGAATCAAAAAATGCGCGCACGCTTCAGTTTGGCGGTAATGAAAAACTAAACAGAAGGTCAAGTTACAATAATCAAAGATATTTTGGATCGATCACTGCCATCGCGCGGTATGCCACATCGATACCGATGCAGACTCCACGTCATCCGGTGATGTACGTTTGTTTCGGATCAGTCTCAAGGCTGTTTGATCGTTTTGCTCAGGCTTTAGCAGATAGACGTTCGAGCTTGAGATGAAGTGCGTACTTTTATCCTTTTGCCACTCCACGACGCTGTAACCGCGCTATGAACAAATCGCGCTCCTTCAAGCTCCACAATCTGCTCGGCGTGCCTTTTTCTCGTGATCTTATACTCGACCGCGCGTGATATTTTCCTCACGCATTTTGCTCCATACCGCGGCCCGTCACGCCGTTATCGTCACAGTGTTATCTTTACCACAGAGGCCCTTGTTATCGTAGCGCGGGTATTGCAGTCTGCGTCCACGACCAGTCAATCACCCTCATTACCAGGTTTTGTTCAGTTTTGTTGCCGCGTTTTTATCGACCGGAACGAGCGCACTGCTAAAGTCCGCACTCCAGCCTTCAGGCGATGGGATCCATTTGTACATCTCGGCCCGATCTTAACGATGCGCTTGGTGGCGAAGCGGCAGGAGGGATGATGCCCGTCGTGCTAGGATCGGCACGGATCGAGTTTACAATGCGCCAGTTGCGTCCGTGCCCGGTCAGGGTCACGTCGCCCAGGCAGATCGTCGCTGATTTGATCTTTGGCGTGTGATGTTAGGCTGGCGCGAGCGTCAAGGCTGATTGAGTTACTGCGGTAGACGTTTTTCATTCAGATCCTCGTCCGACCCAGCCGCCATTGCCGTTCCACTTCGATGATGTGATCTCTGATCATGCGAAAATGCCGTCAGGATGATGGTAGTTGTATTTACCGACGCGAAGCGGCAAGTGATCGCCCGCTAAGCGGCATCACCTCGTAGTAAAGATTTGATATGAAAGCCGCCGCGGCGGCTCGTTATGCCTCCTTGCCATCGCTTGTCATGGCGCGCATATATCGGCTGCGCCATACCCCATCAGATCGCCGTTTGGCGGCTGATGAAGCCCATCATCATACCGCCGTCCATCACTCTGCGCTCGGCGCGGTCGTAAAATTTCTGATGGTCAGATACCATCTGACCTCGCCTTGCGTATCGACGACGAAATTACACCTTTCCGGTGAAGTCGTTTTCCAGCTAAGCGGCACCGCCGTCTTTCCAATAAAGCGACTAGACGCTCGTGATAAATGTTGTTGATGAGATAGAGCCTGTTTTCGCCGCAGGATCAACCTTTTCCTTCCCATCTTTTATGGCTAAATCATAATAAACCTCCACGTCACGATCAGCTGAGCGCCGTATACTTTCGACCTTCTTCGCCGTTAAAAACGTAGCTTACTTCGACCTCATTTAAATAGTCCGGATACAACCCCAGATCAGCACGCCGTCGCGTCAGCGCGCATCGGAGACGTTATATGAGATATCGATCTAGCCATTTGGCTTACCCACCCACACGTGGATATCCATGTCCTTGCCGGCGCGATCAATGACGGCAGTTAGTGGCGCCACGTCGTATGGTTGATAAACACCGAAAGCTCACCACCAGGTTTTTACATGCGCAAAACGCCCACCTCCGCAGTCTCGGCACCCGCTATAAACGCGCCCACTAAGCCACAGCCAACGATAGAACCGAAAAATTCACCCGCATATTCGCTCCTTTGGATATTGGCTAATTTTTACTACCAATCACATAATAATCATACTAGCTTTAAACTTTACTTAAAATAAAATTTAAAAGCTATATTTAACAAAACACCAGTACAAAACGAGCAGCCGGATAACAGGTGAATACGATATAATTAGCCTGAATTATCAAATTGGGAAAAAAATGCCTTTCATAAACGTAAAAATGCCAGGCCCAGAGCCGACAAAGAGCAAAAGCAAAAGCTGGTCGAGGAGATACCGCTATGGTGCGCGTGCAGGCAAAAACCGCGAACGAGTGCATTTATATCGGACATACGACGCAAGCTCGATAAAATCCGGCAAGACAGGAGATGAAAGGGCAAAAATAAGCAAATCCTCAAAAGAGGACCTAGAGCGCAAGATCACGCTCCGCGATAACGTCGACAAATTCCCCACCCTAAACAGCGACAGCGTTAGCATAATCCCTAACTTCGTCAGCAAAAACGTCGTGCTGTACACCCAAGGATAACACCAATTTCTGCGACCGGGGCATGCGATTGGCCGCACTTTCGACGATTTTATCGCCAAAGACACCGTGATCGTGGGCGTTGGTCGGTAAATCCGCCCGCAAAACTGCGCAAACGGGCCTAACACATCGCTAAGTAACTCGGAATCGCCAACTCTACGGCGTCTGGCAGGTGAAAAAAACTACGGCAAAGTATCTGGGTATCGCGCTCACGACCTTTGTGATCAGCCAAAGACAGCAGAAATCCTTACGGTGTATAAAGAGCGTGAAGGCAGAAGGGCATGCGGCGAAGGTTTTTGGCCGATCTTGATGGTGAGTGCATTGCTCTTTCCTTTATACTTTCGTTAGAAAATTTCATGACTCGGTTACGCATACTATATGTATGCGCCCTCGCTCAGCTCATTTCCGCCTCGTCTAAAGGGAAAAATACACTTCGCCTTGCGTTTATACTCGGGTGAGTCTGAAGTACCGTGGGTCACTGATCATAGGACTCCACATTTTGAAAATCGCACGATGTCAAACCACGGCGACGCTTTACTCGCCAGAGCAAAGCGGTGTCGCCACCTCTAACGTGCAGTGGGGCTGGAGGAGGGAGGCTTGGGAGAGGTTCTGTCTTGGACAGTTACGAGCGCAGAGCCTGTTGCGAGTAAAGGAAGGCGACGCTCGTGAGTGGGTCTGCTTTGCGTGCAGTGCCGCAGGCGAGTAAAGCTTCCTCTCCTAAAAGAGAGCCCGGATGTAAAGGTGTGCTCTGCTTCGGCTGCCTCGCAGCTGCAGGGCAGAGCGCCATTCAAAGCACCCCTTTACCACAATAAAGTACAACCTTGAGACAGTTGCCTGCTCAAAAGAAACCAAACTCGCAATGCGATTGACAAAAGCGTGTAGCATTAGCAAATCTGCGGGTCTCGGCAAGTAAATTTAAAATATTTTCCCCACTAACCTAAAAATCCTGTCAAATTTCCGCTCCAGTGCGAGTAACGATTATTTTTCTAATTATCAAAATATTTATAATGGAGGAGTAATATTTCAGTTATTAAATAATTTTAAAAGGAGATGGTTAGTTACAAGAAAAATACGGCCTTTTATAAACAGCGATTCGCCTCGCAAGCAGCGGCAAGACGCTAGAATACGTTTGATCCGGCCACCGGCAAAAAGCTCATCGCGATCGCGGACGCGAGCAAAAGAGGATGTGGATGCGGCGGTTAAAGGCGGCTCGAGAAGCGTTTAAGACGTTTCGTCACAGCACCGTAAGTGAGCGAAGCTGGACTGCGCTCAAAATCGCCCGATATAATCGACGCAAACAAGGACTTTTCACGCGGCGGTCGGACGATGGACAACGACAAGCCCTATCCGCGGAGACGCTAAACGTGGACGTGCCGTACGCGGCGGAGCATTTAGGTATTTTTGCAGGCGTGATCCAGGGCGAAGAAGGTAAGCGCGAACGTACTCGAGGAAAAGCACCTCTCGCTCATATTGCGCGAGCCTATCGGCGTCGTAGCGCAAAATCGTGCCGTGGGATTTTCCCATTTTGATGGCGGCGTGAAACTGGCTCCGGTTATCATGCGGGCGACCACGAGCGTGCTAAAACCGTCGTCTGAAACGAGCTTGAGCGTGCTAGAGAATAATGCGCCTCATCAAAGACGTGCTACCAAAAGGCGTCGTAAACGTGATCACGGGCAAAGGCAGTGGCGCGGGCGAGTTTTGCAAAAAGCATGGCGGCATCGACAAGATCGCATTTTACCGGCTCGACCGAGATCGGACGCGAGATCTATCTCTGCGACTGATCATCCCCGCAACGCTCGACTGGGTGACAAATCAGCCAACATCATCTATGCCGACGCGGACTTTGACCTGGCTCTAGACGGCGTTCAGATGGGCATTTGTTTTAACCAAAGGGCGGAAGTTTCTTTGCGCGCGGGCGTAGGATATTTGTCGAGGAAGGTACGACAAGATTTATCGCCGCGGCTGTGGAGGAAGTATCTAAAAAGTCGGCGATCCTCTGGATCCAAAGACACAGATGGGCTCTCAAATCAACGCCAAACAAAAGTACGCAAAATCGTCGAGTACATCAATATCGGCGTCGAAAGAGGCGCTAAAATCGCAAATCGAGGCAGGCGTCGGGCGCGGGCGATAGCTTCGTCGAGCCGACAGCGCTGGTTGACGTGAGCAACGTGCGCGTAACTGGAGGAAATCTTCGGCCCTGTGCGTCGTGATCAGGCCAAAAACGAAGACGAGCTCATCAAAATGGTAAACGACAGCGAATACGGCCTGGCGGGCGTCTTCACCAGGACATCGCTTGCGCTATCCGCACCGCTCGCGCGATGGAGAGGCGAGACGCGTGTGGATAAAGCTGCTACAACCCAGATCGGCGAGGCACGGCCTGTTTCGGCGGCTACAAGAGCTCTGGCATAAGCCTGAAACGCACAAAAGTCATCCTCGAGCACTACACTCAGATGAAAAATATCATGATAAATTGACGGGCAAGGTTAGTTCGTTTTATTAGGTACATGCAATGCAACGTTGGGTCGGGCGGTTTGCTCGACCTTTTTGGATGACGAAGCTCTTACTCATTGAATAAATTAGAACCGATTTTTATCTACTTTCGTTTCGTTAATATCAAAGCGGTGATTTTTAAATTAAACAAAATCACTCCCGAACTACCAAATTATAAATTGGTTTTATGCATTTTGATCGTTAAATTTGCCAAATACAAGCCGGACTCTCGCAACTTATTACAAGTTATCCGATATTGCCGAAAAACGATACTCCGAACCGGCCTGCACAATCACGTCTAAAAATCGCCCACGCGCGTAGTATAAATCGCCCGCTTGCAGCTCGCACTCTATCAAAAAGCGCTTTGGGCGACATCAAAACAGTTGGACCTACGACGATGACGTCGGCACCGCTCTTTTTAGACTCAATATCTCCTCCAGCGTGTCGTTTAGTAGCGTGACGACGGTTATGCTGAGATTGTCAGCACCCCGATCGCGTCCACAGCCTCTTCTTGCGGTAAAATACTGGCGGGATCATCGACTTTTAGCGCGCTCTTATCAAGCTCGAGATACCAAAAATCAAAGGCTGTTTTTCTTCTCAAATTTGATGTAAGGCACCAGTGCACCCACGATCACGCTAAACAGGTGCGCTTGATAGCTAGCTCGTCAAAGGATCGGCCTTAGAGTGAGTCACATGGGACTACTGGAGCGCTCATAACGCGTCTGCAAAAGCACGATTTAGAACAGGCTACAGTCATGGGCTTTTAAAAAGGCCTGCTCGCTAATTAATCCTTTAAAAGCGTTTTGCGTTTTGCCGCAGATGTTGCCAAGATCGCATTACCGCGGTTTTGCGACGGACAGCAACAGCCTGCGGAAAGGACTTTTGGTAGGGTGAGGCTCACATGCAAAACGCCATTGCTAGCTTTACGCCGTGAAAAACAGCCCTACCACAATGCGCTGCGTTTCGATATTTCGTCGCCCAAAGTACTCCGGTAAATTGGCTTAGGTTGTCAGCTTAGGGTGACCTGCGGCGATCTCAACTTTTGGCGATCTCCGTGGTTAAATTAGCTATGGTACATAGCAAAGATATTTCCAAATTATATTAATCTATATCTATGTTGCATCTAAAATGAGATGGCGCTTAGCACAAACTTAGTCAAATTACGGCCTAAATTAATATCTAAGCTTAGTACTGCTCTCCTTTGCGAGGTTAAAATTATCTGTGTTTTGATTCTTTAAATTTTCGGTATTGATTGAAAGAGTATGTCCGATCTCATGTTTATAATCGTATAAATTTTTATTATAAAATATCGTTTTATGATCAGATTATTTCCCCTTGTCGTATATTGAAATGAAAGAAAATATATATTCTCTATCGCAATCTATATTTCTCATCAATTGTCTTTTTATAGTTATATGCAAAACGGGTATATACTCTGTTGATAAGAATCTATGTCCCTAAATACAGAGTTTAAAAGCCTTCTACTAACTTTATCTGACTTTTCTGGAGTAATTTATGTCAAATTCTAGTTTTATTTCGTGCATAATTGGTAATTGTATGTCATTTTACTTATAAATACAAAATCAGTAAATAGGTCGAGATGGTGGTTGGCGCCATCTCTAAACCTCATATCTCTCATTACTCCTCTAAAATTTTCGCATCTTCACGTCAATCAAATGCTTTTGCTCCCAAGGATAAAAAGAGCCGTAGTTTTAAAAGGCCTCGTCATTTTCTGCACGATTTCTTCGGCGTTTTGTATGGGTTTGCCGTCTTTACATTACGGAGCCCAGATTCATAGGATAATCAGGTAGCCTGTGCTATCTGGCTTCCAAAATTCGCATCTGTCATCAGCATATTTATCACTGTTGCATCATGAAAAGTCTTACTCTCTCCATAGCCGTTTTTGTCTAAGTGAATATCACCGCCATCTTGCCAAAATCTATTTGTGGATAATTATCTAAAGTGAGTGAATCTTTTTGGTAATCTTTTAAAATTGGCTCTCACAGAGCTCTCTTTGCGTCAGATTTTTATCGCTAAAACCAATCGCTTCTAAGATTGCCCGGAAATTCTGTATGCGGGTAGAAAGGCAATAAATATGCAGAGCCAGATTAGAAAAGCTATTATATAAAAGTATTTCAGACGCAGATCCCTTCCTATGCCCGGCATATTTTATATGGACTATGCGGTGGAAATCTCGTATCGATCCATTGTAATATTCTTGCCTTCTTCGTACCGTATATAGTATGGTCTCCTTTTGCTACCCGCGTCATACGCATATGATATTACCACCGCCCTATTGGTATCCGTGTTTTGTGGATAAAGAGATACTTTCAAGCCAGCCCAGGAGTTCAAAGCTCGTCTCACTGCAGAGTTGACCTAAAGATTTGTATCTCCGTCGTCACCAAAAGGTGTTCTCTATAAAACACCAAGCGTACACTTGATTTCCCAGAGCTGTGGGACCATATACTAAAGTTATCGGCTTATCTGAAAATTCTACCGAGTACTACTCCAAATGCCTAGAAAGTCATTAAATCCCACTTTTACCATTTTGGCTTCCCTCGATGTATGTTTACCGTGAGTATACTATAGTTTTATTTTTGGTGCTCTTAAATATTGCTAAGATTAAGCGTTATACTTTTGCAACGCCTGAGCATCATAGACATAATTGCAAAATAGTATTCAGGCGACCTGTCAAGGCGAGCCTCTAATGATAAAGTAATGGCATCATATAGGATGCTCTAGATATTAAATAAATCCGGGAGAAATCGAATTTGAAAACAATAACCAAGAAGTTGGGTTACACTCTCGGGTTACCTTTTTGAAAACTTAAGTCTTGAGATGTCGTATTTTAGGAGTTTTTGGATGGTGCGGATGAAGGACTTGAACCTTCACGTCGTGGGAGCACCAGATCCTCAGAGTCTGGCGTGTCTGCCAATTTCACCACATCCGCACAACAATAATAAAATGGTACGCCCTCAGATTCGAACCTGGGGCCTGCACGGCAGAAGGCCGTTGCTCTATCCAGCTGAGCTATGGCGCATAAAAACAAAGTGGCGCGCCCGATAGAGAGTCGAGACGCATACCCTACTGGTCCGAAGTCTGTCGCTCTATCGAGTTGAGCCACGAGCGCCCAAGTAGTGGTGATGGGAATCGAACCCGACCCTCGGGACCACAATCTGAGTGCTCTAACCGACTGAGCTACACTCACCATCTAACAAATGGTCGATGTGAAAGGATTCGAGACCTGACGGCCTCTGGTCCAAACCAGATGCGCTAACCAGCCTGCGCTTTACACCCCGAGAGCGTGCGAGTTGGCCTACTTATTGAAAAAGGCGCATTGCTGTGCGAAAATACTCTGTCCAAGAAAAATAAGCTTAAAATTGAAAATTTCGCAAAAGAGTGCCGCTGCTAACCGGTCAGCTAGAGTATCTCAGAACCATTGGTGTAAAAGAGTTAAGCCCGATCAGCCAAACGTTTAAAAACATCGCCTTAAAATAATCTTTTGCAAAGCTCATGCGCCAAAACATCGGCTACAAAGCTGAGTAGAGATACGCTATTTGAAGCACTATCTGACGGGTGTAAAACAAAAACCATGCGCTTGGTCTTTTACGCTTGTGCAGGCGTCGAGGCCGGAGAGATTTATGAGCGCGTAACCCGCAAACGCCAGCGATCGCGTAAAATGACTCCTTATGCGCTCACGACCTCTGGCGTCTCGTCAGCCCGCAGGCCCGCCGAGCCCAAGGCAGGTAGCCGCAAAATACGCAGTAAACCGCTAAAAACTCTGCCCGCGCCGAGTAGCGGTGCGCACTCTGTCGTATTCGCGAGCGCCAAAGTACGCGATGCGATACCAAGCACCAGCCGGCTGCGGTGCCGGTTGGCCGTGGCGGCATCACGATCTGCTCGATGCGAAGGGCTGGGCGCATAACCTGCGACCGCGTGTGCCGTGGCGGCTGATAAAATGCATGCAGTACGAGGCCAGCCAAAGCGCATCAGGTGGTTTGAAGGCACGCTGTGCAAAGGCTTGGGCTAAATTTTACGGTGGATGGCGAGCTCGAGGAGCAAACGAGCGTAAATTAAAAATTTATCATGCCCGTTTTTGAGACGCTTGCTGCCTAAATAATAACGAACCAAGCAAAATGCTCGAGAGCCGTAGCTGAGCGCTATCCCGCCGATACAGCCCGCAAAAATCCACATAGCAAAAAGCCGAAAATTATAAAAGTCCCGTAAAAGCGGTTTCTCAGAGCTCTTCGTACGACACTGTCGCCACCTGCTCGTCATTTAAGGGATTTTGGGCAAGAAAAATGGCGGGGCGAGAAATATCACGCGGTTGCCACCGCGCATGGCTCGCGCAAAGACGCTGCGTTCGCACCCTGAGATTTTAAGCGGGTGCGGCGTAAAATCTTGAAAGCCCGGCCCATAAAAAGCGCGCAAAGAAGCACGAAAAATACGCCGCTTTGCGGCGTAGATTTTACAGCAAAGTTTTCTTCTTAGCCGCCGCAAGCGCGGCGCCAACGAGCGCGGTTAATCGCGGAGCAAAGCCGAGCCCACGCCAGCGACGCTGATATAGGGGCAAAGAAAAACTCGTCGAAAAGCCCGCCAGCGCCGTGCGTCGACGCATAGCGACCAGCTTCGCCCGTCAGGGTAGCAAAGCGTATTTAAAGCTCATCCGCAACGCCCGCTGGCCTTGTGACTAAGCCTGACAGCTGAGCTTGTTTACGGGCTCTTTGTGAGATTCCTTGATTTTGAGGCTCCAAAAGCGCGTCTTTTGCCTCTTTTGTCGCACCGGTAGCTGTCGCTGGATCTTTGAGATCGTTTTGTTGTGGGTAGAATTGCTCAGTCGCCCGCTCTCCAGTAGCTCTCGCCCCGGCGCCGTAAATTGATAAAATCTCGGCGGCTAAACGCAAGCAACTCCTCATTGCGCGTCGTGGCGCTCGTCTTTTCCTCGGCACCATTTCACCGCTCAAGTGGAAGCGCATTAAAATTGCGCTAAAATAAACGTAGATCGCTTTTCAGTATTCCTGATCTGGGCCTAGAGCCTGTTTTATGGCGCATCTGCGTAGCGAGTATCTTCATCGGTGCAAATCAAAACCATCCGTCACCGCCCAGTTTGGCGTAACGTTTGATAGCTCGCTCGCCTCAGCTCGAATTGTGACTTCGTCGTCTTTGACGAGCATTGTCAAAAAGCCGCTAACGCGAACTCCCTCGGCCGAAAAGAGCGCCATGCATCGGCGATCTGCTTCGTGGCTGGGCGAGGTACTGTTTTGCCAGGCGTCTTAGCCTCGGGAGTTTTTACGCCTAAGAGTACAGGGGCTTTGTGATAAGTTTTGCGAAAATCTTGCTAACTTTTCGCTCTTAAGCCCTCTAAAATCTCCTAAATTCGCCTCACCGTCCTGCTATAGCTCCTTTGCTTTTTAAATTACCATGCAGCCGTGTTTCGAATTGGCGCCTCAAAAAGCCGAAGCGTCAAATTGCGCCCTGCGCGCCAAAAGCAAATTAAAGGCTCAGTACGCACAGGCCTCTTGCGCGCATTTGCCTTACCGACTTTTGCGAGGCGTGATCGTTGATGAGCTCCACGCCCGGTAAACGCCATCGCAGAAGTAAACGCGCCCTTGGGTACGTGCGCCACCGAGCCCTCGCCTGCGGCGTAAAAGCCGATCAGGATCAAAAGGTGCAAAGTGCTAGAATCTTGATCGTCGAGTTTGTTCTGTCGACGGGTAGTGCTACTTAGACGCGAACATCATCACGCCCACCGCGAGGCATCACAGCTAAAATCGCCAGTCTCGATGCGTGACTTTGCCGCACGCCCACTGCGGTGATAAAGCGCTATCGGCGAAAGACGCGATGTCAAGCACGGCAATCTCTGCAATAACGGCGAAAATTCGCGTGCCCTTTTGCTCGCCGGGTGCTCCTCGTGCTCATGCTGGCGCTTAGTGGATCTCGAGCGTGGACTTGCCGATGAGGAAAGTCCGCCTGAAAATCAACGCAAATCGCGCCCCCGTGATCGTAAAGTCAAACACGCTAAATAGCGGCTTTATAGCTTCCCATGATCCAAAATGGCGAAAGCAAAAGCGCAGTCCTCGTTAGCATCGTCAAAGCAGAAAGCCCTGGTATACGGCCTTTGTCGCTTGGCGCTCGGGCAGAACTTGCCGACCAAAATCGCGAATACGTGATGACGTCTCGGGTACCCAGCACGATCTCAAGCCCGGTTGGCGTCACGGGCGACGGCCACGCCTCGGGCGATCCAATCGAACATCCTTTCCTACATAAATTAGGGCGCGATTATAACCACAAAGAGCGGGTTTAAAGTTGATTGAGCAAGCAGGCGCAGGCGTTCAGGGATCAGAATGCACGCGATTCGGTGGCTGGTTTTTGTTTATTTGGCGGAGATTACATTGAGCGCAATAGATTGATGCTGCAAATGCGGCGCAAAACATGGTTTTGAGGTTAAATTTTTAGAAAATCTAAAGTGAAAAATTGTATTTAGATAAAAGGGCGTTTTAAGCGATAAGCGGATAAAATTAAAATCTTTTGGCAAGGTGAAATGAAGTGGTGACTACGAGACTCGAGACTCCGTGTTACCGCCGTGAAAGGGCGATGTCCTCTTCGCTTAGACGGAAAGCCACAAATTAGCGGAAATGGGATTTTACATTAAAGATAATGACAAAATAGCTTAAAGCCATGGATAAAGAATCATGGCAGTACCAAAATTGCTTTCAAGCGCGCTCGCTTGCCTTGCGTTTGACGGTTGCGTAGCGCTACAAAAGCCAAAAATCATCGGACCGATTGCCGTCACCATCCTCCTCACGCCGTTAGGCAAAATCAGCTGACGATGGGCTTCCTGCATAAAACCTGGAAACCAGCTAAATTTGCCGATTACGAGCTCTGGCGTAAATACGGTAAATCTAAAAATAAACGGCAAGTGCGCCAGACGTGCGTGTTTTGAGATTTAACAAAAGTTCTAGAGGAGAGATACGGCGGCTCGCGTGAGAGGTATTTTTGGAGCGCAAGTACTATGACGGCATACAATGTAAAGCGGGCACGTCAATGCGGTTTTATACAAGATATAAGTAAATATTTACAATAAAATACGAAGTTTGCGGTAAAAATATCCAGTGATGCACAAAACCGCATAAAAATCATCCATAAAAAGAGCTTCAATAGGGTATCGGCGCGCGTCAGCATCGCGGGCGGCGTAGAAAACGACTCCGCTCGATCTGGCGGCCAAGTATCGGCGCGAACGCCTTTGCGATGTTCCGTCAAAAATCAGCGGCGCCAATGGGGAGGCCATAGTAGCTCCAGGAAAATATCTCCAAGGTGACAAACCGTTAAATAGCGCCGGCATCGAGGCCCAGGCACGTTTTGTACGCACAACGGCTACCTGCCACCCGAGCCATCAGGCAAACCCAGGCGCTCTAAAGTCAGTTAGCGCCTTTTTGGACCAAGATTTACACGCTGGCCAGAGCGCTAGGCGCTCAGGATGATAAGAGTCTCACGCAGGCTCTCGTATCTAAACGAAATTTACGCCCGAGAAATTTGCCACACTAGAAAAATATCGCAAATCCCGTAAATCTCCTACTCGAAAATAGCCAAAACGTAAGCTGGTTATCGAAAATACACCGCGGTCAGAACTCTAAATTTGGGCTTCGTGAACACCTAGCCTATATCATCGAGCAGCGCATCGACAGGATCGGCGTGTGCCTCGATACCTGTCAGCACCTTTATGCGGGATACGATATCAGAGATAACTACAGACGCGTGATGAGCCGTTGACGAGATGGTCAGGCGCGAGAATCTTGCAGGGTATGCATATAAAACGGTAAAGGTGACCTAGCCAGCAAAGGACCTTGAAACCTGGGCCCAGGCTTTGGGCAAGACATTTAAACATCATGCAAGCGACCCCGCACGGACGATATCCGCTGGTTTAAGGACGATCGACGAGGCATCTGGGCGGATGGGATAAAATTACAGGGCACAAAGGAGAGTAGTAGAAATATGTCGGCATTGTGCCTCATGACTAACTGCTTTGCTAAATGCGACCGGCACAAAATCCCAGGCAAAGGCGATAGTATCGCGCAAGCTCAAACGTCGCGACGAGCTTCGGCCCCGACGCATTTTCTCTTTCTTGGCAAATATGATGCTGGGCGGCAGACGCTACCTGAAGGCTCGCTGGCCTACCTGCGCATGTCGAAGACGAAGTATAGGCGGCACTATAGCAACGACAAACTCACCTCCAAAGAAACAAGCGCGCTCGTACCTCACAGCACCAGCTAAGCGTATACTGGTTCCTGATGAACTGGCGCTTTGGTCTATCAGTCGTCGTGTGCCTGCAGGAATGTCGATGGATGGACGAAAATCTCTAAACCACTCTAAAAATCGATCCCAAAAGTGATCAGGTAAATCTAAGCGTCGCCTACGCGCTAGCCGATAATATCGCGCTGGGTTTTGGCCTGCGCGCCGTTTGCATGGAGGAAGGCCGTGCGGGAGGTCTCAGGCGCCCTACCACTCGCAGGATGTCAAGGCGACCGCATAAATTTGGCTATAATGCGGCGATCACGCAAACCGACCTCCGATTCAGGCACAAACACCTACCGCTCAAAGTAAATGAATCTAAAGGCGGCGCACGCGAAATCAACGCTGGCGTCACTTCGAGACGATTTCCGGCGGCTCGTATAAGCGGCGCAAAACTATCCGTACCGCTACCTGCAAACCATTACGGCCTATCGGCAAAATCCGCCGATACCGCATGGTATTTGACTTTGAGAACCTATTGGTCTGCGTGGAAGGCTTGGCTTCAACTACCCACGGCCTCAGTACGCTCACTACCCGCAGCCCGTTTTTCACGGCGTTTGACGCATCTAAAAGCGCGACGCTGGAAGGACAGCACCGCATCGGCGTAGCGCGACGCAACGGACAAACTCCGTCTGATAGGCGCGCGGTTTGCGTTTGACGAAATGCATCAGGCCGATACTGCGGGCTTTGACCTGCAGACACCGGCCGTCATCTGTCGTGAGCAACTTCTGGGTACAGACGCGCTGGAGCTGAAGACTGGCTACTTCACAAGACGAAAAGAAGCACGGCGTGAAGCCTACTCAAACGCGTCAGGACTCAGGCAGGTGAACAGCGGCGGCACGCTCAGGCGTCGGTGAACGTAAAATACTCGGTACAAGAGCGCGACCATGAACTTCACTTACGAAATTTCGAGGACATGCACAAACGCGCGGTCGATAAAACGGGGCGGCGGCATCGCGATCTATACGAAACTAGCAGATCCTTCTGGCGGCTTTGCCTGGTGCGCTTTACGCTGCATTGCGTTTTTGCAAGGTATGGGCATAAAAAAGGCGGCCGCGTCGCGATGATCGTAAACAACTCGCGGGGTTATCGCCAGCTACTTTGCCATCACGCTACTTGGCGCGATCGCAGTGCCGATAAATCCTTTTTTTCGTACGGAAGGTCAGATACATCATAAACGACTGGAACGAAATTCTCTTTAGCGGGTCGAACTCGCAAAGAGATAAAAGACTAGATATAAAACCATGATCAAAGATCGTCTGGATCAACGATAGAGCCCGTTGTGAAACAATATCAACTACACGCACGCGCCTAAGCTGTAAATCGAGCTAAGTTGACCGACCGACCGAGTATCGACGACCTGGCCCATCATCTACACATCAGGCACCACAGAGCAAGCCAAAAGGCGCGATGATCAGCTACGCAACCTCATCTCAAACGTCCAGGGCGCGCACGAGGTCTTTCGCATTGCGTATGAAGATGGGTTGCCGTCTTTTTGCCGATGTTTCACAGCTTTACTCCGGCGTTGGGTGCTGCTGCCGATATTTACGGCGTGTTCGCTTATTTTGAGTGAAGTCCATTTTCCCGTTTGAGCGTCCTCGGCAGTCCTGCTCAAGCGCGCGGCCATGTTTTGGGCGTGCCGGCGATCTGCGGCTATCAGGCAAAAATCCCGTGGTATTTCGCTGGTTTAACTGCGTTGAGATTTTCATCAGCGGCGGCGCGCCTTTTGGCCGAGCAGACTATTCACCGATTTACTGCGTTAAATTTCCGCGCGCCAGTGCTGATAGAAGGCTGCAGCCAGCGAATGCTCGCCTATCGTCTCAGCAAATACGATGCAAAACAAAAGTCTCGGCGTCAACCTGGCGCTTTTGGCTACGGTAAAATGCATAAACGACGAGATGATGGAGCCGCAGCAGGCGAGGTCAGCGGCTAATCGCCAAAAGGCGACTGCATGATGCAGAGAACTGCCTGACCAGACGCCACCGACAAGGCGATCGTAAACGGCTGGGCTGCTTACACGGGCGACGCTTATTGGGATCGACGAGGAGGGCTATATCTTTATCGTCGACCGCAAAAAGACCTCATCATCTCAAAGGCATCAATATCTATCCGCGCGAGATCAGGGAGGTGCTGTTTAAAATTGCCAAATCCGTGCATGCGGTTATCAGCGTCAGGGCGAACACGCGGACGAGAGGTCACGGCGTTTATTCCAGTTTAAAGAAAATATGAGCCTGGACGAAAAGATATCGCGCATCTAAAAAACGCCAGCGGGTCCCAAATTCAAAGACGGTTATTTTTAAAGACGAACTGCCCTAAAATGCGACGGGCCAGGTGCTTAAGCGCGTTTTAAGGATCAGATAAGGGTGAGTAGTGCAGTTTTGATACAGAGTTTATCAGCGGCAAACAAATTAAATTTACCTCGCTCGCAAAATGTAGCGAAAACGAAGGCGAAAATTTACGCCACCTGTAAAACCAAAAGCTAAATCGGGCACTCCGCAAAGTAGCGCTGACGATAACTTTATGATTTTGGTAGCGAGAGTGTCGATCCACAGCAGGCCGCGCAGACGTAAAAACCTGTTGGGGGCGGCTGGATCATGCAGGAGCACCATGTTTAAAAACCCTAACGCAGACGGCAAATCAGGCCTCGGTCTGCTTCACAGCGAGATCGCTCTCATACTTTTTCTGGAATTACTGAAGAGGCGAGTTTGGGCTTACAGCGCGCAGTCATACGCCGATCATCTTGATTTATCTAAAGATCGGTTTTGCGCGTGGGCTTTACGGCGAAACGTTTTGCTTGGAAACGTATCAAGCGACATAAAACCGCCTCGAAAAAAGGGCGGTGGAAAGAGCTAGGAAATACATCATCGAAAAACGGCTAAAATTCAAAGCAAAAATTTCGATCTCCGTCGAATAGATTTTTCAAGATAACGCGCCTTCGACAAACAAAGAAGCTGACCAGTTTTTCCTCCCCAACGGCACCAAAAGAATACGTCAAAAGCGGATGCCAACCGTGACCTAAACGCCTTAAGGGATTTTGAGCGTGGACGGGTGAACGCATCAAAAATCGCGCCTTCCCTACTGGACAGGGCTCAAAGCTGATCGAAAACCTCATCGACTACGACCTTCGAGGTCGCGCTAAACGCTTACAGCCGGCTTTATGGGACGTTTGCTACGCCAACCGACGAGGCCAAAGCGTAAATGCGCAAGAACTCGAGGCGGCAAAAACTGGCACTACAAACTCTGAAATAGGAGATGTTGGGCTCATCAGGCCCTCAGGCCGACGCAAACGACGTCGTGCCTGGATGTCAAAGTAAGGGGCTACTGGACGCGATCCTAAAGCAAAGTAGATCATGCGTGCTGGCACGCCTATCTAGCTGGGGCATCAAGTCGCGTAAAAACGCTGGATGCCAAAATCATCTTTACGAGCACTTGAGTACCGAGCAAAAGTCGCGGGCGCACTAAGCCTCGCAAAGAGCCACAAAAAGCGGATGTAGCTTTGACATTATTCTGGGTACGAAGCCGTCGTCGGCGAAAGCGGCAAGGCGTGCCATCCGTTACCGGCACGTACAAGAAATCTGCGCCAGCAAGGGCGACCCGTGCTGGCGCGCTTCGGCAAGCCGATCGTTTCGCACGCGCGTCGAGGCGGTGGCGCAGACAAGATGCGCACAACCAAATACAAAATATATTTTGGGGCAAATCAGGCGGTTTGAGGGCGTGCTCATCGCCACGACGAACTTCTTGCAAAGCCTGGATATCGCGTTTTCTCGCAGAGTTTTTGATTATAAGATCAGTTTAAAAAGCCCGACCTCGTAGCTCGTCTTGCGATCTGGCGCAAAGTCTTTGCCCGAAAATGCGAGCTTTGAGGAAAAATTTCAGGCGTCAAACAGCTAGCTAAATTGAGCTGGCGGTAGCATAGTCGTATCGCGCTCAAAAACCTGGCGTTAAAATGTAACGAGGACGGATATTTACGATCAGCGACTTTGAAAGCGAGATTCAAACGCGAGATGAAACTCAAATTCAGCGAGGATAAGAAGGTTGGGTTTAAATGAATAAATTCAGCCGGTGAAATGTGACGGATTAAATTAGCTAAATTTCGCCTAACGTTTTTATTAGGTGAGTGGGTTTATGGCACTCTAAATTGCGCTGCCTCGGCTTTATAGCCGTTCTTGCAATTTTAAGCGATTAAATTCAGCCAGCTCGGCGGGTATAAATTGCTTCGTGATTCAAATTACCGCGATTCTTGCAACTCAATTTCAAATTTAATCAAACGCAGGCCATTCACCACCGCGTCAAGCTGCGGTATCGGCTGTTTCTGTGCTGGTGCAGTTAATCTCACTTCAGTGTTTCGATTCATTTACAGTCGGCGCTTTCGTCCTTTACGCCATAACGACGACAAAAGCCCGTTTGGGAACCAAATTTTAACTTGGCTCAAATATGGTTAGATCGACGCTTAAACGAATCTTTTCGCTCGGCCTCTCGCCCTTTTAAAATTTCATCGCGGCTTCGTGTCCGCAGATGGGCTGCGATCTTGGCGGATTTTCGTCCTTTATCTGCACCAAGTTAGCTCTTTAATGCCATTAAGTCTGTTTAAAAGCGGCGCGTTGCCGGTATCTCGTTTCAAATTCGTACGCCAAATTGGCGACGGTAAAAACGCGGTCTTACACCTCGTCAAAGCTCAGGACGAAGTACCATGCGTTTTGCTCGTGCGCTCTGTCAGGCCTTTTCACGATCTTTTCTTTTGAGGAGAAATACGCTTGTTCAACAGCGTTTTCGTAATTCTGGCGGCTTTAACTTTGAGTTTAGCTTTTAAAAAACAGCGCCGTCTTGCAGTCCTTCTGGTTGTATCTCGTCTATAAAACGTCACCATAAACCCTGCACCCACTCGTCCTAACGTCGCTTAAACCTGACGGTATCAAATGCGTTTCGTCTTCCTTTTGCGCGTTTCGGTCCGATTTATAAATCATAAAATTCGCATCCGGCTGACGCTCTAATTTCATCCAGCGTAGCGCCGATTTCTTCAACACAGCGCCAAGGTAGCAACCCATACGTCCTAAAATTGTGGATACACGTCGTTGCCAGATGAGTTTGAAAATACCTCGTCTTTGTCAAATCCACCGCCTCATTGAGCTAGCTTCAATACTCGCTTCGCTATGACGTTTCATGGCGCGTATTTACTTTTTCACGCTTTTAAGCTGGCTGAGATCTCGTCTGCAGCGAGCTTTGCGACGTGTTTCAGCTCGTTAAAGGCTAGCTCGATTTTTCGGTTTTAGAATCACTGCTTTACGGCACTAGAAAACCCGGCTCTAAGTTCGATTATCAGTTGGAGATTATCTCGCCGGCTTTTCGTAAGTTACAGCGATTTTCGTGCTGATCTGCGTTTACGGCAGCAGTCTAGCGCACTTTTCGCTGCTACCGATTTTTCTTTTATCTTCGCCATAAAAGCTCGCGGACCCGCGCCTATCAGCAGCTAAAATTTGACTCACGCCAAAGTCGTCGCCATTGCCGCCGTTACAGCTTAGCGGCGAAACTGCGATGATGCGCAAAAAATCGCCCGCTGGAATCGTTTGCGCGTGGTTTACCCAGGCGCTCAAGCTAAATCCTTCGCCAGCTTATCTTTTTGATTTAGCAAACGGATCGCCGTTTGCCTCCGCCAGCTAAAATTCACTCGATCTGCGCGGCCCGTAGCGCGCGCGGCGTTATCAGCGAGGAAACAGCCAGATGACGCCCGCGACGTCTTTTTAGCACCTCGTGCGCACATGACGGCGGTGTCGGCCTTGCGAAGAGCGAGTTTAGCCCCGGCGTATCGACTGAAATTTACCGGCACAAAATCTCGAGGGCGCATAAACGCAAAGCTACTCACGTCATTCGCCAGGCACGCTGATCGACGGAATCGCCTATCTCCCTCGACGCGCCAGATAAAACTCCTGCCATTTTCGTAAAGCGCTAAGCCGGGCGCGGCGCCGTGTCTGATAAAGTCGGCTGAAGGTCACCAGGGGTTAAACCCGAGAATAGATCTCGCTGCCGGCCGCGTTTAAAAACGTAAGTTTTGCCACTGAAACTGTCCAGCTACTATAGCGACTGTCGTGGGCTAGATAAAATAGATCGAAAGGTTTATTTAGCTCCGCTCTAGCTCTGAGCTTAGGTGGGTAAACACAGTTAGCTCGTTTTCACCGTGCGTCGTCGTCCGCCACGAAAATCATCCGAAAATATCGCACCAAAATACCGCGTTTTATATGGCGTTTATAAACTCTCAAACACTGCGTCAAATTATGGCGTTTATCGCCTCGCGCTTTGCGGTTTAGGCCTCTAGCTCCGCAGGCTCGCTCCGCTGGTTGCTGGCTAAAGGCAGCTCGTTTTAGAACTATTCGCTGATTTCAATCTTTTCTTGCTCTTTTAGCGCGGCTTCGATATGCTTTTTAAACTCGCTTTTTCACGTTCGCGCTAAGCTCGAAACAAATTGCGGTCCCGCGGGCAAAACTCCTCATGACCTGGTTTGGCCGGCCTCAGATACGCCTTACGCGCCAGTTTGCCGCCGGACACCATCTGACCTCTGCTTGCGCCGATTATCGCTTTTGGCTCAAATAATCGTTGCTGCTGAAGACCTTAGTACGCTGCCATTTTGCCTCAAATTCACAAATTACAGCGCGATATTTTGCGCGCACACGTCGATTCTTGCGCGGATTTCATTTGCGGTTTTGACGCGATGGGACGACCGACGCCGTCTGATCATGTGGTTGCTGCGATGCAGGCCAGACCTTTGCCAGGTCGATCTTGTTTTGGGGCCACATAGTTTACGTCATCCACCAATGCCTTTGCTTTAAGCGTTTGCGCCAAAAGACCTTAGCCTAGCTCGTAGCTGGCGGCCATCTTAGCCATATCTAAGCGCTCAGGCTCTCTTTTACTGGCCCTGCCTCCTCTAAGCTAGTTAGCCTTGACTTTTGCCGTTTAGCTCGGCGAGCTTTTGCGACAAGCTCAATTGAGCCCGTTAGCTTTAAAATCTCGCTGCGTATCCGCCGCAAACTGCGCGCAGGCTGCTGGCCAAAACTCCTTTTACCAAGCCTCGATGCCAAGGCGAGATTTTTGGCTGCTGGGCCAAAAGCGTTTCGTGAATACTGCTTAAACTCCTCATTATCGCTGTTTTGCCCGCCTTTAAAGCTGTTTTGGCGCTCACGGCGAAAAACTCCGCCCAATACCCAGCTCCGCGTGCGCCTCGACGCTCTTTTGGCGTAAAGGCGGCGGCCTCGTTTCGCTCGCCGTCGCTAGCACGTCGGCGTGAGTTAGCACTTTACAGCAGGCTTACGGCGTGCGGGTTTGCAGGCTTGAAACGATAAAGTCCAGATCCTTTTGCGTGGCGCTTTGCAGAGACGTTCGTAGTGCACCATCAAGTCACTCACGCGATGCCCGCGCAGCTCCTCGCGCGTACCGCGTCAATCGATGCGGGCGTATCGATGATGCGCACGTTATCGCTAAAGCTCCAAATTCGTAGGCTCGAGCGCTTTTACCATTAGCGTATTTGATCCGCCGGAAGTGTGAAGCAGTCATCGGTTTTACGCCGTTTTGCTAGCGGGCTGGTTGGAATAGAATTGGCCCGAGTTGGAGGGCTTTTAAATGTGGTTTTGATTCGTCCTCCGCGCCGTTAGCCGGGTACCGTTTCATCGGATCGCCCTCGATTGACGCCTGTTTCGCCGCCGGTTGGGCTGTTTCATCATCTTGATCTTGCGCTATGCCAAGCTCTTTTAACTCATCGCTCAAAATTACCTTCGCAAGGCTTGGGCGATATTTTAACGCCGTTAAGTCCACCGGACACGGCACGTTTGCGGCTTACCAGGATTTTGGCAGTGCACGTTTAGCGGGGTTGGTTACCTGCGTTTATGACGCCGGTAGCTCGCGACGTTAGCTCAGGCTCATCGCCTCGCTTTTGCTGCTGCCGTTTGCGACATGCGCCGGATTTAGCGATAAATTCGCTGCAGATATCGTTTAGCGCGTCCTGGCCACGGTAGGAAGACGATCTGATTTTAAATTGCGCCCTCTTGCTCATTCCTCGGTCAAATCTGCCAAGAAGAGCGGCGCAAAAACTCCCGCAAAATTACTAAAATGCGCGGCGGAATTATATTTTCCTCGATTTGCAGGATTTCTAAAGCGGCAGGGAGCTGATTTTGAAATTTTGTAGTTTTAGGCGTTTATCGCGCCTAGCTGGGCGCACTGCGAGCTGTATATATCGGCCTTTGGCCCAAGCGCGTGAAGGATATCCCTGCGGCTCCTTTAGCTCGCAAATCTATCAAGGTACTGGCATATAAATCGCAGCGAGGCTTCGCTCGTCTGCGGGTAGTTTGGGATCAAAAATAGCCAGAGCGCCCAAAATTCGCTTAAAATTATCCGTATCCGCTTCGCCTTGATGGAAATGCGCCTGGAGTCCTTTCAGGGCTGGTGGCATAAATTAAATTTAAACAAGCTTGGGCGGGTTATTTTCGCGATCCGGTAAAGCGGTCTGCGTAAAAGCAAGTTGATAATAGGGTAAACGTCAAATTACTCCGTTCCCATAGCGGCTCGTGGCTGAATGATGTTTTGATCAAATTACACTCAGTATCTTCACTCAGATGTGAACACCGCGCGTTGATCTTACGCATCGTTTCCAAATATCGCGCACTGATCCCATACCTGCGTAAGTCACGCAGAGCGACACAGATGTGTTGCCAAAAATGTGACATTAACGCCATTTCTTCATATACCCGCATTCACAAGCATGAGCTAAGCTCGACAAATCGGTCTTTGTTGATGTTGCGTCCATTTTGCTCGTTATGAGCTTTGATATCCCGCGCCATCAAAAACCTTATTAAAAAAGTATACTTTAGTCTCTTTTTCTGCAATTCGCGATATTGAAACAGCTATCCTTGACCTTTCTGCCGTAGTCAAATAGAGGTTAAAGCATTTCATCAACAACTCCACCGAAAACTCGTGCCCGCTACCAACGCACATACTCGGTGAGCACATATAAGTCGCGAAGGTCACGCACTCGTTTAAAATGCCCAAGCGTTGCCACGCCTAAACCGCCATTGCCATTCACTCACGATGATCTCGCAAATTCTCGCTCATTATCGACATTTGAGACGCCAGTGCGCAAGCGATGTTCTCTCTTATTAGCTCTAATTTCATCAGCGGATGAAGGTGATTTCTGCTTAGATATCCATTTTTAGACGTTTACATCGTTAATGATACTCTTTATTTGATTTGGCAGGTTAAAGATAAGATCCAGACTAATGCACAGGATCTTACCAAAACCTACTCAAACTTCTTTTTTTCTCTCATCAAGCCGAGCCGTTATCATATCACCAACTCTTTTTAAGCTCTCATCGTCAAACTTTCACGCCTACAACGAGTCAGATAGGCCCATCAAAACAACCAAGACTCTCTGGCGAAATGTGATTTGGATCACTCCGGCTTAGACATCTTCGATACTAAATGGATCTTTGCGAGTTTAGCGTTTTTCTAAACTCTGGCTCGTTTAAAATCGTCACCCGCCCACGCCAGCGATGTAAAGTCAACCAGCCTCTTTTATCCCTCATCTCCTCCTCATTACCAAAGTAAATTTACCACAACTCCTTCTCGTAAAGTGAGTAACTTATAGAAAACAGCTACAGCAAAACTGTATGACAAAACGGCACGTGGCATGAGGCATATACTTGCAGTCTTTTTTGGAGTTACAGTATAAGTCGCTTAAAAATCTCCATATTAAATTCATTTATGGCAGTTTTTGTATGAAATTACAGAGCATAATTTACAACAAAACTCTCAACAATAAACCACACAAAAATCATAATTAATCCTTAAATAAGTTAATTTTAATTTGAATTTCAATAGGATAGCCAGTACTGTCATTGGCCTTGCATTAACATCGTTACAGGTAAAAATGCAATCATTTTTCATTACCTATTTTACAAACCTGCAGTTTTACATATCTGTCGCTTTTGCTCTATAAATTAAAGCAGCCTTCACCTCACTGTATGAAATGACCGCCAGGAGTCAAGCTCAAAATTCTCTTTTTTTGCCTGCAGATGGGTCACCGATGTTGCAAAGTGATTTTTATGCCGCCATTTTGCTGCTTTCTCATCACCCGCCGAGCATTTGCTCTTGTCTTTGCCTCACAAAGTGACTTTGTAGGGCATTTAGCGCTTTTATCTAGTAGGTATAATCCACATCGCCTATGTTAAATATTTTGGCGAGTATTTGACAAATAAAGCGGGTTGAAACTATCATAAGAATGATCGCGAAATTATAAAATATAGATACAGAAAATCCCTATAGTCTTTGATGCTCTGTAGCGCATAAATGGAGCATAAACGAGCAAAATAACATCAAAGTGCAAGCACTCATAAAAGGTCACTTGAAACAATATTAAATTGCAATAAATAAAGCAACCACCAAGCAAGATAAAACTCCTGCTGGCCCAAATTGGTCTATGCTTTAAAGAAAACTCTTCTAAATTGCCCCGAACAGCAAGATAGCAAAAAGTAGCGATAAAAATAACGCCCAGCCGTAGTTTAACTACAAATATAAGAAATGAAATGGCAAAAGGATGAGCGTTAAAATGTGGATGAATTTGACATAAAAACAGAGAGTACTGACACCATTATACTTTTTTATCGTCTTTTTGGTATAAAATGAGATAAAAACTAGAATAATATCTCAAAAACGGTAGCCGATGCCTGATCGCACAAAGAGCCAAAATGCACCTATAAATATCATCTCATATATAAATTGGAAAATATCGGGTCTCAAAGTAAAATAATAAAGTAGCAAAAGCACGCTGATGATAAACTGCGATAAATTTAGTGTTTAAAGAAAAAAAGCAACACATCTTCTATAATTTTGCCTTTACAGGTACTGCCGGTATATCGCCCAAATGGTCTCGAAAACGGGTTTAAAAAGTAGCTCATTTTTGACAGCACTGGGCTCTCTGGCTCTTTGGGAAGCCTTTTTATCATTCGTAGTTTTGCTCTCGCCAAAGTCTTTTAGCAGTCATCTTTGATATCCAAAATGACAAAGTGATCTACTCTTTTATCCTTAAGCCTCTATGAAAACTTTAGCCACAATTTGTCCTATTTGGCCTATCAAAAGAATTCGTTTTCTTCGTTAAAAGTGCGATCAAGCGCATTCTTCTTATCGCAGTTTTGACGTGCCTTTAAGAATTACCGATTACTGGCGTTTTTAACGCTCTCATCTTTCATCTAAAATATCTTGGTAGTTCAAATTTACCTTTCTAATATAGGACCTGGGTATTGTTTGCTGGCATCAAGTTTAGAATTCAATCTTTTTTATCTGTTACATTCATCTGCTTCTAAATAATAGGTACCAGGAGTTGAAAGTCTTTAATATTATAAATTTTTATAACATTTTGCTTCTTTTCATTATAGTATATGTCTTACTAATATTGCAATCTTTGTTACAAATTCTATTAAGTGCCTCTCTTATCTTTTTCAACAGTTAAATATTTATTCTTTTGAGATCAAAATTGGATAACCTTATCGCTAATTAAGACAAAACCTAATAAAATTAATAACATCAAAACAAAATTACAAAATAATATAAATCTTTTCTGCTTAATAGAAAGAAAAGCGTATATTATAATAGTACAAAAATAGTCACTATAACTATGTTCTCCTATGGGGTCATTACTTACTCTACCCATAAACTAATAAAAATATCTACAAATGGAGCTAAAGATAGATATAAAAACCATGAAAAGCTATTAGCTAAACTGCTCGCTTTCACGTGTTAATTTCTGACTCTTTGTTTCAAATAACAAACCAATATATATAGGAAAATATCAATAATATAAAGGAAGCAAAACTTAGTTCAGTGAGTCCAGCTGAATATCGTTTTAGTATCCAAGAACAATTAATGCTACAGATAAAATTGTATCGAAAGAGACGCTGGCAAGATACAGCTCTAATATCTCGCACTTGCTCTTAAAGTAGCAGCCATAGCTGTAATATGGCATAAGATATAATATAAATAGCAAACTAAAGCCCTGCTAAAACTAGCGAAACTAGAATCGAGATATGTGTCACCACTTTCAGAGCAATGGAATGTAACCTATGTTTCTATTAAGAACAAAATGCATTATAAATGGCATTAAAGCCAAGTAATGCTTTCAATGAGACTTTAGTAGTGTACCAAAATCTATAAAAATAAATTTGATTTTCTACTTCAGTCCCTATATTCATATCCAAATTACTTTCTAGTGTAAACTTTTAGCTTCTTGACTATTTTTGTTTTCTAATAAAACAATTTTGTCTATCGTACTATAAAGTCAAGATTCTCTATGGATAGTGTTGATTCTTTATAATTATCATACTTTAATTCTAAGTATTTTTCTTTCTTCTCTGATAACTCAGTACAGGATGGAAATACCACTAGTTGCAATGTTAGAGTATGTCTTTGAGTTCTTTAATAAAATTATCGCAATCTTTAAACTAACTCTGTTTTATCTTCAGCCAATCTCTCAAAACTTTTCATATTTCAAACCTGTTTAAAAGTTCTTTTGCCAACTATGCATAAGCACCTTTGTGATGTGTGCCTGCCCCAAAGTACTAGCAAATTAGTATAGACGTGCTCACTTTTCGTGCAGGCATTTTATTAGCGCCATATTTAGCAGAGATTTACAAAGGTTTAAATTTTCCAACACGATCGCTTACTCGTGGTGAAGCTGTGTGTATCCAAACTCATCGGCGTCTGTAGCGCTATGCTTTGGGTGCTCTTTTGCGTGAGTTTTCTGAAACTGCTCGGTCATATTTTTACTCATCGGATGCTCTATCGATTTTCTGGATGCTCTTTTGCTCAAAGTAAACTGCAAAGAAATATCGTTAAAAGTCGCCATAGAAATCAAAGCAGTATGCGTCATGCTCATGGCTTCAGCTCATCTTTTTGCATGCGTGAGCGCATCGTCTGCACGCTAAATCCGCCATATGCGCGCCCGCCAATGGCTTAAAGAGACCAGTCAACTCATCTCTTCTATCTGCACGCCGCTCACTTGATCGCTGCTTTCACGTTTTGCACTGTGTGCACGGCTCATTTACGGCGTGCCGTATATCGTTTCGCCGTCAGATTACGTCGTTTTATCCACCTGTGTTCGCCCACCTCTTCGCCGTTGTGAGTGTGAAAGCATTCACCATCACGCTCAGTCAAGTGCTGGCGGCACGATCCTCACGGCGCTCCAGTAAAGCTCACGCTCATACCTAAAACTCTCGCGAGCACTGCTCAAATGCGTGCTTTGCATGTAGTCTTCGTCATTTGCTGCAAATAGATCGGCATCTGCTCGCCAAGATCGACTTGCTTGCAAGTACACTGTAGCTCATACATCATGGTGAACGAAATGGTAAGGTGTAAATTTGCACTGCCGGTAAAAACGAAAACCGGCCAGAATTACGGGAATGACAGGCGACAGTTTTGCAAATTGGCCAGCACTGGCAGAAACACATATATATCGTGAGGATGGATTTAAATTATTGCGACGAAAAATCAAAGCATGCGCGCTGAGGCACGCAGCTGCCGGGTGAGGATTTGTTTCTGGCTCATTTTGAGAGAACACTCACGAAAATATTATTGGGTTTTACAGCTTATCGGAAGTTCTAAAGTTAGCTCACCAGCTATACACTCCTGCGAATGATCTGTGCTATGTAGCATCACTCTGATCCTCTTCGCCCCTGATCTGCGCGCTCACCTTGATCTTTGAGTCTTTGATCGCTTTGGGTGATCTTTTGAGTTTTCAGCAAAGTCAAAGCGTGTCGTTTAGCTGGCGTACGCCTTTAAATTTCCACCGCTCAGCTAGCTCTCTTTTTGTCTCGGTGATCGCAACTGGTGGGATGTCGGCTGAGTAGAGTTTTGAGATCACTATATCTTTTTAGTGCGTCGATCTTGTTGTCCGCTTGAGCTAAACGTATCGTCTCTTTTTCATTTAAAGCTCACTTCAGTACTTATGGCCCATAAAGTCGTATCCTGGCGGCGATCTCTTTTTCGCCGATCTCAAGAGCGTTTTAAAGCACCTCCATCACCTCGACCCAGCTGCGCTTATATCAAAACTGCTCCAGTTGCCATTTTATCCTTTCAGATGCTCTATGTCCGCGATCATCGCTACGAAGTAGCATCTCTAGCCTCAAAAACTCGCCACGCTACGTGCGGGTAAGGTATCAAATTTTCCTTATGTGCAGTACGAGTATGCGGATGATCCGCGCGCATGGGCTCGGTCTCCAGCACGTCGGGGCAAATCGCCGAGTCACGCGTCATCTATCGCGCAGGCTCGGCGCTCTCATCCACGATGCCGCCGCGATCGGGAGTTCGTCGAGTACTTAGCGCCCGTCTTTCGTCCGTAACTCCCGCTCACCGATCAAATTCGCGTTTTTCACATTTAGTGGAGCGTGGATACTCACGGTGTCGCCGGTGCGCGACTCGCAAATTAGCCTGTACCAAACTCGGCGTTTGCGTTTGCACCACCTGGTTGAGTGATGGCTCGCTCTCGCGCCAAATCTGCATGCTTTCATGCGCCACGCTGCCAATCTCGCGCCAAGCCCGATGACGCTTACGGCTCTTCTTGCCCTATCTCGCCGATACCGCGGTCTAGATTCGGCGTAAATTCGCTCTTCGCCCACTCATGCTTTGCGTGTAATTTATCGCATGGAAATTGATGCGATTAGTCAGCGCAAGAGGCAGAAAGCTGAAACGTCTCGCGCACGACGCTGGCGTGGGAGTGGCCGCGACGTTTTACCGCGATACGCTTTTTGTCGCGGCGTACGCGAGATCGACACGTTGTTCATGCCAGTTGCGCTCATGCAGATTAGCTTTAAAGTGAAGCATCCATCACGGCTTTGTCGATGGCGACCTTGTTCGTGATGACTGACATCGCGCGCTTTGGTCGCTCTATGCGCGCTCGGTACGCGGCGGTCGTCCTCAAAGCTAACAAACTCTGCGACTGCCCGAAAGACATCCAAATTTACGTCGCTTTCGAAGCGTCAGTCAGGCATCAAGGCAGACCTATTTCGTTTGCGTCCTTGTTGATGATGTCCGTACCCGCGAATTGGAATGGTTATCTGAAAATTTCGCATACACCTCTACTTGAGTATCCTGAGCGCGCACGCTTCGTATGGCGAAAAATACGCCGCTTGAGTGGCTGTTGTTGGCGGCGTCTTTTATTAAATTCATCATTCCTGATAGATTGCGCGGTTTTGTCCGTAGTCGCCGCCGTTTGACGAGCTAATGCTACCATCGGCTCGATCACGCTAACGTTTGCTCCCTCTCGGCGAAAACCTTCGGCTTTTTCACTGCATGCCAGCCCTGATGGCTTGTCGCCAGCTTGCAATAAAAGCTGTGATTCGGATAATAGATCCTCACGTGCTGCAAGATGCCTTTGCTTTTGACAAAGCAGTGTGTCTGCAGGATTTAGGATGATGGCTTTTTGATTTTGGACGATGTAGGATGATAGCTAGCTCGTCACGTCCTCTATGGCGATGTCCTCCTGGCACGAGCTTAGACCAGGCCACTCATGGTTTTTCGCCCGTCAGAAAATACGCCCTCCCTCGTCGTTAATAGAGCGACCTCATCGGACGCATAGGCAGGCGCCAGGTCTGAAAGCCCGCCTCGCTCGGCGATATATTTTGCGGTAAGCCTCGCGGTCTGCTCGCCGTCCTCCCGCGCTGCCGGCCACCGAGGCTAAATAAATGCCAGCCCTCATGTAGTGCTCGTTAAAGCTCTCCGGTCTCCTCTACGCTCGCGTCACGAGGCGCTTGAAGTTTCTGCTGGCGCGTCATAAAGGTCGTTAAACTGCGCGCTCTCATCCCATGCGGTTTAAACTTAAGCGCCGCCCACTGGATGATCGCCGTCTCAAACACGGCAGTCGGCGTGTCGGCGTTCGGTCGATCCAGTTTTATCGTTTTGCCCGCATCGCCGCCTGCCAGGTCAAATCTACGTAGAGGTGCGGGTGCGTCGTTTTAGCTTTCAGCGCACGGATCTACGAGATTCGAGCGGGATACCGACCTCATGCTGGTATGTTGTTGTCGATGACGTGTTGAGGCGGTGCTGACGAACATATCCGTATAAGCTCGTTCGCGGCGGCGTTGGCAATGGGCCTCGGCCTGCGCGCTTCGACCTCTACTAGCTCGTCACCTGCTACGTAATCAGCGCCGTCTGGGTCCGTGTGCCGCGTAAAGCCGATCTCGCCTAAAGATTCGTTGTTAACAGGTTGATCGTATCATTCTCAGCCTCCAAAACTTGAGCTCGAGCTTGAAGCGAGTTTTGAGCTTGAGCTACTGAGACCCGCAGAAAAATCCGCTCTTTTCAGCATGCTTGATTTGCCCGCCGAGGCTCGCTGGCTTTTGGCTCATTAGAGCTATCGACGCTCATGAGTACACTTGGGTTTTATGCACGCACTGTGCGGCTGCGACTGATAGCCTGGGTTTGTTCGATGCAGCTTGTAGCCAATCCAGCTACGGTAGTCGCGCCCTTGACCGAGTCGCTAAAAGCGTCTCGCCAGCTCCTTACCATGCTTGACAGTTGCGCGTTTTGAGCGTTTGGACTCGTCCGACTGACGTTCCGGCGTCGATTTTGGCGTTCCTCGGCGGTAGCTTATCCATCATCCTCTTTGCTCAGCGCGCGCTCGGTGCCGTTGATGTCGCTGGCACGACGCGCGTTTCTCGCTGGATACTTTCCCTCTAGGACTATGTTTGCCCGGAGCGGTTTTCCTCGATGTTGACGAAGAACGCTCCCGTTTTGCCAGCCGCTTCGTTTAAGCGCGCTACTTTCATGCCGTTATCGGCGCTACCCGCAACCAGCCCGGCCCGGTACTTCTACACGCGCCGCCAGCCTTCCCAGCGTGACGTGCGCTTTCACTTTTGATGTCGTAAAACTCTCATTTTTATCTGGCTCCGCTTTGAGTATTTCTGCTTGCTTTTGACCGTATCACGCCTCGTGTTGGTACGGTTTTCGATGTTTTTATGAAGGTATTTTGCGTGAGGCTCTTGGCCGCAATGCGATTTTAAAAACTCAGCCCAGGCTCGTCCATGCCCTCGTTTTCAGGCTTGCTCTCAGCCAAATTACGACGTCGATGGGCGCCACGTATTCGCCGTTTGGCGGCGAGCTAGCGACGGACAGCTCAGGCATGCTCAAAAAGTCCTCCCAGGTTTCTCGTCTCTTTCATGAGTAGAAGGTGAGCTATTTCGGTTTTATTGTTTGAGTAAATTGCTCTTTTTCGCGAGCCTATCTTTATCGGCTTGCACAGTGACAGTTTGTTCTTTGGTTCGCCAATTTGCGAGGTAAAGATCATTGACGTCAGATTCGCCCGCTGCATGCTTTTTGACTCGAGCGGGCTTTTAGCGGATTTTTGAAGTTTGGGCGCCTTCAATTTGAGTGCGGCTTGCTCGTAGCCGTCCAAAACCACGTATTTTCACGCCGTCTTTTCTCAAAGGTGCTGGCGTTCCCGCGACGAGATGCGGGTGCCGGGCGGCTTCGCGTTGCGCCTAAGATTTCCACGGCCTCGCTCACGGGCACTGGACATATTTTTCGCTTTGATCGTTCGGTGGCGTAGATGCTAGCGGAATTTTACGGCTCGATGCGCGGTTAAACGGGAGTTTCGAAAAAGAGAGAGGTACGTCGAAAGCGACCCTTTTGAGACAGAGCTTTTGGGCTCTGTGGCGTCCTAAGCATATATGAACGTTTAAGCATTTTTCTTGCAGTGCGATTTTTGTTTTGCGGGTCTCGGTCGCCGCTCCGAGCGTCTTGCGCGAACTTCAGTCACGACAAGATTCCTGTCAGACACTTTTTGAACTCTGTAAGCTTCGTCAGGGCTCGTTAGGGTGTACGCCTTAATACCGAGGCGACGTCCTCTCACCACCTTTCAATTAAAATAGACTGGCGATTATATAGCAAGATTTTAGTAAATTGAGGGTATAAGAGAATTAATCGCATTAAAACTATAATCTATCAAAAGTATCACTACTGTAATCAGGATAAATTATGACAAAAGAAAGAACAAAAGTATTTCAAATTTGCTAGCAAACGCTTATATCGCTTCTACATCTGATAACCTGTATCGCGCTGATTTTGCCTTTTATAACCGTCGGCAAAATCAATCCCTGCTAAAGCTTTGAGTCTGATGACTTCATCACTGCTTTTTGCTTCGTTAACGTCCAAGAGCTGTTTTGATGCCTTTCGTGCTAATCATATTTTATATGCACTGCACGGGTGGGCAGTAGCGTCTGGTGCGGCTGGAGGCGCCGCGGACGATATTTTCGCGCGATTTATCGCGACAACTTACAAACTAAAATTACAAAAATCCGCAAAAGCGTCTCAAACAACAAACAAGCGCAGGCCGAGGCGACGTCAAAAACGCGCTGGCTTGAGTCGCGATCTGGAGCGTTTTAGCTTTGTCATGGCTGACAGAAATCTCTCTCTGGTTTTCGTCCCATATGAAGACTTTTCGCTCAAATTTGCGAGGCCCCGCCAGACATAAAAATTTTACTCGGGCTTGGCTTGTTGTCAGCGGCGTTTTTGATATTTGGCGTCGCGTTTTGGGCGAGCTGCGTTTACGTCTGCGTACGCCAGAGTGCAGTCCGTGATGAGTAGATTCTGACGTGCAGGTGCAGGTGATCTACGACGAGGCGCGCGGCAGTGACGTTACGATGGTCAGACCAAACTCTGGAAAAAGTAGCACTGCCGCAAAGCGAGTGCACCGGGCTGCGCAGGCTGCGCTGGCGTGCCCGACACGCATCGACATCAGAAAGGCATGCTGCTACGATGCGCCGAGCTGTCACGGGTGCGTCGGTGCCTGCACAAAAACAATGTCGGGGCTAAAGTACACTAGCACGTTAAGCTGGACTAGCTCGAGTGCTTTAAAAACCAAGCAAAAAGTCGCGGTGGCACCGGCTTCGAGCCATCGAGTTGCTGCGCCATCATCGCTATCATACTTGGCCGCCGCTAGCGACTAGCGGAAGCGCCAGAGGAAGCATCTTTGCTAAATATCAGCCGCACGAGGCGAGCTGCCGAGATAAACAAAAAGCGTGAAATCGAAAGCAGCTTATGTGTTTTGTTTTGAAAACACCGACGCACAGGCGCATGAGGTTTTACTTTGAGCGTTAGCGCGGAGGAAGCTAAAGCGCCGATAAAAATCGAGCGTCCGAAGGATCAAATTTTAGCTAAAAAGCGGGCGAAAAAGAGAGTCGTAGTCGTGCTAAAGCGCGCCTAAATCGGCATTGCCGGCACAAACGAACAAACAACAAAAGATAGAAATCTCAGCCTACCGCGGCGGATAACAAAGAAAAATAAATGTTGAGGAGCGGAGATTTTTGCCCATCAAGTGAGTAAAAATTATATATAATCATAATCATACTAAGATTTTTAAAATTTGGGGCTGCTAAAAATGGATACAGAAACCGACGAAACAAGGCGCCGAGGAAAAGAAAAATTCATCCAAGCCGGGCTTGAGTACTCCTGAAAATGGCTACGAAAACACGGTTTAGCTGGATATCATCAGCGGCGGGTCATATGAGCATCTACAAATCGCGAAAATAAGAAGGGCTCTTTCGCGCTATCGTAGAGCGTGGATTTGACGACTTTAGAGACGCAAATAGACGAGAAAATAGATCTTATTGCCCGCGTAAACTGGATGATAACCAGAATTCGCGATGATATTTTCGACATCATCTGCGAAAAGAAAACTCACTAATCAAGGTAATGATGAGCGAAAGCGCACGATGCAGCCTTTTGGGTAAGAGGTTTTTGGATCAAATTTGCACAGCAAAATCGATAAAGTACAATCAGTCGAGCGCATAACATAAAGTCCAGCAAATCCATGTGTCTCTCCTTACGTCGCATGACCAAGGCGTTTCTGCAGTCGTCGAAACCTTATCAGTATAATGCTATTTTGCTAAACGAGGACATAACGCTAAGCGCAGAAGAGCGCAAAGAGCACGTAAAAAGCGCGCATGAGATATGTTTTTGCACGGCGTAAAAACGCTAGAATCTACTCTCTAGAGTGACTTTTCGTATAAATAAGGTAAAATAGCACTTTATTTATAACAAATATTACATACCAGATTACGTATAATATCCCAAAAATTAAAAACAAATTATGAGAATTTACAAAACCCTTTCCGGTTTGTTAGCGTCGTTGCTTTTTACGGCATGCTTTGATGGTAACGATAAAAAGCGGTATGCGACCAGACAACAACGACAAATGCCACCGTCAAAGGTCGATGTATTCGTAGCTAAAAATCAGACGTGCCGATCAGCTTTTGATTTACACCGACCCTAACGAGCCAGCAAGACGTAATCATATATCCAAAAATGCAGCGGCACGGTAACCAAGCAGTTTTTAAACGAGGCGACAACGTAAAGCAGGCGACAAGCTGTTCTTGATGGATCCCGAAATACCGAGCCAGCTACGACTGCGCTTGAAAGTATATCAGCGTAACAAACGCAAATTAAAAACGCTCAAACCAGTTAACAAGATCTCAAATTATACAAAGAAAAACGCCGTTTCATAAAAAGGTACGACCGCGACAGTTTCGGCGCTGAAATCAGCAAACCTAGATTACTAAGCGCTAGAGGCAAACGCCAAAAACGCCAAAATGAACCTGGGCTACACAAGCATAATCCGCCTTTTGACGGCGTTTTTGAGCGATAACCTAGTAGACGTGGGCTCGCTGGTCATGGCAAACACGACCCAGCTAGTGCGCCTAACCAAAATCAATCCGATCGAGGCGCACTTTCACATCTCGGACGTAGATAATCTAAACCGCGTCAAAATGCAAGAAAAGCGGCCTCTGGGCGCAAACAAACTCGGACACAAATGCTAAAGAGTCGGCCGGGAGAGTGTAACGGTAAGGTAAATTTTATCGATAACGTCGTAAATACTAACATGGGCGCGTTTTAGCCAAGGCGAATTAACAACGACGAAGGCAGGCTGCTACAGCATGGCGTGACCGGCCACGTGACGATGGGTGGATTTTATCAAAAAGACGGCTTTCACGTCCCTCGAAAGTAGCACTCAACAAACCGACGTCAAGACTTACGTGCTAGTCGTAGATAACGGCAAGTAGCCTCGAAAGACGTAAAAATCACCTACCAAACCAAGACATACGCTATGAGTTGGCGAGGGGCTAAAGCTGAGGGTGATAAAATCATAATGAACAACTTCCTAAAAATCGGCGTAGGCGCGCCCGTCGAGATAGATAGGAGCCTAACGAAAAGCTTTGGCAAGGGCAGGTAGAGCCTAGAAACGAACAGAAAAAGGCGTAGTGATCTTTTCAGTACGCTGGTGACCGCCCGATATTTACCACCGTCGTATCTATCATAGTTATCACGGGCGCAATGGCGATAAAGGGCTTCCTATCGAGGTATCAAAACTAACGCCTCAAATTCCGATTAGCGCCACCTACACGGGTGCTGATGCCCAAACTATCGCCGACTCCGTAGCTAGCGCGATCGAGGATCAGATAAACGGCGTAGACAATATGCTCTATATGCGGCACCTCAAAGTCGAGCAGTTCGCTTTCAAAGTATCAATGTTTATTTTAAAATCAGCGACTTCCAATGACAAGCCGATCGACGTAAACAACCGCGTCAGCGAGCTCTCAGGCTACCTCAAGGTGCAAAAAGCATGGGCGTAACCGTGCGCGAACGAAGCGGCTCGATCTGGGGTGGTCGACTTTACGAGCTCAAACATGGACTTAGTCGAGCTGGCCTGCTGCATGATTTAAACATCGCGGACGAGTTAAAAGGGTTAACGGCATGGGCGACTTACGGCGCTAATCGGTAGCAAAGAGTACTCGGTGAGGTGGCCTAAAACCGGACAAACTAGCCTACAAGCTAACTCCTAGCGACGTCATAGCTCAAGTAAAAATCAAAACAGCCAATACACGCCTGGTAAAATGGGCGAACAGCCCTCAGACGGCGACAATCCCACCCCGTTACTCCGTTCGCTCGGACGGCCGTCTCCAAAAATCTGCGCGCAGTTTTGGCGATATAGTAATCAAAAGCGCGGACGGAGCAGTGCTAAGCTAAAAGACGTAGCGACAGTGGAGCTGGGAGGCGGCTAGTTACGCATCTGACTCGATGCTAAACGGCGAGACTCCATCCCGGCTTTTAATCTTTATGCAAAACGACGCCAACGCTGGCTACGGCGCAGGCGATAAACGCAAAGCTTGACGAGCTAAGTAAAAGATCCACGGCGGGCTTTAAACACACGATCACTATAGCCCGACCCAGATTATCAAGTTTTCTATCAAGGGGTTATAAAGACCTTCATCGAGACATGATCCTAGAATTATCATCGTTATGTATATGTTTTAAAGAGCTTCGCGCTACTATCATCCCGATGCTAGCCGTTCCAGTGTCTATCATCGGTACGTTTAACGGACTACTGCGCGATGGGATTTAGTATCGGATGATTACGCTTTTTGCGCTCATACTGCTATCGGTATCGTCGTGGACGACGCCATCATCGTTATCGAGAACGTGGGAAAGATTTTTACACGAGGGATAAAAATATAACCGTCAAAGAAGCGACCTATAAGGCGATGGAGGTACGCAAACCCCGTCACTCGATCGTGCTTGTTTTATCAGCCGTTTTATCGTTTCTTTTATGGAGGCTTTGTCGGCGTTATCAGCGCCAGTTCGCACTCGCTCGTTACTTCGGTTTTGTATCTCGGGCTTTGTAGCACTTACGCTCACTCCTGCGCTGCGGCGTTATGCTGAAAAGACAAAGAGAACAAAGCCGTTGTTTGTTGCAAAGATCAACGCGACTTTTTCGACTGGGTACGAAATTTTCACTGCGGGCGTAGCAGCGGTACTTCGCCACGTTATCATCAGCCTTATTTTCGATGGGCGTCATGGGTTTTCTAGCGACTTTCGAGCTGTTTAAAAAGTTCCTAAATGACCTCGTACCGTCCGAAGATAAGGGGCGCGCTAATGGTCATCACTTCGTTACCGCCGTCAAGCAATATATACTAAAACTAAAGAAGAGGTAAAAACTATCAGCAACATGGTTCTAAACAGTGAGCATCAGACTTTACGATGGGTTTTGCGGGATACGATATGCTTTGCGGGCGCTTAGAAAACTCTGCCATCAGCTTTATCAAGCTAAAAGACTGGAGCGAGGAAAACGCCGGATAGTCAAGCACAGACGCTAACGGGGCGCTTTTATTGGTATCTTTGGGGCTCGAAGGGTCGATGAACTTTGTCGTAAACGTCCACCTATCATGGGGCTGTCAATGACGGGTGGCTTTGAGATGTATCTACAAAACAAAAAGCGGTAAGCTACTCCCAGATCGAAGGGGATGTGAAAATGTGGTCGTCATGTAGAACGCTCCTTGGATCTAACCAACGTCGCGCTAGAGACTAATTACCGCCGGTTTTAAAATCGACGTCGATGGGCAAAAAGGCCCAGATGTTTGGCGTGAGCGAGCGAAATATTTGGCGCGATAGCTCGACTTTTGGCTCTTACTATATCAACGACTTTAGCTTTTTGGCAAATCTACCGCGTCTACGCTAGAGCGAGACCGCTTTAAAACAACCCCGAAGACTTGCGTGGAATACGTCCGCTCAAAAGGCGGCGAGATAGTACCGCTAAACTCCGTCGCAACTCTAACTGAAAGATTTTGGGTCCCGATATCGTGAATAGATTTAACCTTTTCCCCTCGGCTAAGATCCAAGGCGACCCAAAACCGGGCTGCCCTCGGAGACGCGATAAAAGCGATACAAAGTGGTCGAACAAACGCTAATATGGAAGAATACTCCATCAGCTGGGCGGGCACGGCCTATCGGAGGAGTTAGCTCGCAAAGAGCACGGGCTCTACGGCGTTTATATTCGGTATGATTTTTCGTATTTTGATCCTAAGCGGCGCAGTATGAGCGCTGAGCTCATCCACTAGCCGTTATCACAGCCGTTCCGTTCGCGGTTTTTGGCTCACTAGTCGCTGTTTGGGCTGGAAGGGCTAACAAACACTGATTACTTCCAGATCGGACTACTGCTTCTCATCGGTCTATCTGCCAAAAACGCGATCCTCATCGTCAGATTTGCGATGCAAGAAGACTAGCGGGCAAAGAAACGTATTGATAGTTGCGCGTTAATCTGACCAAACTTCGTTTTCCGCCCGATCGTCATGACCTCGCTCGCGTTTACATTGGGCGTTTTCCAGATGGTTATCAGCACGGGTGCTGGCGTGCGTCTCGCCACTCGCTGAGGCACAGGCGTGATCGGCGGTATGATAGCGGCCACTACGATAGCGATATTTTTCATACCGATGTTTTACTATCTGCTAGAAAAGCTAAACAACAAAGTCTGGGATACCAGACTGGACCAGTCAAAAATGTATAAATTACAACTTCAGTAGCGGCGCTATTTTTCAGCCGGTTGCTCGTTTCGCCCCAGGATCACCCGAGGTCGATACGGGCAGATCTACGTATAAGTGAAACTAGCGACATCAGAGACGAGTGGTGGGAGGGTTTGGCGACGAAAACCTGAAACGCCCTCGTAGCTAGCGCTGAGAAAACACCGACCTCGACGGCTTGTTTCCGATTTACAAAAGTGCCCAGCAAGTCTAGGTATCTCTGAGGCCGATCTTTTCCTAGCGTAGTTTAAACGTCGGCTACACTAAAACTGCGTGACGAGACCTACCGAAGCAGCAGCGCTACCGAAACTCTGGAAATGGTGGGCCTTGGCTACGAGATAGATCTGTGGGGCAGAGTGCGAAACAGCGTCGAGGTCGGCTTCGAAGCCAGTCTAAACGCGACCAAGCTCGACTACACCACCGCGCGCCATGGCATAAGCTCTGGTGTGGCTAAAGCTGCGCCGCTCGGAGGCTCTAAATATGCGCGAAGCCGTGCTAAAAGACACGCTAAAAACCGACGGGAGACGCTGGCGCTTCGCGAAAACACAGCTTGATCTGGGCGGCGTCGGCAGGAAACGACCTACTACAAAACCAGCGGCCGTCGAAGCGCCAAAAGTAAGCCTGCTAGAGGTTCAAACCTCAGCTGTCTCGAGCTCTAACGTCATGTGCTGATACTAACGAATTAAATCAAACGACGAGGATCCTAAAAGGTTTCCGTGCAGAGCGCTAAAATGCACTAAAGGGCCAGAGTGAGGTGCGGGCGTGAGCGCAGATATACTACTGCGAAGGAGCGACGTAGCTACAAAGCCTACGCCGATCTAAACGCGACTAACGCGCTAATCGGCGTCGCAAAAGGCCGATTATCTACCGTCATCTCGCTAACGGGACTTTTTGGATTTTCCAGCGTGGATTTTTGAAAATATATTTATCAGCAACGCAAACACGTGGAGCGTCGGCGGATCTTTGGTGCAGAAAAGTACTCGACTGCGGCGGAACCAAAAACAACGTCCGCATAGCCGAAACCAACGAGCAAATCGCGGCCGTAGCCTACAGCGGCGGTCAAAAGGCTCTGGGCGAGGTTAGAGACGCGCTAAACAACCGTAAAAACGCCAAACTAACGCTAAATCAAGTCAAAGAGCTCCTGCACTCGCAAGAAAAATCTATAAACGCTAGCCAGGGATCAGTTTGAAGAGGGCTACACAGGGCACTCGGAGCTACTCGACGCACAGCGTACTCTCTCTCAGTTGAGACTCCAAGACATCATGCGCAAATTAAACCTTATCGACTCGGTCGTGGACGTATATAAGGCATTTGGTGGCGGTTTAGGGCCGAATAATTTTACTTTTGGGCGGAGATTCTCCGCCTCTGCTTTCAGATCTTTTCGATTTTCGTGACAGCGGCCTTGGGTGCGAAATTGAATGTTAACCTGTTTATTGTCGTAACTTATTTTGCTTTTCGACTTTAGTACCAGATATTACTAAGAGATAAATTGTATTTAAAGACGTAAATTGTTTCAGGTGAGCTATAGGCAAAGCTGTCAAATCGCATCGCACTATCCAGTATGTACATTTTGCCGAAATTACCGAGTACCGCTTCAGTTTAGCTCAGTCATACAATTTTGGCAAGTGGTGCCATGAATCATATTACCCGTAAATTACGTTTTTAAACTTTTAGTACAGCAGAAATTGGCAGGACTGGAAAGGAAAGAGCGACAACGCTACTCTAGATTTCGTTAAATTTCTACTCTTTGTCCGTCAAAATTTGCACGATAGTTTCGGGCAAAACTTCATAGCTCTATTGCGTGGATTTTTGCTTCCAAATTCCTCAAGGCTCATCCCGCGCTCTTTTCAAACGCGCGCTGAGCGATGATTTTTCTGCCGTCTAGCTCCTCGCTCACCAGTGCACTCTCACGTCGCCCACCTTCATATCGCTCTCAAAGCTCTCTTTTTATCGCGTGCGCGCCCTTAAAAAGCGGCGGTAGCGACGGGTGCTGCGGTATCGCGCGAACTTGGCATGTAAAAACGGGCGTGAGGATACGCTAAAGCCTGCAAGCACCGTTAAATCGACGTTTGCGTGCTTGATTTCCTCTACGACCGTGACGTCAGATTCCTCTCGAGGTAAAATTAACGTGCTCGATGACGACGCTTTTTGAGGCCGTATTTCGCGGCTTTGCGATGCTGCCTGCGTTAGCTTTATTTGTTAGCGTGGCGCGACTTGATCCTAGTTTCGCCAAAAACTTTGCCGTGCAGCCCCTCTAAAATCGCCTCTAAATTCAGGCCGCCGCGCTAAATAAAACCGCTATTCGTCAGCATTTGGGTCGCTTTGATGACGTCGCGGCCCGTGAGCGCGTAGTCGTTGATTTTGATTTTGCGGCGGCTGGAGCGTGAGCTAGCGTACCCGAGATCGCGGCATTTGGCGGGCTATAACCCTGCGCGAGTAGCCCGCAACGATACCGCTTAGCGCGTCTCCGCTACCGCCTTTGCGAGCGCAGCGCTACCCTGCGTCATGACGTAGACCTCAGCCTGCCTTGTGCGATTAGAGTGTTTGCACCTTTTTAACACAAGCACGCATTTAAAATTTCTACTAAAACTTGAGCGAGGTTTGAAGCGATTTTTTTGCACTTCGCCGGCATCCGATGCAGATTAGCAAGCCCTAACAAGCTCAGCAAACTCTTTTTGGATGTGGCGTTATCACGAGCTTTTTCGCTGTTTAAAAAGCCCAAAGCGTGCTGGCTCGTAGCAAAGATCGGCGTCGATAACGAGCGCATCTTTTGTTTCTAGCTCGCTAAAAAGCTCGTCTTTTTGCGCCTTACTAAGCTCGCCAAGCCCATGCCGACGGCACCGACTCGCATTTTTGACGTTATGCGCGCTTTGCATCAAAAACGAGGCTCGAGGGTCTAGATTTGCTCGCCCACGACGCTAACGAGGTCCCGCACCGATGGTTGGTGCGGCAAGTCCCATATACATGCGCTCCGACCTTTTTCATGCTAACGATAAACACGTGGCCAAAGTCGCCCGCGTTGGCGTTTTTGCTTTACGCGAAACGGTAAAATTTAAATCGCTCTTGCCAAGACTCATAAAAGCTCGTCTGCGTCTCGTAAAAGCTCACGCGAAAGCCTAGATTTGCGACTTTTACGCACCCGACGAAATCCTTTGCAAAATCGCTATAAAGCGCGGTTTTAGCGCGCCCATCGTCACGGTCGTATCCGCCTTAAAGACCGCGCCTTGCGATAAACCGTTTTTATCGAGGTCCGCTCGGGATGTCGCAGGCGAGCTTAGCCGGGTTTTGCGTTTAGTAGATTTATCAAAGTTATCGTTCGCTCGTCTGGCTCGCGGCTAAGCCCCGTACCAAAAATCCCATCGATGATGCAGTCAAATTCGCCAGCTTTCCGTCAGGTGAGGATCAAATTACGCGCATTTTAGCGCCCTAGTTAGCTCGGTTTTTGAGGTTTCGTTTTGTTTGTCGCTGGCTAAAAATGCAGAAACAATCAAATTCTTAGCCAAAAGTCTAAGCCTGCAGCGAGCACGTCTGCACCGTTGTTTCCGCTGCCGACTACGCCTAAAATTTTACCGCGCTTGGTCGATGATTTTTTAAACCTAGTTCGCGACATTAGCTAACGCGTTAGCGGCGTTTTGCATCAAAACTTCGGTGCTAAGCCCAAACTCGCTCACGGCTCTAGCGTCAAGCTCCGCCGTATCCCAAAATAAGCTTTTTCATGCGCCCTCCTGCTTCACTCAGTAGCTCAAAGCCTCCAAAAATATCGGCTTTTTGATTATGCGCGAGCCCTCGATGTCAGCGATCGTGCGGGCGACTTTTCAGGGTTTTATTAATAGCGGCGGCGGCTGGTGAAAATCTCTGCGTCGCATTATCTAGCACGCCGCTCGCCTCGTCGTCGCAAAATGCAAGTTGGCTATCTCTTCGTCGTCAAGCTTGCCGTTTAGCTCGCTTTGAGAGCGCGAGTTGCGCCTCAAATACGCGCGGCACGGTCTGCCACATCGATTCGCTCGTGACATCGCTCTTGTCGCTCGCAGCCACCTCATCCATCTGTACGTGAAGGTCGATGCGGTCTGGTACGGGTGCCGAAATACGCGATTTATAGCGCTTGATCTCGAGCTCCGAGCATTTGCACTCTAGATTTTTTTGAGGTAGATTACCGCATGGGCACGGGTTCATCGCGGCTACGAACATCCGGTGGTCTCATACGTGATTTTTGAGTTTACCCGCGAAATGTTGATTTTTATAGTCCTCCAGCGGCTCGCGCAGGCTCTCTAAAATTGCGGCGCAAAGTGCGGAAGCTCGTCGAAAAGTATCCCGCCGTTGGCCAGCCCAACCTCGCCGATCTAGTTGCGCTCGATCCATGCGCAAATATCGAGCTGCGCGTGCTCGTATGATGGGGCGAACGAAAGGCGCGGGTGCAGACGATCGCTCTCCTGTTGATTTGGCGAGACTATAGGCGCGGCTGAGCAAAATTTCATCTACGCTTTGCGGTGGCAAAATGTATCGCAGGCGCTTGGCGCTCATGCTGCTCGCATCCCGGGCTCCCTCAAAGATAATATTATGCATACCACTAGCGGCCACCAGGCAGAGCTCTTTTGCCCTACTCTGGCCTTTAACGTCGCTAAAAGTGGCTCAGGTACGATTTTTACGAAGCTTTTTTTCGCCGATTTTGATTCGGTGAAAAAGCGGATGAATGGCGCCGACTTTGCGCAGGCGGCGAGTCGAGGCTCGAGGCGGTGATCGCCTCAGCCGGTGAAACAGCGTCATTTCTACGGTCGGTATGGCGCCCGCTTTTTTTGCGCTATCTCTTGCGGGATCAGCACGCGGAACTCAGCGCCTTCGCGCTCAAGCAAAGATAGAAAAAGGCTCGCTGTCGCGCGACAGCCGCCGTCTGGCCCCAGCTCGCCGAACACAAAAATCGGCTCAAAGTCGCGCTCTTTTTGCAAAGCAATTAAAAGCGCGATGGGTGAGTCGAAGTGGCTACCGGATTTTGGCATGTCGGATGGGGATAAATTTCATGATGATTTTTGCGCTGGAAAGGAAAAGGTTTAACGATAAAAGCGCTGATTTTACGCGCTCGGCACTCTCTTTATCGAGGGCTCCCGCAAGACCAACGATATTAAGTGCGGGCAAACCGCGATTAAAGCTGGACTCGACGTCCACAATGCGCAAATTCGTCATTATAAGTGGCGCATTTTTAGGGGCTTTCATGCGTTTTTGCTTTTTATACTCTTTTGTCAGATTTTTGCGTTTGTTGTAGCCGATACGCTCGATAAAAAGATGTCCGTCGAGATGATCCATCTCGTGCTGGATCGCGACCGACAAAAAGCCCGTCCGCCTCGAGCTCTTGGCGCTTGCCGAAGCGGTCTTGATACTCAAGCGTTATAAACTCGGCTCTTTTTACGTCCTCGTAGTATCCAGGTACGCAGGCAGACCTTCTTGGTGGATTATCTCGCCCTCTTTGCAAATTTCTGGGTTTATGATTTCTAGCAGATCCTCTTTGCAGCTGCTCTTTGCTCTCTTCGTCGACTAAAGTTACGATCAAAATTCGCTTAGCCTCGCCCGTCTGGATAGCGAGCTGGTCCGATGCCGTTTTTAGCGATCATAGTCTCATCCATATCGTCTAAAAGTATGCAAATTTCTCGTCAAAAACTTTAACTTCAGCGATTTGACGAAAAGTTTTTTGTTCGGATAGGTTAGGATTTCTAGTATCATTTTTTCAGTCTTGTCCTCTAGTACCAAAAAGTGTTCGCCGTCTCTGCCGGTGTTTACAAGCGAATCAAGCGCCAAAGATAGCATCTCTTCGATAGTTTTTGTCATGTTTAGATCAAAAGTAACGACCTCCATATCAAACTCGTATTTCTCGCCGTTTAGCATAAAAAGAAGTGTCGTAAAACATATCGGTTATACGTTTTGCAGGCTTTTTGCGCGCTAGCTTATGTCGGTATGTTTCATCAGCATAGCAAAACATCCTCCGCCGTAGTGCGACAAGATATCGCGCGCCTCGATGTACGAAGCAACATGCGAGATATATTTTTAAAACGGCCAACTTGCCTTTTTGATCCGATACCGTCCAGCGCGCTATCCTTTGGTTTTAGTAGCATCACAGGAGGATTTATAGTCGTATTTTTATATTTTTCAGACTCGATACCGAGGCGTCTTGAGGACAGTACTCTGTTACACGTCAGATTTTCTCATCATATATGGACTACTCTTCAACTAGTTTGAAAACTTTTCCAATCTCCTCATAACTAGTTTTTATCACCTCAGCGTGTTTATCCATTAGCGGAATTTAGTCTATTTGGGTCTTCGTTAAAAGAGTTAAAAGACGCTTTGTATCGTGATCAAATTACATTTTGGATCTAGGGCTTTCCGAGCGTTTTTGATGATAGTTTTTAAAACTCCCAAATATATATATGAGGCGACAGCTTGTAACATGCTTTTTATTTTGCATAAAGCTATTTTTACTTCGCGCTCTATATTTATTTGTCTATCGTCCTCGAGTCTGCCGACCTCGTCCTCGATCTTTATGATCTCGCCTACTTTTTCTTAAACTCATCGGACTGTTTTTCGAGCATCTTTTCAACGGTGTAGTTTTTAGGGATTGACGGAATATTTTTCCTCGGCTAACTCCCTAATGATAGCCTCAGAAAAGCTATAGATATTAAAACTACTATCTACAGCTTTTTCATCATCTTTTTACTACTTCGGTCTCGTTTTTGTTATCCAACTTTATCAAAATCTACTCTTTACTTAAAAGCTCTTCTCTAAAACTTTATCTATAAGCCCGTATTCTTTGGCTTCGGCAGAACTCATGAAAAAGTCCCTGTCGGTATCTTTTTGGATTTTTGGCTGAGTTTTTGACCCGTATTTTTTTAGCTAGGATAGCGTTTACAAATTTCTTTCATACGCAAGATTTCCTTCGCCTGGATCTCTATATCCGTCGCCTGTCCGCGCGCACTGCCCTAAAAGGCTGGTGGATCATGATGCGCAGGGTGGCAACGCATAACGCTTGCCCTGCGCGTACGCAGCTAAGTAAAAACGCGCCCATAGACGCCGCCTGACCTATACAGATCGTGCAGACGTCGGGCTTGATGTAGTTCATCGTATCGTAAATGCTAAAATCCGCTCGTTATCACGCACGCCAGGACTGTTTATATATAGATATATGTCTTTGTCCGGATCTTCAGCCTCTAAAAACAGCATCTGAGCCACGATCGCAGAGCCATGCCGTCCTCGATCTCATGCGCTAAGCATTATTATGCGGTCTTTTTAGCGAGGCGCGAGTAGATGATCGTAGCTTCTCTCGCCCTTACTCGTACGCTCGATGACGTAGGGGGATGTAGTAGCTCATTACTCCGCCTTTTTCTCTTTCTTATCGCTCTTTAGCGTAAACATCTCGTTAAATAGCTTCTCCTCGATCATCGACATTTTTGATCGCAGGCAAAGATTCATGGTTTTTTGTAGTTTTTCAAGGTGCTTGCTTAGGATCTACGCCCGAGCGATACGCCTCGAAAATACACCGCTTGGATCAGCTCTTGGTCGCTTACTTTGATATCTCTGCGGCGCGCTAGTTCGTCTATTATAAACGTTAGCTTCACACTTTTTACGGCGTCGTCGCGGTATGTCTCGCGCTTGCCTAGTTAGAGCGTCTTTATCCTCTCAGATTGGCCCATCTGCTCGGGCGTAAAGCTACTCAAGCAGCTGCGGAGTGCATATCCATCTCTTGCTCTACGATGTTTTTGGCGTCGAAGTTAGGGTTAGCCACGATCGCGTCAGCAAATTGAGCTTTAGCTCCTCGTTTACGTTTTAGCGTGCTTCTCGGCTTTCGATCTGCTCTTTTAGTCTCTCTTCAGACAGCTCGACGCTCACCTTTTCCTCGCCCGGCATGATGCGTTTTAGCGTCTCTTCGTCGATCTCTTCAGGCACTTTTTGCCTTGGTTTCGTGTAGCTTTACTTTAAACGTCGCGTCTTTGCCCGCAAGGTGTGCAGCGCCGTACTCGGCCGGGAGTTAACCTTCACGTCACGCTCTTCACCGACTTTTTAGCCCGATCATGCCGTCCTCAAAGCCCGGTATAAACTGAGCCTGAGCCGATTTCTAGCAGGTGGTTTTCGGCTGCCGCCCTCAAACACGGCGCCGTCTACGAAAGCCCTCGAAGTCCGATTAGCAAAATCTCCTTTTTCAAGCGCCTCTTTTTCCCACTTTTTCTAGCGGAGCCATCATTTTTAAAATTTCGTTTTTCTCTCGTCGATCTCTTTTTTTAGTTACGCGCGGAGTGCTGACGCTTTCTATCAACTCCTCGTGGCCGTCGATGTTTTATAACCGGTTTTAAAACGATAGCTCGATCTCCGCGTCTATCTCGTTTTCGCCTCTATCAGGTTAGTCACGATCGGCTCGCCGATAACCTCTTCAAATTTTTCCTGTTAGCTCTTTTTAGTCCAGCGTCTACTGACGTCTTTTTAGCGCGTCTTGCTCGGCATCGGCGGTTAGCTCTTTTTCGTAACGTTTTTAGAACTACGTTTACAGGCACTTTGCCCGCTCTAAATCCGTCTATTTTCATATTTTTCCGTGACTTTTTAGCAGCGTTTTTCGAGTTGGATTGTACGTCCGCGCTCGGTATTTTCGCACTTAGCAGAAGCGTTCTAAGCGTCGATCGCCTTGGTTTTGATTTGCATTAAATTCGCTACAAAAATAAAATTTCCTAGAGTGTAGCAAAAGTACCATATTCATAGTATAAATTAGAGCGCGCGAAGGCCGAATTTCAGTAAAATCGTTTATCAAATTTAAATAACGGAAATTAATCAGGAACGCAAATGCAAGAAAAATTTAAAAATGAGAATTTAAAAAGAAAAGTTTGAAAAGCTGCGTCGAGCAAATGCTAAATTGAGTCGGCGAAGACCCGCACAGAGAGGGCTGGTTAAAACTCCCGAGCGCGTTTTTTAAAAGCTTATGAGTTTTTAACGGCGGCTACTCGCAAGACCCCAAAAGTCGTGCTAAACGACGCGCTGTTTGATAGCTCAAATAACGAAATGGTGCTCGTGCGCGATATCAGATTTTACAGCCTTTGCGAGCATCATTTGCTGCCGTTTTTCGGGCGAGTGCATGTGGCCTACATCCCAAATCACAAGGTCGTGGGCCTTAGCAAAATCCCGCGTATGGTAAATATCTTCGCCCACCGCCTGCAGATCCAAGGCGAGCTCACCGAGCAAATCGCCGAAGCTGTGCAAGACGTCATCAAGCCAAAAGGCGTGGGTGTCGTCATCGAGGCGCGCCACATGTGCGTGGAGATGCGAGGCGTGGGCAAGATCAACTCGACCACTACTACGTCGGCTCTGCGGGGCTGCTTTTTAAAAGTAGCGAGACTAGACGCGAGTTTTTCTCCCTATAAATTCGCACAAAAAGTGAGGATTTTGAGTGGGTTTAGATAGCTTAAAATCAAAGCTGAGGGAACCGATTATCGCTATCTAGCGTCTTTGGCGTGATCGAGCGAATTTCTGCTACGACGATAGAGATCTCTGGCCTGCGCCCCAGTATCGGCGACATCGATTACAAATTGCGCTAAAGACAAGAGCAGAGCGGGCTGGCGATGGTAACCGAGGTGCGGCAAAATACCGCACTCATCTCGCCTTTGCGACTGTAGAAGGCTACAAGATCAGCGACTTCGTCTATCAGAGCGACCAAGGTATGAAAATCCCCGTCGGCGACGCTCTTTTTGGGTCGCGTAGTGGATCCTTTTTATGAATCAAAAAGACGGCAAAGGCGCGATCGCTACAACCGAGTACGCTCCGATCGTACAAGCTCCGATCGATGCGATGAAGCGCGGGCTGATAGACCAGAGTACAGCGTCGGGGTTAAAAGTATCGACGGACTACTAACCTGCGGTAAAGGCCAAAAACTTGGCATTTTCGCGGGCTCTGGCGTGGGTAAAGTACACTCATGGGCATGATCGTAAAAACTCCCCAAGCGCCGATCAAAGTCGTTGCTCTCATCGGCGAGCGCGGTCGCGAAGTGCCAGGGTTTATCGAGAAAAAATTACGCGGCGATCTAAGCGGCACGGTCGTCATCGTAGCCACAAGCGACGATAGTCCGCTGATGCGAAAATACGGCGCCTTTTGCGCGATGAGCGTGGCCGAATACTTCAAAAACCAAAGGCAAGACGTGCTTTTATCATGGATAGCGTGACGAGGGTTTGCCATGGCGCGGCGAGAGATCGGGCTGGCGCTGGGCGAACCACCGACATCTAAGGGCTACCGCCATCCGTGCTAACCCTACTGCCTCAGCTGATGGAGCGCGCTGGCAAAGGGAGGGCAAAGGAAGCATAACGGCCTTTTTACGGTGCTGAGTAGACGGCGACGACGCAGGGCGATCCGATAGCCGACCAGAGTAGCTCGATCCTGGGACGGCCACATCGTGCTTAGCCGCGAGATGACGGACTTTGGCATCTATCCGCCTATCAAACATCCTAAACTCCGCCTCGCGCGTGATGAGCGACATCGCGACCAAAGAGCACAGGGGCAAACAGCCGCCAAGCTAAAGCGCCTCTCTCGCTCCTCAAAGAAAACGAGGTCCTGCTACGCATCGGCGCGTATCAAAAAGGCGGCGACAAGAAGCTTGATCTTGCTATCTCAAAAAGTATAGATAACTTCCTAAAACAAGACTCCGAAGGGCTTTAGCTTCGAGCAGACGCAAGAGGCGCTAGGCGGGATAAATTAGTCAAATTGGGCTTTTTGAGCCGTTGGCGCACGATTTATCCTGCCGGTTCTTCGATTGACGAGTTAAAGTAAGCCAAAGTATTTTTATCCTGCGGCGCACAAAGGATCAAAATTTGAGCAGAAACTACGACGAAAATCCGCTGGTTTTACAGGACGATTTTTACCGCATCGCGACCGGCTGCGCCTTCTTGCTTATCATTAACCTTTCTATGATATTTCTGATATTTTTTTAGCGGCATGGTAGATTGGCAAAGCGGCTCATTTTGAGAGGTTTTTCACAGCGGAAGCAATGCGAACCCACGGGTTTATTTTGGATGTTTGCGTCCGTGATTTTTGCGAACGCTTTTAGCCGCCGCCGACTTAGTCAAAAACTCAAAAATCCCTCGCTCGTTTACCTTTACGAAGATAAAAGTTTTACCAAACCAAAAAAGGGAGTAACGATAAATTGGCAGATATCGCTCCAAATACGAAAATCGCCCTATCAAATTTAGGAGCGATACCAAAAATCCGCTTTCTGTGATCGTGATCCCGTTTATGTTCGTCTTGGTTGCATTTATTTTTTTATGCGCTGATTTTTCGCCAAATGCGTGCTCAGAGCCTTTGACAAAGACGTAAATTTAAGCTACTTTTGCAACCTTGCCATGTTTAGTCAAACAGAGCGTTATAAATATTTATTTCATCTCAAAAATCAGACTACGCAGCGGTGCGGGGAGTATTTTGCGGCAAAACTAGACGCCGATATCGCGGACGCGCCTTGGACGATCCGATTTTACGACGCCAGGAACATTCAGCAGACTTCGATTGACGCCTGCTCTCGTCTTTATCACGCGTCAAAGTTAACTGAGCAAAGATACCATTATCCCGAGTCGATGCAAAAATTTGGATTATTTTTCGCCAAATTTTCACTCAAAGATTCGAAAAAGTACAATTTTTCAGATACTACAAAACCTTAAGAAATCAAACTAAATTGGGATATATTTTATCTTTTTATCTCAAATTGACCGAAAGGACGATGTTTTGCTTATTTGATAAGGAATTTCAATATATAAACTCTATCAAAAACCGCTTAAATTGAAAAACTAAGCTAAAATTTTACAATCAAAATTATAAAAATTTGTTATATTATCGTCGCGAAAATAAAAGGGATAAAATATATCCTAATTGATAAAGGTCAAGCGTGAGGTATATCTAGAACAACAATGCCACGACGATGGTCGATCCCGAAGCTTTCGAGCTTATGAAGCCGTTTTTTTGTGAAAAAAATACGGCAGCCCAAAACTCGCTTCATGCAGTTGGCTCCGAGACGCACCCTGCGCTTCGCCGCGCGATGGATCAGCTCTATGCTGGCATAAACGCGAGCGATAACGGACGATATCGTGGTAACAAGCTGTGCCACCGAGGCAATAACTGGGTGGCTAAGGGGTGTATTTTTCGATCATATATTAAATAAAGAAAAGGATCACGTCGTAATTAGCGCCGTCGAGCACCCGGCGATCTCGGCGACATTTGAGTTTCTCAAAAATACGGCGTGCGCGTGAGGCTACGTACCCGTAAACGAAAACGGCTTACTCGATCAAAACGACCTAAAAAGCTCATCGACGACAAAACCGCGCTCGTTAGCATCATGTGGGCAAATAACCGAAACAGGCACTATTTTTCCCGATAAAAGAGTGCGCGGCGATCGCTCACGAGCACGGTGCGCTATTTTCACACCGATGCGACGCAAACCGTGGGCAAGATCAAGATAAACGTGCGCGAGATGGGCATGGACTTTATGAGCTTTTTCGGCGCATCGATTTCACGGACCAAAGGGCGTAGGGCGGCCTATACATCAAGGATTCGCAAAAGCTAACTAGTCTGCTTCACGGCGGCGAGCACATGGGCGGCAGACGTGGCGGAACGCTCGATGTCGCGGGTATCGTCGGTATGGCGCAAGCGCTGGAAAAACAGCAACAAACTAATCGAGTTTGAAAAATTTGCACGTTAGACGCCTGCGCGATAAGCTCGAGGATGCGCTGCTGCAGCTACCAGACGTCTCGGTCGTGGGGGAGCGCGCTCACGGGTTAGCAAACACCATCCTGGCGGCCATAAAAGGCGTCGAGGGGCGAGGCGATGCTATGGGATCTAAATCAGGCCGGTATCGCGGCATCCTACAGGCTCGGCGTGCGCATCCGAGACACTAGAGAGCAACCCGATAATGGAAGCCATCGGAGCTAGTAGCGATCTGGCGCATACGGCGCTAAGACTGTCGCTGTCGAGGTTTAATACCGAAGAAGAGATCGACTACGCGATAGAGCATATCAAAAAGGCGGTGGTGAGGTTGCGAGCTATTTCAAGCACGTACGCTTACAACCCTAACGGCAAGTAACGGCTTGCCTTTTGAGCGCCTTTGAATGAGTTCTAAAATTTACTCGCCCTGTGGCAGACTATATGTCTAGCCTTGGGACGGAAAGTCTCAGCACAACATTCAAATTCATCTCAAAAACAAGCGTAGCGTTTTGCGAAAACAAAATGTTTCTACAAAAATACTTCATATAATGTTTTGCGGTCAAATTGAAGTTAAAGTTAATTGAGTGAGCCTAAAAAGTCCAAATTGAGTTAATTTAAAAGGAAGCAGGCGGCAGTATTTTTGGTTTAGACGAGGCAAAATCGACCGAAGCAAGGGCGCGGACTGGTCGTCCGTAACCGCAGCTGAGCGGATTACAACGAAATATAAAAGCAAAAGACAACGCCTCTAAAAAGAAATAAAATGGCAAAAATAATCTAATCAGGCGGCTCCATCTGGGACGAATACTCCCCAAAACGTCAAGACCGCATGAATAACCCCTCAAAGTATGGGCGAGATCACCGAGGACGAGGCAAAAGCAAGAGGCGGCAAGCTCATCGTGGCGGACTTTGGCGCAGAGAGCTGCGGCGATGCGGTGAAGCTATACTGGCTCGTGAGACGAGAAAACCGACCGCATCATGGATGCTAAATTTAAAAAGCTTTGGGCTGCGGCACGGCGGTGGCGAGCTCTGATACGATAGCTGAGCTTTGCATCAGCAAGACTGTGGACGAAGCGGTCAAAATCACTCAACATCGACGTGGAAAAAGCCATGCGCGACACGCCCGGCGTCCCTGCCGTCCCGCCGCAAAAAGATGCACTGCTCGGTCATGGCCTACGACGTCATCAAAGGGCTGCCCAGCAGACTGCAGTACAAGGGCGTGGATCCTGGGCATTTCGAGGACGAGATCATCGTGTGCGAGTGCGCGCGCGTGAGCCTAGGCACGATCAAAGAGGTCATCCGCCTAAACGACCTACACACGGTCGAAGAAATCACGCAGTACACCAAAGCAGGCGCGTTTTGCAAGTCCTGCGTGCGCCCGAGCGGACACGAAAAAGCGCGAGTATTATCTCGTGGACATCCTCGCAGACACCAGAGCTGAGATGGAGCAGGGAGAAAAAGCAAGCCGTTATCGACGCGCAGGTTTCTGGCACAAATTGACGATGTAAGCTTTGAGAGCATGACTGTCGTGGGTCAGCTAAAGGCCATCGAGGCGTTATCGACGAGATATCCGCCCAATGCTAATGATGGACGGCGGCGACATGGAGATCCTCGATCTACAAAAAGACGCCGAGGGTAAATTGACGTCTATATCCGCTATATGGGTGCTTGTGGCGGGCTGCGCTAGCGGTGCGACCGGCACGCTATACGCGATCGAAAAACGTGCTTCAAAGAAAACCTCAGCCCAAATATCCGCGTCCTACCTATCTGATTTGCTTTTAGACGGCAATTGACGCGACTTAGGGCTCGATTGATTAAAATCGGGCGGTTAATTTAGCCGCCCTGCTCTATCTCACTCAAAGTTAGCAAAAAAATGTTTTGTCCCAGATTTCAACTTACGAAATTAAATTACTTTCTACTTCATTTATCAAAATACCTAAAATTCCGATAATCGTTAATGTAGAATATTTTTAGTGACAAAGTTAGAATTTTGCATATTCGTTTTTTTAAGTTTTATGAAAGTTTAAGTTGTTAATATTCGCATCAGATTTTTAATACGAAATCAGATTAATCACAAAGGAAAACGCAATGTTTAGCGCAAAGAAATCAACTAGCAGCACAAATCACAGAGGTAAGAGAGGGGCGGTAAAGCTCTCTAGTAGTAGCAAAACTACAAGGCGGAGAGACCGTAAAAGCAACCGTAACCGTAGATAGCCAAAAGGCTTTAGATCTAGTAGCAGGTAAAAAGGTAGTTTATCTATTTAAAAGCTTCTTCTATCATAGTAGCTAAAGGCGAGAACGGTCTAAAGCTAAGCGCTACTAACCAACTAAAAGGTAAGGTAACAAAAAGTAGTAGAGGGCGCGGTAAATGCTGGAAGTAGATATCGAGATAGCAGGCGGCGATAAGCTAAGCGCTATCATCACTAACGAGTCTGCTAAAAAAATCTAGCTCTAAAAAGCTGGCGATGAAGTAACTGCTATAATCAAAGCTAGCCACATCATCATAGGTGCTTAATTTCTTTAAATAGCGAGGCGGATTATGGCGCTCGCTAATTAGTGATCCGAATTACCTTCGCTTTTTATTCCATTTCGCAAAAATACCAAATCTATCCGCTCAGATTAACCCCTGTTTTTGTCTTATTTAGTGCTTATTTGTTCTTTATTTTTTTCTTAAATTTTTATATATAATTTACCTAATCATTATCAATATTAAGGAAAAATTTTGAACGCTCAATGCAAATTATAGAGCTTATCTATGTGCCTTGCTTGCTCTACGCAGTCGATGCAAACCTCGGCGAGGTCACCGCATACGGTAAAGCCGATCTATCGACAACCGAGGGTACGGGCTCGTATACGACGGGAAATATGAGCACCGCCACGGGTCTAAATCTCAGTATCCGCGAGACTCCGCAATCAGTCTCCGTCGTCTCAAATCAGCTCATCAAAGACCCTAAATTTAAAAAGACGTCGATACGGCGATGAACTACGCGAGCGGCATCACGCTTTATCGCGACAGCAGGGCGCGACCGCATCGTCTCTGAGAGGTTTAACATCGACAACATCCAAGAAGACGGCGTCGCGTCCCTCGGTATCTATCACGGCTCAAGGTACGCTTGGATTTTTCAAAAGAGTACGGATCTCGAGTTTTTACGACCGCGTCGAGTACTACGCGGCGTAGCGGGACTTACGCAGAGTAACGGCGAGCCTGGCGGCACGGTAAATCTAGTCCGCAAGCGCCCCGGCGACGAGCTTGGAATAAATCTAGGGCTAAGTATGGGCAGCTGGAACAACTACAGAGGCTCGTTTGACACTAACCAACGCGCTAAACACAGACGGCACGATCCGCGGTAGACTAATCGGAATCCTAAACAAAACAGGCTCGTTTAAAAATCACAAAAACGGTCACCGAGAGGCACTGGGCGGTACGTTTGAGTTTGATCTCACTGATAAAACGATGCTAACTACAGGCCTCATCTGGCAAAGAACGATCGGCGTCTACGATATCTACGGCGTACCGGCTAGCGATGCTGGCGGCAATCTTTTTACATTGAGTCGCAAAAAGCTATTTCGGTTCGAGCTGGGACAAAAAGCGAATACGAGAAAATTTAACGCCTTTACCGAGCTTTCGCATCAACTTAGCGACGATACGAAAATCTACGCCAAACTAAACTACACTAAAAGCGAAGGTATGTTTAAATTGGCGCGATGGGCGGCACGAACCCATATAACGTCGCGATCGCAAGACCGACGCACAACTTGAGATTTAGAAAATACGACAACGAGATCGGACGAGGTAAATTGCAAATCGGCGCGGACGGCAAATACGAGCTTTTCGGGCATAAGCACGAGTTTTTCGTAAACGGCTCGCTCTCTCGCGAAGAGTTACCCGCCACGACAAATGGGCGCCAAACGCCAGCCTAAGCTCGCTTGGTATCGGGCTATATAACTGGAACGGCGCCGCGATAGCCGAGCCCAACTGGAACAGTAGCACGATAACGGATAACGACCTATACACGACTAAAAATTTACCAGCGCGCCTTTGGTGTCGGTACGAGATATAACTTCACGGATGACTGGCACTTGCTGGTAGGTGGCAGATTTACCAGCGTAAAATACGACAAAAAGTGGGACGACCTCAAAAACCACACGAGCAAAAGACGTTAGATCTCACCAAAAATCATTTCCGCGCCTTATGCGGGTCTTGCCGGGATTTTTGCTAAAAAAATCACAGCTGGTATATTAGCTACGCAGAAGATATTTAAACCTCAAAAGTGCGACGGACGCGAGCAAAAAAACATCCTAAAACCGATCGTAGGCTACAACGTAGAAACGGGCGTAAAATCAGAGATACTTTGACGGCGCGCTAAACACCGCGGTCGCACTATTTCAGGTAGTGCAAGAAAACAGAGCCATCCAAGATCCGCTAAATACCGCCAACAGCATCGCCGAAGGCAAGGTGCGAAGTCGCGAGCCTAGATCTTGAAATTTCAGGCGCCTTGACCGATAGATGGAACCTCTTTGCTGGCTATACGTTTAACAAAAGCGTCTATATGAAAAGCGAGAAAAAGACCTCTACAAACGTAAACTACGACAAAGGCGCGAACGCAAAATCCTACGTACCCAAGCATTTGTTTAAAAGTACACCAGCTACGAGATACCGTTTTCTAGCAGCCAAAAGCTAAGCTTTGGCACCGGAGTTAGATGGCAGAGCGCGACTTCGGGCTTTTATCAAAACGTAGCCTACGTAGCGCCTACGCAAAAAAGCCTACACACTTTGGGATGCGAACGTAAACTGCTTTTTCAACAAAAATTTTCAGCCTCGGACTCGCAGTCAAAAAAACATAACCGACAAAAAAAGTATTTTTATGAATACGCAAAAACAGAACCGCCGGCATGAACAACTTCTACGGCGACCCGCGAAAGCTTCACGCTGACGTTTAACTATACGTATTAAAGAACTTTGCGGGATCAAATTTTGCGTACATTCGGCCTTTTCGAAGCGGTAAATAAACATCCCGCTTCGCGTTTTAAATTGAACAAAGCAGGCTAAATTTAGGCTAATTTGCGCCGCATAAAAATCTCTGAACGTAAATTATCGCTCGTCGCAGGCGCAAAAACCAAACAAAAAGGCTAAAGTGCAGATTTTAAAAGATACTTTTTCATCATCGCGGGCTGGTTTTGGACGGGCAAGCGCTCACTAGTGGCGTGGGCGATGCTGGCCGTGACGCTGGGGGCTAGCCTAGCCATCGTCAAAGGTCGCGACGCTAATGAATGCCTGGGATAAAAATTTTCTACGACGCGATCGAGAAGGGTGAAAAGATCTCATGCTCCCGCTTGTGGGCGAATTCTCGTCTATACCGCCGTTATCGTGCTTTTTATCGTGATCGGAAACTGGTTTTAAAAAGCTACTCGTGATCTCGTGGCGCGAGAGCCTAAGCGAAGAGATGGAAGATCTGTGGCTAAAAACGCAAATTTCTACCGCTTATCCTGCGCCGAGGGGCTTTGATAACCCGGATCAGCGTATCGCAGAGGACAGCCTCCTGCTCGCCGACAAAAGCGTAAATCTCATAAAATCCATGGTTTATAACCTCTCCAAGCTTTTTGCTTTCACATTTATTCTTTGGGAAGCATCAAAGGTGCTGCACTTTAACGCATTTGGTCGCGAGTTCGCGATAGAAGGCTTTTTGGTCTACGTCGCGCTCGTCTATACGCTTTTTAGCTCGCTAATCACGCACCTCATAGGCCGTAGCCTAAAGCGTCTAAACTACAAAAAAACAACAGGTTGAGGCCGACTACCGCGCAGATTGCTCATCACCCGCGAAAATGCCGAAGCAGTTGCGCTAATGAATGGCGCGGGCGCTGAAAAATCGCGCTTTCGAGGCGAGTTTTGGCGAGGTAGTGCGCAACTGGCGCGTCATCATGAACACCGAATTTTCGCCTCGAGTGCTTTTCGGCTAGCTACCTAAAGATCACGAATCTAATCCCGATTTTTCGCCTGTTTGCCGCTTTATTTCGCGCGGGCGATGAGCTTCAGCGATATGATGCGGGCGCGCTCGGCGTTTTATAGCGTGCAGGACGGCTTTGCGTGGTTTATGGACTACTATAAGCAGATCATGGAGTGGGCCGCGAGCGTGGGCGCGTGTACTCCAGTGTCGAGATCGCGCAGGGCGGCGGACTCAAGGTCCAGTGGCGCTACGGTGACGAACAAAACAGCAGCCTTGACGGAATGAACGACTCCGCCCGAGTAACGGCGACCGATTGACGCAGGATAGAGTGAGAGCGTTACATTGGCGAGAGTAGCAAACAAAAACGAGCTAAAATGCTCCGATTACCAAATTTTTACCCCAAGCGGCGAAAAGCTGGTATGCGGGCTAAAGTTAAACGTAAAAGCGGCGAATGGACGTTACTGCGCGCGCGCTAGCGGAACGGGCAAAAGCGGCGTGTTTAGGTATATCGCGGGCATCTGGGATCACGGCTCGGGTGAGGTTTGCGTGCCGTGCGGGACGATGGTCGTCCCGCAAAAGCCGTTTTAGCGTGCATGAGCCTAAAGGCGGCTTATCGCGTATCCTAGCGACTTACAAAGCGCAGACGCCGATTTTTGAGGGGATTTTAAAGGCGAGTACAGCTAGAAAAGTACCCCCGAGCTAGACGAAATCAAAGACTGGGGTAAGATTTTAAGCGAGGCGAGGCGCAAAGGCTTTGCATTTGCGAGGGTTTATTTTTACGCGACCTGCGTTTTTCTTTGCTTGACGAGGGCGACATCGGCGCTTGATAGCGCACTGGCAAAAGAGCTTCTTGCTAATCTCAAGTGCGACTTTTCCGAGTCTTGGCGTACTCATGATCACGCACCAAGAGGAGCTTAAATTTACGCACGACAAGGTTATTGATATCGGTCCTGTCAAGCAAATATAACCATCTACAGTTCAAATGAAGCAAGCTTGACTTTACAAAAAGAAACGATAAAATTTACATACAAATTGATTAACAGGAGAAAAAAATGAAAAAGATTTTTATTTTTCATTGGTTTTTGGAGTGCATTCGTGCTGGTCGGTTGCAGAAGCGACGAGGCAAAAAAACGCCCTGAGGAATTAGGGTGAAAAAGTCGTTAAAACCATCAAAAAAATAATCCAGTCGATATGGCGTTTTTTAGTTAAAACTGATAGCAAAAGACGAGCAAGATAAAATAGCCAAAAATAGAAAAAGAGCTAGAAAAATAATAAATCAGATAAGATACTTGATGCCTCTGTTTACAAAATAAACATGATAGACCATAAGCATGCCGAGCTTGTAATTGAAATAAAAATTTGCAAGCGGAGAGAGCTCGTAAATATACGATTGAAAAATTCGACGAGATTTGGTATTTAAAAAAATCCACTTTAAAAAAATTAATTCAGGAGCCGAATTGCTCCCAAAAATTATTTTAAAGCAACCTTTGCTTTTTAAGTCGCGCGATAAAGCGTGAATAGCTAATGTTGTTTAGGCAGTATGCAACATTTATGGGCACTATCTGCAAGTGCGGCGGAAGTCGCTTTTTATTGCGACGAGTTGACGTCGGCTGAGCTTGCTAGGATTGCGCCAAAAATATAGTCCAAATAATCCCGCCAAAAAGTAAAAACGTTAAAAGTTATGATTAAAATTGCGGTTATTTTTTTGAAGTGAGCCCTTTCAAAAATATAAATTTAGCCGCCGTCTCGCTCGCGCCGAGCTCACGCGCTTTTATCTCGCCGTTAAATTTGAGCGCCTTTAGATTACTAGTTCATCGCAAAATCTCTTGCCATTCGCCTCGACGATGAGAACCAGCACGAAAAATATCTTTTTCGTCGTTTAAAAAAAGCGATTTGGCGAAGGGTTTGATCGGCACTGTTAAATTAACGCCGTTTTTCGCGCAAGGTGCGGCAAAACTCGGCCTCGTCAAAGCCTAGTTTTTGCGAGATCTCAGCGATCGTGTATGGCTCGAGCGATGCGATGATGCGGTCCATGTTGCACATGCTCGGGTTTTTGCGGCGCGTGAGGGATGTCTATGAATTCGTTTGCGAGCTTGATGAGCTTTTTCTTGCGATTTATCACATGCAAAACGGTGCGCAAGCGCAACCAAAAATCCTGCAAATTATGCGCGCTCATCCAAAATTCGCCGTACCTTCCGAGCGCAAAAATTGGCCCCGAAAATGCGAGCAAACTAAGCCCCAAGATCAGCGCGCAAACCAGGCAAAATTATAAACGATCTCAAATTGAGCATAAAAATCTCCTAAAATATATTTTTGAAATTATACATTTTTAATATAAGGCATATTTTAAGGACAAATTTAGTCCTTTTATTGATATACATCATTTTTTGCTCAAATTATTTTTGGATAAACTTTGTCCAGATTTTTCAAAAGGAGACAAAGTATGCGTGAATACAAGAAGTATTGGTGGGCGCTGGTGGCTGTCGTCACCATCGCTTTCGGGATACTGGGCTACTACGGCGTAGAGGGTTTACCGCGAAGCGCCGCCCGTGGTGAGTTTTGCCGATAAAAAAACGGCAAAATCGTAATCGAGCAAGAGCACAAATTTACAAAGGCCAGGAAGCCTGGCAAAGCATCGGCGGTATGCAGGTGGGCTCGGTGTGGGGACACGGAGCGTATCAGGCGCCTGACTGGACGGCTGATTGGCTACATAAAAGAGCTAGTCGCGTTTATGGATATCAAGGCCGCTCAGCTTTACGGAGCCGATTGACGCTCTAAGCACCGAACAGCAAGCTAACATCAAAGCTCTAACAAAAAAAGCGAATACCGCACGAATACGCTAAAAACGGCGTTATAACGATCAGCGACGAGAGGATCAGCGCAGCAAAGGTAGTACGTGACGAGTATAACGGACTTTTTGGTAACGACCCAAAAATACCAAAAAGCTACGCGAAAACTACGCGATGAAAAACAACACGCTGGCCAAAGAGGAAAACCGCGAGCAGCTAAATGATTTCTTCTTCTGGGCGACCTGGGCTACGGCGACAAATCGCCCAAATAGCGAGGCTACATACACGAACAACTGGCCGCACGAACCGCTCATAGATAACATCCCGACGCAAGAAAACGTATTTTGGACGATTATTAGCGTTACGATTTTGGTTGCGGGCGTTGGCCTCTTAGTTTGGTTTTCAAATTTCTACGGAGAAAAAAAGATCACGAAAAGGCTCGCTCCTATCGATGCCGATCCGCTCTCAAGGCTAAATTTGACTCCGTCTCAAAAGGCGCTTGGCAAGTACCTTTTTGTAGCGCTCGCGCTTTTTGTTTTCCAGATCATGATAGGCGGCTTTGTAGCGCACTACACGGTCGAGGGGCAGGAGTTTTACGGTATAAATTTATCCGAGCATATCCCGTACTCTTTAGCGCGCACTTGGCACATCCAGGCGAGCATTTTCTGGATCGCGACGGGCTTTTTGGCGGCTGGACTTTTCCTGGCGCCTATCATCAACAGCGGCAAGGATCCTACATTTCAAAAACCAGGCGTGGATCTGCTATTTTTACGCGCTACTTTTTCCTAGTCGTGGGTAGCTTTATCGGCGAATACATGGCGATAGCGGGCAAGATGGACGCTAGCCTGAGCTTTTGGCTGGGACACCAAGGATACGAGTATATCGAGCTTGGCAGGGTTTGGCGACTTATTTTTGTTTGTCGGTCTTGTTATCTGGATGGCGCTCGTGCTTCGCGGCTTTGTGGGCGGATTTAAGGCTGATGGCGATAAAAAAACCTGCTAGCTATATTTACGGCTTCTGCTATCGCGGTGGGACTTTTCTACGGCGCGGGACTATTTTTACGGACAAAGAAGCCCGCTACCGGTGATGGAGTACTGGCGCTGGTGGGTCGTTCACCTTTGGGTCGAGGGCTTTTTCGAGGTATTTGCGACCGCGTCGCTTGCATTCGTGTTTGCATCTTTGGGTCTAGTGGGCAAAGATGTGCGACTTACTCAACCTTGGCAAGTGCTAGCTTGTTTTTGATCGGCGGTATCCCAGGCACCTTCCACCACCTTTTATTTTGCGGGAACAACCACTCCGATCATGGCTGTGGGCGCTAGCTTTTTCCGCGCTTGAGGTCGTACCTTTGGTGCTTCTTGGAGCAGAGGCGTTTCATCAGTATTCGCTTCAGTTTGCGCAAAGCTGGGCGAAAAAAATCTCAAATGGCCGCTTTACTGCTTTATTGCGGTGGCATTTTGGAATATGCTAGGAGCCGGCGTGTTTGGCTTCCTTATCAACCCGCCGCTATTTTTGTTCTACATCCAGGGACTAAACACCACTTCGGTGCACGGACACGCAGCGCTGTTTGGCGTTTACGGCTTTTTGGCGCTAGGTTTTGTTTGGCTCGTCGCGCTTTATCTTTTCAAAGGGCAAGGAGTTTAACGACAAGCTGATGAAAGTAGGCTTTTGGTCGCTAAACGCGGGACTAATGCTGATGATCGTAGCATCGCTGCTTCCGATCGGTCTTTATCAAGCGGTCGCTGCGATAGATGTGGGCATGTGGTACGCTAGAAGCGCGGAGTTCCTGCAAATGGATCACTTGCAAAATTTACGCTGGCTAAGGATGATCGGCGATACGATCTTTATCATCAGCGGCGTTTGCTTCTTTATCAGATTCTTAGATTTATCGCGGGAAGCTGCGGGCTGCAAGGCTAAAAGCCTAACCGCCTAAGCCCCTACTTTAGGGCAGCTTGCTTCTAAACTTCTATCTTGTACAATTCGCCCTCAAAAGGACGAAAATGCAAAAATTCAAAAATACTTTCAAATTTCCATCATTACCTTTCTGTTTGCCCTGCACGCCTTAGCGTTTGCGGCGATAAACTACGCTTTTCCGCACTACGACGAGGTGATCATCACGGGCGGCGAGGTCAAGCGCATGGACAAAGACGGCTTTATCGACGCGCAAAAATCCCGCCGACGGCCCGACGCGCGACGTGTATTTTATCTACACGCGGGAGTTAAACGGCACGAAGGTGATGCCGTATCGCAACGAGGATACGGGCTGGGGCTTCTCGCTTTATTTTTAAATTTAACTCCGCCGACGTCCAAGCTGCCGCGCAAAGTCTAGTGGGCGAAGGCAGGGCGCAGATCAAATACTACGGCTGGCGCATCGCGATGTTTGATATGTTTAGAAACGCCGTTTCCGTTAAAAAAGCTAAAAAGAGGGCGAGACCCGTGCAAATCCTATTTTTTAGCTATATATTTTACGCTTTGACTGCGGTTTCGTTTTGTGGTTTGCCCTGCTTTTGTTAGAAGAAAAAGTTAAAGACGAGCCAAGCTCAAATTTATAATCAAGCTAAATTGAGCGACTTTTCGTCGCCTCGCTCAAATTGACTAGGCAGTAGCGGTAAATTGACGTAAAAATTTGAGGCCAAAGAAGATACGAGCTTTGTGCTCTAATAAACGAAAAACTTTAAAAAGATTTTTATTTTCAGGCGGGATTATTTTTTTGGTTATCGTTTTGCTCGGATTTTTGGTAGTTTGGATGCAGGAGTAGTCAAATTGAGCGAGGCAATTGACTAAGACGAGCTAAATTAACGACACAAAGTCGATGCGCGTTTTACTCCTCGATATTGCTCGGCGAGATCGGCTTACCCAGCAAAAACCCTTGCGCGTATTTGATGCCAAATTTCTTTATTTCGGCGAGGATTTCCTCTGAGCTTACAAACTCCGCTACGACGTTGTAGCCTTGTCTTCCGGCAAAGTCGATGATAGTTTGCAGTAGATACCTAGCGTTTTTTTGTCGTACGGCGGCTTTTTGATGATCGAGCCATCGATCTTGATCGTGTCGATATCAAGCTCCAAGATACGGTAGTAGTTAGAGTAGCCGCTACCGAAATCATCGATCGAAAACTTTGCAGTCGTAAGTGCGGATCTTGTTGATGAAGTCATTTACGATCTTGTAATCATCCACGCCCTCGCTCTCTAATATCTCAAAATACACGTGCTCGGGCCTTGAGCAGACACGTAGCTTTTTCTCTATGAGATCCCTTATGCTCTCATTTGCGATATCAGCTGCTAGAAAGGTTCATAGAAAAGCTCGTGTTTGTAAATTTCTCCACGAGTCTAAATACGTGCTCGACGACCTTTTTGGTAATATCGTTATAAAGCGAAAATTTTCTTTGCTATGTCCAAAAAAACTCGCCCGGATAACGGATCTTGCCGTTTTCGTCGATAAGGCGCACGAGCACTTCGTAGTATTTGACTCGAGCCGTTTCGCCAGATACGTCGTAGATCGGCTGACACTCGACGATCACAGTATCGTTATATAGCGCGTTTTCGATGGTGCGCGACATGACTTGGTTGTGATAATACTGCTGTTCGATGTGACTATTTTCAGTATAAAACTGCGCCGTTTCGCCATTTTGTTTAGCTTCATGGTGAGCTAACATAGCCTGTGTTAGGCGGTTTGTTTGGGGCGTATCTTGAGGCATGCTAACGCCTATGGTTATTTTGATATTAGGGATAAATTCCTTTGCGCCTTCAACTGTAATATAAAGGTTATTAGCCTTAAAATAATCAATAAATCTGCGCACCGACAAATACGCATCATCGCCGCAATACCAAATACAAAACTCGTCAAACTGTACTCTGTAAATATCTGCGTCCATTTTATAAGTATCGATGCAAAGCTGAAGCGTCGTCGCAAATGAAGCAATGATGGCGTCCACGGTCTTTGTTTTGTAAAAAAATCGAAAATCCATAAAGTTGTTGATGTTTATGTAGATAATCATGCCGCCCGAGCCCTGCTCCATCCTTTGCGTTAGAGCAAAGTAGCTACCAAGCCCTGTTAGCTTGTCTTTTAACGCTTCGTTTTTCAGCTCTTTGTTTTTGTTTTCGAGCTCTTTTTGTCATCGCGATCTCTTTGGTTTTATCAAATTTGATCGACATATAGCCGTCTTTGTCGCCGCTTTTCGTTAAAGAGCGGAGAAAAAATTACCTGTTCATAGATTAGCTCATCGCTTTTTGTTTTTGCTGACTAGTTCGTCGGCTCGCCAAATTTGATCCGCTTCTATGGTTTTTAGCATATCTTGATAAAATTCATCGGGGTGCAGGCGAGACTTTATAATGTTTATGTTTTTTTATCTTTTAACTCTTCAAATTTATATCCGAAAATTTTTGCTCGAAAATTTTATTTACGTATTTTACTTTTCTATTGAGATCGGTAAAAGTTATGGCATTAAAGCTATTATCTACGGCTTGCTCGAAACGATTTAATAGCCTAATATTGTTTCTAGCTCTGACATAAGATACATAGATAAACACTGACGCCAGCGCAAATAACGCAAACACCAATACTATCGTCTCGCGCAAATTTGACAATACGTTTTGTATATAGCGTTCATTGCCTTTTTTTAGATTATATAGTTTTTTATTGATTTCAAGAGAATTTATACGGCTATACATTTCTTGTACTTGTTCGTAACAACTGAGTAATTTTTTGTACGTCGGCTAAAAATCCAGCGTCGCTTTTGCTCAACTTCGGCTCTTTTAAATACTCGTTTAAAAGCTTCCTAGGTCCTTTTTAGGTCAATGTTTAAATCGTACCTAAACATCAAAATTTGCGGCATAAGTTTGTTAAAATAAAGTCCGTCTAGAGCTTCAAATTTCAAAATTATCTCGTCGTAAATAAGTTTCGCCATTGTCGTCGCGGAGTTAAATTTATCCGTTAGATCAACTCTCTTTTCAACCGCGTTTTCCAATTCGTTAAAAGTTTTTTCGTTTAGCGCAAGTTTTTCAAATGATATTAGATTACTCCCGTCAAGCTTACTAAGACCATCTTTCAACTCCGCCGTATAGCGCGCCACTGCATCATAGTCGGCTTCCAGGAGGCTTTTTATCAAATAAAAATTTACCTCGCTATTGGCATCCATCATATTCTCGATAGTACCCTTCCATTCATACGCCGTTACCAAATCCTTGGTAGCCTTATATGTCATAATCGTACCGAAAAATGCGATACAAACGATGATAAAAAACAAAATTTTATGGAAGATTATCTTGTGTTTCATTTTAAAATTTCCGGTTTTTCGCCGCTTAAAGTCAGCAAAAATTTATAAAGTAAAAGCGTCTGATCGTCGCTTAAATCGTAGTTTATATACTTTTTTTAGCAATAAACTGTAATCGAATCCTTGAGGCTCGCTATCTCTCCACTATAAAGATAAGGCGCAGTTTTTTCGATATTTCGTAAGCTAGGCACTTTGTAGCGCGCCGTCTTATTGTCTTCGTTAAATTTTGGATCATAGTAGATGTTGGCGCCTAAATTTACGCCGCTGTGGCAGTTTATGCAACCGATGGTTTTTAAATAGTTCAAATCCGCGTTTTTTTCCTCGTCATTAAAAAAACGCTCTCGTTGCCGCTGATAAATTATCACATTGGCGTTTGGCGTGATGAGGGCTTTTTTCAAAATTTACCAGCGCATCGACGATACCCTCAAAGCTTACCCCCATCCTCATAAAGCTCTTCAGTTATTCCTATAAACGGGTTTTGATTTACCTTTTTGGACTAGAAATTTCGGCTCGCTAGCAAGCTCGTTTTTCACTAATCAGACTTCGCTCTACTTGTGCCGCTAAGTCTTTTTATCTCTCCGTTCTTAAAAAAATAGAAAATTAACGCCGATTGAGCGCGGTAGGCGGGCTAATCTCCTCGTCGGCGGAGATTTTTACGTTTTTTACTCGTGCCGCTTAAGTCCCAGTAAAGATTATGGCATTTCTCGCAAGATAGCGTTTCGCTCGGGCTTATCGAGGCATCGAAAAACAGCTCCTTGCCTAGCCTTGCTTTTTGTTCGTCAAATTTAGGGCTGGGCGACCGGAGATAAAACGTGCGAAGCGGCTAAAGTTTGAACGCAAAAAGAAGCATAAAACGCACGAAAGTATCTGCAAAAACGCTCGCGACAACTAAAATCCTTTTTTAAATTTTTAAATAAATAAAGCGATTATATCTTAAAAAACTAAAAGCTTCATTGAAGAGACGATTTTTTCCGTCACGAAGCCGTCCTGCGCGATACTCTCTAGCCGCGATCTGACAGCATTTTCATCGTGCGTAAAATTTGCTATCTGTAAATGCCAAAGCGCGTTTTGCGTCATCTCTTCAAGCGTGCGTTTTTGCTCGCGAGACTCCTCGAGCACGCAGGAGTTGAAAGCGATATTTTCTCGGCGCAAGTACTCTTCGAAAAAATTTGCCTTTTCTTTAAAGCACCCTCTGTGCGAGCTCTCGTAAAAAAGCTCTAAAACGCTTGAATATCGCGGTTTGTTCCACCAAAGATAGACCCTTTTTTCGCCCAAATTTATAAATTTTACAAAATCCTCCTCATCCGCGATCGCAGGGCTCATCGTGCTAAAAGCCACGTCGTAGACGCGGTTTGGGTTAAAGTTTTTAAAATCGCTTTGTACGGCAGTTCAAATTTGAAATATTAAATTTCGCCGCGTCTTCAACCATGACTTTTAGCATCTCGCCTGAGATATCCATGCCCGTTATCTCGCGGCAGATTTGCGCCAAAAAAACAGCGTATGCACGCCCGTGCCGCAGCCCTATATCAACGACGCTTTTTGCCCTCAAATTTGACGCCAAACTCGGCGATCTTAGCGTAAAGCCCTCTATGAAAAACGCTAGGCTCGCCCGTAAATCTCGAATAGCTCGACGCCTTTTTGTCCCACATCTCTTTCATTTTGTTTGCCTTTTAAATTTCTTTGCTACAATTTTTAGCGTTTTTAGGAGCGAAAATGAAAATTTTTACTACGAATTTACCGTGGGCGAGGATGCCATCGACGTGAACCATCACGCAAATAACGCTCACTACGTCATCTGGATGCAAGAAGCGGCCAACGCACACTCAAACGCCGTGGGCGACCTCATCGAGACCAATCTCGCGCAAAAACCGCACGTGGATGGTGCGCAGGCACGAGATAGACTATCTGGGGCAGCTATTTTTTGGGCGATAAAGTGAGCGTGAAAACATGGACGCAGACCCGAAAAAGAAGCTGCTCAAGCGCTTTTTACGAGTTTAGCAAGGACGGCGTACTGGTCGCTAGCGCAGTGACGACTTATGTATTTTTCGACCTCGCACGCGGTCGTCCGATCGCGATACCGCCGGAGATTGCAAAGCTTTATGAGGATTAGTTTTTGGACTATCCGCGTCAAATTGGGTTTTTAAATTTTGGCGAAACCAATCGCTTTAGATTGCGGAAAAAAATCACTCGGCACGCAGATTTAAGGTGCAATTTTACCGTCAAATTGAGCGTAAATTTTAAAAACAGTCATCGCAAACACCCCTTAACCACGACGCTTTTGACGTGATTTTGTTTTTAGGCGCGGCATGTCGATATTGGTCATCCTGTGGCAGACGTCGCAGACGAAATAAGCCTTTGCCCCGCTTTCAAGCTCGTAGAAATTTCTTTGCGGTTGTTTTTCGCTTTTTTTAGCACGATGCCCTTAGCTTCAAAAAGGTCCATACAGCGGTAAAACGTGGTTTTGTTTGCATCGATTTGGGCTAAAATTTCATCATAGCTAAGCGGTCGCGGCGGCGTGTAAAATGTGTAAGATCTCTAGTCTAAGCGGAGTGATTTTTTGATATCATTTTTCGTTAAAAAGCTCCTCAAAACCGGCTTTTTTTCTTCCAAATTTTCTCGCCCATATTTTTTCCTCCGCGTTAAGAGTACTAGGGTATTATACCCTGAGAAAAAAATTAATTTGCAACTAAGTTGCTTTTTGATATAATTTCGCCCAAATTTCTAACACGGAAAGGATAAAAAAATGAGAAAAATTACTCGCGTTTTTATGTTTGGGATTAGTCGCGCTCTACGCCAAAAGGACAAGTTAGCGTCAGTATTTTTGCCGCAGCGAGTATTTCGTCAAGCAAATCGCGGGCGATGCGGTCGAGGTAAACGTGATGGTGGGCAAAAGGGCCGATCCGCACACGTACGAACCAAAGCCAAAACAGATGACCGCGCTTGAAAAAAGCGATCTATATTTTTGCTATAGGGATCGAGTTTGAGGGAGGCTTGGCTGCCGAGGCTTTCAAAAAAATCTTATCCAAACCTTAAAATCGTAAAAACTGATGAGGGCGTAGAAAAGATCAAATTGAAGGTCACCACGAGCATGCGGACCACGATCATCACCATGACGCCAAGCACGAGCATAAACACGAGCATGCAGGCCACGATCACCACGATCACGAGCATCACCACGGCGGATTGACCCGCACATCTGGCTAGATCCCGTTTCAGTAAAAATCCAAGCTAAAAAAATATCGCCGCTGCGCTAAGCGAAAAATACCCTGAGAACAAGGCGCTTTTTGAAGCGGGATTGGCCAGTGAAGCCCAGCTTGACGAGCTTGACGGCTTTATCAAAAAAACACTCTAGCAAACGTTAAAAACCGCGAATTTATCGTCTATCACCCGTCTTGGGGCTATTTTGCTAAGCGCTACGACCTAGAGCAAATCGCGATCGAAGTGGATGGCAAAGAACCAAAACCAGCCGAGCTAAAAGAGCTCATCGAGGAAGCCAAAGAGCACGGCGTGAAGGTCATTTTCGTCGCTCCGCAGTTTTCTAAAAAAGCCGCTCAAACCATCGCCAAAGAAAGCGGTGCTAGCGTCGTGGAGATCGATCAGCTACCGCTTGATTGGGACGCCGAGCTACGCAAAACGGCGCAAATTTTCGCAAAGAGCCTGTAAATGAAGTGGACGCATACTCGCTATTTTCGCGCTTTTTGCGTCCTTTTTTAGTTTCGCGCACGCCTGCGCTCTGTGCTCGCTTTACACCCCGACCGCACACGCCTCGGTCAAATTTGACGTCCAAGGCGATATGATAAAAACAGCCGTCGTAACCTGGACGTTTTCTGAAAATTTCACCGAACTAACGCTACAAAGCTACGACGAAAATGCCGACAAAGCGCTTAGCAAAAAAACGAAGCGTGGAAGGTGCAAAAATCCCTGCTCGACTACATCGTGCCGCGCGGGTATCTAACGAGCGTAGGCTACTACGACGGCGCCGGCGAGACCGTAAATCTGCACGCCAAAACGCTCTCGCAGCGGGTTTATCTGGATGAGGGCAGGCTAAATTTCGAGTATATTTTAGAGCTAAATTGTAGCAGTCAAGGACGGTCGCGTCGTCACGGTCGAGGTTTTTTTGACCACGAGGATTTTTTTAACTTTAAAATAAGCTCGCCCGAGCCATACGCGCTCACCGATAAAAGTATCTCGTGCCAAACGTAAATGTGAGCACGGCGTTTTTTTGAAATGACTTCAAAAGCGCCCAAAAATAGAGCCTGCAAAGCCCGAGCTTAGCTCGCTAGTTAAGGCGCAAAGTAAGCAAAATTAGAGCAAATCGACGCCGAGGATAGGGCGAGATTGACTCCGTTTCAGGGATGAGCCTTCAGTTTTTTTAGAGCGATTAAAAGAGCTCATTAAGATAAATAGCGCCGAGCTAAACACGCTAAATTCGCCCTGCTGGCTGCGGTTAGCTTTTTTTATGGATTTTTGCATGCCGCGGGTCCGGGTCATGCTAAGATGCTAACGGCTAGCTACTTCATCGCAAACGGCGGCAGCTACTCGCGCGCGCTGGTTTTTGCGATGAAGGTCGGGTTCGCGCACGTGGCGGGGGCGTTTTTACTCGTGCTTTTTAGCTACGTTTTTAAACGCGTTTTTTGACGGACAAGGTCAGCGACATCAGCGGGCGCGATGACGAAAATCTCGGCCGTAGCGATCGTTTGCGTGAGCCTTTATATGATCTACGCTAAGCTTAAAAAAACGGCGCTAAAGCCCTAAATTTAGCTTTGCTAGCGCGTCTGTTTCGGACAAAAAGGCGCAAATGGAGCGAGTAAAGTTTTTTGGCTCAAATTTAAACTCCGCGTCAGTGAGGCTAAATTCCGTCAGATTAGCCCTCTCTGCCCACGAGAGCGAGATGTGGTGCGCGACCTGCGGGGCTTCTACCGAGGCGCCAAAGACCGCTGGCGAGTGGCTCGTGGTGCTATGGGCTCTCTCGTACCGTGTCCGGGTACGCTGCTGGTTTTCGTGCTAGCATTTAGCCTAAACAGCTACGCGGCCGGGCTTGCTAGCGGCGTGTTTATGGGCCTTGGCATGGGTGCGGTGATATTTCTGCAGCCGTTTGCGGCTTTAAGCTAAAAGGGCGCGATGAGATTTCGCGCGTCTGCGGACTTCTCTGCGAGTTCTGCCGCGCTTTTTTTGTGATGCTGGGGCTTGGCGTTTTTATGTTTTATATTTCGGGTAAGGTGAGCGTTTTATGAGCGACATTTCGGTGCGAAAGTAGCTTTGGTTACGACGAAAACCTCGTGTTTGACGGCATCAAATTTAGAATACGACTGCAAGGATTTTTTTAGCTATCATCGGCCCAAACGGCGGCGGCAAAAAGCACGCTTTTAAAGCTGATGTTAGGGGCTAAACAAAGTCAAGCGGCGGGACGATCGAGGTGTTTGGCCAGGGAGCCCGCTAGCGTGAGCAAGGCCGTGGGCTACGTCCCGCAAAAATATCCCGATAAATCAAAGCTTCCCGATGCGCGTGCTCGAGGTGGTTTTGATGGGGCGGATAGATAAAAAGCTGTTTGGATTTTTATGGTAAGGACGACAAGATGGAGGCTGAGGCGGCGCTGGAGCGCGTCGGCATGGGCGAGGTACGCGGCGAAAGATCGGCGATCTAAGCGGCAGGGCAGCGCCAGCGCGTCTATATCGCGCGCGCGCTTTGCGCAAAGGCAAAGATTTTGATGCTAGACGAACCAACCGCCAGTATCGATACGAAAGGCCAGGCCGACGTCTATAAGCTGCTAAAACAGATAAATGCTGACGGAACGGGCGTCGTACTCATCAGCCACGACGTAAATTTGACGCTAAATTTTGCCACCAAGGTCGCCTACGTCAATCACGATCTTTTCATACACGAGATCTCGCACGGCTCTAAGCAGGGATTTTTATCGAGGCATTTGGCGAGCGAGCATAGGCATTTTTGCGATGTGGAGGTGGCGTTGAAAGAGTGCGGCTGTGGACATCGCTAAATTTAGCGGCGGCTTGTCTTTTTCCTTTATACGTCGTTGGAAATTTCACCAAAGCTCGGTTACATACTATATGTATGCGCCCTCGCTCGGCTCATTTCCGCCTCGTCTAAAGAAAAAAATATGGCGCCTTAACTTTTTATGTTCAAAGTACACGTTGACTTGCCGAGACCCGCATTATAAAAACGTAAAATTTTAAAAAGTGCGGTGCGACAGCGCCGAAATTAACCTGCACGTAGGGCGCAACATCTCACGTGCAGTGGGGTTAGAGAGGGCTTGGGAGAGGAAGGGGCGACGCTTCGTAAGTAGAACCCCTTCCTCTCCCGAAGAAAAAAAAAGGGAGCTCTTTTGCTTCAGCTACGCTTCGCAACTGCAAAGCAGAGCGTAATTCAAGCCCTTCCCTTTAACAAGAAGAGCTGATTTGCGCAAAAAGCTAATGCACAACACCAAATTTAACAAAACCAGATTTAGCGCCTTAAAGGTGCAGGTCTCGGCAGGTAAAATTTAAAATTTCTCGACGAAAGTAATATAAAAATGAGAACCCCCAAACGCCGAAAAAAGTAAAAAGGAAACAAATGCTAGAAGCTCTTAGCTTAAATTACATGCAAAACGCCCTGCTGGCGGGCATCCTTGTTAGCATCGCCTGCGGCGTGATCAGCACGCTCACGGTCATAAACCGCATGGTTTTCATCGCGGGCGGCATCGCTCACGGCGCATACGGCGGGCTTAGCATCGCGTTTTATTTTTTTCGCTCGAGCCGCTGCTTGGAGCGAGCCTGTTTTCCGTATTTTTTTAGCGCTACTCATCGCTACGATCACGCTCAAGGACAAGAGCAAAATGGACTCCGTTATCGGCGCGCTGTGGGCGTTTGGCATGGCGTTTGGCATCATCCTCACCGACCTAGCGCCGGGCTACAACGTCGATCTCATGAGCTATCTTTTTGGCTCGATTTTGGCCGTACCACAGGGCGATCTTATTTTTATGGCAGTTGCAAACTGCGTCATACTCGCGTCCGTCGCGCTATTTTTACCGCCAGTTTGAGGCGCTTAGCTTTGACGCGGGTTTGCACGCCTTCGCGGCGTGCGCACGACGCTGCTCTACTACGCACTAACGTGCATGATGGCGCTAAGCGTCGTGATGACTATACGCGCGGTCGGACTCATACTGGTTATCGCGTTACTCACGATCCCTCCCTACATCGCGGGCGCAGTCTCGAGCCGCCTGGGCACGATGATGCTAAACGCCGCGCTCATCTCGGCCGCGTTTTTGCGTGAGCGGGCTGTGGCTGAGCTTTTGAGGACCGTTAACCAGCGGTGCTAGTATCATCCTCATCGCTTCGATTTGTTTTTTATATTTACGGCGGTAAAAAGGCGGTAGGCTCGGCGTTTTTGGGTTCGATGTGATCAAAGTTAACTCGTAGTCTGCGGCGTAAATTTGACCTCAAATTTACGATGACACAGGCAAATTGACCCCGCAAATCTAAATCAGAAAAATTCCTTCTCCAAAGGTTGCATCGCGTTGCCGTCTGCGTCGAAAAAGCACCCGCCCGCAGACCTCGCAAACCTCGTCTCTTGGCGACGGCTCGTCCGCATCCAGCTGCCACGCGGACATCTCGCCGCACTCGCAGTTTATGACGTAAAGGATCTGCCTTTTGCGGCGCTTGCCCCACGGCACGATATCCCAAAATAGCTCCTCGCGCTTTGCCATTTTTCTTAAAGTCTTTTTCGGCGTCCTTGTGTGCTATGAGTAGGTAATAAGCGTCGTTATGCAGATCCAAAGTAAATAGCCTAAAATCGCTCTTTTTGAGCGCTTTTTGAAACTCATTCATCAAAAATAGGCTCGCATCGCCGCGCTCGAAACCCTCTTTTTTTGCTTCTTTTTCGAGCCTTGCGTAAATTTTATCGCAGTCTAGTGACACGCCACTTTGCGGCGCATCAAGCCTAGAGCTGATAGATTTGCCTACATCGCCCGTCTCGTCCTCGCCGGCCCAGTCAAGTATCCAAATAAGCCCTTTTCCGATAAGCGCGTTTAAGAACTCGTTATCGTCCATCTCGCCCGTTTTTCTCAAAACCGCCCGTTTCGCCCGCCGTCAAATGCTTTAGGGACGCGAGCACTGATCTTTCGTCATTTTCGCTCCTTTGATTAGATTCGTCAAATTGCGTAGCCTTTACGAGTAGGCCTCCCTTGATCTTTTATTTTTTTATAGTAGCTGCCGACCTCGCTAACGATGATGCCAAAGAGTATGAGTCCGGCTCCTGCTATCTGCACACGCTTAGTATCTCGCCGCCAAAAATACCCCACGATCCCCGCACTCACGGGCTCAAAAGGTAAATATGAGCGAGGTTTTTAACGGGTGTCGTGTAGCGCCTGCGCCGCGGTTTGCACGAAAAACGCCAAAAACCGTCGCAAAAGACCGACGTCACCGCAACCGCGATAAAAATGCCTCGTCCAAAACGGGCACGACGCCGAGGCTCGAAAATCTGCGCCGCAGACAAAACAAAAGCACCGACACGGTCGCAAACTGCGCGCTCACCATCCAGTAAAGCTCGCACCTTCGCGCAAAACGCCCGTGAAAATGATATGCAGTGCAAAGCCAAGCGCGCAAACGACACTAAGCGCCTCGCCCGCGCCAAAACCAAGCTCGCTGCCCGTTAGAAAATAAAGCCCCAGCCGAGATAAAAAAATGCGCCGATAAAGGCATAAACTACGACCTTTTTGTCCAAAAAAACGCAAGCGCTATAAATGGCGTAAAGACGGCGTTTAGCCCCGTGATAAAAGGCGACGGTGGAACTTGGGGCGTATTTGAGAGCAAAGGTCTGAAGCGTAAAGGCCGCGAACAAAAGCGCGCCTAAAAAGTGCGCCGAATCTTAACGATTGCGGTCGATCTTGCGCGTAAAGTTGAGGGGCTTATGAGGCGCCATCAGCGCGGCCGCGATCAAAACCTCCAAAACAAAAGCGTAAAAACGCCGTTTGTCTTTAGCGTCTGCGCCATCGGCAAAAACGTCACGCCCCAGACCACCGCGATCACGAACAGCGCGAGGTCGGCCATCGGTCAGTTGATTTTTCATCTGATTTCTTTTAGCTTCATTTAAGAGGGCAAATTGACGCAATTTCTCTAAAGTCGGGCTTTATCGCGTCAAAGTTGAGAGTCGCCGCCCTCTTGCTAGCGGTCGAAATGGCGATAAATTTAAAGCTAAAGTGAGAGGCGATTTTAAAAAGATTTGCGTCAAAATCGCCGCGAGAAATCAGTGGCGGCGATTTGATAAAGTTGATCTTACGGCGGATCGGCGCTTTGAGCAAAACGCCAAAAAGCCGGAAGTAGGCTAAATTTCTCGCTTTTTGGCGCGCAGGTAGCTGCCTATCTCACTGATCAAAACTCCGACCAAGATGAGCGCCGCGCCGCAAAGCCTATATGCGCTGATATCCTCCGCACCGATGAAATACCCCATCGCTCCGGCGGTTACGGGCTCAAGGGTGAAAAATATCGCCGTTTTAACGGGCGTGGTAAATTTTTGCATCAAGGCCTGCGCAAAAAACGCAAACGCCGTACCTAGCACGCCCGACTAGCATCGCTATGATAAATGCCCTGTCCACGACAGGAGCGATTTTAGCGTCCTCAAAAACCAAAAATAGCCGCAAAACAAAAGCGCGATTAGGGTCAAAAATTACCAAAATAAACCATATTTACGAGGTTGCATTTTTGCACCAAGCGGTTGGTGAGCACGATGTGAAAAGAGTAGGCGCACGCACAAACCAGAGCCAAAATCTCGCCCAGGCCAAAGCCGACCTTTGTATCGCCTATCATATAAAGCCCCGCCACCGCAAACGCCACGCCCACGTACGCGTAGGAGATTAGTATGCCTAAAAAGACCCGCCGCGATAAAAGGCGCAAGGCCACGTTTAGCCCGATGATAAAGGCCACGGACGAGGTGTCGGCGTATTTAAACGCAAAAAGTCTGACTAACAAATCCCGCGAACAAAAACAGACCCAAGATCACGCCAGGGTTTTTATATCAGGCGCGCTTACGTCTTTTAGCTTTTTATAAAATATCGCCCCCGGCTATGATCGCCGCTAGCAAAAATCTCCAAAACAAAACGCCAAAAAAACGCCGTTAGTAGCAAGCGCTAGCGAGGTAGGCAGATAGCCCAGACCAAAGACTATCGCAACAAAAATCATGCCTACGTCGGCGCGAGAGTCAAACTATTTTTCACTATTCTCCCATTATTTTGCTTGAAAAATTCCTGCAGGATTTTCGTGCCCTGCTCCACAGCGCCGCCTCGTAGCGAGCTTTCCTTTTCGCTCATCACGTTAAAGAGCCCGTCTAGCGTCTTGCGCGTGATATAGCCGTTTAGATCCTCGTTTTCTTGCGGTATGTATTCGCCAGCGCCCATGCTGGTTGCGATGCCTTTTGGCTGCTGCGGCGTCTGATTTTGCCAGCGCGCTACCGGCGACGAACAGAATTTAGCCCGTTGTACGCCGTGGCAAAAGGTATTGTCGCTCATCATTTTGGTGATGATCGGCTTAAACACAGCTTGCAGTTTCTCGCTCAGATTTTTGTTGCAAAAACCTCGTAAAGCTGTCCTTGCCGCCTTCTAGCACCTTTTTTCACGTCCGCGTCGCTCATATTTTTATCACGCCCGAAAATACGTCCGCAGCCCCCGGCACGGCCGCGCTTGCTGCGTTATTTATCGAGGTTAACATCTCGTTAGCCCACTTTTCGCCACCCACTTTTTAGCCAGATTGCCGCCGTTTCTAGGCTCTTTGGCAGCAGGGATTTTTAGCCGTAGCGTTTTTAAAAATCCTCCGTTTGATAGCTCCTTAACGGCCGCATTTAGAGCCGAGCTGACTGCGCTTTTGTAGTCGCCCGAGTTTGCCGCGCCCAGTATCTGCGCGCCTTGATTTAGCGTCTCTTGCCAATTAGCCTGAGCCGAAACGGCGAGCAAAAACCGCGCATAAGATCAAACTTTTTCTTCATCGTTTTTCCTTAAAGTAAAATTCGGCGGTTATGATATTAAATTTCAGCTTTTTAAACGGGTAAAGTGGGCCTTTTTTAGAGCAGATTACCCGCATCTTTACGACGCGGCGACTTAAATTTTTCAAAAGTTTAAAACGCAAATTGAGCCGTGATTTAAGGGGTTCAAATGTAATCGCAAATTTATACGGCGCGCTTGTCTGTTTGGCTCCAAATTTCAGACATCAAATTTAGACACAAATTTGAGCGTGATTAACCGCAAGAGGCCAAATTTGAGTTAAAATTAGCCTTTTTGAAAGGGCAAAATGGAGCTTTTACTTCTCTCTATCGCGCTTGCTATGGACGCGGCGGCGCTTAGCATCGCAAACGGCGCAAAAATACCGCAATCTCGCGCTATCAAAAGATTTTATTTATCGCATTTGTTTTTGGATTTTTTTCAGGCGGCGATGCCGCTTGCTAGCTATTTTTTTGGGTGCAGCGTTTGCTAGATTTATCGCACAGATCGATCACTTTATCGCGTTTGCGATTTTGGGCTTTGGGCGCAAAAGATGATCCGAAGCCTGTAGAAACGAGCCTGCACAGGCCGTGAGCCTTGATACGAAGATGCTGCTCTCAGGCGGATTTGCCACCAGCATCGACGCGCTAGCCGTGGGCGTTACGCTGAGCTTTACGGCCGCGGACATCTCACTTTAGCGCCGCTGTTATCGGGATAGTTTGCTTCGCACTTAGCGTTGCGGCGTTTTACGTCAGCAGAAATTGCGGGAGAGTTTTTGGAGCAAAAGGCGCTGATTTTTAGGCGGCGCGATCCTCATCGCTCTTGGTTTTTAAAATCTTAATCACGCACCTTTTTGATCACGGGTTTTTGAGTCAAAGTGATACGGTGCGCAGGATTACAGGTTTAAATTTCTGCGCCTTACGCGCACTCTGCGTTCAAATTAGAAATCAAACCTTGCGCCAAAAGCCAAATTTAGCCCAAATTTCGATTGCCTCAAAAAGCGTAAATTAGCTCAGATTAACCTACGCCGCTAAAAAAATCAAATTTAAAATAAGCCCGTCCAAATCAATCTCAATGCCGACGGGGCGGTGATCAGAGCCCATGATATCGCTCAGGATAAACGCGTCTTTTTAGGCGGTTTTTTGAGGCTTGATGAAATGAAAAATAATCAATCCTCCAGCCGACGTTTTTGGCGCGGGCGTTAAAGCAGTAGCTCCACCACGAATACGCGTCCGCCTCGTCACCGCGCACCTGCCGAAAGGTGTCGATAAAGCCGCGATGCGACGACCTCATCAACCACGCGCGCTCGATAGGCAAAAAGCCCGAGGTTTTGGCATTTGCCTTTGGATTTTTAAGGTCGATCTCGCGGTGCGCGGTGTTTACGTCGCCGCAAAAATATCACGTCTTTTCCCTGTTTTACGAGCTCCTGGATGTAGGCTAAAAATTGGCGTAAAAATCCATCTTGTAGGCTAGACGCGCGTCGTCTTTTTGGCCGTTTGGAAAGTAGATGTTAAAAAAAGTACGACGTTGCCGAATCTATGCTCCAAAAACCCGTCCCTCGTCGTCGTCAAAAAAACGCCGCCTTTTTGCGTAACGGACTACAGTAGCCAGGCTCATCACGCCAGAATACCCGGCTCTTGCTGCCGGGATTACGCTGATCTCGTTAAATCCGAGCTTGTAAATCTCGGCAGGCACGTCGCTCTCGCGCACCTTGATCTCCTGAAGGCCCAAAAAAATCGGGTCTATGCTGCTCTAGCCAAGCAAATCCGTCTTTAGCGGCGACCGCGCGCAGTCCGTTTACGTTCCAGCTGATTAGTTTCAGATTGATCCTTTGTTCGATTGGCGTATTTTATCGCAAGAGCTGTAAAAATAAGCTAAAAGTAGTAAAAATTAGGTTCATTTTAAGGGTAAAAAAATGAAAAAAAGTCATCGTTTTATCGCTTGCGCTTGCCGCGTTTTTGGGTGCGAAGGAGGTAGATACTGCCGAGATATTTTTGTCAGACGTCAAGTCTATGCACGCGCTAAAATCGTTTTTTAAAAAGAATAAAAAAACGATATCGTAAAGCTAAAACTAAGTTACTGCGCCAATGAAAACAGCATGCAATACGTAGAAGCCGGGGCGACCAAGCGAAAAGAGGGCGAAAACTATAGTTATCTGGGCGAAAGTTTCGTTATGACCGACGGCAGTAAAAATAACCTACGAAGGAAAAATTACGACTTTGGCGAAGGGTATGACGGAGATGTAAACACCGGCATAGAATACGGCGAACTAATGCTGGACGAGCCTAACAGCAATCATCTCAAAAATATATTTTTTAAAAAGTCGGAGAATTCAAATTACGGGCAAATATACAAATGGGAATACGAATGGCCTAACGAAGAAAGCGAGAGCAAAAAAATGTAAATCGGACAAGTCGTCCCTGGGGGCGCATTTTACGTATATCATGAAGACGAAAACGAAAATGGTCGAGAAATGTATAAATACAATATGAGACCGGAACTTATAGAAATGACCCGGGCGATAAATACGATGCCTTTTTCCTTGATCCGATAGCAAAAATATCTAAAACTCTTAGAATACAAAAAAATAAAATTGGCGCTATGACGGAGCTAGAGAGGAGATTTTTCGGTCAAATTTTGGGCGAGAAAAGATGGAAATCATCTTATTTTTGGCCAAAAAAATGCGGACGAAAAACGGCTTCATAACCGTTAAAATTTCAGAGATCTGCGAGCGGACGGACGCTATGCAAGCCCACCGTCACGCAGACCATCAAGCTGCTTGAAAATCATAAAATTTATCCGAGCGTGTAAAAACAGGGATATATAGATTTAAAAATTTAAAGGAACTAGAGAAAAAAATGAGAAAAATTTCGGATACTAGCCGCTGCGGTTGTGCTCTCAAATGCCGCGATAGACGAAAAGCTGGGCTAAATGCCTGCATCAACAAAAGGCGACGCCGCAAGCTGCGAAAAACGCTCGCCGAGCTAGAAAAAAAGCTGCTCGGGCGGCGACGCTCTGGCTTGCTACTTTTTCGCGGAGTTTTTCGCCAAAAGGGCTAACTGGCTACAAGGATGGCGCGAAGGCCTTTGCGATCTACAAAGACGCCTGCGCCGCGAGAGCGCGGAGAGCTGCTATGAGAGTCGGTGTTTTATCTAAAGGGCGACGTCGCGCAGCAAAGCTTTGAGCTATCGGGCGAGCGACTCAAAAAGGCCTGCGATCTGGGCTCCAAACGAGCGTGCAATATCGCTTGAACTGGCGAAGTGAAGCTGTTTTGCTTGTGAAAAACGAGCTTTAATAGTGGCAAACATACGAGCGCGGGGGTTCAAATTTACAGCTTCGTCGTGAGTACTAAATTATTTCTAGCTATTGAGTTAAATAGTTTGTCGCAAAACTTCGCTCAAATTTTTTTCACAAATCCGCATAAAATTAAATTAGCACCTTGTATTTGATTGTCAAATTGAGAATTTTTGCGGGTTTTTGCTATTTTTATAGAACCTGATTTCGAACGCTAGATTTGGCTTTGACAGGCGGTTTTTGTTTTTTGTATATTGACGGTGCAGTAGACTGGAGGTGATAAATACTAGTTGGATAAATTGAGTACTATGTGTTATGGACGACCAGATTTTATCGGTTTACATACTTCAACTTAGTTTTTATTTGATATTTTTTTAACGCTACATTACAAAAACAAATCCAGATTACAACTATTTTTCAGAGATTTTACCTAAAGCACAAAGATAAGTTGTTCTCAAATTGCTTGCATGACGACCCTGTCCGTAGCAAAATTACATCCGATTAACGAAAATATCGTATTAAAAATGCCAGAGTGAGTGGGTGAAAAGTACAGATCGGCGTCCGAGATCGCTTCGGCCTGATAATGCGCAATCAGCGGCTCGATAATCTCGTCGAAAAGTCCCGCCGCCATTATCGCATCGAGGCGGTAAAGCGTCAAAGTATGCGGTGGTCGCTGATGCGATTTTGCGGGAAGTTGTAGGTGCGAATACGGCCCGAGCGGTCGCCCGTACCGACTTAGCTTTTGCGTTCGCTGGTTTCTTTGGCTGAGCGCTCTTCTTCTTGTATCTCATAAAGGCGCGCTTTTAGCACCTTCATCGCGGCTTCTTTGTTTTTGTGCTGGCTTTTGCCGTCTTGGTTTTGTGACGACGATGCCGGTCGGGATGTGGTGATGCGTACCGCCGAGTCGGTCGTGTTTACCGACTGTCCGCCGTGACCTGAGCTACGCATAACGTCAATGCGAAGGTCATTTGGATTTATCTCGATCTCGCTATCTTCGACTTCTGGCATGATAGCGACCGTGACTGCAGATGTGTGCACGCGGCCTGACTTTCGGTCTCCGGCACGCGCTGGACGCGGTGAGTGCCGCCCTCAAATTTGAGCCTCGAGTACGCCCCCTTGCCCTTTATCAGCAAAATAATCTCTTTAAAGCCGCCGGTGTTGCCCTCGCTTTGGCTTACGATCTCAAATTTATACCCGCGAAGCTCGGCATATCTCGCATAAGCGTTAAACAAATCGCCCGCAAAAGCGCCGCTTCGTCTCCGCCCGTACCCGCGCGGATCTCTAAAAACACGTTTTTATCGTCGTTCGGATCTTTTTGGAAGGGTAAATTTCTAATCTCTTCTTCGAGATTTTTCCTTTTTGGGCTTCAGTTTTTAGCTCATCTTTGGCTAGTTCGCCAAGCTCGGCGTCATCTAGCAGAGCCTTGTTCTCCTCGATATCCGCGAGGTTTGCAGATAGGACTTTGCAGCCGAGGCGATATCTTCTGAGTGATTGCTCTTTGGAGAGCTTGGTCATATTGCGATATCGTTTTGTGATGGACGGATCGCTAAGCAGACGAGAGAGCTCGTCGTAGCGATCAAAAAAGGCTGCAGTTTGTCGGCTAACATTAAAATTTAGATTAAGCAGATGGTTTGTTTACGAGTTTTGCGAGGGCGTCCTACGCGGCGAAGCTGTTTGTTTTTCAAAAAGCCTTTGCTAACGAAGCTGTGGAAATCTTTGTTGCCACTTTAAACGCGTTTAGCGCGGCTTCTTTATCGCCTGCCTCAACGGCTACGCGCACGGCTTTAGTGATATTTTTTAAGCCTAGTGCGGTAAAATCTGTTTCTTTCAGTCCTTTTTGATAGTCTGTCTGGCTCTTTTTTTCAGAAGATTTATGGTTTTGCCATAATGTCCCTTTTGTCATAATTTTTAGTCCGTGATTATATAAAAATCAGTTTTAAAATCCGCTTAATTTAAGTAAAATTTAAAGCGAGAAATTACAACCGAAATTTGGATATTTTTTTGATAAAAATAGGGTCGAAAATTTAATACATTATAGGGTTGCCAAGCAAAAAGCTGTTTAGCCAGTCTGCGGTGCAATATTTTTGAGATGATTGCCAGATGTTGTGCGGAGATTACTCGTTCCAAGGCTGGACCTCTGCTTGCAGTTGCGAGCAAAAGCGAAGCAAAAGGTAGTCTGCCGCAAGACGAAAAAGTACAAACTCATTCAAAGACGCTCAAAAAGACAAGCCGATATAAGTCATAAAAGGAAAAAAATAATGAAACTATTCGGTACCGACGGCGTCCGCGGCAAAAGCCGGCGAAAAAAACTCTCAGCCGTCACATCCATGCGCCTTGCTATGGCTGCAGGGGATATATTTTAGAGCGGTTTGCGTCGCATACAAACACCATTTTGCTGAGGCAAAGACACGCGCAAAAGCGGCTACATGATCGAAACCGCCATCGTCGCGGGGCTCACGGCCGTGGGCTACAACGTCCGACAGATCGGTCCGATGCCTACCCCTGCGATCGCGTTTCTCACCGAGGATATGCGCTGCGACGCTGGCATCATGATCAGCGCCTCGCACAGCCCGTACTACGATAACGGTATCAGACTGCGACAGCGAAGGTAATAAACTAAGCGAAGAGGCCGAAGCGCAAATAGAAAAGATTTACTTCGACGACGCGCTTATCGAGAGATCGCAAAAACAGATGCTGAAATCGGCGCTGCAAAGCGTATCGACGACGTTATCGGCCGCTATATCGTGCAGATCAAAAACTCATTTCCTAAAAACCTCAGCCTACACGGACTGCGCGTGGTTCTAGACGTCGCAAACGGCGCTGCGTACAAGGTCGCTCCGACTATATTTAGCGAGCTAGGGAGCTGAAACCATCGTCATAAACGACGAACCAAACGGTAGCAACATAAACCCTAAACTGCGGCGCGCTCTATCCGCAAAAGTTTGGCCTCCGAGGTCGTACGATTACGGGCCGATTTGGGCTTTGCGCTTGACGGCGACGCCGACAGACTCGTGGTTGTCGATGACCGTGGCGAGGTGGCAAACGGCGATAGTTTGCTAGGCGTCATGGCGGCATTTTTACAGGAGAACAAAGCCCTAAAAGGCGGTGCAGTCGTGGCTACAGTGATGAGCAACGCGGCGCTCGAAGACTATCTAAAATCCCACAAAATCAGCTCCTGCGCGCAAACGTCGGCGACAAATATGTGCTTGAAAAAGATGAAAAGAAAACGGTACGAATTTCGGCGGCGAACAGAGCGGCCACATCATAGTTTAGCGACTACGCAAAGACCGGCGACGGGCTCGTGGCGGCGCTGCAGTTTGCGACGCTGGTGCTAAAAAGGCAAAAAGGCGAGCGAGGTACAAGCGAGATAAAACCGTATCCGCAAATTACGCTACATTTAAAAGATAACCGAGAAAAAAAGCCGCTTGAAAGCATCGCCGGACTAAAAGAGCTTGAGGCAAGCCTTTCAAAGAGGGCATCCGCTCGCTATTTCGCTACTCTGGCACCGAAAATCTCATCAGGCTTTTACTCGAGGGCAAGTGCGCCGACGCGCTAAAAAAATCCCGCATGGACGAGGTCGAAAAATTTTTTTCCTAAAAAGCGTTAAATGGCTAGAAATTTTCAGGCGTTTTTTGCGAGCCTTTTTCGTCATTTTTGCTCTCGATCAGGCGGTCAAGCAGATATTTTTGGGCGGATTTTTCGTGGCAGGGCGAGTACTTTTTCGCTAGTGCTTGCATACAACCGAGGCGTGGCATTTTTCGATGTTTGCGTTTCTTGGCAGAATGGCTCCGTATCCAGCTAGCGCTGATTGCGGGCGTTTGCGGCTATCTGCTTTGGCGGTTAAAGCGTACGATTTGACGCGCGAGCTGCAGCTCAAACGGGCGAGGTCGAGCTCAAAGTCGGACTCAAAGTACAGCTCAAGCAACGGTAAAAATATCGAAAAAAGTACAGAGGAGCACGCGCTGGAGAGCTGGTATAATCCTGGGCGCTGGTAGCTCAGATTACTCGATCGCTTCGTTCACGGCGGCGTCGTAGACTACGTTTATTGGCACAAAGTGGTTTGAGTTTGCGATATTTAATCTCGCCGACGTTATGATCGACGTCGAGGTCGTACTCATACTCTGGCAAAGCTTCGCCGCTGGGCGAAAAGGTGCTAAAAATGGGCGATAACGTTTATATAGCCTACGCGCTTTGGTTGCTTACAGGGCTGGTTTGGCGGGCACAGATTTTATCTGGGTAAATTCGTGAGCGGTTTTGCGATGATGACGCTGTTTTTCATCGGATATAAGCAGCGGGCGATGGTGGGTTATGTATTTTGGGCGCTTTGGGGCATGTGGTGGCTCTTTGATCTGCGCTTAACCGGCGCGGCCGTCGAGAAAAAAATCAGAAAAAGAAGCGCTAAAAGACAAACTGCGCGCGCAAGACCTCGAAGCAGCGGCTAAGACGCCTCTATGAGCTTTATGAGTGGTGCGATAAGTAAAGAGGATTTGAAGCGAGGAAGAAATTTTTGCTAGGGGTGAGGCTCAGTAAATTACGAGGGTGATCGATTTTTTTAATCGCGATCGGTCAAATTAGCATTTTCGAGGCGCGGGTCTCGGCGAATCAAATTACAGAGTGAATGTAAAACGATAAGGCAAAGTGTTTTGAGATGATTTTTGGGGTTTTCTGCTTCGCAAGCTCGCAGCTGCAAGCAGAAGAAGTTAAAACCCTGACGAAGATAAGGCATATAAAGCTTACCCAGTCAAATTTTCAATGAAATCACAAAAAAAAGCGCTCAAAAGAACAAACCGCTAAAATAAAAAAATTAAAAGGAGAAAAAAATGGCAGAATATTACAACCTCATCAAGTACTTCCACTACTTGTGTTTCATCTCGTGGATGGCGTTTTTGTTCTATCAGCCGCGCCTCTACGTCTATCACGCGGAAAATATGGACAAACCCGACTTCGTGCGCGTCGTCGAGGTGCAAAGGTACAAGATGTACCACTATATCGGCTGGGTCGCGCTGATCGGCACGTTTTTGACGGGCATTTTTGATCATCGTCGCGATGCCTGAGCTTTTGCGTAGCGGCTACGTGCACGTCAAGCTCACGGTCGTCGTTATCCTCGCGGCGTTTCATCTGGATCTTGGCCGCTATATGGTGCAGCTACGCGAGAAACGCTGTAACAAGAGCGGTATGTTCTTTCGCGCTTACAACGAAGTGCCGACCATCGCGATGGTCATCATCATCTGGATGATGGTGTATAAGCCGTTTTAAACTGCGATAAATACGCGTTCCGAGGTGCGGCAAACCTGCTTTGCCTCAGGACTGCAAAATAGCTCAGTTAATCTTGCGTTTTTGAGTTAGATTATAAAATTCGGCGTAAAAATCAATGCCTATTTTTGGTTATTCGCCTAAATCTAGAAACCAATCCTTAATCCAAATTCAAATTGCTAAATTTAAAAATCTCTCCGACCTCTACATCTAAAATCTTTGAAAGTACATAAATGTGCTCAAGGTTAAAAATGCTTATCGTATCGGCAACTCTCGCAGTTTGAGTAAAATGCGACCGATTTTATATCCATACTTAGCGCCATATCGAGGCTGACTAATACCTTTATTTTCACGCAGCTTGCGGACATTTGTGAAAGTTGCAGATAAAAATTTCGTATCTCATCGGCACCAAAAAGCTAAATTACTCGCCCATTATTTTTTATCCTATAGGTAAAGAGTTAAACTTAAACTTTATTTAGATAAAATCTACAAATCTATATCCTATAGGATAAATAATTTTCAAGGAGGCTAAAATGGCGATAGAATTATCAAAGGGCAGTAGAGTTAGTTTAAGTAAAAAAGCTCAGGGCTCAGCAAAAATTTTAGTAGGACTTGGCTGGGATACGAATACTAGCGATACAGGGCAGGGATTGACCTAGATGCGAGCGCGTTTTTAGTAGGAGCTTCGGGCAAAGTAGAAAACGAGAAAAAATTTCGTCTTTTACAACAACCTAACTAGCGCGGACGGCTCGGTAGTTCACACCGGCGATAACCGCACTGGAGGGGCGACGGCGATGATGAATCCATAAAAAAATCGACCTAGCTAAAATTTCGCCAAAAGTCAAAGAGATCGACATAGTCGTCACCATCCACGAAGCAGCCGCAAGAAGGCAAAATTTCGGTATGGTAAGAAACTCGTTTATGCGAATCGTCGATGAAAGAAGCGGCAAAGAGATAGCCAGATACGATTTGAAGAGGATTTTTCTACCGAAACCGCAGTATCGTTCAGTAAAATTACTTTAAAGATAACGAGTGGCGCTTTGCAGCTAACGGAAGCGGCTTTAAAGACGGACTGGCTGGATTTTGTAGGCAGTTTGGACTAGACGTTTAGGGGGCAAGCCATGGCGATAAATTTGGTCAAAGGACAAAAAATATCGCTCGCCAAAGATGGCGGCGGGCATCTGCACAGCTTTTTGCGTAGGGAGCAAACTGGGGCGCCATAACCGAAAAAGGGATTTTTTAGAGATAAAATAAAGCCTGTGGATTTGGACTTAAGCGCTGCTATGTTTGACTCAAACAAACAGTTTTTGCGATGTGGTCTATTTTCGGTAAAAATCAGCCCTGGGAGTATTTCATAGCGGCGATGACTTGGTCGGAGACGTAGGGGGCGACGACGGGCTGGATAACGAAATAATCAGCGTCGATCTTAGCCGTTTAAAGCTCAAACGTAGAGCAGATATTTTTTCGTGCTAAATTCTTATAATCAAATCGACTTTTGATAAAATTCGTTTGCTAGCATTAGACTTTACGAAGGTACGCCCACGCGCGTAAATAAAGTCTTTGCGTCGTATAATATCGTACGAGATAGCGCGTTTGCATATAAGGTTGCGATGATTTTGGGCAAGCTATATAAGCGAAACGGCGAGTGGAAATTTTCGGCTATCGGCGAACCTACGAGCGATAGAAAGCTTGACGAGCTGATATTAAATTCCGTAGTGAAGTACTTATGAAAAATTTTTATTTTTCTTAGCGGCTACGATTGCGATTTTAGGCGCATTTGAGATAGAGGGCGGTTACGAGATCCGCCCTCGGCGCAAACTACGGCAACGCACCCGTAATAAGCGATTAAATGATGAAAGAGTGCGTAAGAGTACAACAAAGCGCTTGCGATAGAAAGAGCGTTAAATTCTACTTTCGTAAATCGGTATTCAAGCGAAGAGGTAAATTTATACAATCAAAACGTCCGTATGCATTCGCAGCTCATAGACTGGTTTAATGCAAATTGCGCCGGCAAAGCAATCATACTCGGCATGCAAGGCGGCTCAAGAACTAAACCGTCAAAGAGGGCTTCCCGAACAAAGTTGCGGGTATTAGGAGAATTACTGGATAATTTAAATTTCAAACAATGATCGTTTTTTTATCGTATTTGCCGTGGCAGCATTTGCGGTGAGATTTTTTTGCGCACAAAAAGACGATCTCGCTCAAACAAGCCGCGACTTTGGTCTATTTTTTTGGATAGCCGTTTCCGTAGCCTTTGGCGGATATTTGTATTTTGCGCGCGGAAGCGAAACGATGAGTCTATATTTTTGCAGGGTATATTTTAGAAAAATCGTTATCCGTGGATAATTTATTTGTTATGATGGCAATATTTTTCATGGTTCAAGATTCCTGAAGTACCGTCATAGAGTGCTGTATTTTTGGCATTATAGGCGCGGTTATATTTAGACTCGTCTTTGTAGCCGTCGGAACGAGTCTGCTCGGGGTTTTCGCCGTGGATGGAGTTTGTTTTTGCTGCCATGGTAGCTTATAGCGCGGTAATGATGATAAAAAGGACGATGATGAAGAGGAGATGAGGGACTACTCAAACCACCTGGCCTACAGGGCGGTTTATAGATTTTTCCCTGTTTTTCCCGCGTCTTCTAGGGCATAGCTTTTTCGTAAAAAATAGCGAGATTTCAGCTCAAATTTCAATAGAAGAAAAGACGAAACTGCAAGATCAAATTTTCCAAACTAAACGCAAAATGGATAGCTACGCCGCTATTTTTTTGTGTCTTTGCGTTATAGAGCTTAGCGATGTTATGTTTTGCTTTTTGATAGCGTTCCGGCCGTTATCGCAGTTAGCCGTGAGCCGCTTATAGTTTATTCGGCGATGATTTTTGCGATTTTGGGACTTAGGACGCTTTACTTCGTGCTAGAAGCGCTAAAAGACTATTTGGTATATTTTAGAAAAAGCCGTTATAGCGCTTTTTGTTTTTTTATCGCAGCAAAGCTCGCCCTAAACGCTTCCGCGCATATCTTTCATCACGGATTTGAGATTTCGGCACAGGGTTAGCTTGTGGATCATTTTGGGGATTTTTAAGCATCGGGTTTTGGCTAGCTTATTTAAAACAAAATAGTAGAACGATCAAATTATGCACATGACCGTTTTGATATGCTCTGTAGCCAAGTTTGAGCAAAACTCAGTACGCCTATTTTGCGCACCGAGTATAAAGTTCAAATTGTTCGAGATTGCAAGCAAAATTAAATTTCTAGCTTTGTTGTTGCCTGCTCCAAATCCGCGATCAAATCATCCGGATTTTTCGATACCGACGGCAAGGCGTAGCAAACCTTGAGTAATGCCGATTTTAGCTTGTAAATCCTGCGAATAAGATTCATGAGTCATTGAGGCCGGATGGCAGATTAGACTCTCTACGCCGCCAAGGCTCACGGCTAGATCAAAAAGCTCCAAGCTTTTTAGCAAAAAACTACATAGTCGTAGCCATCCTTTAGCTCCAGCGAGATTAGCGCGCCGATACCGCTAGCTTGGGCGTTTTGGATGCGTTTTTTTCCTCGGCCGAAAATGAACCTGCGTAATACACGGCTTTAACGGCCGAGTTTTTTTCTAAAAATTCTACGATTTTTAGCGTATTTTCGCTTTGTCTATCAAATCTCACGCTAAGAGTTTTGAGGCCTCTTATTAGATTATAAGCATCTGCAGGGGCTTAGCGTCGCGCCCAGAGTATTTTTTTCATAAAAAGCTATACGCTCGGCCAGCGCATCGTCGTTCGTAGTCACGATTCCCGCAATTACGTCGGCATGTCCGCCGATATATTTCGTCGCACTATAAACGACGATATCGGCACCAAATTTCTAGCGCTTTTTGATAATACGGCGTCAAAAAGTATTATCGACGACGACAAGCGCGCCGTTTTTACGAGCCAGCTCGGCTGGTCTGGCGATATCCGTTACTCGCAGTAGCGGATTTGACGGCGTTTCGATAAATATCATCTTAACATCCTCGTCTAGACGAGAGTTTTTATTTAGATCTTCGACGAGTTCCAGGTGATCCCGAGGTGCGAAAATACCGTTTGCGTAGCGGTAAGTGCCTCCGTAAACATTGCTGTTTAAAAAGCACCTTGTCGCCGCTTTTTTAGCAGATTAAAAAAACCGCCGAGGTCGCCGCCATGCCCGAAGCTAGAGCAAATGCGTATTTGCTGTCTTCAAATTGGCAAAAAAAGCTCTTCAAATGCATTTCTCGTCGGATTTGCGCTACGAGAATAAGCGTACTTTTTGAAAGTCGTCTAAACCGTCTTGCGCAAACGTCGTGGCAAGATAAATAGGCGGAACGACCGCGCCGTGAGGGTTGTTTTTGGCTTCGAGGCCTTTTACGATTAGCGTATCTATTTTTCATTTTTTTCCTTTAAATTTAAAAATCCATCGCCGAGATAGAGTTGACTATGCGCGGCGAGTCGCTGCTGGAAAATTCCTCCGCCGTACCGTCAAATTCGATATTACCGCGCTCTAAAAATAAGATTCGATCCGCGACTTTGCGGGCGAAGTTCATATTATGCGTGACGATGATGAGCGAGTCGCGCTCCTTTGCTAAAGACCGCCGATGACCTTCAAAACCTCGGCCTCAAGCTCCGGATCAAGCGCGCTCGTGGGCTCGTCCAAAAGCAAAAAAATACGGTTTCATCGCAAGCGCTCGCGCTATCGCCACTCGCTGCGATTGACCGCCCGAGCCTGCTTGGATACTCGTGCTCCTTGCCCTTTCAGCCCGACCTTTTCAAGTAGCGCCAGGGCCTCAATTTCTGCCTGATCTTTCAGGGATTTTGAGCACCTGCACGGGGGCCTTCCGTTACGTTTTTGTAGAGCCGTTAGGGTGCGGAAATAGATTAAAACTCTGAAAGACCATCCCCGTGTGCTCGCGAAATGGTAGCATATCTTTTTGCGAAAAGTTTTACCGGCGAGGTATCTTATCGCCTCAAGCTCAAGTTCGCCGCCGTCCGGGATCTCGAGTAAATTATGCAACGCAGCAGGGGTTGATTGCCCGAGCCCGAGCTTCCTAAAATAACCGTAGTCTGCCCGTCTTTCGATTCTAAATTTAAGCCGTTTAAAAACGACATTATCTCCGGGATTTCTTAGTCAAATTTTTAAATTTTATCATCACACGTACCTTGAAAATCTCTTCTCGAGCCTAGCTTGCAAAAACGTCAAAAACGTGCAGACTATCAAGTAAAAAAGCGCGGCGAGCACGTAAAGCGTGAGCGGATCGAAGGTGCGCGCGGCGATGCGCTGAGCGACCATAAACATATCGACCATCGTGATGGAAGCCGCGAGCGAGGTGTCTTTTAGCGTGCTAATAAAGATATTTGAAAGCGGGGGTAGCGAGATGCGCGCGGCTTGCGGAGCAATGATGCGGCGTAAAATTGCGCATAGCTCATACCAAGCGCCGTAGCGGCTTCCCACTGGCCTTTGGGCACCGAAAGTACGGCCGCCCTAACGGCCTCGGAAGCGTAAGCGCCGATATTTAGGCTGAAAGTTATGATCGCCGCGCTCCAAACATCGAGCGTAACGCCCACGATCGGCAGACCGAAATATACGATAAAAAGCTGTACCAAAAGCGGCGTGCCGCGAAATATCCAGATATAAAATTCGCTAAGTTGCTTTAAAGTACGATATTTGCTATGCGTGCGATCGCCGTTAGCACCGCGATAAAAGTCCCAGCGAAAAGGAGATCGCCGTAGAGGCAGCGTCACCTTTATCATCGCCAGCGCCATAGGTTGTAGCGAGCTTAGCAAAAAGCTCGCTTATGCAGTCAAAGTCGTTCATCGCCATCTACCGCGAGACATCTTTGCCAAAATACCTGATCGAAAATTTCCAGCCAGCTTGCCTTCGTTTTTTAGCTCCTCTATCGCCTTGCTGATCTGCCCCAGCAAGCTCCGTATTGCCCTTTTTGCACGATAGGGTGCGGTATAGTCAGTATCGCTTCCCTCGGCGGCTATTTTTAACCGGAGCGCCCGGGCGCTGTTTGATGAAAGTCGTAAAAATACGATATTATCGCGCACGACGGTATCTACGCGCTTGCTAACGAGAGCTCCATGCTCTTGCTAAAGCTATCGACCGTGACGTTTTGCGCCCCGTAGCTGGCAGCCACCTTTGCCCAGTTGCTCGTAGCGGAGTCGGCGTTTTTCTTACCTTTTTAGATCATCAAAGCTTTTTGATGTCGTCGTTATCTTTATGAGTGATGATGGCGCCGTGCACGACCGTGTAGGGGCTGCGCGTAATCATATTTTTTTCTTGCGTTCGTCAGTAACGCTTGCTGATTAAACACCGCATCGGCCTTGCCCGCATCAAATGCCGCGAGCATCGCGTCCCACGGAGCGGTTAAGAACTCGATCTTTAGATTTAGCTTCTTAGCGACTTCGCGAGCGATATCGACGTCGTAGCCCCTTTGGCTCGTTTTTATCGTCGTAGTATGAAAACGGCGCATAAAGTGCCTTCCGTAGCAATCGTTAAAATGCCCTCTTTTATGCTTTTTGGCGTTTAAATTGGCGTCAAAAACGCACCCAGAGCCAAAATTACTAGTAGTTTTGAAACCATCTTTTATCCTTTCAGTTAGCTGCTTTTTATGCGGGTAGAGTACTCAGAGATATCTTTACCGAGTATTTGACCGAAATCTCTTTTTAGCTTGCCTTCGCTTTTTTAGCTCGCTCAAGAGCTCTGTTTACGTCGTTTACGAGCTCTTCGTTGCCCTTTTTCACGATAGCTGCGGGTAGATCGGCTCGCTACCGCTGGCAGCTATTTTTAACAGGGGCGTTTGGACGCTGATTTATGTAATCATAGAAGGTCACGCTGTCGTTTATCGTTGCATCCGCACGGCGGCTGATGATGAGCTCCACCCCTTTACTAAAGCCGTCTACGGTGACTATCTGCGCGCCATATTTTTGCGCGATACCGGCCCAGTTGCTAGTTGCAGAATGCGCGCTTTTTGCCTTTTTAGATCCTCGAAGCTTTTTGATTTCGTTTATTGTCTTTGTGCGTGACTAGCGCGGCGTAGGCGACGGTGTATGGAATGGTGTAGTCGTATTTTTCTTGCGCTCGTCCGTGATGCTTACTTGATTGAAACACGATATCGGCCTTGCCCGCATCAAATGCCGCAAGCATCGCATCCCACGGGCTTCGACGAATTCCGCTTTTTAAATTAACTTTTTAGCGACTTCGCGTGCCACTTCTACGTCGTAGCCCGGTTAGCGCGTCGTTTTTTTATCGTGGTAGGGTAGGGGCGAATACGTGCCTTCGGTCGCGATTTTCAAAACGCCGTTTTTCGAGTTTTTGCATTTGCACCGGTTAAAGAGCGAGGCTCGCCAAAGCAAAGCAGAGAAGATTTTTAGTAGTTTTTTTCATTTTTTTGTCCTTTTTAAATTATCGTTGGCTATTCATCTAAAAAGGCCCGCGAGTGCGGAGTTGAAAATATCTTTTTAAATGTTTAGCGACTTGCTAAGCACTTAAAAAGATATTCGTGCCTAACGCCCTAGCTTTTTCATTTCGCAACAACACATGTCGCACATATCGTTTTTCATAGCGTACCTTTCGAGTAGAGTGGCGGTAATTTTATGCAAAAAGTTTAAGATAAAATAAATTATATTAAAATTACCGGATTTTATTTTTAAATGATATAAATTTTGGATACAAAATCGGCTCTAATATCGATAAAAATCGAACTATAAGTTAAATTACTAAATTTTATAAAAAAATTAAGTACGAGTTAGAGATACTAAAGTTAACTCATAATCTAGAACAGATTGCGTCTATAAGTAAAAATCCACGCTTTCAAACTCAAAAATCGTTTTTATGCATCGGCCAAAGCAGTAAGTACTTGGCTCTCGCCTTTTTCACGCACGCGCCCACCGCATCCATCACCGCCGCGCGAAATCCCCCATTTTCCAGCGCTTTGACCGCTTCTATCGTCGTACCGCCGGGCGAGCAAATTTCGTCTTTTAAAGGCTGCGGGATGCTTGCCGCTTTTTAGCATGAGCCGCGCAGAGCCCGCGACGCTAGCAGCGACGGCTTCGTACGCCAGCGCTCTAGGGCAGCCCCTCAAGCACTCCTGCATCGGCCGCCGCCTCGATAAACGCATAAAAAAACATGAGGCCGGCGGGCTACCCGCGATACCCGTAAATGCAGCAAAGTTGGCCTCCTCCAGCTCATAAACGGCGCCGAGAGTACCAAAAAAATATCTCGCACCGCCGCCCGCTCGTCTGCGCCGATTTTCATTAAAACACAGCGCGCTTACGCCCTCTGCGATTGCCGCGGGAGTGTTTGGCATCGCGCGCGCGATCTTAGCCTGCGCGCCCAAAAGTGCGAGGCTTGCTCCAGGCTAAAGCTCGGGGCGAGCGTGACTATAACCTTACCTCGCGCAGCGTCTTTTATCATTTGAAATATATCCACGTACGCCGCTGGTTTGGTCGCTAACACCGTGATATCGGCCGCCTGCGCGACCGCAACTTCGCTCTCGCAGGCGTTTACGCCGCATTTTTTTCGCGCTGAAAGCTGCCGTTTTTGCTTCTTGCATGAGACAAACACTCTCTCGCCGCCTAGCCTTTGCGCCGATTACTCGATCATAGCGCCGCCCATATTTCCGCCGCCGATAAAGCCGATTTTTAGGATTTTTCATTTTGCCGCCTTTCTTAGAGTGCCGATTTTTGACCGCCTTGCCGGCAAGCGCCTCGCGTATCGCGATATTTTTCCGCCCAGATAGCGCCCGTAACCTGCCCGGGCGTCAAGGTATAAACGCCGCCCGTCTGCGCCTCGTCGCTAGCCTTAAAGTCGTTGCCCACAACCAGCTCATAGACGTCCTTCGTGTCGTTTTCAAATTTTATCGCCGCTTTTTAGCGTCGGCGCTTCACCCTGTTTCGCCGCGCCCGCGTACTGCTCGAGTACGTTTTTGCTAAAGCCTGCCGTAGACGCCGCCAGATTCGTCCAGATATATCCGCACGGCGCGCTTGTCCGAGTTTTTGCCGCCTTTTTCGCCCTTGCCGACGCTCACGCTCATCTCGTAGGCGGTTTCTCCCGTCGGAAAATCCTTAAATTTAGCGTCCGGGACGAAAACCCGCACGTTATCCGTTACTACTTTTTTTCGTCGTGCGTCTGCGGCGTTACGTCCGTTAGCACGATCGTGGATTTCACGTCCGCGCCTTTGTCGAAACAAGCGCGAAGATCGGCACCCGCGTAAAGTAGCGTCGTTTCGTAGCAACCGCCAAAAATAAACGCCGCGGCAAAAGCAAAGATAAATTTTAGTTTTTTTCATCGGTTTCCTTTAAATTTACGCCGATTTTAGCATAAATTTCGCCTTTCTACGCCCGAGTGGCGAACCTGCGTCGGGTCAAATTTCATCACCGAAAAAGTCGCCATCGATGTCGCAAATCTCGATGTTTTTGCCGCACTTGCACGCCGAGTTTATATTTTATCATCAGCTCCGCCAGCCGCTCTCCGTCGATCAAAACCACCGTGTGGCTTTGCACGTTTGCCGCATACTCTTTGGCATCCTTGCTAGATTACGACGTCGTGATAAACACGCCCTTTTTGGTCTGCTTATCTGAGATCGCGCCGACGAACTTTTTGAATTTCAGGACGAGAGACCGCGCCTTGCCAGCTTTTAGCCTGCACGTAGTGCGACAATCAAGCTCATCCTCGTCTATAATGCCGTCTATGCCGCCGTCCGCGCCGCTCTTGGTTAGCCTGCCTACTCCGTAGCCCATTTTTTTCGAGCAAACGCGCCACAAATACTCAAAAAAAGCTCGGCTTTTTGCGAAACTAAATCTAAAGTTGAGATTTTTAGATTTTGCGCGAGCTCGTTTGCCGTCTCCACGATGATGTCGCTGAGGCGTCTTTTTCTTGCGTTGCTGTTTGCGAGATTTCGGCACTCGGCGCGCTTTTTGTTTTTATCATTTCATCGTACCAAGCCTCAAATTTCGCCTGCGCGTTCTTACTTTTTAGCATCTGCTTGCCAAAATCCGTTATCTCGTACACGCCTCTGCCGGTTTTTTTGACGGGCTTTTTGGTGCCTGGTAAATGTACGACTTCTTTATTGCCCGCAAAAGTACGACAATGCCCAGCCCGCGCGGTTAACGTACAAAAAGCATGCCGCTAGGGTATCGCTTTGCGAGTTCGTCGTCCTTCAGTTATAGTACTCCGCGACAAATTACAAACCTCTTTTTCTATCCACGCTGTCGCGCTCGCCGATAAATTTCCCAAAATCGGAAACATCATCTCTTTGTAGCTTGGTATCATCACTCTCCTTTATCCATTAAATTTTATAAATTTGACTCCAAATTTGAACGTAAAACGATAAGGCGAAGTATTTTTGTCATAGACGAGGCGGATAAGCAAGGGCAAAGGGCGTATATATAATACGTGACTGCAGCCCGCAGCAAATCAAACGAAGTATATGACAAAAAGACAAACCATAACACGTTGATAATCCCCGCGGACGACGTATTTATGGGTCGTAAAGCTCCCTCACCCCATCGGTCCTCTGGCGTGCGGCTTTTTGCGTGCTGATGCCGATCTCGCCGCCAAATCCAAACTCGCTGCCGTCGCTAAAAGCGCGTCGAAGCGTTGGCGTGAACGACTGCGCTGCCGATTTCGTTTAAAAACCGCTCGATGTTTGCGTAATCCGCGCTTAAAATCGCGTCCGAATGTCCCGCTGGAATGCGCATTTATAAAGCTGATCGCCTCGCTCCGTATCTCGTACGGCGCGCACAGCTAACACGAGATCAAAAACTCGGCGCCAAAAGTCGCTCTCGCCTGCAAGTTTGACGTTTTTGCGCCTCGCAGACTCCGACTCGCACTCGCCCTAGCAACTGCTCGCTCACGCGAGAACTCGACCTCCGGCATCTCGCGCACCAGCTCAGGCAAGTTTCGCCCGCCAATGCGCTCATGCAAAAAGCACGCACTCTACGGCGTTGCAAACGCTTGGGACGCTGGGTTTTGGCGTTTTTGATTATCTTTGTCGCCTCGCTTCAAATTGCGCTCTCATCGACGAAGATGTGACACACCCCGCGCCCGTCATGATGATCGGCACTGTCGCGTTTTTGCGCGATAAAATCTTTCAGCTCTTACCGCCGCGCGGTATCAAAACGTCGATATACTCGCTCATTTTCGCCATTTGCGCCACGACTTCGCGTTCGGCGCTCTCCACGAGCTGCACCGCGCCTTTTTGGAAGCCGATTCGCCCCCGCTTCGTTAAATAAATTTAGCAAAAAAATGTTTGAATTGGCGCGCTGGCGCTGCCTCGCAGGATCGCCGCGTTGCTGCTTTTTAGCGCCAGAGCTGCCGCGTCGATGCTGACGTTTGGGCGGCTCTCGTAGATGATACCCAGCACCCCCAGCGGCACGCGGACGCGCTGATTGCATGCCGTTTGGATGGCTCCAGCCGCCTAAATACTCGCCTACGACCTCGGCAAAGCCCGCCACCTCGCGCACGCCCTGCGCCATAGCCTCGATGCGGGCGTCGGTTAGTCGCAGACGATCGAGTAATGCCGCGCTAAGGCCCGATTTCTCGCCGTTTGCAAGGTCTTTGGCGTTTGCTGCTTTTTATCGCATCCTTTTTGCGCGAGCAGCTCGTCCGCCACGGCGTTTAAAATTTCAAATTGAGCCTTGCTGTCAAGCCTCAAAAAGCTCGCCGCAAGCGGCTTTTGCACGCTGAGATCTCTAAATTTCATTCATTTTCACTCCTTGATTTATAAAGCGCCCTCTCTTAGGCGCAAAAGGTAGCGCGACAAAGCCGATTAGCGATGCGTCTACCGATTACTGCGCTTAGATTTGACCTGATTATAGCTCAAATTCGCTCCGAATTTCATGCGACCGTAAAAATACGCTATAATCCTTAAAATTTTCATGAAAAGGAAGCAAAATGGGCGGGATAAAAGAGTTTTTTTAAAACACGAAGCTAGCGGCGGGATTTTTGCTGATGATCGCTACGGTCGCGGCACTACTGTGTCAAAACACGTTTTTGAGCGATTTTTACAACGAGTTTTTAAAGACTAAAGTTACCGTAAGCTTCGGCGAATACGGGCTAAGCAAACCCCTGATCTTGTGGGTAAACGACGGGCTTATGGCGGTATTTTTCTTTCTCATCGGACTTGAGCTAAAGCGCGAGGTGCTGAGGGCGAGCTAAAAATCCGTCGCAAATCGCGCTACCGGCCATCGGCGCAGCCAGCGGACTCATAGTGCCCGCGGTTATCTTTTTATCTTTTTACGAAACACGACTCCTTCGCGCTTGGCGGCTGGGCGATACCGACGGCGACGGATATCGCATTTGCTCTTGGTATCTTGAGTCTGCTTGGGCCGCGCGTACCGACTAGTTTAAAAGTACTCCTCATGACGCTAGCCATCATCGACGACCTTTGCGCGATCGTGATTATCGCGCTATTTTTACACGAGCGAGCTTAGCATTCAAATGCTTGCGGTCGCGAGCGTTTGTCTAGACGCGCTTTTTGCGCTAAACGAGACTCGGCGTAAAAAGCAAGACGGCCTATCTAATCGTAGGCGTGGTGATGTGGGTAGCGGTGCTAAAATCAGGCGTTCACGCCACACTTGCCGGCGTCGTGGCGGCCTTTTTTTCATACCGCTTAGCTTTAAAGACGAGGCCAGGCAAATCGATGCTAAAAGCATCGAGCACGACCTGCACGGCTGGGTGGCTTTTGGCGTGCTGCCGATATTTGCCTTCGTAAACGCAGGCATCTCGCTGCGAGGCGTCGGACTGGACGAGATTTTTATCTCCGGTCGCTCTAGGCACGGCGCTGGGGCTTTTCGTTGGTAAGCAGATCAGGGTATTTTGCTTTAGCTTTTTAGCGATCAAAGTTTAAGCTCGCTAAGCTACCGGAGGGTCCATTCATCCAGCTTTACGGCATCGCGGTGCTTTGCGGCGTAGGCTTTACGATGAGCCTTTTTCGTTAACGGCCCTAGCCTACAACGACACGGACGCCTTTGCCCACACGGACAAGCTCACTATCTTGCTAGGTTCGGTAGTTTCGGGCGCAGTCGGGTTTATATTGCTCATTAGCACCGAAAATCCGGGCGCGATAGAAAAAAACGGTAGTGAGCAAAGCGGCTCACTACCGCCAGCCACCTCGTAATCCATAAATCAAATCGCACGCCACGTGCGCAAAAGCTCCGCAAATACAAAGCCGATAGCTAGCGCGACGGCTGGGTTGTAAAAGCGCACTGTCGTTTGCTAGGGCGTAGTTGTCAAATCGCACGTAGACGCCCCACCTGCCGCCCATCCCCTCTCGGGCGCAAGAGTAGCCCGCTAAGCGTGAAAGCAAAATCCGCCAAAGCAGGACAAACGCCGCCGTAAGTTTGACTCAAAGTTACCCGCCTAAAATCCTCTTTGCCGTAGTTTGAGGCAAAAAGACGACCGCAAAAACACAGCCAAAAACAGCGCGGCGCAGGCGTAAAAAGGCAAAGCACGTTTAGGCTCGCGCCGTTGTTTGCAAAGTCGTCCAAAAACGGCGCAAAAACACGCACGGCGCGGATGAAAGGCAGCCAAATTTAAGCTCAAAAATCTCATCCGAGCTTAAAGTTAACGCCCATATCCCAAGTGCCGCAAAAAAATAAGACCCCGAGCGAAAAACGGCGCCCAGCCTGCCAAAATCGCTCTCTTAAACAAGCTTTTACGTGTCGCAGAGTCGCGCCTGGATTTCGCTTTCGCCGCTTCTTTTTTTCGTTCATCGTTTTTCGCCGGTATCCGTATTTTTAAAAGCGCGCTCAAAAATCAACCGTCAAAATTTGACCTAAATCAGCGCGATGTTGTCGATATGCAGCGCCTCGTCCTCGTATTTGTAGCCTAGAGCCGCCTCGATCTCCTCGCTCTTGCGCCCTTTTATGAGGGCTAGCTCAGCCGATGAGTAGTTTGTTATGCCGCGAGCCAGCGTCCGGCCGCTTGCGTCTTTGATAGCGAGCGTTTCACCGCGCTCAAACTCGCCCACGACCTCGCGGATGCCGACTGCTAGCAGGCTTTTGCCCTCTTTTAGTGCCTTTGCCGCGCCCGCGTCGATAGCGACGGAGCCGTTATCTGCGGCTGAGTAAGCAAGCCAGTATTTTACGCGAGTATCCTGTTTTTGCCCGCCAAAAATAGCGTCCCGACCTCGCTGCCCTGCGCTGCTCGCACGATGTTTCGCGGGTCGGCGCCGTTTTCGCAATGATGAGGTGCGTGCCGTTTTTGGTCGACATCTCGGCGGCGGTGATTTTAGTGCGCATGCCGCCGGTGCCGATTACTGCCCTCTGCGCCCGCAGCCGCCTTGATGCCGTCATCTAGATTTTCGACCGATTTATCAGTGGCGTCTGCAAAAAAACGCTTGGATTTTTTTGTCGCTACAGCCCGTCGATATCGGTCAAAATTACTAACCAAATCAGCCTCGATTGGTCCCGCAACCAGTGCGCTTAGCGTGTCGTTGTCGCCCACTTTCACACCCTTGATGCCCTCGCCCACGACAGGATCGTTTTCGTTGATGACGGGGATGATTTTTTAGCGAGCAGGGAGCGTAGGACGCTGCGCATATTTGGGTAGCGGCGGCGGTCGCTAAAAGTCGTCTTTGGTCAGCAGCAGTTGCGCGATCGTTTTGCCGTGCGCCCAAAATAGAGTGATAAAGATGGATGAGCGAAACCTGCCCGATGGCTGCAAGAGCTTGCTTTTCGACGATGGATTTTTGGCTTGTGCGCGAGCTTCATCTGCCCCATGCCCGCACCCACGGCGCCCGAGGTTACGAAGACTACTTCGGCGTTTTCATTTAGCTCGCTTCGGTGCCACGATTTGCTGATTTTATCCTCGTTTAGCGAGCCGTCCGCGTTTGCCAGCGTTGAGGTGCCGACTTTTACGACGATGCGCTTTACGCCGCCTAGAAGCTCTTTTTCTGTCCATTTTCTCGCTCCGGATGTACGAAAATTATACCCAAAACGGCTTATTTTAAGTATTATGTTTTTACAACTAGGCGGAGGTTTAGTATCAAAGATATACGCGGCACAATGGCCAAGATCGCCTCTGCGCTTGAACGAGTCGACACGCTCGCGCGCACGGTAGCGATGGCGGAGATTCCCGTGGGCATCATAACCTCTTTGGTGGGCGCGCCCTTTCTCATCGCGCTTTTTTAGAAGCAAGGCAAAGGGCTGCTAAAATGATACTACAAACGAAAAAGTATCCTTCTAGCTACGGCGGATTTGGGCTCGAAGACGTAAGCATCGAGATCAAAAGAGGCAGCATATGCGGGCTTTTGGGCACCAACGGTAGCGGCAAGAGCACGTTTTTTTAACTGATGTAGAAAATTTCTAAGTATCAAAGGCGGCGAGGGTACGTTGATTCGCAAAACACGAAGCACAAAAAGCCCCGCGTGGATGGCCAAAAACATCGCCTACGTCGCGCAGCATACCGAGCTGCATTTTCCGTTTTTCGTAAGGGACATCGTCCTGATGGGGCGCTCTACGCACGTAAAGAGCCTGTTGGTTTCAGTAAAGACGACAAAAGAGCGGTGAGCGAGGCGATGGGTTTATCGGTATCTCGCATCTAGCGGATAAAAAGATGAACGAGCTTAGCGGCGGGCAGCGGCAGCTCGTTTTTATCGCTAGGGCGCTCGCGCAGGATACGCCGCTCATCTTGCTTGACGAGCCGACGTCCGCGCTTGATTTTAAAAACCAGATCACGCTTTGGAAAATTTTAAAAAAGATCGCTGCTGGCGGCAAGACGATCGTCATCTGCACGCACGAGCCCAACCACATCCTTTGGTTTTGCGACGAAGTGATAGTGTTTAAGGGCGGGCGGATCGTCTCAAAAAGCAGCGTCGCACGGGTTTTTAAACGACGAGCTGCTGGCTAGAGTTTACGGCGACGTCTGCACCTTTGAGAGGCTCGCGCAAAAGAGGTGATCCTGCCTAAGCTCTAGCTACTCCTCCAAACTATACCCGATACTGCGCACGGTTTTGATTAGCTCAAAAGGCAGCTTCGCTCGTAGCTGACGCACGAGCGAGCGCAGACGATCGGACGAGACGTTTTCGTCCTTATAGATACTCCCTCAAGCTCCTGGATCGTGACTACGTGTGGGGGCGTTTTTGGCCAAAGTACAAAAACAACCCCTCTTTTTACCTAGCATTATACTTGTGCCGTTTTATGTGCAGAGTGAGGCTGTTTTTGTCGTATATAGCGCCGTTTTTTAGCTCAGATTGCTCCCGAGTAGAAATTCGGCGGTTTCTAAACACGCGAAACAAAAACTCCTCCGGCAAAAAAACAGCTTTACCATAAAGTCGTCGTACTTGGCGTAGTAGATTACTCTTGTAAAGCGCGGGAATGGCCTTATCTACGAGGATCATAACGGGAGTTAGGCTCCCGTTATCTCGCAAAAGTGACCGACTCAAAAGTTGCTGAGATCCTTCGTCTTTACGTCGATGACGTAAAAAGATGTAGCGGTTGCCGTTGTAATAATCCTCTTTTAACTCGCTTCAATTTTCAAAACGAACTATGCGGATGTTAAAGCGGTAAAGCGCGGCGTTGAGACTAAGCTGCATCTCGACGTCGTCGCTAACGAGCAAAATTTTCTTCATTTTAGCCTACTTTTTGGTGGCATTGCCTTCTTTATCTTCACCCTTCACCTCTTTAGGGTGCCACATAATCCTCCCCAAAATAAGCCTTCTTTATCTCTTCTTTTTTTGATTGCGGCTTTCTTTTCGTAGATTTTTGTATTCAGGCTTCCAGTAGTTTAGCATGTTGTTTAGTCCGCTGTGACCTACCTCGGCGTGACAGCTAGCGCAGGTTAGTTGCTTATCGGTATTTAGCAAGCTTTGATAGTGAGCGTGCATCTTTTGAGCTTGCGGGCTTGTTAGTTTATTATCTACCAAATTCGTATGGCAGCTAACGCAACCGTTATCAAATACGAAGTGCTCTTTTTCTCTCTATTTTTTTATGCCAGTCTATAGCCTCTGGGTCTTTAAAGAAATGAATATATCCCTCCATTAGTCCGTTTTTAGCTTTAATTAGGACGTATTTGGCTAGGTTATCATGAGGTATGTGGCAGTCCACGCATTTAGCCCTTACTCCGCTTTTGCCTTTGCCGCTGTGAACATCGTCTACTATAAGCTATAACCATAGGATCCATCTCGTGGCATACTACGCAAAACTTCTCTCCGCTAGTTTCTTCTGGGGCGTAATGCACGGGCAGTACGACTAAAAAAACCCTATAATGCCGCTTACTAATATAATAAGCGCTAGTACTCTTTAAGTACTCATGGCGTTACCCCATCCATTGCGGAACTTCATGTTCGTGGCACTCCGTGCACATATTGGTTGATTTTTTATGCTCGTTGTGGCACTCGTCGCGAGTATAGCGTAGGGCCGTCGTGAACCGAGTTGTGGGGATTTGCTTTTTAGCAGATCCATGTATTCTAGTCTTTTAGCTATCTTTTTCTTGTCGCCGTGACAGGGACATACAGCCTTTATCGCCTATGGATTTCGATTTACTAGCGTCGTTTCCTTGTCCTTCGTGACAATCAAGACAGGTGAAGCTTAGTTTCTCGTGATGAGGCTTTTAAAGGGTGTTTGGCTCGCAGCTCATCGGTGACGTTAAGATCGGCTAAAGACGTTATCTTTGCGCTTGGTGCACCTGCGCTAAATGCAAAAGAGCATAATAGCATAGATGCGCACAAGGCGAGAAACGCTTTTATGTTTCATGCAGATTCCTTTCGGATGTCAAATTACAAAGTTAACTACCAAATTCGGCTTTTAGGTTAAAAAGTATCGCAAAGCCGAGTGGCCTGCGATACGAAATAAAAACGGATTATCGCGAGATGATTTTTAAATGTTTTGAAGTAAATTTTCGTCCCAAGACTAGACATATAGTCTGTCGCAGGGCGAGTACGAAATCATTTAAAAGTGCTCGCAGAACTCCGTTTTACCAACAGACTAGATTTTTCTCCAGCAATCATCCCAAACACTATGCAGTCGGTTATCGCAACCGTACCTAGCCTGCTCGCGCCGTGCGTACCGCCGGTGATCTCGCCCGCTGCATATAGGCCGGGGATCGGCTTATTGGTCTTGCTTGAGATGACCTCGGCTTTAGTGTTGATCTTTAGGGCCACCCATGGTGTGGTGAGGCTTCGGCGATAGGCGGATGACGTAGAACGGTCCTGCCTCGTTGATCTCGCTTAGCGCGCTTTCTTGTTTGCCAAACTCGTCTTTTTGGCTTTGACGCCTTCGTTGTATTTTTGACGCTCTCTTTTAAGGCATCCGCAGGCACGCCGTATTTACTGGCGATCTCATCTAGACTCGCGCATTCGCCCACTAGCTTGCCGCTTGCCATGCCTTTTAGAAATAACCTCTTCGCTTAGGTCTTTAAACGCCATTTTGGTATCGGCGAAGGTTATCGGATAGGCTTTCGGATCCTCGCGTAAATTTCTAAAACTCAGCGTCCGCGCGGGTCTTTGCGGTCCGCAAGCTCGTTCTAAAGCGCTTGCCGGTACGGATATCGACCGCGATGCCGTATTTAAAGGTGCCTTGCTGAGTTAGGATCGGAGCTGTACCAAAGCCCTTCTCATCGGGGCTCGCCCATGGACCGAACTGGATCAATCGACCTGCACCGGATACGCGCCGATCTCAAAGGCTTTTAGTAGCGCGCCCGCGGTAGCCCCCAGCGTGATTTGTGCTATCGACGTCATCAGGAATGCGCGGGTCTTGAAGCTTGCGGAGAAATTTTTATCGCGGCAAAAATCCACCCGCAGCGAGTACTACGCCTTTTTTTGGCTTTGAGCGTCTTTTTTTGTGCCGCTGGTGTTTTTCTAGGTCATCGCTGTAAAAGCTTATCGTCAAACCTATACTCTTCTCTGATCGTCACGCCCACGACGCGACCGCTGTCATCTAGTACGAAAGTCGTCAAATTGGCGCGGCGGCGAAGCTCGCAGCCCTTGTCTTTCAGCGCTTCAAATTTTTCAAGCATCGGTTGGATGTGGCCCGAGCCGCTATCATTTTGTAGTTAGCATCGAGCGCGCGACGCTGTGTCCGCCGAAGTGCGCGCAGTGATCCATTTTAAATTGCACGCCGCTATCAACGAGGGGATTAAACGCGTCCAAACCGCGATCGGCTGGGGTGCTTAAAAGCTCAGGGTGGTTGATGCCAAGTCCTGCCTTTAAGCAGTCGTTCATAAATAGCTCTTTGCTGTCTTTAACGCCCGTTTTTCCTGCACGGGATTCATCGGTACGCTCATACCGCCGCCGTTGATTACGGAGTTGCCGCCGATGCGACCCATCTTTTCTAGAATCAAGACTTTGTTGCCCTTTTTCGGCTGCTTTTAAGCCCGCCGCAAGCCCCTGCAAAGCCCGAGCCGATGATGATCACATCCCACTCTTCATCAAATTGACGTCTTTTGCGTTTAGCGCGCTTGCTTGTGCGTTTACCGAGACCAAGTGCTAGCGCACCTGCACCCACCATACCTAGCTTTTAACAAATCGCGTCTTGACATTTTGCTCTTGCATACATTCTCCTTTGGATGAAATATCATAACGGCATTATAATTATAATATCGTGAGTTTACTGTGAGTTTTATTAAAATTTGCTCTATCATAAATATCCCTAAATTTAGGGGATTTAATATACATTGACCATAAAAAGATGAATTTATGAGTTTTTATTTTTTTAATATTTATCAAGACTTTTTCTACTAAAATATAATCTTTATGTAATTTTACTTTCAGATTGTCTGGCGGGGTCCAAATTTGACGAAATGCGACCGCGCCCAAATTCTGCTTTTTACGAAAAAAATCGCTAAAATTAAGCTAATTTCAATATTATTTTTGGGTAAAATTTCCATTTTTCGGTCCCGTAGCTCAGTTGGTAGAGCACTACCTTGACATGGTAGTGGTCGATGGTTCGAGTCCATTCAGGGGCCACCATTTCACTTCTTTTTAATTCAAAATTTCACTTTATCTTTCACGCCGTAAATCCAAATGTCAAATTTGCCCACTAAAGCCAAAAATGTATTTATTTTTCTAAAATTAACTCGTTAGCGTCAAATTGTGCAGGTTTTTGGGAATAAATTTAAAGGTTAAAGCGCAAAGGCAACCACTCCTTTGCGCAATTTGGGAGAAAAATGAATCAAAACAATGCAAAGACGAGATAAATGCATGATTCATTCGATGAAATATTAGCGATAGTTTTCTTAAAAATATAATAAATTATATTGAGAATATTACCGATTTGACAATACTTAAAATTTAATCTATATATCCTATTATATTCAAAACTCAAATTGACCGCCGTTTAAACCCAAATCAAATAAAACATTAAGTAAAAGCTTAAAAAAACAATTTAGCTAAAAATCAAGCCCAATTCTTTCAGCGTAAGAAAGATGTTTCGATAAAAAGGACGTAAAATGAGCGATATCATCGCATACAAACTGGATGGAAACATAGTCGATACTCAGGTATCAACGGGCGAGAAAACGCCGCAGAACCGATTTATTTTGACAACTCCCCAGACGCGCTAAACGTCATCAGGCACTCCTGTGCGCACCTCATGGCGCAGGCTATCAAAAGAGCTTTATCCGCAGGCTAAATTTCTTTCGTCGGACCAAACGTCGAGGACGGATTTTTATTATGATTTCAAGGTTGATGAAGCTAACAGCAAGCTTAGCGACGAAGATCTGGCGGCGATAGAAGCCAAGATGAAAGAGCTAGCCGAAGCAAAAGCTTGACATCGTCAAAAGCAAGCTCCACAAAAAGCCTTTATGAGCGATAAAGTTAAAGACGACGAGCTAAAACAAGAGGTGCTAAAACGTATCCCCGAGGGCGAAGTCAGCAGCTATAAGCAAAGGGGATTTCGAGGATTTGTGCCGAGGACCGCACTTGCCAAATACCGATCTTAAGATTTTTAAACTAACCCTGAGTAGCAGGAGCGTATCTGGGCGGCGACGAGACGCGCGAGATGATAAACCGCATCTACGGCACGGCATTTGCCGACAAAGAGAGCCTAAAAGAGCACATCCGCATCATCGAAGAGGCCAAAAACGCGACCACAGGAAGCTTGGCGTCGAGATGAAGCTATTTACATTTGACGACGAAGTGGGCGGCGGCCTACCGATCTGGCTACCAAACGGCGGACGTTTACGCTCGAAGTTAGAAACCAAATTTTATATAAAGCTCACCGCGACCGCGACTACGAGCCAGTGCGTGGACCAGAGCTTTTTAAAGGCTGACGTGTGGAAAAAGAGCGGCCACTACGCAAACTACAAAGAAAAATATGTACTTTACGACGATAGACGAGGGCCGAATACGGCATAAAGCCGATGAACTGCGTCAGCCACATCAAAAGTCTATCAGTCAGATATCCGCTCATACCGCGATTTGCCGCTTAAATTTTTTCGAATACGGCGTCGTGCACCGCCACGAAAAAGCGGCGTTTTACACGGACTTTTTCAGGGTGCGCGAGGTGCCCAGGACGACTCGCACATCTTTTGTATGCCGAGCCAAATCAAAGAAAATATCCTAAAAATTTTAAAATTTGCCGGCAAAATAATGGAAAATCTCGGCTTTCACTACGAGATGGAGATTTCGACCAAAGCCTGCAAAAAGCGATCGGCGGGGACAGGTGGGAAACGGCGACCAAAGCGCTAAAAAGAAGCGCTTGACGAAAACAGCTTTAAATACGGTATCGACGAGGGCGGCGGCGCGTTCTACGGCCCAAAAATCGACATAAAAATCACGGACGCCTTAAAACGAAAAATGGCGGTGCGGCACGATCCAGGTCGATTTTAACCTACCTGAGCGCTTTGATCTTGGCTACATCGACGCAAATAACGAGCGTCAACAGCCCGTCATGCTACACCGCGCGCTACTGGGAAGCTTTTGAGAGGTTTATCGGCATCTTGATCGAGCACACGGGCGGCGAACTACCGTTTTTCGTCGCTCCGACGCAAGTAGTCATCGTGCCGATCAGCGACGCGCATCTAGAACTACGCCAAAACAGTCGCCAAAAGAGCTTCGCAAAATCGGCGTAGATAGCGAAATCGCGAGCAAAAACGAGAGCCTAAACAAACGCATCCGCACTGCAGAAAAACAACGCGTGCCGATGATCGCGGTGCTGGCGACAACGAAGTGGCAAATAGCGCCATCGCTCTGCGCGACCAGTACGACCAGGGAGCAAAAAGATATGAAACTGGACGAATTGTCGAGCTGCTAAAATCAAAACTCGCCGAGGTAACTTTTTGAAATACGGACCAAAATCCGTCAAAATTTGAGCTAGGCGCGGCTTTATGCTAAGCCTGGCTTTTTACCAAAATCTGCAAAAATTGTCACGGCGCAATAAATTTCTACGAAAAATACAATAAAAACACAATATTTTTGGATATAATCAACAAATTCAACTTAAAGGAAAAACTAATTGGCTAAAGAAAAACGAAGTGTTGCTCAACGAAGATATCAGAGCGAGCGAAGTGAGATGCGTGGAGACGACGGCACCGCATACGGCGTCATCCCTAGAGTTGAGACCTTGAAAATCGCCGAGAAAAATGGGGCTTGATCTGGTGCTAATCGCACCTGATGCCAAACCTCCCGTTTGCAAAATAATGGACTACGGCAAATTCCGCTACCAGCAGGGAAAAAGCAAAAAGAGGCCAGAAAAAAAGCAAAAACGATCGAAGTAAAAAGAGATCAAGCTCTCCGTCAAAATCGCTCAAAACGACATCAACTACAAAGTCAAGCACGCGCTTGAGTTTCTAGAAGACAACAAACACGTCAAATTTCGCGTATTTCTAAAAGGCCGCGAGATGAGCAATCCAGAAAGCGGGCGTCGCGATGCTACAAAAGGTCTGGGAGATGGTAAAAGACGTCTCCGACCGCGATAAAGAAACCGCTACTAGAAGGCCGCTACGTCAATATGTTAGTAACGCCGAAAAAGTGAGAAAAATTATACTCGTTTGCGCTCTTGCGCTAGCTCTGGCTGGCGCGGAGTGCAGTCCGTATCTAAGACTAGCCGTTATCGGCGCAAAATCTACATTAAATCAAGCTGATTATGATGGCGTAAAAATTGCCGATATAAGCTGTGAAAACGACGTACTCACTTACAAATATTTTTTTGAAGAATCGCAAGATATAAACTGGGAAGCTATTTCAGGAGAAAATAAAAAGATTTTTTATCTGCCATGAAAAGAGATTTTAGTGGAAGAAATTTTGCCTCGACGAAGATACTCTTGCGCTATTACAAAAGGGCAAAAAGTATCATAATGGACTACAGTCTGCCAAGCGGGTCGCTTTTTGGCCAAATAAAAGCTAACAGCAAAAGATTGCGAGAAGTAAGCGGTATAAAAATTACACAAACCGACAAGATCATAAAAACAGACAAAACTCAAAAGCAAAGTGACGACAAATATCTGCTTTTTGGATCTCGGTTTTTAAATTTTAAGGCATTTTATAATCATGCAAAAAGAAAAATTCAAGCAAGTCAAATCCTACATAAACGATCAAATCAAAGAAATTTTAAAAATACGTATCGAGCTATCAAAGGGCTTATCTCCTGCGAAATGGCGGAGCGGGAAACGCTAAAAATCGCCCCTGCCTATCCCGTTCATAATCTAAATAGCGACGCTAAGCGAGATGCAAAAAAACTCTTGCGGGAATAGGGCAATATTATCTTAGTTATCCTGCAAACTGGGCGCAGGTACTGCTTGAGATGACGGGCGGCGAAGAACGAGCGCAAATTCCCTAAAAGCACTCAACGAACAGCAGCGACTATATCTCGAAAAAGACGGTAAAAATAACAAAAAGCTAGAAAAAGTACTTCAGGCCGCCAAGCAAATTGACCGAATAAAATACAAAACAAGCCCCGACAAATTATAAAATATCGCCCGAACCCGATTGTAGTCTCACGAAACATACCTACGATAACACCAAAAAAGTAAAATTTGATAAATTTGAGCCAAAATCGCTAAACGTAAATTTCGTATGCGATCCGCTTGAGAAGTCAAATCTAGCCTTACAAGCAGCCGCATGCATAAAAACAACAACTTCAGACGTCGCGATTATTTGCCTACTTTTCTGCAGCAGTCTTTTCTTAGTCCATTGCTCTTTTCACAACATCTTTCATAAGCTTGCTTTGATAGAGCAGCGTCCTTTTTCACACGCTGATCAGTCGCGCCGCCTCTGCCGTACTCGTATATCTCGCCCAGATCCTTGCACGACGCGGTATCGTTCTCGCTATAGCAACCTTTTGTAAAAATCTGTACCGCCGTAGCCCACTGCCCCTTTGATACAGCTTTCGCTCCATCGCCATGGCTCTTGCCGGCCTGGGCCGAAGATAACGCCAAAACACACCAAAAAGATCGCGAAAAATCAACTTTTTCGCGACGACTCCTTTGTGTGGATTTGTAAAGGCGATTATACTACAAAAACGCTTTAATGTTTAGAAAATATTTATGTTATATCGTGATTAGATTTACGTAGAATTTTATCATTGCATTCAAAATTTGAGCTGCAACCCACAAAGCCGTCCAAATTCAAAATTACCGATTTTGCGGTTTAAATTAACTCTTTTACTATCTGAGTAAAAGCTTGCTATCTCGCTCTCGTAAAGCGCTATGGTTTCATTACTCATTAGTGTTTTTATTTATATTTGGTTCAAAACTATCCAGACCTGTCTCCATCACAATAAGTATTTGATTGTCTTTAAAAAAACGGCATTTACGGGCGCACCTAATCTAAAAACAAAAGCTCAGTAAATTTCTCCATCAAAGCAGGACTAAGCGCATATCTAGCGCCTATTTGATCGGTTGCATACACATCAAATATCTCCTCAAATCTCATCGTCCATATTTGCTTTTTCACCGTATATTTTTAAATTTTTTTGAGATTATATGCGAGGTGAGTTATAGAACTTAAATTTTTATTAAAAATCGGCCTTAAAAAGCACGCCTTTAAATTTGCACAACGGTTTCGGTATTATTTTTTATTCTTTATCTTTTTAGCTGCATAAAAGTCGCTCAGTAATCCTAACGCCCTCTATCTCGCCTTCCACAAGATCCTCCCCTATGCCACTCGTCAACCCTGCAATCATAAATCACGAAAAATCGTAAAGCTCTAATCCACGGTCTTTATCATAGCTTAGTCCATGTTTTTTACGATATTTTCTATGATTTGCCGTTTAAGATTGATCTAAATCTTCGCCTTTTTCGAAGCAGTCAAAGAGACTCATGGTCGCCGCATAAGACACCGCGCCGCACGCCGCGCCAAATATGCCGTCGTCTGATAAGCGACTCGTCACAACCAGGCGCAAATACAAACTCCAAGAGCGATTAGGCGCGTTTCTTTAACGGCAGTCACTAAATTTAAGCGCTCGTTTTCTAGCTCGCTCAACTGGGCAGCAAGCTCGTCTGAAACCAAATTTTCGAGCATTTGTGTTTGAAAGTTTGCGATGGTCGCTCAAATAGTTTTAAAAACAAAAGCTACGAACCGAAGGAATAAAAAAACGGCGGCTATAACGCCGACAAAAATGTACCCGCCGTTTAGGGGCTGCGCTTAATATCGCAAAAAGACGGGTGCGGCGATCAAGGTCGCTACCGCGATAGCGACTATTTTGAGCGCGCCGGCGAGTTTTTTCTTAGCGTGGAGCTCGTCCGTATCCGCCATCCTCGCTCCTAAATTTGCCTAAACTCGCGAGCTAGCTCTAGGCTAGCCTCGATCTCGGCACGTTTTGCCATCACGCTTTCGATGTTTGCGCTCAGGTAGCCCGTTTTTCGTCGCCGAATTTCTTTTAGTTCGCGCCAAATTTCCTTGATGATCTCGCAACTTTGCGCCAGATAGTCCTCGCTGGCGTTTAACCGCGCCTCGACTGCGCTAGGCACGCTAACGCCCAGCCATTTGATAAACTCTAGCGTTTTTGGGTTGCCCGCCGTAGAAAACGTGAGAAATATCGGCTCGGTTATCTTTGCGGCCGCGCAGTCCTCTAAAAATTACGCGTCATCTGTGCGTCAAAAATCGCCTGCGAGATGAAAAACTTCGCCCCAGCCGCGATCTTTTTCGCGCATCCTTTGCGGCTCGTCGCCCTTTTTTTGGCGTGACGCTCGGCGATACACACTCCGCAACGGCTCGATACTCAAGTCGCCCGCGATCTCGTACGCGCGAGCCGATTAACCGCACTTTTTGCGAGCTAGACGTAGCTCCGACGAGTACGTTTTAGATTTGAGCTTTTGAGCCGCTAGATCGCCACGCGAAATCCGTCCTCGTTGTAGCCGCTAGCCACGCGGTAAAAGACGCTCGGAGTCGAGACGTTTAGGTAGTCTCGGTAGTAGATTTCGGGACTTAGCGTGCCGCTAAACTCGAAACGTCCGCTCGCTATCGTTTCTCTCGCTTTCGTCTTGCACCTCGTAAAGCACGAGGCCGTCGGCGTTTATGCTCTCTATCCTACCCGTCCAGCGATCCGAGATGTCGCGCAGCTTTGGCCTCGTCAAATTCGGCCTTTGGCGGCGTTAGTCCGTAGAGTACGAGCCCCTTTTCTTTGTTTAAGATTTTTCTTTTTAACATGAAAATTTCCAAATTAAAATGTAGAAAACCCGCGCCGTTTGCGGTTAAATTACACTGCGACGGCGCGTGCGCAGGATAAATTACTTCGCTCGCGACCGGCACATTGATCCGCGTCAAATTGAGCCGAGTTTTTAAACATCATCGCTCAAATTGGCGGACAAAAGTCGCTTTCGGCCGCAAATTTAAGCGGCAAAAGCGACAAAGTTTAGCCGAGTCGCAAGCGGTCGAAATTATGAATTTCTTACGATTTTGACGGCTTCGACCATATTTTTAGGCTCGGCTCGACCTCTTCCCATTTGCGCGTTTTTTAGGCCGCAGTCCGGGTTGATCCAGAGCTGTTCTTTTCGGTAGAACCTCGAGTAGCGCGCGGATCTGGCGCACGATCTCGTCGGTGCTAGGGTACGCGCGGGCTGTGGATGTCGTAGACGCCAGGGCCGACTTCTTGTTTATAGCCGACTGATTTAAAGATCTTTAGCAGTTCGTTGCCGCTGCGAGCGGTCTCGATGCTGATGACGTCGGCGTCCATCGCCTCGATCGTCTTAATAATGTCGTTAAACTCGGAGTAGCACATATGCGTGTGGATCTGCGTTTTTAGGCTCGGTGGAGCTAACGGAGAGCTTAAAGCAATCAACCGCAAACTTTCTCGTACGCAGGGTATGTTTTTCGGCGCGTAGCGGATAGCCCTCTTTAAACGCCGCTTCGTCCACTTGGATGATGCGGATGCCGGCATTTTGCAGGTCTGCGATCTCGTCAAATATGCAAAGCGCAAGCTGCTTAGCCACTTCGCTGCGAGGTAGGTCGTCGCGCACGAAGCTCCAGTTTAGCATGGTTACAGGTCCGTTAGCATGCCCCTTCATTATGCGGCTAGTGCGACTTTGGGCGTATTTCATCCACTCGACGGTCATCGCTTTTGGGACGGCTCACGTCGCCGAAAAAGTAGAGGCGGTTTCACGCAGCGGCTGCCGTAGCTTTGCACCCAGCCATTCTCGCTAAAGGCATAGCCCCTTCGATCTGCTCGCCGAAATACTCGACCATGTCGTTTCGCTCAGGCTCGCCGTGAACTAGTACGTCTGAGGCCGATATCTTCTTGAAATGTGACGCAGTCGTCGATGTATTTTTTTGATGCCGGCTTCATACGCGCTCAGCGTCGATCTCGCCTTTTTTGAAGTTTTGGCGAAGCACTCTTAGCTCGACGGTTTGCGGGAAAGCTACCTATCGTCGTAGTCGGCAGGATGCCGTAGTTTAGGCTTTCGCGTTGGATTTTGATACGATCTTCAAATTATCTTCGCGCTCCGGTTGACTAGATTTTTTTCACGCGGTTTTGCACGCTTGACGAGTGGATCAAATTGACGTCGCGCGCGTTTTAACCGCAGCTTTGTTTCTCTTCGTACATTTTTCGCTTTCCGCCGCGTTTAGCGCTACGCCGTTAGCTAGTTTGGTTATGATTTTGATCTCGTCTAGTTTTTTCTACGGCAAAGCTCAGCCAGCTTTTAACCTCGGAGTTTAGTTTTTCTTCGTATTTTAGGGTGTATGGCACGTGGAGCAGCGAGCAGCTAGGTCCGACGTAGAAATCTTTGCCGCCGATTTTTTCGCCGATCTCGCGGACTAAATTTACCTTTTTCGTCGATGTTGCTTTTTCCAGATATTTCGTCCGTCGATGACGCCAGCAAATAGCGTTAAGTGGCTGTTTTTTGATAGTTTCAAGCGCTTCGAAAATTTCTTTTTTTCCGTAAACAAAATCAAGTCCGATACCGTAAATTTTAGTTTTTCGCTACCTCGGCGACCGCCTTTTACGCGTGTTCGAAATACGTCATAAATACGATTTTTGACGTTGTTTGCGGCTTCGGCTAGCTCATTATACACCTTACCGATGACGCTAAGTAGGATATCTTCGTTTTTATCGGTCGCGAAAAATCGGCTCGTCAAACTGCACTAAAAACCTCATCGTCAAGCGTTGAAAGTAGCTCAAGAAGCTTTTTATATTCGGCGACTAGAGCGTTTATATTTTTTTAAACGGACAGCTACCATCTGTGGTCTTTGAAAGCGCTAAAAATGTGATAGGGACGATCAAATTTACCTTGCCTTTTTACGCCCGGCAGCCTTTTGCCTCTTCGTATTCGGCAAGGATTTTTGACGCGTCAAGCTTAAACGTCGTCTCGGCGCTAAGCTCAGGCACGATGTAGTGGTAGTTTGTGTTAAACCACTTCGTCATCTCCATCGCTACTCCCGGTTTTTGTTGCCGCGCGCGCAGGCAAAATACTGCTCTCGTCCGCTCACATTTGCAAATCTAGGCGGTACGGCGCCAAATGCTATGATGCTATCAAGCATCAAGATCGTAAAATGAAAAAAATCATTTACGCTGATGGCCGAAATTTTCGGCGTCTTTTTGGTATTGCCAGTGTCTGTTTTTTTAGCGTTTTAGCGACGCTTAGTCAATTCTCCTCGCTAAAGCCCTCTTTGCCGGCCCAAAAGGCCTTCAAGCGCGCGTTTTAGCTCTTTTTTTCTCCGATTCGCGGGAAACCCGTAACATAACTTTTTATCATTTTTAATTCCTTTTCAAATTTTGATTTTTTTATTTTTAAATTTTAAGCTCATTCAAAGTCGCTCAAAAGAGCGAGCTTAGAAACGGCGGATGGCAACCGCTTTTTTTCTCAAACTAAAATAAAATTTATAAAAAGCCCTACTAAACAAATTTCGCCCGAATTTCAAACACTGCCTCGCTTTATTTTTAAAAATGCAGTTTACAATGCATCGGCGCGACGATAGAAATAAATTTATATTAATGTTTAAAAAAACGTGAAATTATTTAGAAATTTGGCTCTTTTTTAAAGTCGTTTGCGGTTTTTTTACTAAGATTAAAGAGTCTCAGGCATGGGGCAAGGCATTAAGCTCATCCTTTTTGGGGTCAAATTGAGCCGTATTATAAAGATTTTTTTAAAAAAATAAATCAAGAAGTTTTTTTATCAAATTTCAGCTAATTTGAGGCAGGCCACAGCCCCGCCCTCTTAAATTTGCCTAGTCTTTTTTGCCTTTATTTAGCGATTTTTAGCTTAGCGTCGGTGTCATCAGTTAGCATCGTGAAGATTTCATTAGTCAAATTTTGCGTTAGAGCTTTGGCTTCCTTTCATCATATTTCATCGAAAAATTCGTTTAGCAGCTTGTTTCGCTTTGGCTTTGTCTTTTTTTGTAGAGTTTGACGTATTCGTCTTCAAATTTGGCCTGTTTGACCGCGAGCGCGTCCTCAAACTCCTTGTATGCCTTTTTTACGACCGGCGAATACTTATCGTAATCCATCATCACGAGGTTTGCAGCTTTCATACGTCCAGTAGATCGACTCGTCATCGGCCTTATACGAGCCTTTATCGTAGCCGTCGATAAAGTTTGTCGAGGCCCGTAGTAATACGGCAAATAAACGCCAAGCTCCGACATGCCAAGCGCCACGTAGGTCACTCTGCCGATCTCCTGCGGTAGCCACGGGACGCACCTGCATGACGTGCGACTCGTAGGTTCTAAAGACGCTCACGGCGCGGTAGATATTTTTTTGATTTTTCGTCTTTACTCGCGTAGTTATCGTAAGGCGTGCCGTCGTAGTGGGATCTAAGAGCGTTTTTTTAGATCCTGCACGCTTAGCTTTTTAGCCGGCTTTTAAAAATACCGGATAGTTGCCGCCGTTAAGGGTCTGCTTGTCTTTTTAGCTCGGGGTTAAACATCTGCTGCACCCAGCAAACGCGCGGATAGTTGTAGGTCATATCTCTCTCATCGTCTCTGGTGTAGGCTTTCGTAAACTGAAAATTCGCCGTCTTTTTGCCGGGTCGTAGGCGCCGTTATCTTGGGCAAAGTTTGATCAAATTTTTTTCGATCCCCATAAAATTTGGATCGTTTTTCTTTGTAGTTTTGTAGTCTGCCTTGGTTTGCGGAGACGAAGTATTCGTCTTTTGGTAGTTTAACCGCCATCCAGTGATGACCGGTGCCCGTTTCAAAGTACCAAAGCTCGTTTTTTTATCCACGAACACTACGCCAAAACCCTCTCCCGCGCCCGTAGTTTCCACTATCTCGCCGAGCAGTTTTCACGCCCTCGGCCGCGCTTTTCATGCGAGGCAGCAAGACGTCTGGGATATCGTCCTCCGTGATGCCCGTCGCTTCGTTATACGGATCGATTTTTTAGCAGTTCGTCTTTAGCATATATGGTCTCGGTGCCGCTGATGCCCACGCCAGCGTCATTGTAGCCGACTGCGCCGTGAAGCTTGGTGTGCGAGTTTGCTATCGTCGTGTATCTCATGCCTTCTTTTGGCAGCGGATATGTAAAAATCATTTGCGCCGTCATGCGCTTTTGAGCTGTGGACGCCTTTTTGATTGGATTTTTTTGGGGTGTATCAAAAATACCTGCGCCTTTATCGCCTTACTATCGGCACTCCTGGCTATCAACATAGAGCCGTCGTCAGAGGCTCCCTCTCAACCAAAATAGTCGTGCAAGCTAACGCGTTTGCGCAAAACATTGCGCTTATTACCGCCGCCGAGGCGAGAAACTTCATCTTCATCGTTACTCCTTGATTTGAGATAATAAATCTAAGTGAAATTATAGGACTAAAAATATTAATTAAATCTAAAAATTTAAGCTATTTTTCAAGATTGTATTTCAAATTTGTTTTTGTATTTTTATCGCGCGCACTGTCAAATTTAAATTTCTTAAAGGGAATTTTTGGGTATAATCCCACTCTTACGCGTAAGGCGTAAAAAGAAATTTTAAAAAGGATTAGTATGCCTAAGATGAAGACAGTTCGCGGCGCTGCTAAACGTTTTAAAGTGGGCAAAAAAACAAGATCAAAAGAGGCTCTGCTTTTAGAAGCCACATTTTGACTAAAAAAATCTCGCAACCGCAAGAGAGATTTACGCTCGCCTCAATACGTAGACAGCACAAACGTCGCAAGCGTCAAAGCGATGCTCGAGATTTAAGTTTTTGACGAAAAGTCATTCCAAACTCCCCCGAATTTGGGGCAAGACTCACTCAGTGAGCGCCGATTTGTAAAGGATAAATATGGCAAGAGTAAAAAAACAGGCGTAGTTAGAAGAAGACGCCATAAAAAAAGTTTTAAAAACTAGCTAGAGGTTTTTTTCAGCGCTAGACACAAACACTTTAGAAAAGCCAAAGAGCAATTAGAAAGAAGTTTGGTCTATGCATACCGCGACAGACGCCGCAAGAAACGCGACTTCCGCCGCTTGTGGATAGTGCGCATAAATGCTGCGTGCCGCCCTAAACGACATTAGCTATTCGCGCTTTATCGCGGGACTTAAAAAAAGCAAATATCGAGCTTGATAGAAAAATCTTAGCCGATCTAGCTATGAATGACGCAAAAGCTTTCAGCGAGCTAGCTTCAAAAGCAAAGGCTGCTTTATAATACTCAGGGGCGGTTTTCCGCTCCTTTTTCTCTATATCTTTGGTTTAATAAAATTTATCGTTTTTCTCCGATCTCAATAAAACAAATTTTCGCTCCAAAATCTTTAATTTTTTTATTTTTCGTTTTTTTCCGATAAAATACCGCCTCAAATTTAAGGAGCAAAAATGGATATACAAAAACTAAATCAAAACCTAAACAAACTCAACAAAATTTTTATTTATTATCTTAGGCATCGCCGTCGCGATCTGGATCGGCGTAGAAGTTTTTATAGGCAGTAAAGTAGAATACGCAAAAGAACAAATGAAAGAAAATCTATGCGAAGCATCAAATGTACAAAGAAATGCTGGTGCGACTCAAATTCAGGTCTCCCGAGAAAACTAGATGAGATAAATACGCTCGAAAAAAATCAGTCTGTGAAAATCGTCGCATCATTTTATCAATATGCGCTTGGAAAAAGGGCTAGAAATGGATGAAAAACGCGCTAAATGATAAAAGATATAGCCAAGCTAAAAGACGAGCAAACAAAGGAACTCAAAAAAAGAATTTTGCGAAGATATGCGATTAAAAGGCGGTACGAGAGATAGCTGACGGCGTCGATTTTGTTTATTATATAAAGAACAAAGAGCTTATTCGGGTAAAACTTGAAAGCAAAGAGTGCAAATAAACTAAAATAATCAACGTAGTTTGCGTCACAAGTAGCAGCAGGGCTAGATATGACGCCAAACTGCGCTGCCAAGCAACTAAAGCAGTGTTTAAATAGCATAAAATGCCGTGTCATAACAGGTTAAGCTATTTTTTTCCAAAAAAAGACCCGGTTTCATCTCTTAAATTTTGCAAATCACCGCTATTATCTATAATAAAATCCGCCATGGCGCGCTTTTTGCTCGATATCAGTTTGCAGCTCCACACGGTGCTTTGCAGCGTCGTAGCTAAGCCCGTTTCGCTTCATCACGCGCGAAATCAGCGTATCTTTTGGCGCATAAACGACCGCCACTTTGTCGAAAAACTCATACCTCTTGCCCTCGAAAAAAACAGCGGAATGTCAACGAAATAAAGCCTTCTTTTTGCCTCCAAAGCCTGCGCCTGCGATAAAACTTCAGCCGTTATCTTCGGATGCAGCAGCGCTTCAAGCTTTGCAAGCTCCGCAGGGTTTTTAAACACCAGCTCGCCTAGTTTTTTTCGGTCCACCGAAACGCAGGGCATGGACGAATTTTCTCTCACCTGAACTAACGCCAAATTCCCGCGTGTGAGTCCATACTCGGCCTGCGCGTCTTTTTTGCACGACGTATTGCGCGCCGAAAAAGTTTTCAGCCACCTGCGCGGCACAGCGATCCAAGACGCAATGCGAAATCCTATCGGCGTCTATAATCTCAAATCCGCGATCACGAAGTAGCTCGCAAACCGCGCTCTTGCCGCTGCCGATACTGCCCGTGATGACGATTGCGTGTTTAAATTGCGGCATTTTGCCTCCGATTTTTACTCCGATTTTAGCAATTTTTTTGGCTAAAATTAACCACTCAACAAAGGGCAAAAAAATGATAAGCTACAAAGACGCTGGCGTCGATATAGACGCGGGAAATGACTTCGTAAACGCTATAAAACCGTTCGTTAAGGCAACGCAAACTCCGCACGTTTTGGGCGGTATCGGCTCATTTAGCGGCGCAGTGAGACTGCCTGCGGGATACAAAAAAACCTGCGATCCTGGGCGCTACTGATGGCGTAGGTACAAAGCTACGACTCGCAATCGACGCGCGTAAATTTGACGGCGTCGGCCAGGACCTTGTCGCGATGTGCGTAAACGACCTCATCTGCAACTTCGCCGAGCCGCTATTTTTTTCCTCGACTACTACGCGACTGCAAAGCTCGAGATCGCGGACGCCAAAGAGGTCGTAAAAAGCATCGCCGATGGCTGCAAACTCGCCCGCTGCGCGCTGATCGGCGGCGAGACGGCAGAGATGCCTTCGATGTATGAAAAAAAGGCGACTTTTGACCTTGCAGGCTTTGCCGTGGGTATCGCAGAAGAGGACGAGATCGACCGCAGCAAGTTCGTACGTGAGGGCGATGTACTAATCGCGCTTCCCTAGTAGCGGCCTGCACTCAAACGGCTTCTCGCTCGCACGCAAAGTGGTTGCCGAGCTAGGGCTGAGATTTGACGACAAGGTAGGCGGTCGCGCGCTTATCGACGTGCTTTTGGAGCCGACCAGGATTTACGTCGCAGATTTTTTTAAATTTAAAAGACAAGATCCACGCGCTCGCACATATCACAGGCGGCGGCATCGTGGAAAATCTGCCGCGCGTATTTCCGGAGGGACTAGGTGCGAAGATCGAGCATGTCGCGATCCGCACGCCCTGAAATCTTTAAAAATCATCGCGCAAAAGGTCGAGCCCGCCGAGATGATGAGGACGTTTAACATGGGCGTTGGCATGATCGTAGTAGCTCCGAAAGAAAACGCAGATTTTGTACTAGTAAATACCGACGGCTACGTCATCGGCGAGGTCGTAAAAGGCGCGGGCGCACAGCTAGTTTAAGCAGGCAGATTTAACTTTGGCTCGTCAGCAAATACGCTACGAGTCAAAGATTTTTAGGCGACAAATTTATATTGCTAACCGCTCTCCTCAAAAACCACTGCTTTTTGTTTAAATTTTACCATCATATTTTTCTGCAAATTTATATCTCAAACCGGGCAATTTGTTAGTAAAATTTAGTATGTTATGGTATAAAGTTTTTACTTTATCTGTTTGTAAATTCTATATTCAAAAAGCCGATTTTAGCGCTAAATCTTAATAAAACTAACGTTAGCGTTTGTTAGCTCTTATATATCAAACATTATCTAAACTCCAAAAAAATTAAATGTTATATTAAATAAAAAAATATTAAAGTATAAATTTAATGCTTCTTGGCTAAAAATTTGATAAATTTAAATACAAAGGACGGGCGATGAGTATAAATTTAGATAGACTTAAGGTGCTTTTTAGCGAGATAAATGCGATAAACGACGAGAGCTTCGGAGCGGGGAATGAGCCGCCTGGCCTACACGAGCGAAGACAAGGCCGCCAGAGAGCTATTTATCGCGCGCTGTAAGGAGGCGGGGCTAAAAGTGCGCATAGACGCCATCGGAAATATCTTTGCCAGGCGCGAGGGTACAGAGCCCGAGCTGCCGGCGGTAGCGTTTGGCTCGCATCTGGATACCGTGATAAACGGCGGCGAATTTGACGGGATTCTCGGCGTCCTGGGCGGGTTAGAGCTGATTAGATCGCTAAACGACGAGGGTGTACAGACGCGTAGGCCGCTCGAGCTGGTCGTCTTTGAGTGCGAGGAGTCGAGCAGATTTAATATCGCGACGCTCGGCAGCAAGGTAATGTGGCAAGCTTGGTTTTGAAAAAGCTAAAAGACGTGCGCGACTTTCAAGGACGCGCTATCAGCGAGATTTTTTTCTGAGTTTGGCATCGATCTAGCAAGCATCGAAAAGGCTAAAAATTTGACGCCGAATTACGAGAGCTTTTTTGAGCTACACATCGAGCAAGGACCGCTACTAGATAACGAAAATATCCAAATCGGCGTAGTAAGCGCCATCGCCGCGCCGCATAGATTTAGCGTGCGCGTGCAGGGCCAGGCTCAGCACTCCGGCACGACCGCGATGAAGTACCGTCACGACGCGCTTTGCGCGGCAGCGCAGATAGTGCTGGCCGTCGAGCACGTCGCGCAAGAAAAATGCGGTAAACGGCGTGGTAGCGACCGCAGGCAACTGCACGGTAAAACCGGGCGTCATGAACGTCGTGCCGGGCGAGGCGACGCTGCTAATCGACCTGCGCGGCATCGACCCTAGCCACGCGCGAGGCAGCCTACGAGCAGATCCTGGCTGAAATCTCGCGCATCGAGGCTCAGCGTGGCGTCAAATGCGAGATCAAGCAACTAGCATTCGACGAGCCGTGCGCGCTAGATGGCCGCCTCATCAAACTCATCGCCCAAAAAGCCGCGGCTCTCGGGCTTAGCTTTGAGATCATGCCAAGCGGCGCAGGACACGACGCAATGCATATGAGCGCACTTTGTCCGACAGCTATGATTTTCATCCCGTCTAAAGACGGTATCAGCCACAATCCGGCGGGATTTTTCTAGTTGGAGCGATATCGCTAACGGGGTAAATTGCTAAAAAGCGTGGTTTTAGAAACGGCGGAAAGGGTTTGAATTTGACTCAAAGTTGACGCCGCAAAAAGTCGGTCGGTAGACTCAAATTTGAAGTATAAATAAGCACGGGAAATTGCTCTCCCGCCAAAAAGAAGTAAATTAACTACCGTAAAATTTACTACGCCGCTCAAGCCTTCCTTATATACTCGTTTGGATCGTATTCTTTGCCTTCGTCGTGATCCTTCAGGAGCTTAACCACGACGGGGCTAAGCGCGATGATGGCGATCAGGTTTGGAAGCACCATGAGGCCGTTAAACATATCGGCTAGCTCCCAGACAAAATTTATCTTTAGTAAGCTGCCCGCAAACACAAATCCTACGACAAATATCTGTAAAATTCGCACGAATTTGGCACCAAAAAGATAGCGCACGTTGATCTCGGCGAAGTAGTACCAGCCCAAAATCGTCGTAAAAGCAAAGAAAAACAAGCAAATCGCCACAAAGCTATATCCGCCCGTATGCCCCAAAACATGCGAAGAAAAGGCCTCTTGTACGAGCGAAATGCCCGTTAGCACGGCTTTGCCGTTTTCAAAATGTATCACGTCGGCGCTAAGCACAACAAAAACGGTGATATTTAGCACGATAAAGGTATCGACAAACACGCTCATGATGCCAAGCACCGCCTGATCGACGGGGTGCTTGACGTTAGCCGCGGCATGCGCGTGAGGCGTCGAGCCCATGCCCGCTTCGTTTGAAAACAGTCCGCGCGCGATACCGTATCTCATCGCCGTAGCTATCGTGGCTCCAGTCGCGCCGCCCCATGCCGCGGATGGATTAAACGCAGCTTCAAATATAAGCGCTATGACACCTGGAATTTTATCGAGATTAAAGCAAATGATCACAAGCCCGACCGCGACGTAGAGGATCGCCATGATAGGCACGATCTTTTCGGCGACTCTAGCGATGGCTTTGACTCCGCCGATAAAGATCGTAGCGCAAATCGCCGCCAAAAAAACAGTCCGCTCGCCCAGTTTGGGATACCAAATGCCCCTTTAAAGCCGTCTGAAATGGAGTTAGCCTGGACCATATTTCCCATAAATCCGAGCGCCAAAATGATCGCCAGCGCGAAAAAAACGCCGCCAAAACCTTGGCATAGCGGCTCTTTAGCCCGCGACTGATATAAAACGCCGGCCCGCCGATCATGTGTCCGCTGTCGTCTTTGGTACGGTAAATTTGAGCTAGACAGATCTCTGCGAAATTCGTCGCCATGCCTAAAAAAACGCCGCGCACCACATCCAAAAATATCGCTCCCGGCCCGCCCATGATGAGCGCGGTTGTGGCACCCACAAGGTTGCCTGTGCCCACCTGTGCCGCGACCGCGGTAGCGACGGCCTGAAACGAGCTCATGCCCGATTTTTCCCGCCGCTTCGCCGTGCAATGAGAAGTTGCCAAAAAGCCTATTAAGGCCCATTTTAAACTTAAAAATCTGCACGAATCGCAGCCTAATCGTAAAATAAAGCCCAGTGCCGCAAAGTAGCGCGATGAGGAAATACGGCCCCCAAAGGAATGAATTTATAGAGCTTACGAGGTCGGTGAGCATGGATTTGCCTTTAAGTTTTTTTAAAATTCATCAAGTATATTTTAAAAAAATATAAAACTAAAATAAATAATAAAAATTTTTAGCCTAATTTAAAAAAATATAGGTAGAAATTTGAGTTAAATTGACAAGGCGGGCGGTTTTTAGAGGGCATTCTTGATTTGCGCGGAGGTTTTTGTTTTTAGCTAGACCTTCTCGCTGATTTGCAAATTTGACGGCGGTTTTACGAGATTTACCGAGAAATTTAACAAGCCTGCAAAAACCCAAAAAGTTAAAAATGCGCTCAAATTGACCGTAATGCTTCTTGTCAATTTAATAAGCCGGCAGGGCAAATTTGAGTCGTCGCAAAATTAACGTAAGCCTTCCAAATTTAACCCTTAGATTTTATTTTAGCCAGCCACTCGTCCAGCGTCTTTTTCAAAGCCGATGCCGTTGCTCTCGTAAAATTAAGCGTTTTTTTCGAGATATTTTTTTGCTCCACCCAGCCGCCGAAACTATGCGGATACAGATAGTCCCTTGGCCTCGGGTGCGGTGTTGATGAGATAGGGCGGGATCTTTAGCGGCGGTTCATTTTTTCACGTAGGCTAGCGCGGCGTTTATGGCCTTGTAACTGGAGTTTGACTTTGGCGAGTGGGCTAGATACATCGCGCATTGAGCCAGGATTATGCGCGCTTCGGGAAAGCCGATCTTGCTAACGGTGGCAAGCGCGTTAGCGGCTAAACTGTAGCGCGTTAGGATTGGCGTTGCCGATGTCCTCGCTGGCAAATATCGCCATCCTGCGCGCGATAAAATCAGCACTCTCGCCAGCGTCGATAAGCCGTGCCAGATAGTACATGACGGCGTTTTTCGTCGCTACCGCGCAGGCTTTTTTTATAAAGGCACTTGCCAGTCCGTAGTGCACATCGTCCTCACTAACGCCTTCGCTAACGGCGTTAGCTCGTAGCGTTTTTAGATTTTCTAACGTTATTTTTTTCATCCAGACTCACGGCAAACTCGAGCAATTGAGCAGTCCGCGCGCGTCTCCGCCGCTGCTTTTTACGAGATAGGCTTTGGCTTCGTCTGAGATATCAAATTAACCTCGCCCCTCACGCGCTCAAGCAGCTTTTTCAAAAATCCTCGCTCGCAAGCGGCTTAAACTCAAAGAGCATCGAGCGGCTGCGGATGCCAGAGCTTAGCGTGAAATATGGATTTTTCGGTGCTGGCTCCGATGATGGCGGCGCGGTAGTTTTTCCATCGGTATCAGCAGAGCTTCTTGCTGCGTTTTTGCTTAGGCGGTGGATCTCGTCGATGAAAAATAGCGGCTTAGAAAGCGCATTTTCGTGGTTTTTTAGGATTTTGCGAAACTCCTCAATCTTGAGATTTCCGCCGTCAAATTCGTAAAAATCATACTCCATCGACCGTGCGACGACGCGAGCAAAGCTAGTCTTGCCGCAGCCTGCCGGCCCATAAAAATATACTGTGCGGGAATTTTTTATTTTTTTGATAAATTTTTTAAAAACGCCCACCAGCTCGCGCTGTCCGCAGATCTCGTTTAGGCTCGTCGGACGAAATTTCAAGGCGAAATTTTGCACCGTTGCTCCTTTTTAAATTTTAAGACATTATAGTCAAATTTTTGCGCTAGTTGGCAATTTGCTTTTAAGATTAGATTTAATTTTTCGACGTTTTGCTTGTTTTGTTCAAGAGAGCCTTTGAGGATTTCGAGGCTTTTAGGGGATAAATATTCAAGAAGTTCTATAATATCTCTATATTTATAGTTTAGTTCATCATCCCCATATAGCCGTTTTTAGTATTTTATCATTTTGCCTTTTATCGTCGCTAAAAAAATCTTGCTCAAAGACCCCAAGCGCATCGGCGATAAAAAGGAAGCATATCGGCTTTTTATTTCTATATTTCCGTTTAGATAGGCATAGATGCTCGATTCTGTAGGTATTTCGCCCGTTCTTGAGGCTTTCATATCGAGGTTTATTAGACGTTTTGCGAGCTCTCTTTTACTGATATTTCTCTCTTGTAAAATTTCATTTTATTCTTTGTACGACTTTCATAAAATTCTCTATTTTTCCAGATTTTTTTATGATTATATGCATATAAATTATCTATAAAGAATAATTTAAGTATTGATAAACTATAATTTTTAATATCTTGAAAAAGGAGAAAAAAATGAAAAAAAGATACTTTTGATATCTTGTTTGTTTCTGGTTGGATGTAGCGGTAGTAGTGTAAAAGAAGCGCCTCTTAAGATGTCATATTCCACACAAGTTAACCGATTTTTCAGGGGTGCGCTATTCTATAATTGAAATAACTTCGCTATCAAATGACTTGGTTATTAAAGACGTAAGACTCAATAAAGGCAACTGCGTTATTAGAAAGATGATGCTCACCAATGGCAAAATAGAAGAGCTGTTTCCTATGAAATTAACATATGGCAATAGCATAAAACGCACCGCGACTTGCAAAAAAAATACTGGAAGCTGAAGTTGTTACCAATGATGGCAGTTGGACTTTTACTTGGAATTAAGGATATATTATGCTAAATACAAAAAAACGTAAATATAGTTTGTCTATGTGGCAAACTACTTGAAAACAGAAATATATCAAAAAAATACTTCCGCTTCTTTTTACCAAAAAAATGTGACTGCTGCAAGAAAAAAATATTTTTTTATACAAATAAAAAAATAGTGAAGTCTTTGTAAGTTATAAATAATAAAACTTAGAGGCGATTTCTCGCCTCTAACATAAATCTAAAACGTCTTTTTCAAAATCTACGTAGAAATTTTCTACCTTTGCCCACTCTAGAAGTATCTTTTTAGGCCGTTAGCGTAAATGTATTCTTTATTAAAGATATTATTCACGCCGAAGCTAATTTTTAGCCCCTTGTTTAATAGATAGCTGTCGAAATTTTTGGCTCCCATCTACCTTTTAAAATTTACGATAGTAAAGGTTTCGTCTACGTATTCGTATTTTTTGACCTCGCACGACGTAGTACTTCTCGTCGTTGTTAGGCCTAAACCAGTGCGTCATATCGCCGCCCAAACTAAGCCCCCCACAGCTCGTATCTATACATCGCGCCCAAAGTTAGCTTATCAGCGTAGACGGTGAGTATCTTTTTGGTCGCTTTGTCGTAGATTTTCGTATGATCGTATCCGAGCGAGAATGTAAGGTTGTTTATCGCGTATTTTGGACTCGATCTCGACGCCTCGGCACTTTGCGTTATCGACGTTTTCGTACATACCGTAGCGTCTCGCTCGGCGCTTCGACGTCAAACGGCGGATTACCCTTGTCCGGTCTTGCTTTTAGATTTATCATATCTTTGATATTGCCGTCGTAGTAAGTGGCCTTGAAATACAGCTCATCATCGCCCAAAAGCCCCTGCTTGTCGATAGAAAAAGCCCACTTCGTACTCTTTTTGCGATCTCAGGTTTTAGGTCGGGATTTGGTATGTACCAGTAGTGCGGATTTAACGGGCCGGCCGATGACGTTTCGTTTGGCGTCGGTCCTCTAAATGTCTCTGCGCAGCCTGCGAGTAAATGTATACCGTCAAAAACCTCGTACGCAAGGCCAAGTTTCGGAGAAAATCTAGACTCGGAGTATGAGCTACGATCGCGGCTTTTGACTCCGCGTTTAAAGTATCGAATCTACCGCCCAAAGTAAACTCGAATCTACCTACGCTAAATACGTCTTGCGCGTATATACCGAGGTCTTTGTGAAAATTCGAAACGAACCAAAGTCGCTAAGCGCGCCGTTGTACCAAAATATCGCATCCTCTTTTCTATGCTCGTAGTCGATACCGGTAACTAGCCTATGCTCTAGCATGCCGGTTTCAAAGAGGCTTTCGTTTTTGAGCCTAACGCCCCATCTGTCGTCTTTGTTTTTTTGTAGTCGATGTAGACGGGATTGCCTCTACTAAAGCCTGTTCTAATCCCTGTGGTTTAGGGCTTTAGCGTTGTAGTACTGAGCGGAGAAATTTATCCATCTATTATTTAGCGGAGCGTATTTGTATATCAGGCTATAGTCTCGCTGTTTTAGCCGTCCCGAGGTAGGCAGCTGTGCATCCTCGCTCCAGAAAAGCGACTGCCAAGGCGAGGAGGAGAATTTTTCGTGGTAGTTAAATACGCTAGCCTCCAAAACATGCTCGTCGGTTATCGCCCACTCGGTTTTTGGCAAAGACGGTGTTTACCTGCTCATCGTTTTTCCGCGTATTTCACTCCCGAGCGCTTGCCGTCTCTAGCCATCTTTATCTTGCCAAAAGTCCGCGTGCTTGCCGTAGAGTAAAATACCGAAATTTTCCGTAGGTTTAGCTGCGATGGTGGCTCGATTTGAGTTCATGTGATTGCTTTCCTGGCGGTGGCCGATCGTGACGCCGTAGTTGCTACCCGGGTTTATAAAGTCGCTCACGTCTTTGGTTCTCATACTAACGATACCGCCGACCGCGCCGCTGCCGTGTAGAACGGAGCTAGCGCCCTTTACGACCTCGACGCGTTTTAGCAAGTCGTTATCCACGCGAAAGGTTGAAATTTGATTAGAAAAAGCGAAGGCGAGCGCTTGATACCGTCTTGTTCGATGATGACGCGCGCTTCACTTTGATAGCCGAATCCGCGGATGTTGTAGTACTGGCCGACTTGTCTGCCGTGGTCGTTGCCGAGCATGACGCCCGGTACCGAGCCGATAGCATCGATAACGGACGGCGATTTAACAAGGTCGTTTTGATTTAGGACGCTGACTTGACCCGCGTATTTAGCGACGTCTGCTTCACTCCTGTTTGCCGTGACGAAAACCATATCAAGCTTCACTGATCCGGTTGCATTGCTATCGGCTCGCTTCAATTTGCTATCCACTCCTCCCGTCTGCGCGAGAGCCGAGGCTGCACTCAGTAAAAACTGCAGCCGCAATAATGCTACTTTACCCATGACATCCCCTTTATATTAAGAAATTGATAATAGGTATAATTTTATATATCTTTCATTTAAATTAAGTTTTATTTTTTTAACTAATTTTTTAAATTTAAGTGTTAAAAAAAGGAATAAAGTGGTATAATTACCCCTATTTTTATCCAAGGAGAACATATGAAAAAAAGTCATTGTTAGTAGTTGCCGCTTTGGGCGTTATGGGCGTATCTGCCGCAGCAGCAGAGCTTTCACCTACTTGCGAGGAGTATTTTAAACTAGTAGACGAGTTCGTAGAGAAGGCAAAGGACAACCCTCAAATGGCAGCTATGAAACCTACTTATGAGAGCCAAAAAAAGCTCAGTTTGCTCAGCTACCAAAAGACTCTCAAGAGGCCGCTTGCAAAACCAGCTCTTGAACAAATGAAAACAAGTTATAGCTACGCTACCTAAATAATTTTTATCCCTCCGCCTGGAGGGACTTTTTCATCTTTTTCAAATTCTTCGTTGCTATCCAAATTTTAGTAGATTAATCACATTGACGTTGCGAGAACGTCTAAAACTTAATTTAATCCCGAATAATCTTCGCCTTTGCCGTTATGCTCGCGATCTTTAGCTCGTAGATATTTGTCGCCTTTAGCCCGTGAGCCGCCGCGACGTCAAAGGTTCGCATGTAGTTTGGCGTGTATTTTTCGCTAAGTAGCCGTAGCGCATGCAGCCTCGCCGCCTCGTCCGTCACGACATAGGCCTTGGTTATAGCGACAGCGGATTTATACTCGGTCGTAAAGACCTTCGCGCCAAGCGCCTTGCCGTCATCCTTGATCGCGTCTAGCTGCTCATCGGTTAGAACCGGCACCCGCGCGTAGCTCACGCAAACCAGCGTCACGCTCTTGCCGTCTTTTAGTAGCTTTGCCTTAGAACCCGCAGGAGCGCCGTGCAAAAATACGCTCTCGCCCTCGCGCACGACCGAGATCGGCACGCTAAAAGATCTCGCCCGCCTCATCAACACAAGATATCGTGCCGTATTCGCACGCATCGATGATCGCAAAGCCCTTCTTGCGCGGTTAATTCTCTGTCTTTTCGTCTCATTTTTTCGCCTTTAGATTTTCTGAAAAATTATGTACTTAACCCTAAAAAGTGTATAATTTCGCAAATTTTAAAGGACGACGATGAGAAAAATATTGATGTTTTGTGCTCTGGGCACACTGGTTTTAGGCGCTCAAAACGCGTGCGAGGAGTACGTAAAGCAAAGCAAAATTTACCTAAACGAGCTTTACGAAACAAAATCTAAGCAGTTAAAAGACGATCCACAAGCATTTAGGCTCTTTGAGCTTAAACTTTAGCGAGCTGCAAAAAAAGCTCAGGAGGGCCAAACGGCGCTAATCATGCAAAGCGGCGACGAGAAATTTTGCGAGCGCGAATCGGCCAAGATAAAATCCATGTTAGATGAAATGAGGGCGGAAAAGGCGGAAAAGTAGGCCTGTTTTATAGAGAAATTTGAGCCGCTTTTGCCAAGTCAAGCCAAAAAGCTCTACAATCAAATTTGAAACCCGCCAAACCTAACCTGGCAAGCTTTTTGAATGCAAATTGACGTAGCCTAGCGCAATTAAAAACCACATGCTTACCAAATTTTGCAAACTCGCTTTGGCCAAATCGTAAAAGCTCGTTTTGTCACGGCTGCATAAAAGCACACTAACTAGCGTTATTTAAATCCCAATCTATCGGCGCTTTGCCGTGCTCGGCGAGATACAAATTTGCCTTTGAAAAGTGCCTGCAACCAAAAAACGCGCCGCGCGCTAACGGACTTGGATGCGCCGCCGTTAGTACAAGGTGTTTGTTAGCGTCGATGAGAGGGATTTTGGCCTTAGCCGGATTGCCCCATAGCATAAAAACGACGTTCTGGGCGCGTTCGCTAAGCTTCCTGATCGCAGCATCCGTAAACTCCTGCCAGCCGAAATTTGAGTGCGAGTTAGCCTGCCCCGCACTAACGCTTAGCGTCGCATTTAGCAGCAGTACGCCCTGCTTCGCCCAGTAGCTCAGATCGCCTGAGTTTGGCTCCGCGATGCCCAGATCGTCGCGGATTTCTTTGTAGATGTTGGCGAGGCTCGGCGGGACTTTTGACGCCGCGCGGCACGGAGAAGCTTAGCCCCATCGCCTGCCCCGCGCCGTGATATGGGTCTTGACCCAGGATCACGACCTTGACGGCATTAAACGGCGTGAGATTAAAAGCGTTAAATATCAGCGCATTTGGCGGATATACCTCGCCAGCGGCCTTTGCGCGCAAGAAAGTTTTCCTTTATGCGAGCGAAAGTCTCGCTCGAAAATTCCTCTTTAGCGCCTCTTTCCAGCCTGCTTCGATTTGGATTTTATCGATCTGCATGATTTTTTTCCTTTGTAAATTTGCTCTTTTTCTTTATATTCATTTTTAAAGGCAAATTTACGAAATGATAGCCAAAAAAATATTTAAATTTAAGCGGCTCAAGATACGGTCAAATTGAGACGCGTTTATCTTGCTACATTTCAAAAAGGGCAGGGCGATTTTAAAAATTTGCTGTATAATTTAAACTAAATTTTCTAAATAAAGGAACAACGATGTCCGAGCAAATTTTCGAGAAACTAAAGGAGCTGCTAAGCGCGCAAAAATGCGGATTTTAGCACCGTATCTCACGCGAGCGCCAAAAACATCGGCCGAGGTCGCCATGGTGCGTGGCACGGAGCTAGGGCAGGGGGCAAAGGCGCTCGTTTGCGTCGTAAAAGGCGGCGGCACCAAACGATATGTTTTTAGCCGTACTACCAGCGGACTACAAGGCTGATTTGCAACTCATCGCACAGGCGCTGGGCGGCACTAGAGCAAGTCTAGCAAGCCCCGATGAGGTCATGCGACTCACTGACTGCGTCTTTTGGCAGCGTCCCGCCGTTTAGCTTTCACGAGGAGCTAGAGCTTATCGCCGATCCGAGCCTATTTACGCGCTATGCCGAGCTTGCCTTTAACGCAGGCTTGCTAGATCATTCTATCATTTTAAACACGAAAGGACTATGAGCGTATCACACAGCCAAGATTTGTCAAATTTGCGATAATGGGAGTGAGAAATTTGAGTCTAAAAAGGATGAATGTGATCGAAAAAAATACAGCAAACAACGATAACTAAAGATGATTTTTTTAGGTATAAACTTAGACGAAATATTAAAAGACACAAAAATATTTTCATGATTATAGTTTCTAAGTTTCGCGGACTTGTGCGAGGGAAAAATTTTAAAAACGGGGATTTAAAAGTAAGTAAGGTATTTTTATTTATTAAGGGACGCTTGCTCTATGACCTTAAAACCTAAAAGCACAAATGAGCCGTACGAAGCCGGGATGCATCGTGGGCGATTGCAGATGGGCGATATTAGAGGATTTTACCGAGCAAGATTTGGAATTTTTCGAGAGTATTTTTGGATGAAATAACCGATTGCAGGCTAAAATCAAGGATAGCAGATATTTTTATGGATTCTAAAAATTCCCAAAAAAATATAAAAATTTTTAGGGATCGCCGTAAATGAATACTTGAAAATATCTCTAGAGCCAAAGCTCGCTAAATCAATTTAAGATAGATGCGCTTTGAAAGAGCCATAAAGCTATCGCGACTATCCAAAATCACAAAAAAATCAATACGCCGAAATACTAAATAGAATTTCTAGAATGCTTTTAATAAAGCGAAACCGACCGATCAATACTACTGTTTAAGGATGTCGTATTTATTGGATATCGCTGAGCTGAACAGAAAAACTGCAACCAAGCGTAGCTGAAAAAAATTAGAAAAATTTTGCCGATACCTTTTGCCAAAGAGGGAGAATTTATAGCGGCTATAGACTATTATCAAGAGTCGCAAAAATGGTATAAGAAGCTCAAAAAAATAGCCGTAAAAATAGCCGAAATCGCACTCAAAATAGCTAATATCTTAATAGAAAAAGCAAAAAGGAAATGGTGCTATATCGTCAAAAAAATAGATCTAGAGCAAGCGCTAAAAGAGCTTAGAAGCATTCCTAAAAAAGATAGAAATGAGCTCGAAATCGATCGAAAAATAGACGAGATACGCGAGCTGATAGAGCAAAATAATCAAGATATTGGAAGTGAAATGAGCTTAATTGCTACCGATAAGATCGATATTTCACGCTATCAAAAATAATGCAAAGCTAGCGGTAAAAGGCAAGCGATTATCTGAAGCGGTATTATGCCTAGCTAATATCACGACAACTCCACTATATGAAGATATCAAAAAGTCATCCGAGAGCCTTTTAAAGAAGTCTCTGCTTTCAAATTTTGTTACTCAAATTTACGTAGATACCGATGGAAGAAAACTACAACAAATAATGACAAAAGATGATCGATTAAAACATGAAATGTACCAGGAATACTATATACACGTCAAGTTGGCGGTAGACGGCAGTATACTGCCCGCATTTTAGCAAATTTTCAGAGGAACATAGAGTGTCTATGCGTTTCATTTATGATATTTGTAGAAGCTCTAGCGTGGTTCCTGCAGACAGGGTGGATATCTGGGCGCAAGGTTTATATTACGGTTTTGATAGAAACTTTTTGGTTTCAAGCCATTTGCTGATACCTCAAATAGAGCATTTGGCGAGAATTTTACTGCAACAAGAAAAAATCCCTACGACTACTATCGATGAGTACGGCGTAGAATCGGAAAAAAGCATAAACTCGCTTTTGCAAGAACCAAAAAAATATATGAATTGCTCGGGAGAGATTTGACGGAAGAGCTAAAATTTTTACTAACGGAGCCGATGGGGCTAAACTACAGAAATAAAATATGTCACGGACTGGTCAGCGAATCTCCAAATAGTGCCGATATTTATATTTGGTAGCTTTGCCTTAGGCTAACGGTTAATAACTGCGTTTTCATTTGAGAACGCTTGCTAGATTTTTATTACATTAGCTTACAAATAAAATATGCAATAAAAGTCAAAAAATTACTAAAATTTAAAAAAATACAACTAAAATTTGGAGATACTAATATATTAGGAGTTAATACAATAATTAGATAATGGCCGGGAGATAGGGATTCGAACCCCAGGAGGCTTTCACACCTCAACGGTTTTCAAGACCGCCGCTTTCGACCGCTCAGCCATCTCCCGTAAAAAAATATTTTGGCTAATTATAGCCAATTTATTCGGTTTTTTTCCTTAACGTAGGGAAGCACCTTTGTTGACTTTTTTTCCTTTGACCATTCAACGGCGTTATTTGTGTCCTCTTTGGCTCCGCGCCAAGTATTTGAACAGCCGACCATAAACAAAGCAGCAGATAATAGCACTAGTAAATAACGCATTTTCTCTCCTTATAATTTTTTTGGAGGCGACACCCGGATTCGAACCGGGGATCAAAGCTTTGCAGGCTCATGCCTTACCACTTGGCTATGTCGCCTAAAAAGTCAATGGTGCCCGAAACCGGACTTGAACCGGTACGGTAAAAAAATACCGAGGGATTTTTAAGTCCCTTGCGTCTACCATTCCGCCACCCGGGCAAAAATTCCCCTAAATTTAAAAACCGATGGAGCGGGAAACGAGATTCGAACTCGCGACCCCAACCTTGGCAAGGTTGTGCTCTACCCCTGAGCTATTCCCGCAATTTTGTTTGAGAAATGAGATTTTTAGCTGATTTTTGCTTAGAATTTTATTTTTATTTCGTCAAACTTTCAAAATCTCGTAAGATAAAAATGATATAATTCCAAAAATCTTTTTCGACGATTGGGGTTATAGCTCAGCTGGGAGAGCGCTTGAATGGCATTCAAGAGGTCGGCGGTTCGATCCCGCTTAACTCCACCAACTTCATTCTCCCCAAATTTTGCTTCATCAAA